>Ga0102925_1000620_pt1 | contig 19492 bp, 18 predicted proteins | sample SalPonR1_A_D1_MG_FD_78216 | JGI IMG/M metagenome (GOLD analysis project Ga0102925, IMG submission 78216) | Salt pond soil microbial communities from South San Francisco under conditions of wetland restoration - Salt Pond MetaG R1_A_D1_MG | ecosystem: Environmental > Aquatic > Marine > Intertidal...
TCTTTTTCAGCATCGGTTAGATAGCAGGTTTCAATAATTACTTTTAGAGTTTTAGAACCAATAGCCTTCTTAATCGCAGCAATTTCATTTTCAATATAATCGGTATCCCCACTTTTTAACATACCAATATTAATTACCATGTCAATTTCATCGGCACCCTTTTCAACAGAATCTTTGGCTTCAAAAACTTTGGCGTCTGTGGTCATAGCTCCCAGGGGAAAACCTATTACCGTTGCTAGTTTTACATTAGAATCCTTTAAAACCGAATTAGCTAGCTGCAGATAAGAAGGAGGAATACACACAGCAATAAACTGATGAGATATTGCTTCCTCGCATAACTGCTGAATATCCTCTGGAGTGGCCGTAGGCTTTAATAAGGTGTGATCTATAAATTGGTTGAGTTGCATTATATCTTTTTTAGGTTTACAAATTTAAAACTTTACAATGGATGTAATTTATGATTGTTCTCAGCTTTTCAAGCTTCTCATTTAATTAGTTTTAATATCCTTTTTATTATTATGGACAAAAGCTTGAAAAATAACTATTTTATTTTGTAATTTTCCGGAAAAATTGCGAATTATTTACCTATTGACTGTTGGATGTATAAAAATTACCTTCTTACCTTTTCTTTTTTCATAATTAGCCTTTCCACTTTTTCCCAAACATATTCGGAAGAAAAAATCTATTCTTGGTATGATCAAAAGATTGGTATTGAGAACACTACGCTTTTTCAGGGAATTGAATACGTGGAAACCGATAGGATGATTAACGAACAACATAAATTTTTTGAGACACAGGAGTTTCAGGAAGGGATTGTTACTTATAATGGTCAAACTTTTTATGAGGTGCCTTTAAAATATAATATCTATGACGATTTACTATTGGTTAATCTCAAACAAGATGGAAGAAATTTTATTTTCCGGCTCATAGATGATAAAGTGAATCAATTTCAGATCAACGAGAATAAGTTTAGATATTTGAAAGCTGATAATAACCCAGATATCGTAGGTTTCTATGAAATAATAAATGAAGAGGGAGCATTGAAAATGTTCAAGAAGCACCTTAAGAACAGGATGGAAATTAGGGATAGGAGTGTAGCTTATAGCGAATTTAGCTCTGCTGATCCCGATTATATTTTTCAATTCAAAAATGAGTTTTTTGAACTCAATAATCGGAGGGATCTCTTTTCTACATTTCCCGATCTAAAAAGTGAAATAAGAAGTTTTTATAGTAAGTACAGGAAACAATCTCGGAATAACCCGGATGATTTCATGAAAAACCTGGCCAATGAAATAAATAGCCTTATTCCTTCTGCTACAAATCAAATTCAAGAATGAGAAAATATTTACTCCTTTTTTTACTTATATATTTCCCCTTCACTTACGCACAAACAGCCGATCCCGAAATATCTCTAAATTTTGAAAATAAAGAACTGCCAGATATTTTAGCTGAAATTGAAGCAAAAACAGATTATCAATTCTTTTTTGATGAAGACTGGTTTGGCCTTACTAAATTTTCCGGAGAATATTCGCAAACTAAAGTAACAGAAGTATTAGATGCGGTTTTAGAAGAAACTAATATCAATTACTTTATAAAAGGAAGCCGTATTATTCTAACCCGAGGTAGTATAATATATGATAGACTGCCGGCTGGCTTTTTAGAGACACAAGAAGAATTGGCAGTTGCAAATGAAGATAATGAAAGCGCTGATCCTGTTTTTTATAATGATAATGAGGAGCAATCTCAAGTAGTCGAAACTGTTTTAATAGGAAAAGAAAATAGACAATCTAACCGAAGCACCTTCACGCTTAGCGGGAGAGTGATTTCAGAAAAAGGAGAGCCTATTTCAGGATTAAATATTGTAATTCCTAATCAAAATAAGGGAACGGTTACAGATTTTAATGGTAATTATGAAATTAGACTGCCTAAGGGAATAAACATTTTGGAAACTCAGGCACTTGGGGTAGATAAAGTTAAAAAGCGCCTGGTGGTTTATAACGATGGAGTTTTAAACTTACAATTAAAAGAAAGTTTTGAAGAACTGGGAGAAGTTTTAGTGGAAGCCAACGCCAGGGATAATGTTAGAACCGCGCTAACCGGGGTAGAAAGAATAGATGTCGCCGAAATTAAAAATATTCCGCTTGTTTTAGGCGAACGTGATATTTTAAAAGTAGCCACTACCTTGCCAGGAATTTCTACGGCCGGAGAAGGGGCAAGCGGTTACAACGTAAGAGGTGGTAAAACCGACCAAAATCTAATATTACTCGATGAAGGTGTTATTTATAATCCTGCCCATTTCTTTGGAATATTTTCTGGGTTGAACCCTTTCACCACCGGAGATGTAAGTATTTATAAAGGAAGTATTCCAGCTGAATTTGGTGGAAGATTGTCTTCTGTATTCGATCTTAATACCAAAACTGCAAATAAAGAAGAGTTTACCGGCGAAGTTTCCATTGGGCCGGTTACCGGGAACCTAAGTCTTGAAATTCCAATTGTGGAAGATAAATCAAGTTTAATTGTAGGTGGCAGGGGTACTTATTCCGATTGGATCTTAAACCTTCTGGAAGACGAGTCTCTAGAAGGGAGCCAGGCTTCGTTTTACGATGTAGTAGCCAAATACAATCACAAATTTGATAATAATGACGAGCTAAATGTTAGCGGCTATTATAGCAGTGATGTTTTTAGCGTCACTTCAGATTCTTTATTTAGCTATACCAATAGGATGGTTTCGCTTTCTTATGATAAATTTTTTAATGAAAAACACCAGGGACAATTAGTACTTACCAATAGTGAGTATGATTTTAATTTAGATTACGAGAGTGACTTTGATAACGATTTTGAATCAGGATATACGATAAATGAATCTGAAGTGAAATTGAAAATGAAATACTTCCATAGCAAAGCACATACTTTTAACTATGGGGTAAGTGGAAAATATTATATGGTTTCTCCCGGAGAGATTAATCCCGGAAGCCCAGAATCTCTAATTGAAACACTTAATATTCCCGATGAAAGAGCTTTAGAAACCGCTATTTATTTTGAAGATAGTTTTGAAGTAACCGAAAAGCTTTTAATAAATGCGGGGTTACGATATTCTTTTTATACCGCTTTTGGTCCGGCTCAAATAAATACCTATGAGGAAGGTTTGCCAAGAAACAATAATACTGCCACAGGAGTAGAAAGCTATGAAAGTGGGGAAGTAATCGAGACCTATGGAGGTCCTGAAGTCAGGGTTTCAGGTCGGTATTTTATAACGCCTACTTTATCAACTAAAGTGAGTTACAATAATACTTATCAATACATTCATACTTTAGCGAACAATACTACTGCTGCTCCAACTGACACTTACAAACTATCTGATTCTTATATAAAACCTCAAAGGGCCAATCAATTTGGTTTAGGATTATTCAAGAATTTTGACGAAAATATTTACGAACTCAGTTTAGAAGGCTATTATAAAACTTCAGATAATCTCCTGGATTATAAGATTGGAGCCGATTTATTCTTAAATGAAAATATTGAAACCGAAGTACTGCAAGGTGAAGGGGAGGCCTATGGTGTAGAATTCCTGGTAAGAAAAAATAAGGGCAGGTTGAATGGATATCTAGGTTATACTTATTCCAGGTCTTTTATAAAATTAGCAGGAGACTCTCGGGAAGAAACAGTAAATAACGGCGAATTTTTTCCTACAAATTTTGACAAACCCCACGACCTAAGTGCTGTGCTAAATTATAAGCTTACGCAACGTTTTAGTTTTTCAGCTAACTTCGTGTATCAAACCGGGAGACCGGTAACATATCCAATTGGGAAATATAATTTTAATAATTCCGAATATGTATTATATAGTGACAGGAATCAGTTTAGGATTCCTGATTACTATCGATTGGATTTGAGTTTTAATGTAGAAGGAAATCATAAAATTGAGAAATTTGCCCATAGCTTCTGGAATATTTCAGTCTATAATGTATTAGGTAGAAATAATCCATATTCGGTATTTTTTGTAACCGATAATGGAGAAGTGAAGGCGTATCAAAGTTCAATTTTCTCTATTCCAATTCCTACAATTACCTATAATTTTAGATTTTAATGGCAATGAAATTAATAAAGTTTATTCTTAAATATAAAAAGACCTTTTTTCTACTAGCTATTGCAATGCTGATAGTTTCCTGTGTTGAAGAAATCCCTCTAGAATCTGAAGGTTTTGAGGAAGCCATAGTAATAGAGGGAACTATTACTAATGAACTCAAACAGCACGAAATTAAATTATCGCGAGTGTATGCTATAGACTCTACAGGACCAAATGCTTTATCTGGTGCCGATATTAGAGTGATAGGAAACAGTGAGTTTATATTCCAGGAAACCGATCCGGGAATTTATATTTCCAGAGATAGCTTCGCGGCACAACCAGGAGTAGATTATCAATTGAATATTCTTGTAAATGGTGAGGAATACGAGTCTAAACCTATACAACTGCCGGGTAGCAGCAGTATTGGTGAACTGGAAGCTAATAGGATTGATTTCAGAGGTGAGAATGGAATTGCTATTACATTAAATAACCAGACTTCCATGGGCACTGCCAATTATTACCGGTATGAATATGTGGAGACCTTTAAATTCAATTCAAATTATTTTAAGGTGAATGATCTAATTATTGTAGATGGGGAACCTGTAGAAATACCAAAGCAAAAAGAAGAATATACGTGTTATCAAACAAATAATTCTCAGGAAATCATACTGGCTAATACCAATTCCCTTTCTGAAGACAGTGTAAACGATTTGCTTATTAAATTTATAAGTTCAGATAATCCCAGTCTTTCTAATAGATATAGTCTTTTAGTAAAGCAATATGTTATTAGCAGGGGAGCTTATAACTATTATGAGACCCTGGAAGAATTAGCAGGTTCAGATAATGTTTTTTCTCAAAGTCAGCCGGGATTTTTTGCTGGGAATATTGAAAACATTAATAATCCAGAGGAAAAAGTAATTGGATATTTTGATATTTCATCGGTTTCAACAAAAAGAACCTATTTTAATTACGAAGATTTTTACGATCCCAATAGTATAAGACCTCGATTTGTGCCTTATGCATCCTGTGAAGAAAGCCTACCTAGCACCGCTACTTTAATAGCTCAATTAGAACAAGGAATTGTAAGATGGTCTTCAACAACACCGGGCGGAGCTTTTCTTGTAGTTCCAGCCCGATGTGTAGATTGTACACGATTTGGATCTAATGTAAAACCAGATTTTTGGGAAGATTAATTACAAAAGAAAACGATGATTAAAAAGATTTTCATAGTATTTGTTGCTTGCCTCGGACTTACAGAACTGTCTTATTCGCAAAATATTTCAAAAGATGAATTCCCTTTAAATGAGATTCCAAAAGAGCAAGTTTATCTTCATGTGAACAGTAGTCTTTTATTTAGCGGAGAAAAATTACTTTATAAGTTTTATGCGATTAATGCGGACACCCGAAAACTGAGTGAATTGAGTAAAATTGGGTGGGTAGTGTTAGTGAATTCAGAGAAAGAAATAGTCTTTAAGCATAAATTAAATTTGGAAGAAGGTCAGTCTTACTCCGAATTTTTTATTCCTTCTGATTTACAATCTGGAGCGTATAAACTTTTAGGTTATACTGCCTGGATGCTAAATGCTGAAGAAAATTATTTTGAACAGGATATTCAAATTTTAAATCCCTATCAAAAGAATAATGAAGGCCTTATACTTCAGGAAAACGCTGAATCTACTTCAGAAAATAAAACTAAAGAAGCATCAGCTGATCTGGAACTAACATTGAATAAAACGTCTTTTTCAACCCGGGAAGAAATAGTCTTAAATTTAGAGAACACAACAGGAATACTGGGTGATTTTTCAGTGTCTGTAAGGCGAATAGATAGTTTTAGTAAACCTATGCTGCTTAAAAGCACTAATTTCAATAAATTCTACAAAAATAAAAGCTGGAATTTTTCAGATACTTTAATTCTGCCAGAAGTAAGAGGTTCTCTTATTAGTGGCAAAATTAGTCTAAAAGATAATTCTTTATTAAAATCTAAGAATCTAATAATATCCTTTCCTGGCGCAGAAAGTCAGGTGAATATTGTTTCTATAGACGAGAAGGGAGAATTTAGTTTCACAATAAATAAAGAGCTGGTGGTTGATGAGCTGTTGGTACAATTAACAGACCATACTAAAAGCGATTTTGATGTTGAATTATTTCCAACCACTCCACCAGATTTTTCTTCGTTAAATTTTAAAAAACCAGTAGTTCAAACAGGTTTTAGAGATTACATCCTGGAGAAAAGTATAAATAATCAAATTGAAAATGCATATTCTGCTACAAAAGCAGACCGTACAGTCTTTCCTAAGGACTACGGATATTTCTTTGAGGACAAGCTTCTTAAATTCAATTTAGACGATTATACAAGGTTTCCTAAGGTTACCCAGACTTTCGTGGAGATCGTTGAATTTGGGAGAGTTAGACGGAATAGAGATGGTACTCATAACATTATGGTTAGAAACCAAAATACCAATGGTGAATTTACGCTTCCCGCTTTGCTAATTGTTGATGGAGTAGTGGTACAAAATCATGATAAACTTGTATCTTTTGATGCGGAAAGGATTAAAAGTATTGGTCTTTTAAGAAGCAAGTACTTTTTGGGCCCCGCTGTATATGAGGGAATAGTTGTGGTAGAGACGAAAGAAGGAGATTTCCCTAAAGTCTTTAGAGAAGACTACATTAAATCGTCCAAAATTAATACCACGCAGGTTGGGAAAAAATATTACCATCCAAATTACAAAAATGAGATGTTAGAACGTATTCCAGATTATAGGTATCAACTGAATTGGATACCTGAGCTTACTCTTACTGAGTCAAACGAACAAATTAGTTTTTACACTTCAGATCTAACTGGAAAATTTGAAATAGACATCGAAGGATTCACTAGTAACGGAAAGGCGGTATCAATAAGGAAAACTTTTCAAGTTGAATAAAAGGGTTATTTAAATATCCTCCTTGTTGTGAGGGTAGTCCTCATACCAATCATCAAAGGTTCTTTCTGTTTTGTATTTATCGGTAAGAATCCTGTAAACACTATAAATTAGCAGGAATTGCCCAAAGAAGGTCAAATAGAAAATCAAGGGAAAATCCGCATTGAAATATACAAGTACAGTAATTATAACCAATAAAATACTGGTTAAAATTAGATATGTAATACCGTTATTTTTCATACTCTTTAAGTTACAAAAGAGAGTATGAAGTTTCTCTTAAAATATCATTAAAATATATCTTACACATCATTTTAAACCTATAGCTAAATACTAAACAGGTGCTATAGCTTCCAATTAGCACAGAGAGCAATTAGTGGTTAGAATTAGCTTAAAAGTCTATTTTTGGAGCTACTACTTTCTTAGATGAATGTAATTGTAAAATTTATCGATAATCGAGATTTAATGCTCAGTCCAGAAGAGTCGGGATGTTTCGAAATCAAATTGTATTTTCCAATTACATTGTTGCTTCCTGAGCTTGATGCGAAGTAGTTTACTTTTTATCATAATCTCCTGGAACCAACTCCAAGTTCCATGAGATACAATTGTGAGAGTAAGATAATTAATTTAAAACTTTTTTCTTTATAACAAGTTTGCATTCAAAACCTTTTGGTCCTGAAGTACTTTTTGGTAATGCTAAATACGGAAGAAATTCTATTTTATAAAAAAAGCCTCTCATTTTTAAATGAAAGGCTAAATATTTAGTCGGGGTGGCAGGATTCGAACCTGCGGCCTCCTGCTCCCAAAGCAGGCGCGATAACCGGGCTACGCTACACCCCGAGTGATTTTTTAATCGCGCTCGGCGCGATAATTGGGAAAACTTAGTTTGGCAAATGCCAGAAATAAACCCAAAATTTAATAGCATTAGCTATTACGAAAATTTTAGCCTTTCCGATCCAAAATACTCTTTAAAAAGCAGTCCGGGAAACGGAGGAAGATTATCCCTATCTTTTCCATAAGAAAAGGAGAATAAAAATCCACAGACTAAAAAATCTTGCGGAGAGACCGGGATTCGAACCCGGGCATCCAAAAAGGATGACAGCTTAGCAGGCTGCTGCATTACCACTCTGCCACCTCTCCAATTTTAAAGAACGCGCAAACATTTTTGCGGTTGCAAATGTAACTTTTACTTACTTACCTTCCAAACTTTTTTGGACTAAAGAACATAATAAAATTCACTGCCATTTTTAATCGCTTTGTCATCAGAAATTTAAGTGTAAAAAAAAATAAATATTTATTTCATTAAAATCTAATTGCCCCTTTTAATTCAAGGAAATCTTTGTTCATTAAAAATGCTGCTAGATCATGAAGAATATTACAGAATTATCCTTTTGCAGAAATCTATAAAGGCATGAGGCGTTTTAAGGTCTGTTAGTCAAAAATTCCCATTGTTATAATTTTCAATATGAGCCTATCCTAAATTTTCATTTCAAATATAAAATCATCGATTTAATTAAAGTTTTAAATGCAGTACATTTGCTATAACTCATATCGATTATGAGGCCTCTGGATTTAAAATATGTCTACATAATAGTTAAAGCCTCAATAGGTATTATAATACTCCCCAAATATAGGACAGGAAATTAAGTTGTAATTTAACCCTGTCAATATGAAAACACCAAGAAGAAAATTCAGTGCCTCTTTCAAGGCTAAAGTAGCTATCGAAGCGATCAAAGATCAGACAAGTTTGCAAGAACTTGCCGCCAAATTTGAAATACATCCTACCCAAATATCCAGTTGGAAACGGGAGTTCTTAAAGAATGCCGACCTGGCCTTTGGAGCCAAATCTGAAAAAGAAGATTCCGATTCTGATACCGCACCCCTTTACAGTAAAATCGGCCAGTTACAAGTGGAAAATGATTTTTTAAAGAAAGTCTTGGGCAAATGAGTACTACCGAAAGAAGACAAAAGGTAGTTAAATCCCATCCAAGACTGAGTCTTGTTCAACAATGTATTATTCTTAATATTCATCGTTCCGGTCTCTATTACAAGCCCAAGAGCGAGAGTCCGCTGAATCTTAGAATAATGAAGGATATCGATGTTCAATTTTTGGAACATCCCTACTATGGAGTAGAACGCATGACCGATTACCTGAACCTTGATCTTGGGTACCATGTAAACGTCAAAAGAATAAGACGCTTGTATAAGGTTATGGGATTACAAACCATTTACAGGAAGCCCAAAACTACCATCAGAAACCCTAAAAGCTATAAGTTTCCTTATCTGCTAAAAGACTTGGTAATAGAGCGACCCAATCAGCTATGGCAGACCGACATCACCTATATTCCTATGTTTCGTGGCTTTATGTATATGAATGCAATCATTGATGTCTACAGTAGAAAAATCCTTAACTGGAGTATCTCAAATTCTATGGACAAAGAGTGGTGTATAGAACTCTTAGCGGACACTATCGTCCAATATGGAGCACCTGAGATACATAACTCCGACCAGGGAGTGCAATACACCAGCACTCAGTATATTGATGTGCTTAAAAAGCATAACATACAAATATCCATGGATGGTAAAGGAAGAGCTTTAGATAATATCTATATCGAACGTTTCTGGAAGTCAATCAAATATGAAAAGATCTATTTAAACCCTCCTAACGGGGGCGTAGATCTCTATCAAATGGTAAGGCAGTATATTGAATTCTACAATACCAAGAGAAGACATACAGAAATAGGAAAAGTACCCCCTGATCAAATTTATAACCTCAAAAAAATAGCATCATAGATAATTATAAATACCTTTAAACTGTCTTACAGATGGGGAGTATTGTAGTATTATAAAGATTATAATTTGAGCTAAGAATCAGTTTATGGAAGAAAACTTGCTAAAAGAACCTATTTTAGAATTGGATAGAATACTTCAATTAATTCCTCAAAAACCACCATTTGTAATGGTTGATAGTTTACTGGAATATAACGAGAAAAAAGGAACTACTGCCTTTACAATATCTACAAAAAATATTTTGGTTGAAAATGATATTTTTTCTGAACCAGGGCTTATTGAGCATATGGCACAAAGCATGTCGCTTTGGCGTGGCTATCAAGGCTTTTTAAGCGGATTGGATAAACCGAAAACAGGTTTTATTGGTGCAATTAAAAATGTTGAAATTTTAGAATTACCAAAAGTGGGGAGTAAACTTACAACCTATGTGGAAATTCTCCAGGAATATTTGAACGTTACTTCGGTAGGAGCCAGAACTGAAGATGAAAACGGTAATCTCCTGGCTACCTCCGAAATGAAAACGGTAACTGTAGATTAAATATTTGAAAGAATGAATTAGTAATTCCTGAGTTCAATATTCATCTATAGCTTAACAAAAGCTTAAAATTAAATTTTCTGTTTAATTTAGCAATACACCACCAACCAATAAAAAATATGTTATTAAAGGATTTTTATTCAGTATTGGAGTCTTCTCAGAAGGAAGGGAAATTTTACACCCAGCTTCAAATTAATAAAAACCACGAAATATACGATGGGCATTTTCCAGACAGACCTGTAACTCCTGGAGTAATTTTAATGCATTTATTTAAAGAAGAGGCCGAGAGGCAATGTGGCTGTAAACTTCAGTTTAAGAAAGGAACAAATGTGAAGTTCATGGCGGTTGTAGATCCACATATAGATGCAATATTAAACCTGGAAACAGAAATTACAGAGGAAGATAAAGAAGTTAAAATAAAAGGTGTAGCAAGAAATAAGGATGGAGTATCATTGAAAATCAATTCTCTTTATAAAAAAACAGAATCTTAATCATAGAAGTATATGATGCTTTCTCTTTTAATTTTACTTTTGCAATTAAATCCATTTTGATTTGAACCAAAAACCTATTTATCAATCCAGATTTGATGCTTTAAATTGTTGTATTTTAATTCCTACTTACAACAACGAGAAAACTCTGGGAAGCGTTTTACAGGATTTGCTTTTATATAGCAGTAATCTCCTGGTAATCAATGATGGTTCTACAGATACTACAGAAAAAATTCTCAAGGATTTTAATGATATAAATATTCACCATTTTGAAGAAAACAAGGGAAAGGGTGAGGCTTTAAAGCATGGATTTAAAATTGCCGAAAGCCTTGGTTATGAATATGCAGTGACTATAGATTCTGATGGTCAACATTATCCTGACGATCTGGAGGTTTTTCTTACCCATTTAGAACAAAAAAAGCCCGATACAGAGATATTATTAGTGGGTGATCGCAATATGGGGCAAGACGGAATTCCTGGGAAAAGCACCACTGGGAATAAACTTTCTAATTTTTGGTTTTTGGTAGTAACTGGCACCCACCTAACCGACACACAAAGTGGTTACAGGCTGTATCCTCTAAAGACAGTCAACCAAATTAAGCTTTACACCAATAAATTTGAGTTAGAAATTGAAATTATAGTAAAAGCGGCCTGGCGAAAAGTAAAGGTTAGAAATATTCCGATTAAGGTGTTTTATGAAGAAAATCGAGTAACTCATTTTCGGCCGTTTTGGGACATTACCAGGATTACACTACTTTATATTTGGTTTGTTTTGGTAAGTTTTTTCTACATCCACCCTCGAAATACTTATCAGGATTTCAGAAAGAAAGGTTACAAGCGTTTCTGGAAAGAAAATATCGCCAAAAGCGAAGAACCAGCGCACAAGAAAGCAGCGGCCATTGCCCTGGGTGTATTTGTAGGTATCTCCCCCTTTTGGGGTTTGCACACCCTTCTGGTGTTTAGTCTTGCAGCAATCTTTAAGCTTAACAAAGTAGTTGCTTTTCTCTTCAGCAATATCAGTATTCCTCCACTTATCCCTCTTATAATTTATACAAGTTATCAGGCAGGATCCTTACTAACAGGCCGCGGTTTTGCCTGGGAAATAAGACCTGAGGAGTTTGATTCTACCGCAGATGTTTTTGTTGGGCTTTGGCAATATATAGTTGGTAGTTTTGCTCTTGCAGGAATAGCAGCCCTATTGTTATGGATTGTATTCTACTTTTTATTTTCATTAAAAAATCAAAAGCAAATTGTAAAGCCTTAGAATTTGATCTTTTCTTCAGGCTGTATTTTTTCAGGAATATTTTAAGCTATTTTTCTAGAGGAATAAGAATTATGAGTTGAAAAGTCTAAATAATCTTCTTTATTACCCGAAGTTGATGGGTATGTCGTTTTAGTTCGGCATTAAAGATTCCGGAATGATCAATGCGATCTATACGAACTTTCCCATCTACGTGAATAATGTAATTGTCGTTCATCATAATGCCCACGTGATCTATTATTCCGTCTTTATCATCGAAGAAGGCAAGGTCTCCGGCTTCACTTTCTTCAATAAAACTAAGTGGTTCGCCCTGTTTAGCCTGATCGGCTGAATTTCTATTTAATTGGTAACCATTTAACTTATAGACCATTTGTGTAAGTCCGCTGCAATCAATCCCCAGCGGTGATTTCCCGCCCCAGGCATACGGACTATTCAAATATAAAAGTGCGGTTTTCACAATTTCTATTTTAGGTTTTGCGCCGCTAACTGAATGTCCCTCAAATTGATGGTTTAGTAAGCTTGTAGCATTAAGCGAAGCTCCAATGGGAATAGTGATAAGATGCCTGTTGTGATCGGTTACAAAGTCAAAAAGATCTGCTGAATACTTTGGAGTAGCCTGTTCGAGTTGGAAGTAGGTTTCTTCCGGAATTTTAAGTAATTGTTTATTTGAGATCCAGGCCTCAAAATTATCGAATGCAACACGAATCCTGCTCCATTGAGCACGTTCTTCAAGTATTTTAAAATGTTCTCCATAAAGAACCTGAGAGACCATTTCGCTATTATTAGATGTGGTTTCGCGAAGTGGTACAATGCTTAGGGGACAAATTCCGTATTGCATTCAATAAAAAATATAAAATTAAGAGTTTCGCTCTATTACCATTGCAGATGCACCGCCACCGCCATTACAAATTGCGGCCGCACCCAATTTAGCATTATTTTGCTGCAGTACGTTAAGTAAAGTAATAAGAATTCTTACGCCGCTGCAACCCAATGGATGACCAAGAGAGACAGCACCACCGTGAACATTGGTAATCTCGTCGCTAATTCCTAAAATCTTCATATTTGCAAGGCCAACTACAGAGAAAGCTTCGTTGAATTCAAAGAAATCTATATCATCTTGTGAAACACCTGCATTTGTAAGGGCTAAAGGCAATGCTTTTGCTGGAGCGGTAGTAAACCATTTTGGTTCATGTGCGGCATCGGCAAAACCTTTGATGCTTGCTAAGATTTCCAAACCTAATTCTTCGGCTTTTTCACGACTCATTAAAACTACAGCACCTGCACCATCGTTAATGGTAGAAGCATTTGCAGCAGTTACAGTACCTTCTTTACTAAAAGCGGGACGAAGTGAGGTTATTTTATCCATTCTCACATTCTTGAATTCCTCGTCCTCTTTTACTACTAAAGGATCCCCTTTTCTTTGCGGAACTTCAACAGGCACAACTTCATTATCAAATTTCCCATCGGCCCAGGCTTGAGCAGAACGTTCGTAAGATTTAATAGCGAAAGCATCCTGATCTTCTCTGGAGAATTCATGCTCGGTAGCACAAAGGTCGGCACAAACACCCATTGCATTATGGTCGTAAGCATCTACCAAACCATCTTTCTGCATCCCATCTTCCATTTTTGCAGGACCAAATTTCTGTCCTTTTCTATGATATAGGTAATGCGGAATTAAACTCATATTTTCCATTCCACCGGCAACAACTATAGAAGTTTGTCCCAGCATAATAGATTGTGCACCCTGCATAACGGCTTTCATCCCGCTGGCACATACTTTATTTACGGTTGTACAAGGAACGGAATCTGGAATTCCTGCTTTCAAAGCGGCCTGTCTTGCCGGGGCCTGGCCAACACCTGCCTGCACCACATTTCCCATTAAAACTTCCTGTACAAGTTCTGGTTTCAAATTAATTTTATTTAAAGCTCCTTTGATGGCAACAGCACCAAGATCGGTAGCTTCTACGGAAGATAAGCTACCCAAAAAACTACCAATAGGAGTTCTTGCTGCGCTTACAATTACTACTTCGTTATTCATCATTTATGTTTTAGTTATTTCTTCTTTTGCGAATTTAGTGATTTTATAAGGAACTTAACAAGAGTGCTTCATCGGCCGCTATTTTTTAGTACATTTGAGCAATAGCACGATTTATATGAAGAAATTCGTAAATAACCTGTATAAGAATCAGGCATTATTTTACAAGGTATTTTTATTTGCGCTTACCGCAGTGCTAATTGTCTACCTGCTTCCAAGAGGTGGAAATTTTAAATACGAGATTCCTAAAGGGAAACCCTGGCAATATGAAAATCTTTATGCGCCGTTTGACTTCGCTATTTTAAAATCTGAAGAAGAAATTCAGAAAGAAAGACAGCAAATTCGAAATAATCACACGCCATATTTTCAATTTAATGAGGAAATTCCTGAAGAAATAATGGCTGAAGTGCCTGAAGTGGTAAATGAGGTCTTTCCTGATAGTCTTTTGCAGAACAGGGAATTACAAATTATTGGATTTATTAATGAAACCCTGGAAGAGGTTTATGAATTTGGGTTGTTACAGGCCAATAATCGAGTAGAAGGTAACCAGCTTGTTTATTTGCGAAAAGGGAATGAAGCCTTTGAAATCTCCTATAAGAACATTCTTAAACAGGACCAGATCAGGAATTTTTTAAGTACCGAAATTGAACAATCCAATTTTTCAAATTTAGAAAATGAATTATTGGAAGCCTTCTTCAACCTTATAGAGCCTAACGTAACTTTTGATAGTGAATTTACCCAAAGGGAACTGGAAAGTAAATTAGATGCTATTTCTTATACCCGTGGTAATATTGAGCAGGGAAGTAGAGTAATAGCAAGGGGAGAAGTTGTAGAAGGGAATAAATATAATATTCTAAGATCACTGAAAAACGAATATGAATCCCAGGTTTGGAGCGAAAGCAATTATAAGTGGATTTTGGTTGGTTACAGTGTGCTGGTAGCCCTGGCGCTTTTAATGTTGTTATTATTCATTAGAAAGTACCGGCAGGAAATTTTTGAGAACAATGTGAAGGTAACTTTTATCTTCTTCAATATTCTCTTTATGGTGTTTCTAACCAAGCTGGTTGTTAATTTTAATATAGATTACGTATATGTAGTCCCACTGTGTATTTTACCACTTACCTTAAAAGCTTTTTTCGATGCCCGTTTGGGTATGTTTACTCACGTTATCACGGTTTTATTATTAGGCTTTATTGTGCCGAATAGTTACGAATATATGTTCTTGCAAATCATTGCCGGAATTGTAACCATCCTTACTGTTTCAGAACTATACAAAAGAGCCAATCTTTTTATATCAGTGGGACAAATTACCCTGGTTTACATCATTTCATATTTTGCTTTTACCGTTATCCAGGAAGGAAATATCGCCGATGTAGAAGCCGAGATTTTACTTAGCTTTTTACTTGGAGGCCTGGCCACGCTATTTGTGCAGCCTTTAATTTATATCTATGAAAAAATCTTCGGAATGGTATCAGATATGTCTTTATTGGAATTGTCTGACACTAATTCAAAATTATTGAAAGAACTTTCAGAAAAAGCACCGGGAACTTTTCACCACTCTTTGAATGTGGCGAACCTGGCCGAAGCTGCAGCTAATGAAATTAGTGCCAATGCAATGCTCACCAGGGTAGGAGCACTTTATCACGATATAGGAAAAATGAAAAATCCAACCTATTTCTCTGAAAACCAAACTTCAGCAGTCAATTCGCATGATGAGTTGTCACCTAGGGAAAGTGCCCAAATTATTACCGATCACGTAATAAACGGGATTGAAATTGCTAAAAAATATAATCTTCCAGATAGGGTTATCGATTTTATTAGAACACACCACGGGACTACTACGGTTTACTTTTTCTATATGAAGGAGAAAGAGCAGAATGAGAATGCTGTAGCAGACGATTTTCGGTACCCGGGGCCTATTCCTTTTAGTAAAGAGACCGCAATATTAATGATGTGTGATAGTGTGGAAGCGGCCAGTAAAAGTCTAAAGGAACCAACAGCCGGAGTGATAGATAATTTTGTGGAGAAGATTATCAATAAGCAAATGAAGGAAGAGCAATTTTTAAATGCAAATATTACTTTTAAAGAAATACAAGTGGTGAAAAAGATCCTTAAACGTAAGCTTAAGAATATTTTTCACCTCAGGGTTGAATATCCGGAATAGGTTCTTAACCTACTGCGGTAATTTTTATTTCTTCATCATTAAAGTTAAAGGTGTCGCCTTCCTCTTTTCCTTCCATTTCCTGGTAAATTGGAGCTTCAGTAGATATTGCATAAACGGTGCTTCCATCTTCCATAGGAATCTCACCAAGAGGAACTGAAACAAAATAATAGTTCCCGCTGGTTTCTACAACGCTTCCAAAACTAATTTTCTCGCTATAATGATCTGGGTCTATCCGGCTTAAACTTTCTTTCATTTCTCTGGAATCACTCAAACGACCAGCATTTTTCTCGAAATCATTTAGTAATTCACCTTTGTTATCCTCATCATAATCTGTTTTTACATCATTGGCCTCCATAGATTCTTTTATAAGGTCCATTTCTTTTTGATATCGATCTATTTGTTCATTTACAGCATCTAAACAGTTAAAGTAGAGTTCTTTTTTATTACTTACCATATTATCTTTTTTTGTTGATTTTTTTAAAATTAAATAACCTAATCAGGCTAAAAGAATTTTTAGCAAAAGTTTAATAAGACCGCTTATTTCATATATAAGCCTATAGGCTTATAACACTTAAATATAAGTCTAATAGCTTATAAATAGATAATATAAGCTTAAGAGCTAATATTTTTGCTATATTTGACATATGATAGCCGTAATCACAGCCGATTTAGTGGATTCTTCCAATTATTCAGAATCATATTTAGATGAAATTTTAAAAAATCTAAATTCAGAATTTGAAAAATTGCAGCAAGATTATGCCGAACATGAAATTGATTTCGAAATTTATCGCGGCGATAGTTTTCAGGGCATTATTTCAAAATATCAGGATTCATTAAAAATAGCGCTGCGAATAAAGAGTCTTGTTAATAAAGTTAAGGCATCAGATCAAAAAACTTCAAGTTCTTTCGCCGATGTAAAAATTGCTATCGGGATTGGCAATTTCGACTATAAAGGGGATTCTATAGCCGAATCTAACGGACAGGCTTTCCAGTTATCGGGAAGAACTTTAGACGAGATGAAAAACAATTCCAGGAAAATCCGTTTAAAAACGACGCTTGAAAGTTTAAATTCTGAATTTGAAGCGAGCCTATTTTTATTAGATGCTGTAATGGAAAAATGGAGCCAGGCATCGGCCGAAGTTGTTTATTTCCTTTTAAAAGGTATGAAAGAAACAGAGATTGCAGAGATATTAAAAATAAGTCAATCGGCGGTAAATCAAAGAAAAAAGGCTTGTGGTTGGGAAGCAATTTCGGTCTTATTAAAACGTTTTGAAAATGTAACTGCCGAGAGCTTTTAATTATGGAAGAAAATACATTAATCCTGTTTCAATTGCTTCTGGCGCATATTTTAACCGATTTTGTACTGCAACCAACCAGGCTGGTCAAACAAAAAAGAAGGAGAAAAGCCAGATCCTGGTTTTTATACTTCCATTCCTTTTTAGCAGGATTTCTAACTTATCTTTTTCTTCAGGAATGGCATTTATGGTATGTACCTATTGTAATAAGTTTAAGCCATTTTTTTATCGATTTATGGAAACTTCAGCATAAAGACGATACTTTAAAATTGTTTTTATTAGATCAAGTATGGCATATCCTGATTATAATTTTAGTTTGGCTTTACCTTATTGAAGGTTTTTCAGAATTCATTCCTTTTATTGCCGAAATATTTTCTTCTCAACAAATCCTGGTGATTGTCATTGGCTACTTACTGGTTATCTTTCCTACCGGCTTTCTAATCGGGAAAGCTACCCGCCGCTGGCATAATGAACTTGAACCCAATGGCGAAAGTCATAGCCTGGAAGCTGCAGGAAGGTATATAGGTATTTTTGAAAGGATTTTAGTGCTCACTTTTATTTTAACTCAAAATTTTTCGGCTATAGGTTTTTTAATAGCCGCAAAATCTATTCTACGCTTCAGTGATAAAACAGACGCCGGCGCGAGAAAGCAAACCGAATATGTTCTCATCGGTACTTTAATGAGTTTTGCGATCACTATTTTAATCGGTCTTCTAGTACGCTACTTCCTCTTCTAAAAGCTGAATATTGCTTTGTAAGCGTTCCTTAACAATATTCATCATTCGTTTATTTAAGGCCGAAGAATTCTTGATATAAGCGTCATATTCATCTAAAGTGAATTGCCCTATAATGATGCCCTTTAAACTATTTCTAAATTTTATATCCTTTTGGATAGCGTTTTCAATATAAATAAAGCGCTGCTCCAACTTAAGTTCATAAAATTTATTCTTGTGTTTTTTCGTGTAATTCCTAAAAACTTCTAATAACAATTCATCCTGAAGCTTGGCAACGGGACGTAAAGTTTTGTTCTGAAATTGTTCATCTAAACTCATGTTTTCTGAAACTCTAGCCGAAGGAATTTCTGGCCTAAGTTCTACTAATTGAAGGTCACGTGGTATCATAAGAACTATATTTTCTTAAATTTAATAAACTTTAAACCTCAAAAGTCGCGCCCCTTTAAAGACTTGTAAACTAGTTATAAACATTTCTGCACGTTAAAATCGTCTTAATCGGCCTGCCTAAGCCTATTCTTCTTTTTATCTTTAAGTAAAAGCCTAAATCAACCAAATTCTAAAATACCAATTAGCTAATGATAATTTCAAGGAATCCCTATACAGGAGAAGAAATTTCCAACCATCACGAATTAAACAACACCGAAGTTGATAAATGCATAGAAAATGCCCATTCCAGGTTTAAATCCTGGCGAGAAACCTCTTTTGCCGAGCGCAGTAATTTAATGATGAAAGCAGCAAAGGAGCTTAAAGATAATTCCCGGGAATATGCAGAAGCCATTACTAAAGAGATGGGTAAACCAATTACGCAGGCTGTGGCAGAAATAGAAAAGTGCGCCTGGGTTTGTGAATATTATGCTGAAAATGCAGAAGCTCAATTGGAAAATGAAAAGATAAAAACCGATGCTAAAAGTTCTTATGTAGCATACGAGCCTTTAGGAGTTGTTTTAGCGGTAATGCCCTGGAATTATCCTTTCTGGCAGGTATTTAGATTTGCAGCACCGGCATTAATGGCCGGGAATATCGGAATTTTAAAACACGCCAGTAATGTAATGGTATCCGCTAATAATATTCAAAAAGTATTTGAAAGAGCAGGTTTCCCGAAAGACTGTTTTCAAAACCTGGTAATTGGTAGTAAAAAAGTTGAAAATATTATAAGAAATAAAAAGGTAAAGGCCGTAACCTTAACGGGAAGCGAACGCGCAGGAAGCA
>Ga0102925_1000627_pt1 | contig 19369 bp, 25 predicted proteins | sample SalPonR1_A_D1_MG_FD_78216 | JGI IMG/M metagenome (GOLD analysis project Ga0102925, IMG submission 78216) | Salt pond soil microbial communities from South San Francisco under conditions of wetland restoration - Salt Pond MetaG R1_A_D1_MG | ecosystem: Environmental > Aquatic > Marine > Intertidal...
CCCTGTTGCCCCTCGTCCGAGATCATCGCCTCGTAATTGTCATAGCAGCGCATCGCGTCATCCTGCAGGATGCGCAGCACGCGGTCGGCCTCTTCGCCCTCGAGCGCGGCGCCGCGGCCCTGGTTGTTGGTGGTCGACTGCGCCGCCAGCGCATCGGGCGCGGGGATGTAGAATTCACGGTCAAGGATCGAATAGCGCGCGGAATATTCATTCACGTTGGCGGTGCGGTGGCGGATCCACTGGCGCGCCACGAAAACCGGCAGTTTCACATGCAGCTTCACTTCGCACATCTCGAACGGGGTCGAGTGCCAGTGGCGCATGAGATACCGGATCAGCCCCTCGTCATTGGACACGGATTTCGTGCCCTTGCCATAGCTGACCCGCGCCGCCTGACAGATGGCGGCGTCGTCGCCCATGTAATCCACCACCCGCACGAAGCCATGATCGAGCACCGGATGCGCGGTATAGAGGTGCTTTTCCATCCCTGGCGCGATGGTGCGAAGCGTGTCCTGGGGCTGGCTGCGCAGGCTGTCGATTTCGGCCTGCTGGTCGGGCGTGAGGGGCATCGGGGATTCCTTTCGGTGCAAAGCCATCGTCGCGAGTCGCGCCCCACTATATCTTGCGGAGGGCTGCAGTGAAAACGCCAATATCGGGTGGAATCGCCGCGCTGCTGCCCGGATGGGTCGACAGCAAGGGGAATGAGCCTATCCTGTGGGGCGAAAGCAACGAGGAGTCAGGCGATGCGCATACGCTATTTGCACACGATGGTCCGGGTGAAGGACCTGGAGGAGAGCATGAGGTTCTACGCCCTTCTGGGCCTGCGCGAAACCCGGCGCACGGATGTCGAGGCCGGGCGGTTCACGCTGGTCTTCATGGCGCCCGAGGGTCAGGAGGAATGCCCCGTTGAGCTGACCTGGAACTGGGATGGGGATGACGGGCTGCCGTCGGACAGCCGCCATTTCGGGCATCTGGCCTATGAGGTCGAGGATATCTATGCCATGTGCGCGCATCTTCAGGCCAATGGCGTGACCATCAACCGCCCGCCGCGCGACGGGCGGATGGCCTTTGTGCGCAGCCCCGACAATATTTCGGTCGAGCTGTTGCAGGAGGGCGGCGCCAAGCCCCCTGAGGAGCCCTGGGCCAGCATGGAAAATACAGGCCATTGGTAAGGTCCGCCTTACTGGCGGCGGCGGTATGGGCCATGGCTGCATGGCCCGCCACTGCCGCTTGCCGGCTGGCGCTGGTATTGGCGCTGGATGTGTCCTCGTCGGTCGATGCGCAGGAATACGAGTTGCAGCGCACCGGGCTGGCCGGCGCGCTCAATGCCCCCGAAATCCGCCATGCGATCCTTGCAGGCGGCCAGGGCGATGTGGCGCTGGCGATCTATGAATGGAGCGGGCGCTACAAGCAAAAGCTGCTGCTGGACTGGAGCATGCTGCGCGGCCATGGCGATATAGACCGCGCGGTGGCGGCGCTGGCGCGCGCGACGCGCAGCGAATCCGAGTTTCCCACCGCAATGGGCTATGGGCTGGGCTACGCGGCGGGGCTGCTGGCACGCGCGCCGACCTGCGCGCGACAGGTGATCGACGTCTCGGGCGACGGGGTCAATAACGAGGGGTTCGGCCCGCGCCTTGCCTATCGGCATTTCCCGTTGGGGAATGTCACCGTGAACGGGCTGGTGGTGCTGGGCGATGCGCCCGAGGTTCTGGATTTCTACCGCAACGAGGTGATCCGCGGCACGAATGCCTTTGTCGAGGTGGCAAGCGGTTATGACGATTACAGGCGCGCCATGTCGCGCAAACTGTTCCGCGAGATCAATGACATCATGCTGGGCACCCTGCCCGCCGCGCCGGGACGGTCAATAGATGTATCGGATCTGGTCGCTCCAGTAGCGTTCGACCCGGCGCAGAGCGCCGGTGATCTGGTCGATCCCGTCAGCGCCAAGGACGCCCTTGCCCTGCAGCGCGTCGGCATGCCGGCCGAATAGCGCGGCGACGATATCGCGGACCGCGCGGCCCTTGGCGGTCAGCCGGACGCGGACCGAGCGGCGGTCGATCTCGCATCGCTGGTGGTGCATATAGCCCATTTCCACGAGTTTCTTGAGATTGTAGCTGACATTGCTGCCCTGGTAATAACCGCGGGTTTTCAGCTCGCCCGCGGTCACTTCGTTCTCGCCGATGTTGAACATCAACAGCGCCTGGACCGGGTTCACCTCGAGCACGCCGAGGCGTTCGAATTCATCCTTGATGACATCAAGAAGCAGCCGGTGCAGCCGCTCCACCAGTGACAGGGCATCAAGATAGCCTGTCACGAAGCTTTGCTGTTCGGCCTCGGCCATCTGGGTGTGCAAGCTCATCTTCGTCTCCGTGCGATGCGTCTGGGAGAGGAAACTGAGCGAAAATACCGAAAAATCCGTAAACCGAACCAATAACAGCTAAAATGCGCGCTATTTCACTGCGGAGCCACCGCAGAACGCGACGCATCCGACAGCATCGCGATCTCGGCGATGAGGTCGCGAAAGGGATCGGGCGCCGGGGTCTGCCCGGTGACCCATTGGTAAAGATCCTGGTCGTTTTCCGAAAGCAGCCGGTCATAAAGCGCCAGCTGCGCCTCGCCAAGCGCGTCGAGACGGGCCGCGGCATAGCGCGACAGGATGATGTCCATCTCCTTGATGCCGCGGCGCATAGAGCGCATGGCAAGGCGTTTGATCCGGGTGGCGCGGTCTTCTTCAGGCACCGGCCTCGTCCTTGAGCTTGGCGCGAAGGTTCTTTTCGAGCCGCCCGAGCCGGTCGGTATATTGCACCAGATGGGTGCGGATATCGCGTATCTCGGTCAGCATTTCGGTCACGTCGCGCGACAGTTCGCCGTCTTCGCCGGGACCGTCGGGGCCTTCGCCTTCGCCCGACAGCAGCCAGAGCAGCGAGACGTTCAAAAGCCCCGCCATCATCGACAGCTTGTTGGCACGCGGTTCGCTGAGGTCGTTTTCCCAGCCCTTGAGGGTCTTGAGCTTGACGCCGAGGCGCTTGGCGAGTTCGGCCTGGGTCATCCCGGCCTGTTCGCGCGCGCCGGCGACACGGTCGCCGAACGTGGTGGCGTCGGGGTCGAACCAGCCTTCGGTCGAATCGTCGTTCATCGGTCTTCCTTTCAAGTGGTCTTGCCGGGATGCTTGATCCGGGTTGGCACAGAACCTATGACATGCGTTATCGCTATACAAACCGGAGGCCGTCATGAACCCCCTTTCCGCGACACTATCTCGCGTCAAACCGTCTCCGACCATCGCGGTCTCGACCAAGGCGACGGAAATGCGCCAGGCGGGGCATGACGTGATCGGGCTGGGCGCGGGCGAGCCCGATTTCGACACCCCCGACAATATCAAGCAAGCGGGCATTCGCGCAATCAACGAGGGCAAGACGAAATACACCGCCCCCGACGGGATCCCCGAGTTGAAACAGGCGATCTGCGACAAGTTCAGCCGCGACAACGGGCTGAGCTACAGCCCCGCGCAGGTAAGTGTCGGCACCGGCGGCAAGCAGATCCTTTACAATGCCCTGATGGCGACGCTCAATCCCGGCGACGAGGTGATCATCCCGGCGCCCTATTGGGTCAGCTACCCCGACATGGTGCTGCTGGCGGGCGGTGAGCCGGTGGTGGTGCCTGCGGGCATCGAGAGCGCCTTCAAGCTGACGCCAGAGGCGCTGGAGGCCGCGATCACCCCCAAGACCCGCTGGTTCATCTTCAATTCGCCCAGCAACCCGACCGGCGCGGGCTATTCGCGCAAGGAACTGAAGGCGCTGACCGATGTGCTGATGCGCCACCCGCATGTCTGGATCATGACCGACGACATGTATGAGCACCTGGCCTATGACGATTTCGAATTCTGCACCCCGGCGCAGGTGGAACCCGGCCTTTACGAGCGCACGCTGACCTGCAACGGCGTCTCCAAGGCCTATGCGATGACCGGCTGGCGGATCGGCTATGCCGCCGGCCCCGAGGTTCTGATTGCGGGTATGCGCAAGATACAGTCGCAAAGCACCTCGAACCCCTGCACGATCAGCCAGTGGGCCGCGATCGAGGCGCTGAACGGCCCGCAGGATTTCATCAAGGCGAACAACGCGGTCTTCACGCGCCGCCGCGACCTGGTGGTGGAAAAGCTGAACGCGATCGAGGGGATCGAATGCCCCGTGCCCGAGGGCGCGTTTTACGTCTATCCCTCGATCGAGGGGCTGATCGGCAAGACCAGCAAGGCGGGCACCAAGATCACCGATGACGAGGCCTTCGCCACAGCGCTGCTGGAGGAAACCGGCGTGGCCGTGGTGTTCGGCGCGGCTTTCGGTCTTTCGCCAGCGTTCCGCGTCAGCTACGCTACCGCTGACGAGGCCCTGAAAGAGGCCTGCGGGCGCATTCAGAGTTTCTGCGCCGCACTGAAGTGAACAGGGGGCGGACAGGATGGCGGGGGACCTGCCTGATTATTATTTCAGGGTGCGCGAGAACGGCGCGTTCGTATTCCGCGTGGATACCGAGAACCGGCAGCGCCGGATCGACCTGGAACAGATCGCGGTGGTCAATATCCGCAACGGCCAGATCAAGCCGCATGGCGATCGCGAACTGACCGCCCAGGACCTGCACGAGATCCAAGAGTGGATGGAGGACCGCAACGCCCTGCTGGCCGAGCGCGATATCGACGATATTCACCGCGCCGTCGATTACCTGAACCAGACCACCCATTGGGTGCAGACCCGCGCCACCGAAGAACAGCTTGAAAACGTCACCGACGCGCTGCTGCTGGCGATGCATGACCTGCGGTCCGTGCTGGTGCGCAAGAAGGCCGACCGCATGCTGAAGGACGATTAAGCCCGTTGCGCGCGCGCCTGCACCGTCACGGTGCTGTCGGCTCCCGTTAACCCATCGTTGATATCTCCCCTTTCCATGGACGCAGCAATATGGGGCATCCGTGGCGCCGCCCGGATGCGGAAAGGGAACTTCGATGAACAAGGCTATCACCGACGGGGTCGTCTTCATGCCGCCGCCCTTCGAGGCGGGGCTCGACATGTGGTCGAGCGGCGACGGGACTCCGGGTTCGGACAGTTATGACGGCGCCATCAATGCGGCCTTCGTGCCCGTCGATCAGGATTTCGGCGGCGCGCTGGAACTGGTCAAGACCGAGACCCTGCAAAAGCTGCGTTACATGGGAGAAACGCCGGTCCTGCCGGGGTGCTATCTGCAGGTGCGGGTGCGCGCCAAGGCGATGAGCGGCAACCTGCCCAGCCTGCGCATCGCCGCATGGGCCGGTGGCGCGGGTGGCGTCCATGTGGATGGGCTCGTGGAGACAGGTCCGCAGGTCAGCCTGTCCACCTATGGCGAGGTGGTCGAGCTGAGCGCCATCATCGGGCCGGGCCAGCGCAACGGCGTTGACATGGCCTGGGGCACGGCGCCCATCTATGCGCATATCGGGCTGGACCTGACCGGCCCCAATGGCGGCATCCTGCGAATCGACGATATCGAGATCGAGGACGTGACGCAGGTTTTCCTGCGTGACATGCTGGGCCTGGTCGATGTGCGCGATTTCGGCGCGGTGGGCGACGGCGTGAGCGACGACAGCGCCGCCTTCGAGGCCGCCGACGCGGCCGCGAACGGGCGCGAGGTGCTGGTGCCCGCAGGCACGTATTTTCTGGGTGACAGCGTCACGTTCCAGAGCCGCGTGCGCTTTGAGGGGACGCTGACCATGCCCGAGGACAAGATCCTCGGACTGACCAAGAATTTCGACCTGCCCGCCTATATCGACGCCTTTGGCGATGACGAGGAACTGGCGCTCAAGAAGGCGTTTCAGGCGCTGCTCAATACCGCCGGGCATAACGAGCTGGATCTTGGCGGGCGGCTGATCGGGCTGCGCGCGCCCATCGACCTGCAGGCGGCGCTGGCCAACCGGACCTTTTTCAACCAGCGCCGGGTGATCCGCAACGGGCAGTTCTCGGTCTTTCCCGGCAGCGCATGGGATACCGAGGTGAACACATCGCAGGCCAGCTATTCGCCCAGCGACCCCAAGCGGCTGACCGGCGTCGAGAATGTGGCCAACGTGCCGGTGGGGTCCTTGATCGAGGGCAATGGCGTGGGGCGCGAGGTTTACGTGCGTGACCGCAACATCGCCGCACAGACACTGGAGTTGAGCGCGCCGCTTTATGATGCGGACGGCACCCAGGTCTTTACCTTCCGGCGGTTCAAATACATCCTTGATTTCAGCGGCTTTTCCGATCTGGGGCGCTTTCACCTGGCCGATGTCGAGCTTCAGTGCAGCGGCGAGTGCAGCGGTATCCTTTTGCCGCCACAGGGCAGCGTTTTCGCGCTGCGCGACTGTTTCATCGTCCGCCCCAAGGATCGCGGCATCACCAGCCACGGCGAGGGCTGCCAGGGGATGCTGATCGACCGCTGCCAGTTCCTGTCCAACGAAAGCCCGTTGCCCGCGACCGAGCGCCAGACCATCGCCATCAACACCAACGCCAATGACGTGAAGCTGCGCAACAACCGCGCGGTGCATTTCCGCCATTTCGCGGTGATCGGCGGGTCGAGCTCGATCATTTCGGGCAATCACTGGTTCCAGGGCGATACGCTGCAGAACTCGCCGCGCGTGGGCGGGCTGGTGCTGACGCGGATCAACAACCGGGGCACGATCGACGGAAACTATATTGACAACAACTTCATCGAGTGGGTGAACGAACACGATCAAGCACCTGATTTTTCGTCTGAATTCTCGTTCAGCCAGCTCAGCATCACCGACAACACCTTTATCGTCAGCCAGGTGGCGCCCTGGTTCAACTGGCTGGTGATCAAGCCGATGGGTCCGGGGCATTTCCTGAACGGGCTGACCGTCACCGGCAATGCCTTCCGTGTCGTCGGCGATGCGATCGACCGGGTCGAGACGGTCGATACCAGTTTTGCCGATCTGGATTACAACCGGTCCTACAACGTGACCTTCCGCGACAACACCTTCAACAACGTGGCGAACCCGGTCGCCACCCCGGTGACGATCGAACATACCGAATCCAGCCCGTCGCAGGCCTGGAGCATCGAGGCGCATTCAAAGCTGCCCTTCAACGCCTGGGCGCAGGTGGTCGAATCTGTGGTCGCCGAAGGACCGCTGCGCAAGGCGAACGGCGACATCCATTACGGCGCGCCCTATTACCTGGCCAAGCAGGGGCCGGACAATGACCGCATCACGCTCAGATGGGAAGAACCCGTGGAAGGCACGGTCATGGTCAAGGTGCGCATCGACGACCCCTTCTGAGGTTCGGGGCGCTAGAAGTTGTGCCAGAGCGCCAGCTTCAGCGCCAGCGCGTCACTGTTCCTGATCCCGGTCGTCACCCCGACTTCGAGGTGGCGGCCGGGTGCGCGTTCGATCACCCAGGACTGCGCCAGCTTGAACTGCGCATCGCCCGAAACGGGCTGGCGCGCCTGAAGCTGAAGGATCGCGCGCGATTTGCGAAAGGCCTGCATGCCGAAGGTCAGATCGCCTTCCCATGCAATCTCGCGCCCCTCGCCGATAATCAGCGCGCGGGCATCGAGCACCAGCCAGCCATTGCGCCCCTTCCAGTCAAGCCCGCGCCCGAAGGACAGCGCCGGGCGCAGCACCGGATCGTCATCCGCCAGCCCCGCACCGAGTTCCACCGCCAGGCGCATCCCGCCGGGCGCGGTGCCGAAATGGCGGCGCGCGAAGACGATCGCCTTGGACATTGCGCCCGAATGACCACCAAGATCGAGCCCCAGGGTCATCGTGTCGCTCCAGCCATATTCGGTGTAGATTCCGACAAAATCCCCACCGCTCAGAAGGTCGCCCTCAAGCGAGACGGACAGGAACGTCTCGCCCTTGTCGCGCAGCCAAGGCCCGGCCTGAAGCGGCAGCGCGCAAAAGCCCAACAGCAGAATCAACAGGACGCGCATCGCTCACCTCCGGTTTCACTTATCGTCAATCAGGGTAAACCGGGGGTTAACGATCGCAGACGGATCACGCCGGGAAACGGTGCACCCAACCACCGACAGAAGAATTTGCCCTGCGCCGCCAAGCTGATAGGCTGAGATTCGGCCAAGGAGGTGTGCCATGCCGAAGATCGAGACATCCAGCAGTTACCAGACCGTGATCACCACCTTCGAGATGACCCCCGGCACCTGCCAGGATCTGATGGACGAGTTGACCGAGGCCTATCGCGCGTTCATATCGCAACAGCCCGGCTTCATCGCCGCCGGGTTGCATGTGAACGACGCACAGACCCGGATCGCCAATTATTCCCAGTGGCGCAAGCGCGAGGATTTCCTTGCCATGCTGCGCAGCGATGAGATGCGCGCGCGCAACCGGCGGATCAACGAGTTGTGCAAGAGCTTCGAGCCGGTCATGTATGATGTAACGGCGACGTTCGACTGACCATGAAGGACGAAGGCGACGCCACGCAAAGCCAGATGACCGCGGAATTGCAGGCGCTGCGCGCCGAAGTGGCGCGACTCAATGCGCATCGTTTCGTGCGGATTCACAACTCGATCCCGCGGCTTTTGTTGTTCAACCTGGCGCGCGGGCTGGCCTTTGGCCTTGGCACGGTGCTGGGGGCGTCGGTTCTGTTGTCGCTGGTGGCCTGGGCGCTGAGCCAGGTGGAGTTCTTGCCGATCATCGGCGAGTGGGTTGCCGAGATCGCCCGCCAGATCGAGGCGAGCGTGGAGTGATCGCGCCGCGTTGACATCGGCGTGACCTGTATCAATGTGGCGCATCGCGCGATCTGCGAGGATGGGCCGAATTCAAAACCGGAGGATAGAATGTACAAGAATATATTGGTTCCCGTTTCATTCGAGGAAGACCGCGACGCAGCCGGCGCGATCAAGGTGGCCGAAGCGCTGGCAGGCGATGATGGAAAAATCACGCTGGTGCACGTCATGGAGGAGATTCCGGGCTATGCCATCACCTATGTGCCGGACAATTACCTTGTCGAAAGCCGTCAGGCGATCGAGACCGAGCTGCGCGATATGGCGGCACCGCTGGCCAATGGCGCAAGCGAAGTTGTGACCGGCCATTCCAGCCGCACGATCCTCGATTATGCCGAGAAGAACGGCACGGATTGCATCGTCATCGCGGGCCACCGCCCCGGCATGCAGGATCTGCTTCTGGGCAGCACCGCAACCCAGGTCGTGCGCCATGCCACATGCTCGGTGCATGTGATCCGTTAAACGGGTTGCACGGAATCGGGCGGCGGCGCGGAGCATGTCGCATACGCGCCGCCCGCCCCGCATCAAGGGAGGACATCATGCGAGCGATCATCACGCTGGCCACCATCTGTCTGGGCCTGTTGGCCGCGCCGCTGGCCGCGCAGGAGCCGGTCAATATCCGGCCCGACCGCCCCTCGGTCACGGTCGAAACACCAAGCGGCCCGTTCGAGATCAAGCGTCTTCAGGAAAACGACCACGAAATCACCGGCGAATGGGCGCGCACGTCGCGCCCCTGCCCGCCCTTCTGCATCCAGCCGATGACCCCGGCGCCGGGCGTCACCACCATCGGCGAGCTGGAATTGCTGGATATGCTGGAGGAGTCAGAAACCGTGCTGGTAGACAGCCGCACCCCCGACTGGTTCGAGGGCGGCACCATCCCCGGCGCGATCAACATTCCCTATACGCAGGTGGTTGACCGGCTGGGCGATCTGGGCTGCGAGATCGATTTCGACGGCTGGGATTGCAGCAATGCCCGCCCGGTGGCGCTGTTTTGCAACGGGCTGTGGTGCGGGCAAAGCCCCTCGGCGATCCGCAACATGATCTCGGCGGGCTACCCGGCGGAAAAGATATTCTATTACCGGGGCGGCATGCAAAGCTGGCGGGTACTGGGGCTTTCCGTCACAGGCGACTAGGATGTCTTGCGCACGCGATGCGCGACCCCATCTTGAGGATGTATGTTCACTTCAGGAAGGATGACGCCCATGCAATGCCCGATCGACGGAGAAAATCTGGTGATGACCGACCGCGCAGGGGTCGAGATTGATTACTGCCCCAAATGCCGGGGCGTATGGCTCGACCGTGGTGAGCTGGACAAGATCGTCGAGCGATCGGCGCCGCAGGGCGGAGCAAGTGACCGCGGTGAACCCATGCCCCGCGGCGATGCGCGCGATTACAAGCGCAAGAAGCGCGGCGGGTTCCTGGAGGATCTGTTCGACTTCTGAGGGCTCAGCGCGAGGTGTCGGGCAGCGCGCAGGCATAGGCCTGCCCGCCCGGCATCCGGCAGAGGGTTTCGAGGAAGTCCGCGGACAGCGCACGGTATCGCGGCAACCGTTTTGTGCGGTCCTGCACGGTAAGGTAGTCATCGCAGGCGGCGAGGTAATAGCTTTCGCGTCTCCAGTCAGACGCGAACCAGCGCGCGAATGCCGCCGCGGTAGCGGCAGCGGGATCGCGGGTTTCCTCCATGTTGCGGGCAAACGCGTCGGCTATGTCCGATTGCGAGGGCCAGTCGCTTGCCGCGTTCCAGACCGAAGGGTCGCCCCATTCGCGCAGCGTCCATGCCGCCAGCAGGCTGATGGCGCTGGCGTCGGCCTCCATCGCCATGACCGCGCGGGCGTTGCTTTGCATGGAGAGGTCCGGCGGAGGGCAGACTCCATGCACGACCTGATCGAGGTGGCGCAGCTCGTGCAGCAGGATCAGCCGTTGCAGCGCCGGGTTGATCTGTGCTGACAACACCAGCCGGGTGCCCTGTGCGTCGAGATAGCCATGCGCATCGAGGAGATTCAGGCGCAGGCAGATCTCGGGTTGACGGAAGTCGAGCGCGGCGCGCATCGAAGGCAAACGCGCCAGAACAGGGCGCAGCGGCGCCATCAGCGCGGCGATGCGCGGGGCGCTGGCATAGGGATAATCGGCGCATATGGGGGCGGCGCGTGCGCCCACCGGTGGCAGCATGAGCAGGATGAAGGCCGAGGCCAGCAGGAAGAAACGCGCAGCGAACATCCCGCCAGAGTGTCGCCGGAGCGCGGCCCTGTCCAGAGGTTTGGATCACCGCCCCAGAAAGATGCGGACAAGCGCGATCAGCAGCGACAGCACCACCGAGACGAGGATCGCGCTGGTGATGGGAATGAAGAGGCGGATATTCTCGCGCTCGATCACGATGTCGCCCGGCAGACGGCCAAGCCCCAGACGGCTGAGCGGCCCCCAGAGCAGCCCCGTCACGATGAGCACAAGGCCCGCTAGGATCAGGAAACGCGCCATAGGCGCAAAGATAGAGGCCGCGCGGGCGGATGTGTAGGGGCTAGGGCGCCGACGGCAATCGCTTCAGGATCCTGAAGCGCGTGCCCGACATGCCGATCCGCCAGTGTTTGGCAGTGATGGAGGTGTCCGCGGCGGTGACATGTGGCATGACCGCCAATACATCACCGCGCAGCGCCCCCTGCGCCGTGCTCCCGTCCGCAAATCTCAGGATCACCGGGCCGTCCATGGGCCCGGACGCGATGCGCCCCGTCGCGCCGGGATAGAGATGGGTATTGGCGGGTTCGAGTTCGGTCATCAGCGACGAGTTTAGCACCTGTCGCGATCCACGCCGAGAAAAGGCGACTCTGAATGGCAAGGTCATGCTATGTTGACGCAGCGTCAATAAAGGGCGCTTCCAAAGACAAGGTCATAACAAAAAGGGAGGACGTGCCATGTTTGCACGCATTACGCGATTTAAATTGAAACCCGGCGCCCGCGACGCGGCGATGGCCACGATGGAGAGCATGAAAGCCGACATCATGGCGCTGCCGGGCCTGAAGGAGTTCATCAACGTCATGAATGAGGACGGCATGGGCTATGTGGTGTCGGTGGTGGAAAGCCGCGAACTTTCGGACGCGAATGCCGACAAGGTGACCGCGCTCTGGACGCGGATGGCGGACCATCTGGCAGAGATGCCCGTACCCGAGGGTTTCGACGTGGGCGCACATTGGACAAATTGACAACGCGCTGCGGCCTGCCCCCCGGCGGGCCGCGCGGATTCATCTGTCGAGCCGCGCCGCGGAGCCGAAATCCTGAAAGGATTTCTGCCCGATTTCTTTTGAAGAAATCGGGTCTGCGCCGGGGGTGAGCCAGCGCACCGGCGCGCGATTGCAGAAGATCACGAGTTGTCCCGAATTTTCGGCCACCTGGTATCCGCGCCGGTGAATTTCACGCATGAACCGCTCCATCCCTGCGAAGCGTTCCACATCCCGCGCCTTGCGCCGGATCACTTCGCCCTGTTGCACCGCCTTGGACGCAAAGAGATCACGCAGCCAGATTTCGGGCGAGAGGGGTGAGTTTCGGTTCTGCATGCGGGGCAGGATGCGGCCAAGGCGGTTAAGGCGAGGTTAACCGGAAATCACTGCCCCCGCCGCTTCACATTCCCGCCGCGTTGGCCCGGACGCCCTGCCGTTGAGCGGCCGCGCGATTTCGTGGCCTCCGCCGAGGCCTTTTCCACGGCCTGCTGACGCGCCAGCGGGTCGTCATGCACCGCAAGGTCCACCGCCTCGAGCCGCTTGACCTCGTCGCGCAGGCGCGCGGCCTCTTCGAATTCCAGGTTCTCGGCGGCCTTGCGCATCTGGGTGCGCAGCCCATCGAGATGCGCTTGCAGGTTCGCGCCCATCAGCGGCGTGTCGATGGTGGCGGTGACGCGGTTCATGTCCACATCGCCCTGATAGAGACCGGCCATGATGTCCTCGACATTCTTCTTGATCGTCGAGGGGGTGATGCCGTGTTCCTCGTTATAGGCGATCTGCTTGGCGCGGCGACGGTCGGTTTCATCCAGCGCGCGCTGCATCGAGCCGGTGATCCGGTCGGCATACATGATGACCCGCCCCTCGGAATTGCGCGCAGCACGCCCGATGGTCTGGATCAGCGAGGTTTCCGAGCGCAGGAACCCTTCCTTGTCGGCATCGAGAATCGCCACCAGCCCGCATTCGGGAATATCCAGCCCCTCGCGCAGAAGGTTGATGCCGATCAGCACGTCGAAGGCACCAAGGCGCAGGTCGCGCAGGATCTCGATCCGCTCGATCGTGTCGATATCGGAATGCATGTAGCGCACGCGGATGCCCTGCTCATGCAGGTATTCGGTCAGGTCCTCGGCCATCCGCTTGGTCAGGGTGGTGCACAGCGTGCGCATCCCCGCCGCCGACACGCGGCGCACCTCTTCGAGCAGGTCATCGACCTGCATGTCCACGGGGCGGATTTCCACCTGCGGATCCAGAAGGCCGGTGGGTCGGATCACCTGTTCGGTGAAGACCCCGCCGGTCTGCTCCATCTCCCAGGAGGCGGGGGTGGCGGAGACGAAGACCGATTGCGGGCGCATGGCGTCCCATTCCTCGAATTTGAGGGGGCGGTTATCCATGCAGCTGGGCAGGCGGAAGCCGTGTTCTGCCAGGGTGAACTTGCGTCGGTAGTCGCCCTTGTACATGCCCCCGATCTGGGGAACCGAGACATGCGATTCATCCGCGAAGACGATGGCGTGGTCGGGGATGAATTCGAACAGCGTCGGGGGTGGCTCGCCAGGCGCGCGCCCGGTCAGGTAGCGCGAATAGTTCTCGATCCCGTTGCACACGCCGGTCGCATCCAGCATCTCGAGGTCGAAATTCGTGCGTTGCTCCAGCCGCTGCGCCTCCAGCAGTTTGCCGTCGCCGACAAGCTGGTCGAGCCGCTGGCGCAGCTCCTTGCGGATACTGACGATGGCCTGTTGCAGCGTCGGCTTGGGCGTCACGTAATGCGAATTGGCATAGACGCGGATCTGGTCGAAACCGCCGGTCTTGGCGCCGGTCAGGGGGTCGAATTCGGTAATCCCCTCAAGTTCCTCGCCAAAGAAGCTGAGCTTCCAGGCGCGATCCTCGAGGTGGGCTGGCCAGATTTCGAGAGTGTCGCCGCGCACCCGGAAACTGCCACGCTGGAACGCCTGATCGTTGCGCTTGTATTGCTGGGCAACGAGATCGGCCATGATCTTGCGCTGGTCATAATCGAGCCCGACCTTGAGGTCCTGGGTCATCGCGCCATAGGTCTCGACCGAGCCGATCCCGTAGATGCAGCTGACCGAGGCGACGATGATCACGTCGTCGCGTTCCAGAAGCGCGCGCGTGGCCGAGTGGCGCATCCGGTCGATCTGTTCGTTGATCTGGGATTCCTTCTCGATATAGGTATCCGAGCGCGGCACATAGGCTTCGGGCTGATAGTAGTCGTAGAAGCTGACGAAATACTCCACGGCGTTATTGGGAAAGAAGTGCTTGAATTCGCCATATAGCTGCGCCGCGAGCGTCTTGTTGGGCGCGAGGATGATGGCGGGGCGTTGGGTTTCCTCGATCACCTTGGCCATGGTGTAGGTCTTGCCGGTGCCGGTGGCGCCCAGAAGAACCTGGTTGCGCTCGCCCGCATCGACCCCGCCCGAAAGCTCGCGGATCGCGGCGGGCTGGTCGCCGGCGGGCTGGAATTCGGTCACCATCTCGAAACGGATGCCGCCTTCCAGCTTTTCGCGCGTCGCCACATCGGGCGCGCTGGCATGCATCAACGGTTCGGTTTTGTCGGAATGGGCGTAGGGCATGTGAATCCGGTCCTTGCTGTCGTTCCACACTTGTTCCCTTTCGCGCCGGGTTCAAGGGGGCGCGAGCCTTGCCGGCGCCGCTATCTGCGCAGCAAAGCGCGCGCAGGTGGCAATTTGTTCCCTTGCCCCATCCCCGCAATTTTGGAATAACCATACCACAGCAAGGAGGCACGTCCATGTCCGCCCGTATCTACAAACCCGCGCGCAGCACCACCCAATCGGGCAATGCCCGCTCGCAACATTGGGTTCTGGAATATGTCGCCCAGACCGCGCGCGAGGTCGATCCGCTGATGGGCTGGACCAGTTCCGCCGACACACAGGCACAGGTCAGGCTGACCTTTCCAACCCGCGCCGCCGCCATGGAATACGCCGAGGAACATGGCATCGACGCCATCGTGCTGGAACCCCACAGCCGCAAGCCCAATATCCGCCCCGGCGGCTATGGCGAGAATTTCGCCACCAACCGGCGCGCCACCTGGACCCACTGAGGCAAGCGCGCAACAGCGCCCTGCCCCGGCCCCGCACTTGAGCGGGATCAACGCGCGTTCCGGCCTTATCCGATAGACTTCTTCACCGGACAGCAGAGTGAAGGAGACGCAGATGACCGCCAGCCCCAAGGCCGACGCCGCAGCACCACCGCAGGACGCCAACGACATGAAGCCCGCCGACAAGCTTGCCGAATTCCGGCAGGCCTTTGAGGCAGGAGACTACCCTTACCAGGACAAGATGAGTCGGCGCAGCTATGAAAACCGCAAGGCCCAGCTTCAGGCCGAGCTGCTGAAGGTGCAGCTTTGGGCACAGGAGACGGGCGAGAGGTTCGTCCTGATCTTCGAAGGCCGCGACGCGGCCGGCAAGGGCGGCACCATCAAGCGGTTCACAGAACACCTGAATCCGCGTCAGGCCCGCGTGGTGGCGCTCAACAAGCCCACCTGGGAGGAAAAGGGGCAATGGTTTTTCCAGCGCTACATCGAGCACCTGCCGACCGTGGGCGAAATGGTGTTCTACGACCGATCCTGGTATAACCGCGCCGGGGTGGAACGGGTGATGGGCTTTTGCGAGCCTTGGGAATACCTGGAATTCATGCGCCAGACCCCCGATCTTGAGCGGATGCTGGTGCGCTCCGGCATCCGGCTCTACAAATATTGGTTCTCGGTCACGCAGGACGAACAGAAACGCCGTTTCGATGCGCGCGCCACTGATCCGCTCAAGCAATGGAAGCTGAGCCCGATCGACAAGCAGAGCCTTGGCAGATGGGACGATTACACCGAGGCCAAGGAGGCGATGTTCTTTTACACCGACACCGCCGATGCGCCCTGGACGGTGATCAAGTCGAACGACAAGAAACGCGCGCGCCTCAATTGCATGCAACATTTCCTGAGCTCGCTGGATTATCCCGGCAAGAACCCCAGGATCGCCCGCGCCCCCGATCCGCTGATCGTGTCGACGGCGCAGCATGTGCTGCACGGGTCGGATCATATCCTTGGCAAGTCGATGCATCCCGAAACGCGCAAGAGCTGACCGGCACGGCGGCGGGCGCAACGACTGATGTGGCGGCGGGCGTGACGGCGGGCGCGCGCGCATCAGATGCGCGCCGTCTTGCCGGCCCGCCCGCATGGCCTTACACCTGCGCCATGACCCGCTGGCTGTGTCTGACCCTTTCCTTTGCCGTTGCCCTGTCACTGGGGCTGATCGCGCGCGCGCCCGCGGCGCACGCGCATCCGCATGTCTTTGTCGATGTCACCCTGCGTTTCCTGCCCGACGAGCACGGACGGCTGAGCGGGGTCGAGGTGATCTGGCGCTATGACGATTTCTTTTCGCTGCTCGTGCTCGAAGATATGGGGCTCGATCCTGACGGCGACATGGAGCTGACCGGCGAGGAACGCGCGGTGCTCAAGGGGTTTGACCTGGCCGATTGGCCCGAGGGGTTCGAGGGCGCGCTGTTTCTTGAAGCAGGCGGCGAGACGATCACACTTGACCCGCCCGAGCCCATTGCCGCGCATCTCGACGAGGGGCGCATCGTGACCCGCCACCTGCGCCGGTTCACGCCACTTCGCCCGGCATCGCTGGTGGTGCGCCCCTATGATCCCTCATATTACGCGGCGCTGACGCTGTCGCGCGTGGGCGGGCTGCCAGATGGCTGTAAAAGGCGGATCGAAGAGGCCGACAAGGATGCCGCCGACGAGATCGTCGCCGGGCTGGGCGGGGCCGCCAATGAAAACCTTTTCGAAGAGGTCGAGGTGGGCATCCATTACGCCGATACGCTTGAGATCACATGCGCACCCTTGTCCTGATCGCGTCGCTGGGGCTGATCGCGCTGGCGGTCTGGCTGTGGGGGCTGGGCGGCGCCGAGATCGTCACGCGATGGGCCGCCGAAAGCCAGCGCGAGGTGCAACAGGCGATGGCGGGCTACCTGCGCGCGTTGCGCAGCGGCGAAGGCGCGGCGCTGGCCGGGCTTTGGGCCTTGTGTTTCGCCTATGGGTTCTTTCATGCCGCCGGGCCGGGGCATGGCAAGCTGTTGATCGGCGGTTACGGGCTGGGCGCGGGGGTGCCGGTGCTGCGGCTCTCCGGGCTGGCGCTGGCGTCGAGCCTTGCGCAGGCGGCGACGGCGGTGGTGCTGGTCTATGCGGGCGTGTTCGCGCTGGGGCTGACGCGCCAGGCGATGGTGGGCGCCACCGACCGCATTCTTGCACCCGCGAGCTACGGCGCGATCGCGCTGGTGGGGCTGTGGCTGGTCTGGCGCGGGCTGCGGCGCTGGCGTGCCCTCCGGCGCGCGGACCGTCACCATGATCACAACGGGCATGGGCACGACCACGGGCACGGGCACGGGCAAGACCACGATCATACGCATGACCACCACACCGGAGAGGTCTGCGATACCTGCGGCCACCGCCACGGCCCCACCGCTGACGAGGCGGCAAGGGTCCACAGCTTTGGCGAGGCGCTGGCGCTGGTGGCGGCGGTGGCGATCCGGCCCTGCACCGGCGCGATCCTTTTGCTGATCCTGACATGGCGCATGGGGCTGGACATGGCCGGGATCGTCGGCGCCTTCGTCATGGGGCTGGGCACCGCCAGCGTGACCGTGGCCGTGGCCGTCGCCGCCGTGACCCTGCGCAAGGGGCTTTTGACGCGCCTTGCAGGACGAGAGGGCGGCGCGGCGCGCATGATCCTGCCCCTGATCGAGATCGCCGCCGGGCTGATGGTGGCGCTGCTGGCGGTCGAGCTGATGCGCGGCGCGCTTCAGGCCGCCCCGTTCTGAAGCACGCTGCCGCCTGTCGTCCCGGCTTCCTCTTGCGTGCCCGCGCGCGCCAGCCTAAGGGCGTGGCATGACGACGCGCCTTTCATATCGCCAGCACGCCCGCGCGACGCTTGGGCTGGGCCTGCCGCTGATCGGCAGCCATGTGGCGCAATTCGCCATCACGCTGAGCGATGCGCTGATGCTGGGCTGGTATTCGGTCGAGGCGCTGGCCGCCGAAGTGCTGGGCGGCACGCTGTTTTTCGTGCTGTTCATCATGGGATCGGGATTCGCCTGGGCGGTGATGCCGATGGTCGCCTCGGCCCGCGCCGCGGGCGACGAGACGCAGATCCGCCGGGTCACGAGAATGGGAGCCTGGGCGTCGATCCTGTTCGGGCTGGCGACATTGCCGCTGATGGTGCTGTCGGGGCCGATCTTTCATGCGCTCGGTCAGGATGCGCGGATTTCGGCGCTGGCGGGGCAGTACCTGGCGATCATGGGCTGGGGCATCCTGCCCGCGCTTCTGGTGATGGTGCTGAAATCCTATCTTGCCGCGCTGGAGCGCACGCAGGTCGTGCTGTGGATCACGGTGGCCGCCGTGGGGCTGAACGTGGTGGTCAACCATGCGCTGATCTTCGGCAACTGGGGCTTTCCGGAACTGGGCGTGCGCGGTGCGGCCATCGCCTCGTTGACGGTCAACACCGCCTCGCTGATCGCGCTGGCGATCTATGCCGCGCTGGTGCAGCCCGATCATGCGCTGTTCCAGCGGGTCTGGCGCCCCGATCCCGAAGCGCTGGCGCAGGTGTTCCGCCTGGGATGGCCCATCGGCATCACCAACCTGGCCGAGGTCGGTCTTTTCGCCGCCTCGTCGATCATGATGGGATGGCTGGGGCCGCTGCCGCTGGCGGCGCATGGGATCGCGCTTCAGGTGACATCTGTGGTGTTCATGGTGCATCTGGGCCTCTCGAACGTGGCCACGGTGCGCGCCGGGCAGGCCTATGGGCGCGCCGATGGCGTGGCGTTGCGCGATGGGGCGGCGGTGGTTCTGGCGATGTCGGGTGTGGTGGCTTTGGCAACGGTGGCGCTGTTCCTGAGCGTCCCGGAATGGATGATGGGTCTGTTCATGAGCCATGACGAGCCGAGCCGCGCCGATGTCATCGCGATCGGCACCGGGCTGCTGGCGGCGGCGGCGCTGTTTCAGCTGGTGGATGCGGGACAGGTGATGGCGCTTGGCCTGTTGCGCGGGGTGCAGGACACGCGGGTGCCGATGCTGATGGCGGCGCTGAGCTATTGGGCGATCGGAGTCCCGGCAAGTTACCTCATGGGGTTCACCTTCGGGCTGGGCGGCGCGGGCATCTGGCTGGGGCTGGCGGTCGGGCTGGCCTGTGCGGCGGTGCTGATGCTGGCACGGTTCATCGCCTGGTCTGGACGCGCCGCCGCGACCGGCAGGTCGGCCACGCCGCCAACTGCCCCCTGAACGCGACGGCTCAGGCCGCGCCGGCGGCGGGTGCGCGCAGACGCACCCCGTCGATCTTCCATCCCGATGCGCCCTCGATCATCTCGTATTCCAGGATATGCAGCACCCCTGCCCCGTCGCGAACCATGAC
>Ga0102925_1000629_pt1 | contig 19334 bp, 18 predicted proteins | sample SalPonR1_A_D1_MG_FD_78216 | JGI IMG/M metagenome (GOLD analysis project Ga0102925, IMG submission 78216) | Salt pond soil microbial communities from South San Francisco under conditions of wetland restoration - Salt Pond MetaG R1_A_D1_MG | ecosystem: Environmental > Aquatic > Marine > Intertidal...
CGTGCCCCGTGCTCCTTGGCGAGGTAGTAGGCGGTGGACAGGCCGTGGCCGCCCCCCCCGATGATGACGATGTCGTACTCCGGCCTTGGATCGGGGTCGCGCCAGACCGGCGTCCAGCCCTTCTGGCCCGTAAGGCCTTCCTTCAGGACGCGCAGCGCCGAATACCGCATCGGATTCCCCTGTTGCCCGCCGGAGGAAAGCAAGCCGTGACGGGGATAGCAAGCAATGAACCCGAAAACCCCGCCGCTTTGCGACAGAGAGGCGCCCGGCCGCGACAACGATCGGCTGCTCCACGCAAAACGGCGGGCGGAAGCCCGCCGTCCCGCCCCGAAAGGGTCCGGGTCACATCCGCATGCGGAAGTATTCTGCCTCGAAATTGTTGCCCATTCCGGTGCCGCAGAAGCCGAAACTCGAGTTCGAGGTTCCGTCGATGGTCTCGCCCGACACCATCGAGGCGCCCATGATGCCGTCTGCGTTCGCCTGAAACTCGATCGGTCCGGCGGCCAGCACCTGGCTGCCGTACATCTGGAGATTGGCCGCGACCTGGAAACCGCCCCAGGTGATCACCTGCGCACCTCCATCCGCTGCGCAGTCGTCATCGCGGCCGAGGCGCAGCCCCTGCGGCGAATAGATCGACTTGTCGTCGTCGCTAGTGGTGATCAGGGTCAAGTTCTCGAAGACGGTCCCGTTCGAAAGCATGAGGTCGCAACCGTATCCGATGATGACGAGGTTCTCGTAGAGCTCAGGCGCGAGCTTGATGCCCTTCCCCCCGCAATTCACGACGTTGACGCGGTTCGCCGTGAAGTCCGCCGCTTCCATGTTCTTTTTCCACGACACGTTCAGGGCCTCCGGGCTGGAGACGTAGTCGTGCCGGTAATACCGGCTTTTCTCGTCGGTCATGCCCTCGAGGATCTCTTCGAGGCGGTTCAGGATCCGCATGTTGTACTTGCCGGGACGCAGGGCCTCCTCCAGCCCGTCGTTCTTGTCGAAGCCCGATTTCGGCATGTCGAGATCGCCCGTGTCCGGCATCGAGACGACCGTTCCGGGCTCGTAGTAGTTGTTCTGGTTAACCGAGACGTGCGTGTTCGAATGCACGCAGAAGCCGTTCGAATAGGCGTTGTTGGATTGGACGTCGACGACACCATCGCCCACCAGCCCCTCGCGGAAGCAGGTCGGCCTGTAGGTCTCGAAGACGGACGACCGCACGATGTCCCATGCGTCGACACCCGCGAGACGAAGAAGGAAGCTCGAGACGGAATTCGTCCGATCCGACACGCGGAAGGCGAGGACCCTTGCGGCCTGGCGCGAGGCCGGGTCCGGCGTGAAGCTATAGCTTTCCGGATCGAACTCCCCGAACTCGATGTCGCTGAGGGTGATGACGTCGCCGTAACGGTCGCTGGGCATCGAGTCGCGTGCGAGATCGAGCGCGCGCTGCTTCGCGGTGTCGGGATCGACACTGTCGCGGTTGTAGAGCGCGGCATGGGCCGCGAGGTCGGCCGCGACCTGCAACTGCGTGCGTGCGGCGACGACGCTGGAGAGATCGAGCGCGAGCCCGCCGATCATCGCGGTGCCGAGGAAGGCGATGAGGCTGAGTGGCGTGACGAAGCCCGCTTCGTCGCGGACCATGTCGCCGCCTCTCGTCCACCCGCGAGATCCAGGTTTCACATAGGTCATCTGTCAGAACTCCACGTAATGTTGCGCCGTCACCGAAAGGTCGAAGGTCATCAGCGCTGTGATGAGACCGATCGAGTTGAGGTCGGCGGCGGGAATCGATGTGGTGGTGCGGATGATGCCGCTCGGTACGGTCGTCGTGTCGACGAGGCTGTCGACGGTGACGCGCTCGGACAGCGGCGCGAGGCGCGCCTGCAGAATCTCGCCGACCTGATCGGTGGTTTCGAGCTGCCCCGTCGAGAAGGCGCGGTTCGCATCCTGAACGAAGCGCAGCATCTGCGCCTGGCTGTTGAACAGCATCGACGCATCGACGATGAGCGCGAGAAGCCCCATGAAGAACGGCATCCAGAGGACGGCCTCGACCGTCGTCGATCCGCTTTCGTCCTTGACGAACCTCTTACCCCAAGATCCCCTTGACCTGACGCCCCCTGGCGTTGGCTCGCTGTGCATCACCGTGTCTCCCCGTACGGAAGACAGCCGCGGTCTGGACGGGTCGCGGAGCGCAGGCGCCTCTGGAGCATCCTTGGATCGGGGCGAACCGTTCACGTTGCAGCAGTCTCTCGTCACGCGCCCCCACGCCGACAGGAAACAGCCTTAACGGATCGTCCATAAACCCACGATAAACGGGTTGAGGCGATTTCGTGTCACGATTCCGGCGTGCCGCGAGTCAGAGACCCTTCTCTCGATAGCTTCGCGCGACCCGCTCGATCGCGACGATGTAGGAGGCAACGCGGAGATCCCCGACGCCCTCGCGTCCGTGCCAGACTTCGCGCATCGCATGGTAGGCGGTGCGCATCGTATCATCGAGGCCCGAGCGGACCAGTTCCAGTTCGTCGGCGCCGCGGAGGTATTTCTCCTTGAAGCCCGGCGACAGGGTCCAGCCGAGGTTCTTGTCGGCCGAGAGCCGCTCGAGTTCGTCGACGACAAGCTGGTGGCGCGATTCCTCCTGGCGCCGCTGCATGCGTCCGAACCGGATGTGCGAAAGGTTCTTCACCCACTCGAAATAGGACACCGTCACACCGCCGGCATTGGCGTAGAGGTCGGGGATGATCACCGTGCCCTTCTTGCGCAGCACGTCGTCGGCGCCCGCGGTGATCGGCCCGTTCGCCGCCTCGATGATCAGCGGCGCCATGATCCGGTCGGCGTTCGAGAGGTTCACGACGCCCTCCAGCGCGGCGGGGATCAGGATGTCACAGTCGGCCTCGAGCACGCGGTTGCCGTCTTCGACATGGGCGCAGCCGGGAAAGCCGGTGACGCCGCCGTGGCCGATGATCCAGCGGCGCACCGCCTCCACGTCGAGGCCCTCGTCCTCCACCAGCGCACCGTCGCGCTCGATGACGGCGACGATCTTCGCGCCGTCTTCCTCGGACAGGAACTTCGCCGCGTGATAGCCGACATTGCCCAGTCCCTGGACGACGATCCTCTTGCCGTCGAGCGAGCCCGAGAGTCCGGCCTTCCGGACGTCCTCGGGGTGCCGGAAAAATTCGCGGAGCGCATACTGCACCCCCCGCCCCGTCGCCTCGATACGGCCCGAGATGCCGCCGGCGTGGATCGGCTTGCCGGTGACGCAGGCCGACGCATTGATGTCGGTGGTGTTCATCCGCCGGTACTGGTCGGCGATCCAGGCCATCTCGCGCTCGGAGGTGCCCATGTCGGGGGCGGGCACGTTCTGCGAGGGGTCGATGAGGTCGCGCTTGGCAAGCTCGTAGGCGAAGCGGCGGGTGATCTGTTCGAGTTCGTGCTCGTTGTACTCGCGCGGGTCGATGCGCAGCCCCCCTTTGGAGCCGCCGAACGGCGTTTCGACCAGCGCGCACTTGTAGGTCATCAGCGCCGCCAGCGCCTCGACCTCGTCCTGGTTCACGCTCAGCGCGTAGCGGATCCCGCCCTTCACGGGCTCCATGTGTTCGGAATGGACGCTGCGATAGCCCGTGAACGTGTGGATGGAGCCGCGAAGCCGCACGCCGAAGCGCACGGTATAGGTCGCGTTGCACACCCGTATCTTCTCCTCCAGCCCCGGCGAAAGGTCCATCAGCCCCACCGCCCGGTTGAACATCAGATTGACTGAATCGCGGAACCCCGGCTCCGTCGCCGGCCTCATCTCGGTCATCGCTCTCTCCCTCTCGCGGCCTCGCGAATCGGGTGGCCCGACGCGATGGCGCCCCTCCGACCCTAGGAAATGGCGTCCGCCACGACCACCCTGCGACAACGGGGTTTGTTTCCGGCACGGGCGCAATGCAGCCGCACGCGACCGTTCATCTACTGTTCATAGTGAAAAACAACGGAGTACGAGCGGCCTCGCCCAAATTTCGCCATCTATCGCAGAGACAAATTAGTCGATTGGGGGCTCGGCCTGAGCCGGGAGAATGATTGTGATGACGAATCTGAGAAACCGCTTTCGAGACGAAACCAGCTCCAAGGCCCGGAAGACGCTTCTGTCGGAAGTGTCGCCGCGGGGTCTCCTTTGCCGTTTCGGCACCGAGGAGACCGGCGCCTTCTCGGTCTTCGTGCTTTTCATGTTCCTGCTGATGGTGATGATCGGTGGGATGGCCGTGGACGTGATGCGCTTCGAGACGAAGCGGGTCCACATGCAGAACACGCTCGACAGCGCGATACTCGCCGCCGCAGACCTCGACCAGAAGCTCGACCCCGAACTGGTGGTCAAGGACTACTTCACCAAGGCGGGGCTCAATGCCGATGACGTGAGCGTCTCGAACAACGAGAACCTTCTCGGGGGCGTGGACCTCGTCGGCCGCAGGATCACCGCGGACACCCATATCGACGTCAACACGTTCTTCATGCACATGCTGGACGTGAACGTGCTGTCCTCGCCGGTCTCGGGGAGCGCCGAGGAGAACATCCAGAACGTCGAGATCTCGCTCGTTCTCGACATCTCGGGTTCGATGCGCTGGGATGCCTCCGGCAACACGCCGTCCAGCCTGACCGCCGACAACCGGATCAACGACCTGAAGGACGCCGTTCTGGAATTCTCGCGTTCGGTGCTTCAGGTGGAGTGCGATTCCGCCGGTCTCAACTGCGTGCAGTCGCCGAATACCGCGTCGACGACCATCAACATCATCCCCTACGCCGGGCATGTGAACCCCGGGCCCGATCTCTTCGAAATTCTCGGCGGCAATCGCTGGCACAGCTGGAGCTCCTGCAAGGAGGTAACGGATACCGACTTCAACGACTCCGACCTCCCGCGCGGATCGGGCAACCAGCTTCCGCACTTCATGCGCTGGACCGTCGACTGGAACTGGATGAACTGGGGATGGTGCCCGCAGGACGACGCGTCGATCCTCGTGGCGGAGAACGACTACAACAACATCGAGAACTTCATCACCAACATCAAGCTGCACGACGGCACGGCGACGCATATCGGCATGAAGTACGGCGTGGCGCTTCTCAATCCGTCGTCGCGCGACGAGTTCCAGGAGCTCAACAACCGCAACATCGTCGCCGACGCCTACAAGGACCGGCCGGCGGACTTCGAAGACGACGTCGTGAAGTACCTCGTGCTGATGACCGACGGCAAGACGACCTCGCAGCTCCGCCCGAGCGAACTGAACTCGTCGGGCGAGTACGCGAGCGTGTACGATCCGTCGGACAGCGACTGGGAAGATCTCATGGATCGCTACGGCAGCGTCGACAGCGAGGGCGACACGCAGACCGCCAGCGACGTCGAGTGGGGCTATCCGTCCACGAGCACCTATAGCGACGGCTCCGTGAGCCACAACGAGAGCCGCAACAACGGCCACATCACCGCGATGTGCAACGAGGCGAAGGAAGCCGTGTGGGGCGCCGCTCCCGATGGCAGCTCGATGAAGCTCAAGGAGCACCGGATCACCGTCTTCACCATCGCCTTCCTCGCTCCGACCAGCGCCTCGAACCTGATGCGCGACTGCGCAAGCTCGAATGCGCACTTCTTCCCGATCGAGGACCTCAACGTCGAGAGCGCGTTCCAGGCGATCGCGAAGACCATCAACCAGTTGAGGCTGACGCTATGAGCCGAAATCCCGACCGGAAACCGAGGCGGTTCGTCCGCCTCGGGCGGGACGAGGACGGCGCAGCGACCGTCGAGTTCGTGATCCTCTTCCCGATATTCATGACCATTTTCCTGGCCGCCTTCGAGAGCGGCCTGATGATGCTCCGGAACGTCATGCTGGAGCGCAGCGTCGACCTCGCCGTGCGCGAACTGCGGCTGGGGACGCCCGTGCCTCCGGACTTCGACCAGTTCAAGGAGACGATCTGCGCGAGAACCTATTTCGTCGACAACTGCAACGATGTCGTCCAGGTCGAGCTCTCGCCCGTCGATCTGACGACATGGGGTCCGCTGGACGGGGCGCCGCGCTGCATCGACGTGGAATCGACCATCGATCCGTTCGACCAGACCGAATACTCCGTGGGCGGCAACAACGAACTCATGCTCGTGAGGGTCTGCGCGCTGTTCCAGCCGATCTTTCCGACGACCGGACTGGGGCTCGCCATGCGCAGCGACAGCGCGGGCAATTACGCGATCGTCGTCACGTCCGCGTTCGTCAACGAACCAAGCAGGTGATTTGAACAATGGTGCGCATCCTCAGATCCTTCGCCCGCTTCCGCCGCGCCGAAACCGGCTCCCTTTCGGTCGAGACGGTCGTGCTGTTCCCGCTTCTGATCTGGGCCTACACGGCGATGTTCGTGTTCTGGGACGCCTACAAGACGGAGAACATCAACCTGAAGTCCGCCTACACCGTGGCCGACATGATCTCGCGCGAACAGCGCCCGATCGACATGACGTACCTGGAGGGCGCGCGCACGATCTACCAGTTCCTGAACACGGGAGACACGAACCAGCAGCTCCGGGTCAGCGTCGTCCGGCAGAGGGTCGACAGCAACGACAACGAATACCTCCAGCTTGAGTGGTCCGAGGGCACGGAAGGACTGCCGGGATACACCGATCTGGCGCAGATCGAAGCGAAGATCCCGATGATCGCGCGGGGCGACGAGGTGATCGTGGTGGACACCTCCACCGACTGGAGCCCGGTTTTCAACGTCGGCCTCCCCGCCAGGAGCTTCACCCAGACCGTGGTGACAAGCCCGCGCTTCGTGCCGCAGGTGCTCTGGAACGGGGTCTAGCCGCGCGCCGCCCGCTCGGCGAGCAACGCCTCGATCATCTCCGCCATCAGCCGGGTCTCGGCGGCGCCCGTCATGCCGCCCACGCCCACCCGGCGCCCGATCCGCCACCAGAGGCCGGGAGCCCAGGCGCCCTTCTGCGGGCGCCTGAGAACCAGCGAGAAGCCGCGTGCCGGCTTGAAGGCAAAGACCCCACGGCTGACCTCCCGGATGTCCTCGATCCGGCAGAGCACCGCGCCCGAGGAGTCCGTCAACGTCTCGCGCGTGAGCGTGATGCGCATGCGGCCCGCCGCCCAGGAGGCATAGGCGCTCCAGAGCGCCGCGCCGCCCGCGGCGAGCAGAAAGAGCTGCCAGCCGATCGTTTCGGGGGGATGCGCCGCGGCGACCCAGACGAGGATCGCGCCGAGGGCGATCTGCATGCCCACGCCCACCACGAGCCGCGGCCGGCTCGCCCCTATGCTCACGAGTACGTCGGTCATGCCCGCTCCGTCTGACTGGCGGGGTCTAGCGCGGTTTTCCGGGCTTGGCGAGGCCTCACGCCTTCACCGCGCGGCGCACCATGTTCCAGTAGATCCGCTCGACCCGGTCGCGCGACAGCCGGCCGCCCTCGCGATACCAGGTCGTCACGCCGGTGAGCATCGCGATGACGGCCAGCGTTGCGAGCTTGGTGTCGGGCACCTGAAAGCCGCCCTCCTGCTGCCCGTCGCGGATGATGGCCTCCAGATCGTCCTCGTAGGCATGGCGCAGCGCCTCGATCACCGCGAAATTCTCTGGCTCCAGGCTGCGAAGCTCCATGTAGGCGAGGAAGACCTCGTCCGGTCGGTCGAGATGGAACCGGATGTGGAAGCGCACGAAGTCCTCGAGCCGTTCGGTCGCCGTGCGGCCCTTGTCGACGGCCTCCCAGGCCGCGAGGAGCTCTTCCATGTGGCTCCGCATGAGGTCGAAGAGAAGCGTCTGCTTGTCGGCCGTGTAGAGATAGAGCGCACCCGCCTGCACGCCCACCTCCTTGGCGATCTGTCGCATCGAGACGGCGGCGTAGCCGTAGCGCCCGAAGAGCTTGAGCGCCGCCGCCCGGACCTTCGGCCCGGGGATCTCGGAATGGGAGCCTGACTTGCGCGCGATCCCGCCATGGTATCTGAACGCCCGTTCAGTTCAATACGGTCGCGCTTGCGCAGGACCGCGCCCCGGAGCTAAGGTCCGGGCTCAGATATGGAGAGCCGAACGGTGAAGCGCGCCCTGTTCGTTGTCTTGGCGGCCGTGCCGGCGGGCTGCGCCGACTGGCCCGATCTGGAGATCGAGTCAGAGCCATCGGGCTATGCGGATCTCGTTCCGTTCGACGATCTCCTGGGAAAGGCGCGCATCACGGACGAGGATCGCGAGACGGCCGCGGAGATCGAAGAGGATCTTCTGGATCGGGCCGAGGGGCTGCGCCGCCGCGCGGAGATCCTCGATCAGCCCGTCGAGGACCGCGAGGCGCTCGCGGACATGGCGCGCCGGCTGGACGCCCTCGCCGACGAGATCTCCGAGGATCCGGCCGAATGATTGCCCGCCTCCGCCTTCTGCGCTAAGCCCGCCCGGACGACCTCAGCGAAGGAGCAGCAGGCCGATGAGTTCCGCCCTGAGACTAGGCATCGCCGGGCTCGGCACCGTGGGTGCCGGCGTGGTCAAGATCGTGCAGCGCCGCGCCGCGCTCCTGGCGGCGCGGACGGGCCGCGAGATCGCCATCTCGGCCGTCTCCGCCCGCACCCGGCAGAAGGACCGGGGCGTCCGGCTGTCGGCCTATGCCTGGGAGGACGATCCGGTGGCGCTCGCCCGCCGCGACGATGTGGACGTGCTCGTCGAGCTGATGGGCGGGTCGGACGGGCCGGCGAAGGCCGCCGTCGAGGCCGCCATCGCCGCCGGAAAGGACGTCGTGACCGCGAACAAGGCGATGATGGCGCTCCACGGCCAGGCGCTCGCGGAAGAGGCCGAGGCCAAGGGCCACGTGATCCGCTTCGAGGCCGCCGTCGCGGGCGGCATCCCCGTCGTCAAGGCGCTGACCGAAGGTCTCGCCGGAAACGAGGTCGTCCGGGTCATGGGCGTGATGAACGGCACCTGCAACTACATCCTGACCCGGATGGAAGGCGCGGGCCTCACCTACGAGGAGGTCTTCGCCGAGGCGCAGGCACTGGGCTATCTCGAGGCCGACCCGACGCTCGACGTGGGCGGAATCGACGCAGGCCACAAGCTCGCGCTGCTGGCCGCCATCGCCTTCGGCACCCGGCTGAACTTCGGTGCCATGCGGATCGAGGGCATCGAGCGGATCACCATCGAGGACATTCGCCATGCCGCCGACATGGGCTTCCGGGTCAAGCTGCTCGGCGTCGCGCAGATGACGGGCCGCGGGCTGGAGAGCCGGATGAGCCCCTGCCTCGTCCCGGAGACCTCGCCGCTCGGCCAGCTCGAGAACGCGATGAACATGGTCGTGCTCGAAGGCGACGCCGCGGGACAGATCGTCCTGCGCGGCGCGGGCGCCGGAGAGGGCCCGACGGCGAGCGCGGTCATGTCCGACATCCTCGACATCGCGCGCGGCACCCGCGTCTCCACCTTCGGCCAGCCCGCGCGGTCGCTCGCCCCGGTCGAGGGCGCGACGGCCTCGGCGCCCGCGCCCTACTACCTGCGCATGGCGCTCGTCGACAAACCCGGCGCGCTGGCCCGGATCGCGGCGGTCCTGGGCGACGCCGGCATCTCGATCGACAGGATGCGGCAGTACGGCCACGAAGACGTCGCGGCGCCCGTTCTCATCGTCACGCATCGAACGACGCGGACGGCCCTCGACGAGGCGATCTCGAAGATGGGCGGCACCGGCGTGCTCGCCTCCGACCCGGTGGCGATCCGGATCGAGGAGGTCTGACGCCGGGCCTCCATCTGTCAGCAAATATCCTCGGGGGAGCGCGAGGGGGCAGACGGCCCCCTCGCTGCTTCGCTTGACGTGAGCGCTACCGCCCTTGTGCCCCCGCCCCCCGCCGGGCATAGCTGTCGGCAACGAAGGGACAGACGAAGGACAGCCTCATGACCGTGCCCACCGATTTCAACGACCGGATGCTTTCGCTCGGCCTCGCCCGTGTCAGCGAAGCCGCCGCGCTCGCCTCCGCGCGGCTCATCGGGCGCGGTGACGAGAAAGCGGCCGACCAGGCTGCGGTCGACGCGATGCGCAACCAGCTAAACATGCTCGACATCAAGGGCGTGGTCGTGATCGGTGAGGGCGAGCGCGACGAGGCGCCGATGCTCTACATCGGAGAGGAGGTCGGCACCGGTCAGGGGCCGGATGTCGACATCGCGCTCGATCCGCTCGAGGGCACGACGCTGACCGCCAAGGACATGCCGAACGCCCTGGCGGTGATCGCTATGGGGCCGCGCGGCTCGCTGCTGAACGCGCCCGACACCTACATGGATAAGCTCGCCATCGGCCCGGGATATCCCAAGGGCGTGGTGACACTCGACATGTCGCCGTCCGAACGGATCGCGGCGCTGGCGAAGGCGCGCGGCTGCGGACCCGAGGACATCACCGTCTGCGTGCTCGAGCGCCCCCGCCACGAGGACATGATCGCCGAGATCCGCAAGACCGGCGCGGCGATCAGGCTCATCACCGACGGCGACGTGGCCGGCGTGATCCACTGCGCCGAGGCCGAGATCACCGGCATCGACATGTACATGGGACAAGGCGGCGCGCCCGAAGGCGTGCTCGCCGCCGCCGCGCTCAAGTGCATGGGCGGACAGATGTGGGGCAAGCTCGTCTTCCGGAGCGAGTACGAGGTCAAGCGCGCCCAGAGCCACGGGATCGAGAATCTCGACAAGGTCTACTCCCGCGACGAGATGGTCACCCGCGACGTGATCTTCGCCGCGACCGGCGTCACCGACGGCTCGATCCTGCCCGGCATCAAGCGCGAGGTGGGCTACCTCACGGCCGAGACGGTGCTCATGCGGTCGAAGACCGGATCGGTCCGGCGGATGCGGTACCGCAATCCCCGTCAGTAAGGCATGAGCTTTCTCGGCGTCGAAACCTCGCTCACCCAACGCCGCTGGGTCGGCCCGAGCGCCGAGGAGGACCGCCTCGCGGAGGCGATGGCGCAACTCACCGGGCTGGCCGACGCGGTCTGCCGCGTGCTCGCCCGGTTCCGCATTCCCGCCGAGGAGGCGCAGGCCTACCTCGCCCCGGCCCTGCGCGACCTCCTGCCCGACCCCCACAGCCTCAGGGACATGGAGCCCGCCGCGCGGCGGTTCCTCGAGGCCGTGCGCCAGCGCGAGCGGATCGCGGTCTTCGCCGATTACGACGTCGACGGCGGGGCCTCCGCGGCGCTCCTGCTCACCTGGCTGAGGGGGATGGGCCGCGAGGCGACGCTCTACGTCCCCGACCGCATCGACGAAGGCTACGGGCCGAACGAGCCGGCGATGGCGGAGCTTGCGAAGACCCACGGTCTCATCGTCTGCGTCGATTGCGGGACACTCTCGCACGGTCCCGTCGCGGCGGCGAAAGGCGCCGATGTCGTGGTTCTCGACCACCACCTCGCCGGCGAGACGTTGCCCCCTGCCCTCGCGGTCGTGAACCCGAACCGGCAGGACGAGGACCGCAGCCTCGGGCATCTGTGTGCCGCCGCGGTGGTCTTCATGATGCTCGTCGAGGCGAACCGTCAGCTCCGCCTCGAGGGCGCCAAGGGGCCGGACCTCCTGTCGATGCTCGACCTCGTCGCATTGGCCACGGTCGCGGACGTCGCCCCGCTCACCGGGGTCAACCGCGCCTTCGTCCGGCAGGGGCTCGCCGTGATGGCGCGGCGCGAGCGGCCTGGGCTCGTCGCCCTCGGGGATGTCGCGCGGCTCGACCGGGCGCCGTCGGCGCACCATCTGGGGTTCGTGCTCGGTCCCCGGGTGAACGCGGGCGGGCGGATCGGACGCGCCGATCTCGGGGCGCGACTGCTCGCGACGAGCGACCCGCACGAGGCGCAGGCCATCGCGCAGAGGCTCGACGAGCTCAACACCGAACGCCGCGAGATCGAGGCGAGGGTGCGGGAGGCCGCGCTCGCGCAGGCCGAGGACCGGGGGCTCGACGCGCCGCTCGTGTGGGCCGCCGGAGAAGGCTGGCACCCCGGTGTCGTCGGCATCGTCGCAGCGCGGCTGAAGGAGGCGGCGAACCGTCCCGCGGTGGTGATCGGCTTCGACGGCGACGAGGGAAAGGGCTCCGGCCGGTCGGCGCCCGGCATCGACCTCGGCGCATCGATCCAGAAGCTCGCGGCCGAAGGGCTCATCACCAAGGGCGGCGGGCACCGGATGGCGGCGGGGCTGTCGCTCACCCGCGCGCAACTCGACCCGGCGATGGCCCGGCTCTCCGAACTCCTCGGAAAACAGGGAGCGGGAGAGCTCGGCCCCCGGGATCTCCTGCTCGACGGGGTGCTGATGCCCGGCGCCGCCACGCCGGAGCTCTGCGAGACGATCGACAGCGCCGGTCCCTTCGGCATGGGCGCTCCCGCCCCCCGCTTCGCCTTCCCCGCCTGTGCCATCCGGCACGCGAGGCGCGTGGGCGACGGCCATCTGAAGATCGCCTTTTCGGACGGCCTCGGCGCGACGGTCGATGCCATCGCCTTCGGCGCCTTCCAGGGCCCGCTCGGCCCGGCGCTCGCGGGCCACGGCGGCGCCCGGTTCCACCTCGCCGGACGGATCGAGGTCAACGACTGGGGCGGCCGCAGCCGGATCCAGCTCCGCCTTGAGGATGCCGCCCCGGCGCCCGCGAAAAGCCGGTGAGACCGGTGAAAATCCTCTTGCCCTTGTCGGTGTCATTATCTAGACACCCGCCCACGGCAGGCTTGGCCCGTTCGTCTATCGGTTAGGACGCCAGGTTTTCAACCTGGAAAGAGGGGTTCGATTCCCCTACGGGCTGCCATATACTCACCTAAGCACATGAAATTGCAGGTTTTTTCAAAGGCCCGTCGAGGCGACCCGCAATTCGATATGCCATCGCGGAATCGCACGAAAAGGCCCCGCAGAAGCGGGGCTCTTCCTGCCGATCCGGTCGGCCTCAGGAGACGTGAAGCTCTTCCGGAAGCTTCGTCTTCTCCGCGATCGCGTCGGCGATGCCGAACACAGAGAAAATGGACTCTCAGTCTGTTCCGACGTAGCGTTCTCCGATGAGAGCCATTTCATTCGCTCCGTTTGCAAATCTCATCTTGTCCTCCTGCGAGACGGACTTGAGAGGAACAGGAGATCTTCGGCCTACGGAAACGGGATTCGAAGCGACCCTTCGGGCGAACAACTTCCAGAAGCCGGACGACCCAGATGCTGAGGCATTCCGGCGCGAGGTCTTGGCGCGCTGGGTGGCGGACAACGCCATCTGCTCAAGCGGCTACCGGATCACTGATAGAACCCCAATATTTATCGCAGGGGCGCTCTATGACATCAGGTACACCGCGCTCTGCCTTTAGTTTCATCTCGGTCGCTGATCCGGCAGATGGATGACCGGACGATCCGCAGCCGCTCGTTGCGAACGCAGCGCGTGGGTTCAGATTCGGGTGTGCATACTGTGGCCAGGATGAAAGACCAGCCGCACCGACGTGATCACGCTCCCGCCCGACCATGTCGTCCGGACCAGGAGGAAAAGACCTATGCCCACCTCACAGGACAGGGCCACCGCCTCGGCTGGAGTCGAGGTGATGGCCGAAAACGTGAAATCACCCCCGTCGAACGGCACCTCGCGCACCAGCCATTCGTTGGGACTGACATCGGCGAACGTCTCGTCCAGTGCGGCGGGGACCGCATCGGGATTGATCCAGCGGTCCTCCACGACATAGGGCGCGCCGTCCGCCGTGTAGAGCGTCCGGAGGTGGAGCAGCTCCGTGCCGGATGCAATCCGCATCCGCGCCCGGATGTCGGGCGGCGGGGCGAGCATCTCCCGCGAAAGGATCGTGTGGCGGCAGGCACTGCCTCGCGACTCGATCTCGTCGCGGATCACCGGGATGTCGAACCGGGCGCGACGAACCGGATTGACGGCGACGCGGGTTCCGGCCTTGCGGCGGCGGTCGAGCAGGCCCTCCTGGGCCAGTTCGCGTAGCGCGCGGTTCACCGTCGCCCGGGCGCAGCCGAATTCGTGGGCGAGATCGGTCTCGTGGGGGATGAAGTCGCCGGGGCGCCAGAGGCGCTCCGCGATGCGGCGTCGGACCTCGTCGCGGACGGCCTGCCAGTTGCGGATGGCGGGCATGCTCACAGCGCGTCCCTCAGGTCGCGGAGCACCGCGCGGTAGGCGGCGGCAATACCGTCCCGGGCGACGTGACGGCCGTCGCGTACCATGTGGCGGCCCGCCGACCAGACGTCGCGCACCATGCGGTCGTCGCCGGCGAAGACGAAGCTGTCGAGGATCGTGTCGCCCTCCCGCCCGTCGAGATCGGTGTGCACGGCGTCGAGCGCCACGAGATCTGCGAGGAGTCCCGGGCGGATCGCCCCGGTCTGCCGCCCCGCGGCGGCGGCGCCGCCCGCGAGGATCGCGTCGTAGAGGCGACGGCCGGTCGACTTCTCCGGCGTGGCGAGCGCCGCGCGGGAGCGGTCGCGGAGACGCTGGGAGTATTCGAGTGTGCGGAGTTCCTCGGACAGGGCGATGCGGATGTTGGAGTCCGACCCGATGGCGATGCGCCCACCCGCGGAGAGCCAGCGGACGCCGTCGAAGATGCCGTCTCCGAGGTTCGATTCGGTGATCGGGCAAAGCCCCGCCGTGGCGCCCGAGCGGGCGAGCGCTTCGGTCTCGTGCGGCTCCATCTGGGTGCAGTGGATGCAGGTGAAGCGGTCGTCGGGCGCGAGGGCGTCGAGCACCCATTCGACGGGGCGGCGGCCGAGCGCGGCCTCGACCTCGGCCACCTCCGCCACCTGTTCGGCAAGGTGCATGTGGATCGGGCCTTCGGGCGCGAGCGCCGCGAGTTCCGGGAGGGTGTCCAGCGCGACGGCGCGGAGGCTGTGGGGCGCGACGCCCAGCACGGTGTCCGGCGGCAGGACCGCAAGGGCCGCGGCCGAGCCGGCGTGGAGGCGGGCGAAGGCCTCGGGGTCGGTGCCGAAGCGCACCTGCCCGGGGCCGAGAGGGCGCCGGTCGCAGCCGCCGAAGCGGTAGTGGACGGGCAGGAGCGTGAGGCCGATGCCCGTGCGCGACGTGGCGGCGGCGATGCGGGCGGCCATCTCCGCGGGGTCGGCGTAGGGCTGCCCGCCCGCCTGGTGGTGGAGGTAGTGGAATTCGACATTGGTGGCGTAACCGGCCTCCAGCATCTCCATCTGGACGAAGGCGGCGATGGCCTCGACCTGCTCGGGCGAAAGCCGGTCGAGGAAGCGGAACATGAGCGCGCGCCATGTCCAGAACGTGTCGCGCGGGTCGGGGCCACGGCGCTCCGTCAGACCCGCCATCGCGCGCTGGAAGGCGTGGCTGTGGGCGTTCGCCGGCGCCGGAAGCAGGATGCCCACGCGGTGGTCCGTGGCGGCGGGCGCCACCTGCCTCACCGCAGCGATACGCCCCGCGGCGTCAATGGTGACGCGGAGGCTATGTATCCAGCCGCTCTCGGTCAGTGCCCGCGCGGCCCAGAGTCTCGTCATGGGCTTCCCCGCTTGACGCGCCAATATGTGCAGACATATACGAGTCAAGAACAGACATGACAAGGTCCGCCATGCTCCTCGCCAACGCGACGCTCGCCGGAACGGAGGACGCCCGGCCCCACGGGCTGATCCCCCGCGGAGCTGTGGCGATCGAGGGCGAGCGGATCGCCTGGGCGGGGGCGGAGGCGGAGCTGCCCGCCCGCCTCGCCGGGCTCGAGAGGCTGGACCTCGAAGGCCGGCTCGTCACGCCGGGGCTGATCGATTGCCATACGCATATCGTCCACGGGGGCAACCGGGCGCGCGAGTTCGAGATGCGGCTCGAAGGGGCGAGCTACGAGGAGATCGCGCGGGCGGGCGGCGGCATCGTCTCCACCGTCACGGCGACGCGGGCAGCCGGGGAGGACCGCCTCCTCGCCGAGGCCTTGCCGCGGGTGGACGCGCTGATCGCCGAGGGGGTGACGAAGATCGAGGTGAAGTCGGGCTACGGACTCGACATGGAGACGGAGCTCGCAATGCTCCGCGCGGCGCGGCGGATCGCGCAAGTGCGGCCCGTGCGGGTGCGGACAAGCTTTCTCGGCGCCCATACGGTGCCGCCGGAGTATCGCGGGCGGCCAGACGCCTATCTCGACGAGGTCTGCCTGCCCACGCTGGACGCGGCCCATGCGGAGGGCCTCGCCGACGCAGTGGACGGCTTCTGTGAAGGGATCGCCTTCGACACCGTGCAGATGGCGCGGGTCTTCGCCCGGGCGCGGGCGGTCGGGCTGCCGGTGAAGCTCCACGCCGAGCAGCTGTCGAACATCGGCGGCGCGCGGCTCGCGGCGTCCTTCGGAGCGCTGTCGGCGGATCATCTGGAATACGCCGACGAAGGGGACGCGGCGGCGATGGCGGCGGCGGGGACCGTCGCGGTTATCCTGCCGGGCGCGTTCTATACCCTGCGCGAGACACGATTGCCGCCGGTGACCGCGTTCCGCGCACACGGGGTGCCGATGGCCGTGGCGACCGACTGCAACCCCGGCTCCTCGCCGATGACATCGTTGCTCCTCGCGATGAACATGGCGGCAACGCTGTTCCGAATGACACCCGAAGAGTGCCTCGCGGGCGTCACGCGCCATGCGGCTCGGGCACTTGGGCTCGCCGACAGCGGCGTGATCGGGGTGGGCATGCGGGCGGACCTCGCGGTCTGGGATGTCGAGAGCCCGGCAGAGCTCACCTATCGGATCGGCTTCAACCCACTCTGGACGCGCATCTTCGGAGGACGCCTGTGACCGTTCTCCTCACCCCAGGCGCCACGAGTCTCGACACGCTGGAGGCGGTCTGGCGCGGAGGGCACCCTGCCCGCCTCATCCCCGAGGCTGAGGCGGCCATCGACGCGGCCGCCGCCATCGTCGCGCAGGCCGCGGCGGGGGACGCGGCGGTCTACGGCGTCAACACGGGCTTCGGGAAACTCGCCTCGGTGCGCGTGCCGCCCGAGGACACCGCGCGGCTCCAGCGCAACCTGATCCTGTCGCACTGCTGCGGCGTGGGCGAGACGCTCGACGCGGCCACGATCCGGCTGATGATGGTGCTGAAGCTCCTCTCCTTGGGACGCGGCGCCTCTGGCGTGCGGCGGGAGACGGTGGCGCTCCTCGAGGACTGCCTTGCCCGGGGCGTGTCGCCGGTGATTCCGGCGCAGGGCTCCGTCGGCGCCTCGGGCGATCTCGCGCCGCTCGCCCACATGGCGGCGACGCTCATCGGCGAGGGCGAGGCGGTGGTCGAGGGCATCCGGCTGTCCTCGGGCGAGGCATTGCGACGTGCGGGACTTTCGCCCGTGGTGCTCGGGCCGAAGGAAGGGCTCGGGCTCATCAACGGCACGCAGTTCTCGACCGCCTGCGCGCTTGCGGGATACTTCGACGCCCTGCGGAACCTCGAAAGCGCGGTCGCGGCCTCCTGCCTCTCGACCGATGCGATCATGGGCTCGACCGCGCCGCTCCACCCCGCACTCCATACGCTCCGGGGACACGAGGGGCAAATCGACGTCGCGCGCGCCATGCGGGCGGTCATGGAGGGCTCGGCCATCCGCGAGAGCCACCGCGAGGGCGACATGCGCGTGCAAGACCCCTACTGCATCCGCTGCCAGCCGCAGGTGACGGGCGCGGCGCTGGATCTTCTGCGCTTCGCGGGGCGGACCCTCGAGATCGAGGCAAACGCGGTGTCCGACAACCCGCTCGTGCTTGTGGAGGACGGGCGGATCGTGTCGGGCGGGAACTTCCATGCCGAGCCCGTGGCCTTCGCCGCCGACCAGATCGCGCTCGCCATCGCCGAGGTTGGCGCCATCGCGCAGCGGCGGGTGGCGCTGATGGTGGACCCGACGCTCAGCTTCGATCTTCCGCCCTTCCTGACGCCGAAGCCGGGACTCAACTCAGGCCTGATGATCGCCGAGGTCACGACGGCGGCGCTCATGAGCGAGAACAAGCACCTCGCCACGCCCTGCTCGATCGATTCCACGCCGACCTCAGCGAACCAGGAGGACCATGTATCGATGGCCGCCCACGGCGCGCGGCGGCTCAGGCGCATGAACGAGAATCTGAGCGTGATCGTCGGCGTGGAGCTTCTCTGCGCGGCGCAGGGGGTGGAGTTCCGCGCGCCGCTCGCCACGGGCCCCTGGCTGCAGCGGCTGATGGCCACGGTGCGGGAGGCGGTGCCCGCGCTCGACGAGGACCGCTACATGGCCGACGACCTTGCCCGCGCGGCGGGGCTCGTGCGGGATGGGCGGGTCGCGGAGGTCTGCGGCATCCGGGACCTGCTCGAGGCCCGCGCATGACCCCGGTGGAGGTGATGCGCGGCGACGGGCCGGTGGTGCTCGGGATGCCGCACACGGGGACGCATGTACCGCCCGGCATCCTCGCGCGGCTCACGCCGCTCGGCCGGACGCTGGCGGACACCGACTGGCACGTCGAGCGGCTCTACGACGGACTCCTCGCCGGCGTGACCATCGTCCGCGCAACCTTCCACCGCTACGTGATCGACGCGAACCGGCCGCCGGACGGGGCAAGCCTTTATCCGGGGCAGACCACGACGGGGCTCGTCCCGGTCACGGATTTCGACGGGCTGCCGCTCTGGGAGGTGAACCCCGCACCCGACGAAATCGAGGCGCGGCGGCGCGACTTCCACGTGCCCTACCACACCGCGCTCGCCGCCGAGGTGGAGCGGGTTCGCGCCCGGCACGGGGTCGCTGTGCTCTACGATTGCCACTCGATCCGCTCGCGCATCCCGTTCCTGTTCGAGGGCACCCTGCCCGACTTCAACATCGGGACGAACGAGGGCCGGAGCTGCGCGCCCGAAATGGAGGCCGCCGTCGCCCGTCTCTGTGCGGACGCCGAGGGCTACACGAGCGTCCTCAACGGCCGCTTCAAGGGCGGCTGGACGACGCGCCACCACGGGCGGCCCGGGGCGGGCGTCCACGCGATCCAGATGGAGCTCGCGCAATCCACTCACCTCGCCGCCGAAGCGCTGCCCTTCGCCTACGACGAGGGCAAGGCCGCGCGCCTCCGCCTGCAGCTTCGCGCGATCCTCGAGACGCTCGGGGATCTCGCCCTCTCCTCACGAGGATCGCCATGACCAACCCGCGCCACAACATTCGCGACGTCTATCCTCCCACCGGCCCCGAAATCAGCGCCAAGAGCTGGCTGACCGAAGCGCCGATGCGGATGCTGATGAACAACCTGCATCCCGATGTGGCCGAGAACCCCCATGAGCTGGTGGTCTATGGCGGCATCGGGCGCGCTGCGCGGACATGGGAGGATTTCGACCGCATCGTGGGTGCCTCAAGATGCTGGAGGCCGACCATACGCTGCTGGTGCAGTCGGGCAAGCCTGTGGGTGTCTTCCGCACCCACGTGGATGCGCCGCGCGTGCTGATCGCCAATTCCAACTTGGTGCCGCACTGGGCCACCTGGGACCATTTCAGCGAGTTGGATC
>Ga0102925_1000631_pt1 | contig 19284 bp, 17 predicted proteins | sample SalPonR1_A_D1_MG_FD_78216 | JGI IMG/M metagenome (GOLD analysis project Ga0102925, IMG submission 78216) | Salt pond soil microbial communities from South San Francisco under conditions of wetland restoration - Salt Pond MetaG R1_A_D1_MG | ecosystem: Environmental > Aquatic > Marine > Intertidal...
CCAGCCGGTCATCGGCGGCGGCCAGGGCGGCCTCCACCGCCGGCCAGTCGGCGGCCAGGGCGGCCCGCTGATCGGCGAGGGTCAGCAGGTGGCGCACGGCGGCCAGCTGCCACTCCTCGCTCCCCCGGCCCACCTGCTCCGCCAGGCGCTCCAGCTCGGTGTTGGTGGCCTCCAGCCCCTCGCTCACGTCCTCGGCCCGGGCGGCACTGCCGGCGGCGGCCTCGCGGGCGGAGCGCGCCGTGTCCTCCAACTCCTCCAGCTGCCCCTGGAGGCGACGGATGGTGGTCTCGCGCTCGGTCAGGGTCTGCTCCAGGGCCGACTGCTGCTGCCAGAGCTGCCAGCCGAACCAGCCACCGGCCCCGGCGGCACCGGCCACCAGGAGGAGGAGGACGACGAGGGTGATGGCCAGGCCGTGCCCGCCGCCGGGGGTCGGCTTGGTGCCCTCGCCCTCGGCCGAGGTGGCGGCGCCGCCGCCGGAACGCCCGGCCGCCTTCGTGGCAGCCCCGCCCCCGCTGGCCGCCTTCTGGCCGGCGGGCTTCGAGCCGGTCGACCCCTTGGCGGTCGTTCCCTTGCCAGTCGACCCCTTGCCAGTGGCCCCCTTGCTGGCCGACGACCGGGCGGAGGTACCCTTGCCGCCGCCCTTGCGGTTGCCGGAGGACTTCGCCTGGCCCTCGGTGGTCGAGGCCTTGCCCGCCGACTCAGAGACGCCCTCGGGGGTGGTATGGGTCCCGGAGGCCGAGGGCGCATCCGGGGTCGATTCCGTCGCCGGCTTGCCGGTCCCTTCGGCCTTGCCACCGCGCCCCTGGGTATCCTCTTCGCTCATGTCGGTACCTCTCCAGCGCCCTGCCGCCAGCGGATCAGGGCATCCACAATGGCCTCGTCGGCCGCGGCCTCCGCGACCACCGGCTCCACCTTGAAGCCCAGTTCCCGGGCCAGATCACGCTGGTTCTCGCTGACCACCACCAGCGGCGTCTTCTTCAACCAGTACTGGCCGAGTTTCCCGACCATGTCAAAGAGGTTGCGCAGCCCCTCGCCGCTGGTGATGGTGATGACATCGATGTCGCCCCGGGCCCAGGCGCGCTGCAAAGCGCCCAGGTCCGCCGGCGGCCGGCCGCGGCGGTAGGCCTCGGCGTAGGTCACCTCGGCCCCGCGTTCGGCCAGGGTATTCCCCAGGACCTCGCGACCGCCATCCCCGCGGAAGATGACGATGCGCTTGCCGGCCACCTCCTGCATCCCGGGCTGGGCCAGCAGCGCCTCGCTGTCGAACTTCTGCTTGGGGAAGATATCCGGGTCGCGGCCGATGAAGTGGCGCAGCTCCACCGCGGAACGGCGCCCCACGGTGGCCAGCTGCAGGCCCTCCGGCAGGGTCCGCCGCGCCTGGATGAGATTCATCGCCTTGTTCACCGCGTTGGGGCTGATGAACACCGCCAGGTCGAAGTCGTCCAGCCGGTCGATGACCTCCACCAGCGGTCCGCTGTCCTCCGGGTCCAGGATCTCCAGCACGGGGAAGCGCCAGGGTTGTCCGCCGGCCTCCTCGATCCGCTGGCACAGCCCCTCGGCCTGGTGGGCCGGGCGGGTCACCATGATGCCGAGGCCGTCGAGTTCATCCGCCATTACCGTAGACCTCCTTCAGGATCTCGCCGGCGCCCCGGGCCAGCAGGTCGTCGGCCACCCGCACGCCGATGGCCTCGGCCTCGGCCACCGGGCCGCGCGCCTCGCTGCGGATGACCTCGTCCCCCTCGGGACGGCCCACCAGGGCGCGCAGGTGGATCTCGTCGCCGGTTACCTCGGAATAGCCGCCGATGGGGACCTGGCAGCCCCCCTCCAGCCGGGCATTCAGGGCCCGCTCGGCAGTAATCCGCGGCCGGGTAGCGGCGTCGTCCACCGCGGCCAGCAGCCCGTTGACCCGCTCGTCATCGACCCGGCACTCCACGCCCACCACGCCCTGGCCGATGGCCGGCAGGATCACCTCCGGCTCCAGCGGGGTGCGGATGCGCTCGGCGAAACCGAGCCGCCGCAGACCGGCACAGGCGAGGATGATGGCGTCGTAGTCGCCGGCATCCAGCTTGGCCAGACGGGTATTCACGTTGCCGCGCAGGTCGCGGATCTCCAGATCCGGCCGCCGGGCGCGCACCTGGGCCTGACGGCGCAGGCTGGAGGTCCCCACGACGGCCCCCTCCGGCAGGTCGTCCAGGTGGTCGTAGTGGTTGCTCACGAAGGCGTCCCGCGGGTCCTCCCGGGGGCAGATCACCGCCAGGTGGAGTCCCTCGGGGAACTCGATGGGGACGTCCTTCATGGAGTGGACGGCAATATCGGCCCGTCCCTCCAGCATGCCGTTCTCCAGCTCCTTCACGAACAGCCCCTTGCCGCCGATCTTGGCCAGCGGCGAATCCAGGACCCGGTCCCCCTGGGTGGTCATGCGGACCAGTTCCACCTCCAGGCCGGGGTGCAGGGACTGGAGTCGGTCACGGACGTACTCCGCCTGCCACAGGGCGAGGGGACTCTTGCGGGTAGCGATACGCAGGGGTTCGGACATGAAGGGCTCGGCTGGGCGATGAAAGGGTCTATGCTACGTCGGCGCCCGTGTCGCGGGCAATCGCCCGACAGCACGGGCGCTGCCACGGCGCCCCCGAGCTGAACGACCGGCGTCGAACCCGGTGGTCGTTGAACCAAGGGTGGCCAGTTGTTGTCCATCCCTGCAGGATACAACGTCGGCCCACCGGCGGAACGGAGGAGTCCAACGCCCATGTTCACCATTCGCACCAAGACCCTGGCCCTGCTGGCGAGCCTGTTGCTGCTCGCCGCCTGCAGTGATCGCAGCGCCGCGGAGGGGCTCACCGCCGCCGGTGACCTCCGCGACCTTGACCCGGACCAGCCCGTAGTCCTCGCCTTCACCGCGGACCAGTGCCCCTATTGCGACTATGTGAAGGAAAGCCACCTCATTCCCATGCGCAAGCGTGGCGAGGCCGTCACCATCCGCGAGGTGGACGTGAGCAGCCACCGCAACCTCACCAACTTCGCCGGCGAGACCGTCCAGCGGCGCGACTTTGGCGACCAGTACAGCGTGCGCGTAACGCCCACCCTGGTCTTCCTCACCCCGGAGGGCGAGGTCGCCGCCGAGAGCCTGGTGGGCGTGACCTCGCGGGACTACTACGGCCTCTACCTGGAGCGCCGGGTGGAGTCGGTCCGCGAGGCCATGGCGGGCGAGTAGCTAGCCCTTTCCGGCGGTGAAGCCGCCGTCCACCAGCAGCTGCGCACCGGTGATGAAGGAGGCATCCTCGGAGAGCAGGAAGGTCACCGCCCGCGCCACCTCCTCCGGCCGCCCCATGCGGCCCATGGCGTGGAGACCGGCCAGATAGTCCTTGGATTCCTGGTCCAGCACATCCAGCAGCGGCGTGATGATGTAGCCCGGGGAGACGGTATTCACTCGGATCCCCTTCTGCGCGTACTCCAGCGCCAGGGTCCGGGTGAGATTGACCACGCCCCCCTTGGCCGCGGAGTAGGCCGCGGTCTGGGACTGGCCGAAGTTGCCCAGGATGGAGGCGCAATTGACGATGGCCCCGCCCTCGGCGGCCTCCATGCGGGCGATGGCGTGCTTGGCCACCAGGAAGACCCCGGTGAGATTGATGTCGATGACCCGCTGCCAGTCGGTAAGCGGGTGCTGGGCGGAGGGCCCGATGTGGCCGATGCCGGCGTTGTTGAAGAGGCCGTCCACCCCGCCCAGGGTCGCCTCGGCGGCATCGAAGAGGGCGGTCACGGACGCCTCGTCGGCCACGTCCGTGCGCTGGTAGGTCACTTGCTCGCCCAGCTCCTCGGCCAGCTTCGGACCGCGCTCGTCATCGCGATCGGCGATGATCACCCGCGCGCCCTGGATCACCAGGTCGCGAACCGTCGCCTCGCCGATACCGCTGGCGCCACCGGTAACGATGACCCTCCGCTCTGCCATACGCATGTTGCTGCTCCCCTCTGGTTATTATGGTGTTCCCAACCGGATTGTAGCCGCCGTTCCCCCCGCTGACAGGGGGTGGACGCTGCGGTACCGTCTCCGCTGAACCCGGCCGAGGAGCCCCCATTGAGCGAGACCGCCCCCAATCCCTGGACCCAGCGCCTGATGCTCCTGGGGCTGCTGGTACTCTGCCTGGCCACCGGGGCCGTGGGCGGCGCCATTACGCGGCCCGCCCTGGATCCCTGGTACCGGGAGCTGGCCCGCCCCCTCTTCACCCCGCCGGATATCGCCTTCCCCATCGTCTGGAACCTGCTGTTCGTGATGATGGCGGTGGCCGCCTGGCGGGTCTGGCGGGTAGCGGGCTTCTCCTGGGACCGGGAGACGCCGCACCCCCTGGCGCTCTTCTTCGTCCAGCTGGGGCTGAATCTGGGCTGGAGCGTCGTCTTCTTCGGCCTGCAGTCCCCGGGCTGGGCGCTGGTGGAGATCGTCTTCCTGCTCGGGGCCATCCTGGCCACCTGGCGCGCCTTCGCCGAGTTCGACCGGCTGGCGGGCTGGCTCTTCGTCCCCTACATCGCCTGGGTGGGCTACGCCACCCTGCTCAACGCCAGCATCGTCTACCTCAACTGAGGCTCGCCCCGAGGACGGCTCGCAGGGCGGCCACCGCCTCCCGGCGGCCGGAGAGGCCCGCCGCCGCGGCCACCTCGGGCCAGGGACGCTGCTGTAATACTCGCGCTACCAGCACCCGGACCCCCTCGCGCTCCAGCCCCGGCGGCGGGGCCGCCAGCAGTGCCGCAGTCCAGCGCCAGAGGGGCGCCGGACGCGCCTCCGGCAGCCGCTCTCCGGCTGCCACGGCGGCGACCGTCGCCCGATCCCCCGCCGCCGGGGCGGCCACCGGCAGCCCCGCCAGCACCGACGCCGCCAGGTCGGGGGCGAGCTCCCGCAGACTCCCGCCCAGGGCCACCGGCAGGTCGTCGGCCAGCACCGCGCGGGCCTCGGCGGTGAGGGCCGTCCCCGCCGCATTCAGCGGGCGCAGCATGAGCAGGGCGTGCGCCCCGGAGATGGCCCCGGGATAGAGGGAGACCCGCACCGGCTCCAGCTCGCAGGCGCGCCAGAAGGCCAGCAGCTCCGGCTCCCCGGCGAAGCTCGCGCCCAGATAATCGCAGTCGGCGTTGCGCGCCGCCTCGGCCACGCCCTCCACCAGCCGCCGGCCCAGGCCGGATCGGCGTAGCGCCGGGTGAACGGCCAGGCGCAGCACCCGCGCGCCCACCCGCTCCGGGGCATGCCCCAGCCCCAGGTGGGCCGCCAGCGTCTCCGGGATGAGGTGGCCGTGGGGGCGCCGGCGGCCGGCGGTGATGGCCGCCGCCGTGTCGCGGTCGAAGCCCCCCTCCCGCGCCCACAGGGCCACGCCGACCACATGCCCGCCGCTGCGCGCGGTGACGACGCCGATGCTCGGCCCGTCCAGGAGGTTGCGCAGGTCCCGGGGGCGGGTCCGGTAGTGGGCCTGCACCAGCAGGCCGAAGGCCTCGGCCAGCCCCGCCTCGTCGGCGGCGAGCCGGTCCCGATCCTCGGGTGCGATGGTGGCGATGCTCGCGGCGTCGGCCGGCAGGGCCTCGGCGGGGGGCGGCTCGGCATCCAGGGCCAGGAGGCGGAAGACGAGCGCCTCCACCGGATCCCCGGCCGCCCAGCGCACCGGCTCGGCCAGGGCGAGCCGCCGCCAGCCGCGGGTACCCTCATCCAGGGCGCGGGCGAAGCGGACCTCGAAGCCGCGACCGGTCCCCTCGTAGCCGTGGAGGGTGGTGGCGAAGGCCAGGCGGGGATAGCGGGCCAGCAGCCGCTGGAGCAGGGGCACGGGCAGGGCGGCCGCCTCGTCCGCCAGGACCAGGTCGGCGTACTCGCCGCTGGCGGCCAGTTCGTCCGGCGGCCGGAAGTCCAGCCGGCTCCCGTCGGGCCAGACCAGCGAGCCGCCCTCGTTCGTCGCCCCCGGCCGGGCCACTTCGGCGCGCTCGAAGGCCGCCGCCACCGCCGCCCGCCGGGGGGCGGTCAGGATCACCCGCTCTGCCCCGGCGGCCAGCCGACGGGCGGCGGCGATGCCCAGCGCCGCCGACTTGCCCCGACCGCGATCGGCGACGAGGACCACCGGCCGGCGACGCTGACCGGTAGCCACCTTCTCCAGGGCGGCGACGGCGGCGGCCTGATCGGCGGTGCGGCAATCGGGATCGGGCGGCTCGGGCGCCGCGGCCGGCGGCGGGAGCCCCGGCGCCTCGGGCGGCTCCCCGCCCTCGGTCCAGACCGGCGTGGCCGGATCGGCGCCGATGAGGTCGGCCAGCCGCCGGAGGAAGCGCCCACCCACCGCCTCCGGCGGCCAGGGGTCGACGGTGATCCGCGCGCGCTGGGGATCGGGGAAGGTGGGCCACTCCGCCAGCGGGGGGCCCAGCAGGAGGAACAGGCCGCCAGCGGCCACAGTTCCGGCCACCGCCCCCAGGGCGTCGGCATCCACGCCGGCGCGCAGGTCGTAGACCACGGCGGGCCACTCCCGGCCCAGGTGGTCGGTGGCGCGTTCGGGATCGACGGCCTCCGCGCCGGCCGGGGCCTCGCCGACCCAGAGCGTCTCCGGGCTCCCGGCCCCAGCCAGGAGGCCCTCCGCCGTCGCCCGGCTCCACGCGGCGCCGCCAGCCAGGACCAGCGCGCGGCGCTGCCCGGCGGCCCGCGCCTGGTCGACGAGCCGCGCCCCCAGGGCGCCGGCGTCGGGATGGCTCACTTCCTCGGTCATCCGGCGAGTATCGCCGGCCGCGGGAGCGCCCCACAAGGGCCGATCAGGCCTCCGGCTCGGCGGGGAAGCGGACGGCCTCCGGGCTCTCCAGGGTGAGGGCGACCTCGTCGGCGGCGATCTCGAACCGGCCGCGGGCGGCCTCCCACCCCTGTTCGAAGACGTGCTCGTCCGCCGCGGCAAAGGCGGCCTGCAGCGCCCGCCCCAGGGCGGGACGACGCTCGGGCTCCAGGCCGGTGGTCGACCGGAAGGCCGCCTGCGCTGCCGCATCCCCGGCCCAGCCGACCCGGGCGAAACCGGCCAGCAACAGGGTCCGCAGCAGGCCGGGCCCCAGCGCTGCCCGCAGCCGCGCCACCGCCTCGATCGGGGGCGGCTCGTCCGCGATGGGCTCCGCGGCATCCGCGGGCAGGAGCCGGCGCAGGGTGGCGGCACCGGCCAGGCCGTTGAGGAGGTCGTCATCCACCATCCGGACGTAATCCGGGGTCGGATCGGAGCCCGTGCGCCGGGCGAGCTGGACCAGGGCGATGGCCTCGTCGCCGTAATCGGAGAGGGTGAGGCCGCAGAGGCGATGGTCCAGGAGGTCGTGGATGAGCACCGAGGTGGGGATCAGCTCCCCGGTATAGGGAGTGGCCGCGATGACCTCCGGATCGCGCTGGGTGCGATCCAGTTTCCAGCCCCGGGCACCGAAGGCGTCGTCCCAGGTCCACCGGTAGTGCAGGCCGGCATTGAAGTTCCGCTCAGCCATGGTCCACCTCCGCCGTTCGTTGGCCCAGGCGCTGGAGTTCCCCCCGCATGCGCCGGGTATGGCTGCCCTCCCAATAGAGACGGTCACAGTTCGGGCACCACCACAGCGGGCCGGTCACGTCGGCGTGCGCCCGGGCGGCCACCTCCGGCGGCGGGGATTCCAGCGGGGTATTGCAGATCAGGCAGCGGGTGAAGGGGGCGTGGTGCCAGTCGAGGCCCAGACGGTCCGCCAGTTCGACGGCGGCCTGCTCGGGTCGTTCGTGACTCAGCAGGATCAGACAGGGCCGGGCCGCCGCGTGCTCGGCGATGCCGGCATCCCGCGTCACCAGCCAGCGCCCCTCGGCCCGGGCCCGGGCGACGACCTCCCGATCCGGGACGCTGTCCGGGGTGATGGCCGTATCGTAACCCGCCGCCCGCAGCCAGCGGGCGAGCCCCTTGTACATCTCGTCACAGAGAAAACGGTGCTCGGCCATCCCCGAAAGATCGACCCGGCGCGCGCCGGATTCAAGGGAGTCTTGCGGAGAGTTTCCCGGGAACGGGGGTGCTCACTCCTGGCCGAAGGGGCGGATGAAGCCGATGCCGATGGCGTCCAGGCGGTCTTCCGCCCCCACGGTGTAGTCCATCCACTCGACCACGATGTCGAAGGTCTCGGAGGGGCTGACCCGGGCGCCGAAACCGTAGGCGAGGCCGTCGTTGACCTCGGTGGTGCCGTTCATCTTGAGTTCGGTCCGGGCCGGTCCGATCTGGGTATAGAAGTGGATCCGCTCCCACTGGCCGCCGAACTGCAGGAAGAGGCCGGTGAAGCGCGAGACCTGGAAGTCGCTTACCGTCTGCGAGGCCCCGGCCTGGAAGTCCACGGCGACGTTCTCGCTGAAACGCTGACCGATGCGCACCAGCAGCCCGCTGGGGGAGTACTGGTTGTCCGGCGCCTCGCGCTCGGCGAAGTCGAGATAGCTGCCGCCGAAGTAGGCCTGGCTCTCCTCCGGATTGCCTTCCGCCTCCTCGGCGGCCCCGGCCGCCAGGGGCAGAGCCAGGGCCAGGAGCCCGACGGTGCGCAGGAACTGGCGTGGCATGCCTTCTCCCCGAAAAAAGTCCGAATTGGTCCGCAATCTACCATGCCGGAACGACGCCTGCACCGCCCCGTGCTATCCTCGCGGCCCTCCCACGCCTAGTGGAGCGCGGAATGTCCACCGACCTGCCCACACCCGATGCCGAGGCCGCCGCCACCAGTGAAGAGCTGGTAGCGCGGATCCGCACCGCCATTGCCGAGGCCGGCGGGATAATCCCCTTCCATCGCTATTTCCAGATGGCCCTCTACGAGCCGGGGCTGGGCTACTACGCCGGCGGCAGCCACAAGCTCGGGGCCGGCGGCGATTTCGTCACTGCCCCGGAGATCTCGCCCTGGTTCGGCTACTGCCTGGCCCGGGAGGCAGCACCGGTGCTCCAGGCCGTCGGCGGCGAGGTGCTGGAACCGGGGGCCGGCTCCGGGCGCATGGCGGCCGATGTCCTCACCGAGCTGGAACGGCAGGGGGCCCTGCCGGAGACCTACCGCATCCTGGAGGTCAGCCCGGAACTGCGCGACCGCCAGCAACGGACCCTGACCGAACGGGTCCCCCACCTCGCCGACCGGGTCGTCTGGGTGGAGGATATCCCGGAGGGCTTTCGCGGCGTGGTCCTGGCCAACGAGGTGCTGGATGCCATGCCGGTCCACCGCTTCCGGATCACCGAACAGGGCCCGGTGGAGCTGGGCGTGGCCGACTCCGATGAGGGATTGGTCACGGTGGAGCTGGGCCCGCCCGGCGAACGCCTGGCCGCGGCCATCGAGCAGGCACGGGCCGCCGCGGGCGGTCTGCCGGTGGGCTATGAATCGGAGATCGGCCTGGCCGCGGTGGACTGGGTCACGACCCTGGCGGGGCGGCTGGAGGCCGGCCGGGTGCTGCTGGTGGACTACGGCTTCCCGCGCCACGAGTTCTACCACCCCCAGCGCGCCACCGGCACGCTCATGGGCCACTACCGCCACCACGCCCACGCCGATCCCTATCTCTACCCCGGGCTCTCGGACCTCACCGCCCACGTGGATTTCACCGCCGTGGCGGAGGCCGCCCATCAGGCAGGCCTGCAGGTGGCCGGCTTCGCCACCCAGGCCCACTACCTCATGAGCCTGGGGCTGGCCGAGGCGGCGGAACAGGTCAATCCCGTGGACCAGCGCGCCCAGCTGGAGGCGGCCCAGGCCATGCGCACCCTGACCATGCCGGAGGAGATGGGCGAACTGTTCAAGGTCCTGCTCCTGGACCGCGGCGAACTCCCGCCCCCGCTGGGCCTCTCCCTGCGCGACATGCGCGGGCGGCTCTGAACCCACCCACTCCGGAGGACCCCATGGACTGGATCCAGGCCACGCTGCTCGCCCTCCTGCAGGGCATCACCGAATTCCTCCCCATCTCCAGCTCCGCCCACCTCATCCTGCTGCCGGTGGTGGCGGAGTGGGAGGATCAGGGGCTGGCCTTCGACGTGGCCGTCCACGTGGGCTCCCTGGCCGCCGTGGTCACTTACTTCCGGCGGGAGCTGGCGACCATGGCCCGGGACTGGTTCGCCTCGGTGGTCCAGCGGCAGACGGTGGGCGAGAGCCGGCTGGCCTGGGCGGTCCTGTGGGGCACGGTGCCAGTAGGCCTGGCCGGGCTGATCTTCAAGGGCTTCATCGAGGGGGAGCTGCGCGGACCGCTGGTCATCGCCACCACCACGGTGGTCTTCGGCCTGGCGCTGTGGTGGGCGGACGCCCGGGGCCGCGGGAGCCGCGACGAGCACACCCTGCGCTGGCGCGACGTCCTCATCGTCGGCGTGGCCCAGGCCATTGCCCTCATCCCCGGAACGTCGCGCTCCGGGATCACCATGGCCGCCGGTCTGATGGTCGGCCTCTCGCGCGAGGCGGCAGCGCGCTTCTCCTTCCTCCTGGCCATCCCCGTGATCCTGCTGGCCGGGGGGCTCAAGGGGCTGGATCTGGTCACGGCCTCCCGCCCGGTGGACTGGTCGATGATCGCGGTGGGCACGGCGGTGTCGGCGGCGAGCGCCTATCTGTGCATCGCCGCCTTCCTCGCCGTCATACAACGCATCGGCATGCTGCCCTTCGTGATCTACCGGCTGGTGCTGGGGGCGGTGCTCTTCGCCCTCTTCGCCGGCTGACCGCCTCGCCGAACGCCCCGCCGGTCAGGCGGGGGCCGCCACCAGGGCCGCCTCGAGTTCTGCGAAGCTGTGGGCCCGACCGTCCCCCTCCACCGGACGGCCCAGCTGCCGGGCGATCTGGGTAGAGGAGATGATCCCGCGGATGCGCGGGCTCTCCCCGCTGTCATCCACGACCAGCGCATGCTGGCGGCCGGCCTGGCGCAGGGTGGCGACGACATCCCCCACCCGGCCGTACTCGACATCGTGGAGACGCAGGGCCTGGAGTTCGGCGTGGGGCGTCATGACGTCGGCCACGCGCAGCTCCTCCCGGCGGCCGCCGTACTTCTGCAGGAATTGCACCGGCTTCTCGCCGAGAATGTCGGTCGCCGTGATGACGCCCACCACCTGCTCCTCGGCATCCGTGACCAGCAGCAGCCGGACGCCGCCGCTGATCATGCGCTGTTCCGCCTCGTGCAGGGAGGCGTGGGGGTAGGTGGTCAGAGCGGCCACCCGGTCGAGATCGGTCATCACCCGGGTGGCCCCGTCATCCAGGGAGACCGGCTGCATCGCCGGCCGCTCGGGGCGGCGGAAGCTCACGTCCTTCGGCATACCGATCATGTTCAGGGCTACGAAGCTACGGCTGCGACGAACCATGCCTCTCTCCTCCTTGTCGGGAACCGGCATCGACTCCGGGGTGGCAATGGCCGGCACACCGCACACCCTTACCTCTCCTATAGACCAGCCAGCGGGAGAAGAAAAGGGAGGGACGGGAGGCTCAGGCGGGCTCGATGCGGCCCCGGGTGAGGCGGTATCGGACGTCCACGGCGGGGACCCGCTCCGGCTCGTGGGTGAGGATGAGCGCGGTCCGCCCCGCCAGCCAGGGGCCCAGGCCGGCGGCGAGCGCATCGGCGGTATGGGCATCCAGGCCGGCGGTGGGCTCGTCCAGAATGACCCAGGCGGGGTCGTAGAGGACCACGCGCGCCAGGGCCAGCCGACGCGCCTGCCCACCGGAGAGGCGCACACCGCCCTCGCCCACCCAGGTATCCAGCCCCAGGGGGAGCGCCCGGACCTCGTCGGCCAGGGCGGCAATGGCCAAGGCCTGCCAGAGTTCGGCCTCGCCGGCCTCCGGGCGGGCGATCCGCAGATTGCCGGCCACGGTATCGGCGAAGAGCTCCGTGCGCTGGGTGAGCAGGCCCAGCCGGGCGTGGAGGTCGCCGGCGCGCAGCCAGTCCAGCGGCACATCGCCCAGCAGGACCTTCCCCGAGTCCGGCCGGGCCAGCCCGGCGAAGAGACTGGCCACGCTGGACTTGCCGCTCCCGGACGGTCCCTCCAGGGTCGCGCTGGTCCCGGCGGGGAGCCGCAGGTGGGCCCCCTCGAGGATGGTCGGCGCCGTCCGCGACCAGGCGAAGCGCACGCCACGCAGTTCCAGGGGGCCGGACTCCGGCGGTGTGGCCGGCTCCGCCGGCTCCTTCGGGGTCGGTGCCCGGGCGACCTCGTCCAGGCGGCGGATGGCCGCCCGCGTGCGGCCCAGCTGGAACCAGGCCCCCGGCAGGGGGGTGAGCAGCTCCGCCAGCCCCAGGGTGCCCAGCACCACCAGGCCCACCCCGGGGCCGTCGATGTCGCCGGCCAGGAAGGGACCGACGGCGAGGGCCGCCGCCGCGACCACCGCCAGCTGACCGGTCAGGGTGGCGGCCGCCGCCCCCAGCGCCTCGGAGAGGGCCAGGCGGTGGCGCCAGCGGCGGTAGTCGGCCTCGGCCCCGGCCAGGGCCGTCCGGGTCGCCTCGGTCCGGCCGAAGATCCGCAGCTCCGCCAGGCCGGCAAAGGCGTCCAGCGCCCGGGTCCGCAGCCGCGTCTGGGCCTCGGCCAGGGCGGCGCCGGGACGCCGGCCGAGGGCGGCGGCCAGGGCCGGCAGCAGCAGCCCGGCCCCTGCCATCCACGCTACCACCGGCCAGACCACGCTGGGCGCGTACCAGCCGCCGGCCACCGCGGCGATGGCGAGCCCCAGCAGGGCGGCCACCGTGGGTCCGAGCACCCGGAGATAGAGGTTATCTAGGGCCTCGATGTCGGCGGTGATGCGGTTGAGCAGGTCGGCGGAACGGAAGCGGGCCAGCACCCGGGGCTCCAGCGGAGCGACCCGGGCGAAGAACCAGGCGCGCAGGTCGGCGAGGAGCCGCAGGACCACGGCGTGGTTGGCCAGCCGCTCCACGTAGCGGCTGATCACCCGGGTCAGGGCGAAGAGCCGGATGAAGCCGGAGGGGACGTAGACATCCAGGGTGATCACCGCCCCGGCGGCCGCCGCGATCCCCGCCAGCCCGGTGGCCGTCAGGAACCAGCCGGAGGTGGCCAGCAGCCCCGTGGCCGAGACCGCCGTGGCGAGCAGGAGCAGGGTCCCGCCCAGCAGCGAGAGCGGATAGCGGCCCACCAGCAACCGGACCCAGGGCAGGACCTCACGCATGGCCGGCCTCCTCGACGTGGCCGCCCGCCACCCGGTACTGGCGGCCCAGCGCCATGAGGCGGGGGTGGTGGGTCGCCAGGATCACCGTGGGACCGCCCGCCAGCGCCCGTTCCAGATGGGTGACCAGCGCCTCCTCGCCCTCGGGGTCGAGACCGGCGGTGGGCTCATCCAGCAGCAGGACCGGCGCCCCCTTGAGCAGGGTCCGTGCCAGGGCGACGCGCTGCGCCTGGCCGCCGGAGAGGCCGACGCCCCCCTCGCCCACCGCGGTATCCAGCCCCTGCGGCAGCAGCCGGGCGAACTCGGCCACGCCGGCCCGCTCGGCCGCCGCCTCCACCTCGTCATCGCCGGCCTCGGCCCGGCCCACCCGGATGTTCTCGCGGATGGAATCGGCGAAGAGGTGAGTCCGCTGGCCCATCCAGGCCACCTGGCTCACCGGCTCCGGCTCGCCGTCGCCGATCCGCACCCGGCCCTGATCGGCCTCCAGGAAGCCGGCCAGCAGCGCCAGCAGGGTCGACTTGCCACCGCCGGAGGGGCCGGTGAGGACCACCCGGTCGCCGGGGGCCACGGTGAGGTCGGCCCCCGCCAGCCCGGTCCGGCCGTCCGGATAGGTCACCCGGACCCGCTGCAGCTCCACCCCCAGGGCGGGCACCGAGGGGCGCCGGCGCGCCGGCGACGGCGGCGGGGCCGGCGTCTCCAGCAGGGGGATGAGCTCCGCCGCCGCGCCGAGCCCGTCGGCCCGGTCGTGGTAGTGGCTGGCCAGATCCCGCAGGGGCTGGAAGAACTCCGGCGCCAGCAGGAGGATGAAGAGGCCGGTGAAGAGGTCCAGCTCCGGGGCCGGGCCGTATTCGATATAGCCCAGCAGGCCGAAGCCGATGTAGATGGCCACCAGGGCGATGGCCACGGCGGCGAAGAACTCCAGTACCGCCGAGGAGAGGAAGGCCACCCGCAGGGTCTTCATGGTGCGGGCGCGGTAGTCCTCCGCCACCGCCCGGACCTCCCCGGTCGTGGCCTCGGCGCGGTTGAAGAGCCGCAGGGTGGTAAGCCCGCGCAGCCGGTCCAGGAAGTGGCCCCCGGCCCGGGCCAGCGCCGCCTGCTGGCGACGGCTCACCTCTTCCGCCCCCATGCCGACGATGGCCATGAAGACCGGGATGAGCGGCGCGGAGAGGGCCAGCAGCAGCGCCGCCAGCCAGTCCTGCACCGCCACCGCGACGAGCAGGAGGAGGGGGATTCCCATGGCCAGCACCATCTGCGGACGGAAGCGGGCGTAGTACCCCTCCAGGGCCTGGACCTGCTCCACATAGCCCCCGGCCAGCGCCCCGGCCGGGTGTTCCGCCAGCCGCACCGGCCCCAGCCGGGCCAGGTGGTCGAACAGCTCCTCCCGGACCGTGCCGATGATGCGGTGGGCCCCGGCCAGGCCGGCGGCATCCCGCCCCCAGCCGGCGGCGGTCCGGATCCCGACCACCGCCAGCAGGGCCAGTAGCCAGGGGGTGAGTTCCGCGAGGCCCTCGCCCTCCACCACCAGCCCGGTGAGGATCCGGGCCAGCAGGCCCGCCTGGACCAGGATGGCCACCCCGCCCAGGAGACCGACGGCCGCCGCCAGTCTCAGCCAGCGGCGGCCGGGGGCCTCCCGACGGTCGAGCCACTGGCGGGGCGTGGGGGCGGTTGCCGGTTCGGCCATGGGGACCCTAGTGGTAGCCCTCTTCCAGGCTCACCTTGCCGCGGAAGACCCAGTAGGTCCAGGCGGAGTAGGCGATGATCACCGGGATGACGAAGAGCACCCCGAGGATCAGGAAGAGCTGGGCGTTGGGCGAGGAGGCCGCGTCCCAGATGGTGTGGTCCGGCGGCACCACGTAGGGCCACTTGCTCATGAGCAGGCCGGCGTAGGTGAAGACGAAGATGGCCATGGTGGCCAGGAAGGGCTGGCCCTCGTAGCCCTTACGCAGGGACTGCCAGAGCTTGAGGATGGCGAGCCCGGCCCCCAGCGGCAGCAGCCACAGCCAGGAGATCTCGAACCAGCGCTCGAAGGCGCGTGGGTCGATGAGCGGCGTCACCAGGCTCACGGCAACGAAGACCGCCACCACCCCGGCCAGCAGGCGCGGCGCCAGGCGATAGGCCCAGGCCTGGGTCTCGCCCTCGGTCTTGAGGATGAGCCAGGTGGCGCCCAGCAGGGCGTAGCCCAGCACCAGCCCGACCCCGGTAAGGACGGTGAAGGGGGTCAGCCAGTCCAGGGCGCCGCCGGCGTAGGTGAGCCCCGCCGTCTCGAAACCCTGGATGTAGGCGCCCACCACCGCGCCCTGGGCGAAGGCGGCCACCGCCGAGCCCAGGAAGAAGGCGCGGTTCCACAGCCCCTTCGAGCGCCCCGCCTTGAAGCGGAACTCGAAGGCCACGCCGCGGAAGATGAGCCCGGCGAGCATCAGGAAGACCCCGAGATAGAGCGCCGGCAGGTAGACCGAGTAGACCAGCGGGAAGGCGCCCAGCAGGCCCGTTCCCCCCAGCACCAGCCAGGTCTCGTTGCCGTCCCAGACCGGGGCGACGGAGTTCATCATGTAGTCGCGGGAGGTCTCGCCGGGGGCGAAGGGGAAGAGGATCCCCACGCCCAGGTCGAAGCCGTCCAGCAGGACGTACATGAAGATCCCGAAGGCGACGATTACCGCCCAGATTACGGTCAGATCGAACATCGGCGGTTACCTCCTAGTTCTTCGCCCCGAGGGCGTCGTTATCGAAGGGCGTGTCACTGGCCGACAGCGGACGCTTGGCGTGCTGCGGCTCCTCCACGTGCTCCTCGGCATCCGGGCCGGCGCGCACGATGCGGGTGACGTAGTAGACCCCGGCGGTGAAGACCACGGCGTAGACCGCGATGTAGCCGATGAGCGTCGTCAGGGCCATGCCGCCGGTGAGCGACGGCGTCAGCCCCTGCGCCTGGGTCATCTCGCCGTAGACCAGCCACGGGGCGCGCCCGGTCTCGGTGGTGAACCAGCCGGCCACCACGGCGACGAAGGGGGCCGGGATGAACCAGGAGAGGCCGCGGAGGAAGGTCCGGTCGCGGTCGAGATTCCCGCGCATGCGGGTCCACAGCCCCCAGAGGGCGAAGAGGATCATCAGCGTCCCCAGGCCCACCATGATGCGGAAGGCCCAGAAGGTGATCCCCACCGGCGGGCGCTCGGCCTTCGGCGCCTCGGTGACGCCGTGGACGGTGCCGTTCCACTCGTGGGTCAGGATGAGGCTCGCCAGGTGCGGGATCCCCACCTCGAAGTGGTTGGTCTCGTTCTCGCTGTCCGGGATGGCGAACAGGAGCAGCGGCGCCCCCTGCTTGGTCTCCCAGTGGCCCTCCATCGCCGCCACCTTGGTGGGCTGGTGCTCGAAGGTGTTGAGGCCGTGGTAGTCGCCCATGAGCAGCTGCGCCGGGGCGGCGAACAGCAACATCCACATGGCCATGGAGAGCGCCTTGCGGTTCATCTCCCGGGCCCGGCCACGGGCCAGATACCAGGCGCTGACTCCGGCGACCACGAAGCCGGCGGTGAGCAGCGAGGCGAGGCCCATGTGGAAGAAGCGCGGCACGAACGACGGATTGAAGATCGCCGCCGCCCAGTCGGTGATGCGGAAGACGCCCTCCTGCAGCTCGAAGCCCGCCGGCGTCTGCATCCAGGAGTTGGCCACCAGGATCCAGAAGGACGACAGGAAGGTCCCCAGCGAGACCATGAGCGCCGCAAAGAGGTGCGCCCCCTGCGGCACCTTGCCGCGGCCGAAGAGCAGCACCCCGAGGAAGGCCGCCTCCAGGAAGAAGGCAGTGATCACCTCGTAGGAGAGCACCGGGCCGAGGAAGTTGGCCGTGGCGTAGGAGAAGTTGCTCCAGTTGGTGCCGAACTGGAAGGACATCACCAGTCCGGAGACCACCCCCATACCGAAGACCACGGCGAAGATCTTGGTCCAGAACAGGGAGATCTGCTCGTAGATCTTGTCACCGGTGCGGTAGAGGCGGCCCTCCAGGTAGGCGATGTAGGCCGCCAGCCCGATGGTAAAGACCGGAAAGATAGCGTGGAATGAGACCACGAAGGCGAACTGGATTCGCGACAGCAGAAGCGGATCGAGCTCCATTGGGACCTCCTGCGATTCGCCCACCCGAGGGCGAGCCGTGACGATGGGGTTGCGCCGTCCCCCCTTGCAGGGACCGTGCCGGGCCCCGCCACCGGGCCGCGAACCGCCACTGGTGGCGGATCCTGTCCCGGCTATTGCCCTTGCCTCCCGCAGAGGAATGCCGAAAACGGCACTCGTCAACGGCGCACTACCGCCATAGGTGGCATCCACCCCGGCAGGAAACAAGCCCCCGCTGGCAACTCCCGAGCCAACCGGCTCGCTGCCACGGCCGGCGCCGCGGCATCTGGTACACTGGGCCCATGTCTGATTTCCCCGCCGAAGCCCTGGTCCTCTACAAGGGCCGCCCCGCCGCCGTGGCCGAGCCCGGCGAGAAGATCCTCCTGCGCCTGCCCGACGGCGAGACCAAGCGCGTCCGCCCCAAGGACATCCAGCTCCTCCATCCCGGCCCGGCCGGCGACCTCGCGAAGCTCGCCGCCCCCGAGGGCGATCTGGAAGGGGCCCGCGAGGTCCTGGAGGGGGAGACGGCCACGCTGGCCGACATCGCCGACCTCGCCTTCGGCGACCACACGCCGGCCACCGCCTGGGCGGCCTGGGAGGCGGTGGCCGACGGCCTGCTCTTCACCGGCACGCCCGAGGCCGTAACTGCCATCGATGGCGAGACCGTGGCCGCCGAACGCCAGCGGCGGCAGGAGAAGGCCGAGGCCGCCGCCGCCCGCGAGGCCCTGCTGGCGCGGCTGAAGAAGGGGGAGTACGCCCCCGAGGATGCCGGGGCGCTGGCCGAGATCGAGCGCGTAGCGCTGGGTACCGCCGCCCACAGCCCCCTGCTGCGGGAGCTGGACCTGGCCGAGGAGCCGGAGCCGGCCCACCGGCTGCTGCTGCGCATCGGCTACTGGCAGCCCGAACACAATCCCCACCCCAGTCGGCTCTCGGCCCCCGAGGGCGAGCCGGCGGTGGGCGTGGCCCCGCCCCGCGACGGCGAGCGCCGGGACTTCACCCACCTCACGGCGCTGGCCATCGACGACGAGGGCAACCGCGATCCCGACGACGCCATCAGCTTCGACGGCGAGCGGCTCTGGGTCCACATCGCCGACGCCGCCGCCATGGCCGCGCCGGCCAGCGAGCTGGACCTCGCCGCCCGGGAGCGGGGGGCCACCCTCTACCTCCCCGAGGGTGTCCGGCCCATGCTCCCCGAGGCGGCCATCGACCACCTGGGTCTGGGGCTGGCCGAGGAATCCCCGGCGCTCTCCTTCGGCGTGAAGATCGCCGCCGACGGCACCCTGGAGGACGTGGAGGTCACCCCCAGCCGGGTCCGGGTCACCCGGCTCTCCTATGGCGAGGCGGAGAACCACCTGGACGAGGAGCCGCTGGCCTCCATCCGCCGGGTCACCGACGCCTTCCGCGCCCGCCGGATCGCCGAGGGCGCGGCCATCATCCGCATCCCCGAGGTGAGCGTGAAGGTGCGCGACGGCCGCGTGGAGCTGCGCCCCCTGGCGGACCACGTCAGCCGCCAGATCGTCACCGAGGCCATGCTGGCCACCGGCGAGGCGGCCGCCCGGTTCGCCGGCGAGGAGGGGATCGCCTTCCCCTACTCCACCCAGCCGCCGCCGGAGGAACGGCCCGAGGGCGAGGACCTGGCCAGCCAGTTCGCCTTCCGCCGGCAGATGCGCCCGGCCCGCCTGCGCTCGGCGCCGGACCACCACGCCGGCGTCGGCCTGGCCGCCTATACCCAGGTCACCAGCCCCATGCGCCGCTACCTCGACCTGGTGGCCCACCAGCAGCTGCGCGCCCACCTGGCCGGGGTCGAGACCCTGGACCAGGAGGCGCTGCTCGAGCGGGTCGCGGCGGTGGACGCCGTCATGGGCGGGCTGCGGCGCAGCGAGCGCCTCTCCAACCAGCACTGGAAGCTGGTCTGGCTCAAGCAGCAGGGCCAGTGGGAGGGCGAGGGCATCGTGGTGGAGACCGGCGAGCGCAAGGGCCGGGTCTTCCTGCCGGACCTGGCCTACGAGGCGGTCCTGCCGCTACCCTCCGGGACGGCCCTCAACGACCGGCTCACCCTGCGCAACACGGGGGTGGACATCCCGGCGCTGGAGGCACGCTTCTCGGTGCGCTAGAACGACGGAC
>Ga0102925_1000632_pt1 | contig 19277 bp, 31 predicted proteins | sample SalPonR1_A_D1_MG_FD_78216 | JGI IMG/M metagenome (GOLD analysis project Ga0102925, IMG submission 78216) | Salt pond soil microbial communities from South San Francisco under conditions of wetland restoration - Salt Pond MetaG R1_A_D1_MG | ecosystem: Environmental > Aquatic > Marine > Intertidal...
CGGTCGGTCACTTTCGGTCTCCTCGAGGACCGCGGCATCGTCCTCGCGAGCCCGTTGCCAGGACTCCGTTTCCTCTTCTTTCTCGCGCTCGAAGTCGAGCGGGTCCGGGTCGTTCAGGATCGTCCCGTTCGTGCTCATGGGCCGGCCACCCCCCGCGTACCGGTCTGGTCTCCCGGCGGCGGGCACTGCCGGACGAACCTGCCACGACCCCCTGCCTTGGGATCCTCGATGTGGTCCTTCACGGCGTCGCGAACGGACTGCTCGCCGACGCGGATCCGCTGGGGCCACTCCTCGGGTTCCTCGTCGTGCATCGCGTTCACGAAGAAGTAGGCGATACCGTCCTCAGTCTCTTCGCGAGTGTACCCCGACCATCCGGCGCCGTCCTGCCACAGTCGGAGTTCTTCGCGATCGTTGCGTTCGACGAAGAGGTCCTCGATCGAGAGCTCGAGGGAAATGGTCGCGACGTTCTCGTCGTCGTCCAGGTCGACGTCGACGACCCGCTGCTGGACGCTCACGCGGACCACCTCAGAGCAACAGCTGATATATCACGAAACCGCCGAAAACGGTATGTACAGAGTGCGACGGCGGGGATTTGAACCCCGGTTGCGACCGTGGCAGGGTCACGTGATACCACTACACTACCGTCGCGCTTGCTGCACTCTCAACTATCCGGGGAAGGCGGTAAAAGGCTTCCGAAACGGGGGCGGATTCGGGAGGGGGCAACACGGTGCCACCGTCCACGCCCCGTCACCCGACCACGCTCTCATTCGTCACCACGCGTACGCGCGACCCCGCCACCGAAATCCATCCATACCACCCTGACAGGGCGCCACAACCCGAAAAACATTCCGCTACCCTTATCAGACCCCGTCTAATAACATCGGCACAGTCTAGTGGCGCGGCGCGTAAGCGTCACGGCATGACCGTCAGCGTGCTCGTGCCGTCGTCCCTCGCCCGAGAAGCCGAGGACAAACGCGAGGCAACTCGCAAACTCGGATACGTCGCCCGTGCGGCGACGATCTTCCGGGCCGATCGCCTGGTCGTCTTCCCCGATCCGGAAGGCGAACGGCGCTGGGGCGGCGGGTTCGTCGAAACGGTGTTGCGGTACGCCGCCACGCCGCCATACCTCCGAAAGGAGGCGTGGGGCAGGCGGGACGAACTGGAGTACGCGGGCGTCCTGCCGCCGCTGCGTGCGACGTCATGGACCGGCTCCGGATCCAACGGTTCGGGGTCGTTAAGACAGGGAATCGTGACCGAGGTCGGACCTGACCGGCGCGTCCGGGTCAATTGCGGCATGCAACACCCGATCTCCCTCGTCGCCCCGCCCGAAACGGCGATCGACGAGGGGGAGCGCGTGACAGTCAGGATCTCTTCGCGACGTCCGGTCCGTGCCAAGATCGTCGACGAACCCCTCCCGGGGTTCGCGGTCGACCGCGCGGACCTTTCGGCAGCGCTCGGCCGTGAGGACGCGGGCGTTCGGATCGCAGCCTCGCGACACGGTGCGGATCTCACCGTCTCGCGGCTCCGAACGCTCGCCGGACGCGTGGAAGCCGACGGGATGACCGTCGCCTTCGGCGCGCCCGAGAGAGGGCTGCCGGAGATCCTCGATCTGGCGATCGAGGCTGTCGGCGACGCCGACGCGTTCGCCGGCGAGACCGAAGTCGAACCCGAGTCGGGAGCCGATACCGACGCGGACCGATCCGCCGGGTTCGACCTCTGGCTCAATACGATTCCGAACCAGGGCAGCGAGACCGTGCGAACGGAGGAGGCGATGTTCGCCACCCTCGCTCCCCTGTCGCTCACGGAGTGAGACCAGAATGCCACAACCAAACCGACCACGCAAAGGCTCGATGGGGTTCGGCCCGAGAAAGCGTGCGACCTCCGAGGTCCCACGCTTCAACTCGTGGCCGAACGACGACGGACAGCCGACGCTCCAGGGTTTCGCCGGCTACAAGGCGGGCATGACCCACGTGGTGATGATCAACGACGAGGCGAACTCGCCTCGCGAAGGGATGGAAGAGACCGTCCCCGTCACCATCGTGGAAACGCCGCCCGTTCACGCGGTCGCCCTGCGAGCGTACGAGGACACGCCGTACGGCCTCAAGCCGACGACCGAGATCTGGACCGACGACACCGTCGACCGTCTCGAGAACGTCCTCGACGTGCCCGCCGAGGGCTACGACGAGGATGACGTCGAGGCGCTTCGCGCGGCCGTCGACGACGGCGAGGTGGCCGAGATCCGAATGATCACGCACACCGACCCGTCCGAGATCGGCGGGGTTCCGAAGAAGAACCCCGACGTGATGGAGGCGCGCGTCGGCGGCGGGTCCGTACAGGACCGCCTCGACTACGCGCTCGAAGTGCTGGAGGACGGCGCTACCTACGAGATGAACGACGTTTTCCGCGCCGGCGAGTACACCGACGTCGCGGGCGTCACGACTGGGAAGGGCCTCCAGGGCCCCGTCAAGCGCTGGGGCGTCCAGAAGCGCAAGGGCAAGCACGCCCGCCAGGGCTGGCGCCGACGCATCGGCAACCTGGGCCCGTGGAACCCCTCGCGTGTTCGCTCGACGGTGCCCCAGCAGGGCCAGACCGGCTACCACCAGCGGACCGAACTCAACAAGCGGATCGTGGCCATCGGCGACGGCGACGACGCCACCGTCGACGGCGGCTTCGTCAACTACGGCGAGGTCGACGGCCCGTACACGCTCGTGAAGGGATCGCTTCCCGGCCCGGACAAGCGCCTCCTGCGCTTCCGGCCGGCGATTCGACCGAAGGACCAGCCGCGCCTCGATCCCGAGGTGCGCTACGTGTCCACCGCATCGAACCAGGGATAACCCATGCAGGCAACGATCTACGACCTGGACGGCGACGAAAGCGGGGAGATGGACCTGCCGGCGGTCTTCGAGACCACCTACCGGCCGGACCTCATCCGCCGCGCGGTGCTCGCCGCCCAGGCCAACCGGAAACAGGACTACGGCGCGGACGAGTACGCCGGCCTGCGGACGCCGGCCGAATCGTTCGGTAGCGGGCGCGGCATGGCCCACGTTCCCCGCGAGGGGGGACAGGGTCGCCGGGTCCCGCAGACCGTGGGTGGTCGACGAGCCCACCCGCCGAAGTCAGAGAAGGACCGCACGCTGGACATCAACGACAAGGAACGCAAACTCGCGGTCCGGTCGGCCATCGCGGCGACGGCCGACGCCGACCGCGTCGCCGAGCGCGGCCACGCGTTCGACGAGGACCTCGCGCTCCCGATCGTCGTCGGCGACGCGTTCGAGGACCTGAAGAAGACCCAGGCGGTCGTCGACGTGCTCGAAGGACTCGGCATCGACGCCGACGTCGAGCGCGCCGACGAGGGGCGCTCGGTTCGCGCCGGTCGCGGGAAGACCCGCGGACGGAAGTACAAGGAGCCGACGTCGATCCTGTTCGTCACGAGCGAGGAACCCTCGCGGGCCGCCCGCAACCTCGCGGGCGCCACCGTCGCGACAGCGGCCACCGTCAGTGCCGAGGACCTCGCACCCGGCGGCGACCCCGGCCGACTGACGATCTGGACCGAGAGCGCGATCGAGGAGGTGAGCGACCGATGAGCGAGGTCGTCAAGTACCCGCTGATGACCGAGAAGGCGATGAACCTGATGGACTTCGAGAACCAGCTCCAGTTCGTCGTCGATCTCGACGCCACCAAGCCCGAGATCGCCGACGACGTCGAGGAGCGCTTCGAGGTCACGGTCGAGGACGTCAGGACGCAGGTGACGATGAAAGGCCAGAAGAAGGCAACCGTTCGACTCTCCGAGGAGGACGACGCCCAGGACGTCGCCTCCCGAATCGGGGTGTTCTGATCATGGGACGACGCATTCAAGGACAACGGCGCGGTCGCGGCACGTCCACGTTCCGGGCGCCGTCGCACCGCTACAAGGCCGACCTTTCGCACAAGCGCACCGAGGACGCCGACGTGCTCTCGGGAACGGTCGTGGGCATCGAACACGACCCGGCCCGGAGCGCGCCGGTCGCCGAAATCGAGTTCGAGGACGGCGACCGCCGCCTCGTGCTGGCGCCGGAGGGCGTCGGCGTCGGTGACGAGATGCAGATCGGCATCTCGGCGGCGATCGAACCGGGCAACACGCTCCCGCTGGCCGAGATCCCGGAAGGGGTCCCGGTCTGCAACGTCGAGCGCCAGCCCGGCGACGGCGGGAAGTTCGCCCGCGCGTCGGGCACCTCGGCCGACCTGATCACGCACGACCGCGACGCCGCGGTCGTCCAGTTGCCCTCGGGCGAGGTCAAGCGCCTCGACCCCGAGTGCCGGGCAACGGTCGGCGTCGTCGCCGGCGGCGGACGGACGGAGAAACCGCACGTCAAGGCCGGCAAGAAGTATCACAAGATGAAAGCCCGGGGGACGAAGTGGCCGCGGGTTCGTGGCGTCGCCATGAACGCCGTGGACCACCCGTTCGGTGGCGGTGGCCGCCAGCACCCGGGCCAGCCCAAGTCCGTCTCGCGGAACGCTCCGCCGGGCCGGAAGGTGGGCGACATCTCGTCCCGGCGCACGGGGCGGGGAGGTAACCAATGAGTTCAGGCGAGTACCGCACCGGTCGCGAGGGTGAGTTCACCTACCGCGGCCACACGCTCGACGAGTTGCAGGACATGAGCCTCGAGGAGGTCGCGGAACTGCTACCCGCGCGAAAGCGGCGAAGTATCGAACGCGGCCTGTCGGTCCAGAAGGAGAAGCTCCTGGAGGAAGCCCGCGAGAGCGAGGAGGAGGAGACGGCCAACGACCCGATCCGGACGCACCTGCGCGACATGCCGGTGGTTCCGGAGTTCGTCGGCCTGACCTTCGCCGTCTACAACGGGCAAGGCTTCGAGCGCGTCAAGGTCGAGCCGGAAATGATCGGGCACTACCTGGGCGAATTCCAGTTGACCCGCAAGCAGGTCGAGCACGGACAGGCCGGCATCGGGGCGACCCGATCCTCCAAGTTCGTGCCGCTGAAGTGAGGTGACGACGATGGGAATTCACTACAGCGTCGACGCGGACCCGGACACGACGGCGAAAGCCATGCTCCGGGAGCGTCACATGAGCCACAAGCACAGTCAGGCCATCGCCCGCGAGATCAAGGGCATGACCGTCGCCGACGCCCGCGAGTACCTGCAGGACGTGATCGCTGGCGAGCGATCGGTGCCGTTCAAGCAGCACAATAGCGGCGTCGGACACCGGAGCGACATCGACGGCTGGGACGCCGGTCGCTTCCCCGAGAAGGCCAGCAAGGCCTTCGTCGAACTGCTCGACAACGGCGTCAACAACGCCGACCAGCAGGGCTTCGACGGCGAGTCGATGGTCATCGACCACGTCGCCGCCCACAAGGTCGGCGAGGCCGAGGGGCGCAAGCCCCGGGCCATGGGCCGAGCGTCGGCCTGGAACACGCCGGAGGTCGACGTGGAACTGATCCTGAAGGAAACGGAGGACGAGGAATAATGGCCGACGAACAACAGTTCATCGACGACGGCCTCCAGCGGTCCCAGATCGACGAGTTCTTCGCCGACGAACTGGGCCGTGCGGGCTACGGCGGTATGGACATCGCGAAGACGCCCATGGGGACCCAGATCGTCCTCAAGGCCGAGAAACCCGGCATGGTGATCGGCAAGGGCGGCGAGAACATCCGGAAGATCACCACCACTCTCGAGGAGCGCTTCGACCTGGACGAACCCCAGATCGACGTCCAGGAGGTCGACGAACCGGACCTCAACGCCCGGATCGTCGCCGACCGCCTGGCCAACGCCCTCGAGCGTGGCTGGTACTTCCGCAAGGCCGGGCACACGACACTCGAGCGCATCATGGACGCCGGCGCGCTGGGTGCCGAGATCGTCCTGGCCGGGAAGGTCACCGGGGCGCGCTCGCGCGTCGAGAAGTTCAACTCCGGGTACATCAAGCACAACGGCGAACCCGCCGAGACGATCGTCGACGACGGCCAGTCGGTCGCCGTCATGAAACTCGGCACCATCGGCGTCAACGTCAAGATCATCCCGCCGGAGGCGGAGCTCCCGGACGACTTCGAGATCCACGAGGACGTCGACACCTCCGAGTTCGCGCCCGAACCCGAGGAGGGCGAAGGCGTCGAGGAACTGCTGGAGGAGCCGACCGACGAGGAACTCGACGAACTCGAGGAGGCGGCCGCCGAGGACGAGGCCGAGGCCGCCGAACCGGCCGAGGAAGTCGTCGAGGAGGTCGCCGAGGAGACCGAGGAACCCGCCGAGGAGTTCGAGGACGTCGACACCCCCGGCGGCGACGAGGACATCGCCGAGGAACTCGACGAACTCGAGGAGTCCGTCGAGTCCGAAGCCGAGGAGATGATGGAGGAGATGGAAGCCGAAGAAGCGGAAGACGACGAGGACGACGAGGAAGGAGGTGACGCCTGATGGCGATCCTGCGCCCCGAGGAGATCCGGGACATGACCGAGCGGGAGCGCCAGGAGGAACGCGAGGAACTCGAGACGGAACTCCTCAACGCGAAGGCCGTGAAGGCGGCCGGTGGTGCCCCCGAGAACCCGGGGCGAATCAAGGAAATGCGCCGGACCATCGCGCGGATCAAGACGATCCAGCGCGAGGAAGGCGACCTCGACGACGAATAATGCCGCTGACGCCCGAGACGCTCCCGCGTCACGAACTCGTCGGCCTGCCCGTCCGGGTAGCCGACGCGCCGAACCCGGACCTCGTCGGCATCGAGGGCCGGGTCGTCCGCGAGACGATGCGGACGCTCGTCGTCGGCGACGAGTCGGCCGGAGCGTCCCGGGCTCGACAGGTGCCGAAACCGGGCTCGACGTTCGAGTTCGCGCTTACAGATGAAACCGCCGCGACCCGCGAGGGCGCGGGGACCGCGTTCGACCCGTCCGCGACGGACGGCGAGGGCGTGGCCTACGTTACGGTGGATGGAGCGCGACTGCTCTCACGACCCGCACTGCGCACCGAAACTACAGGTGATTCGAAATGGCGATAGGATTGAACGTACCGGAACCGGAGGAGACCTGTTCCGACGACAACTGTCCGTTCCACGGGACCCTTTCCGTGCGCGGGCAGACACTCGTCGGCACGGTCGCCTCCACCGACATGGAAAAGACCGTCATCGTCGAGCGGGAGTACGACGTCAAAGTCCCGAAGTACGACCGCTACATGAAGCGGCGCAGTCGCATTCCAGCGCACGCGCCGCCGTGTATGGACCTCTCGGTCGGCGATACGGTCAGGATCGCAGAGACACGACCGCTCTCGAAGACGAAAGCGCACGTCGTGATCGAACAGACGGGAGGTGACGAGTGATGGAAGCCCTCAAGGCCGACGTCACTCAGGGCCTCGAAAAGGGCTCGCTGCTCACGTGTGCCGACAACACGGGCGCACGCGAAGTGAAGGTGATCAGCGTCACCGGCTATTCGGGGACGAAGAACCGACACCCGAAGGCGGGCCTTGGCGACAAGATCACCGTCTCGGTCACCAAGGGGACGCCCGACATGCGTCGCCAGGTGCTCGAGGCCGTGATCGTTCGCCAGCGCAAGCCCATCCGGCGTCCCGACGGGACGCGGGTGAAATTCGAGGACAACGCCGCCGTCATCATCGACGAGAACGAGGACCCGACCGGGACCGAGATCAAGGGCCCGATCGCGCGTGAAGTCGCCGAGCGGTTCGGAAGTATCGCGAGTACTGCCACGATGATAGTATGAGCAAGCAACCACGCAAACAGCGAAATCGGACCGAGGACGCCTCGCTGCACGAGATGCACGACCAGGTCCGGGCGACGCTGTCCGAGGACCTCCGCGAGGAGTACGGCCGTCGCAACGCCCGCGTGAACGAGGGCGACACCGTCGAGATCATGCGCGGCGACGACGCCGGCGAGGAGAACGAGGTCATCGCGGTCGATCTCAAGAACGCCGTCGTTCACGTCGAGGAGGTTACGATCGAGACGGCCGACGGCGAGGAGACGCCCAAGCCGCTCAAGCCGAGCAACCTCCGGATCACGGAACTGGACCTCTCGGACGATCGCCGCGAGGCCCGACTGGAAGGTGAGAACGAATGACGCGACACCAGAAACGACTGTCCGTACCGGACTCCTGGCCGGTCGAACGGAAGACCGACACGTTCACCGTGAAGGCCGGCGCCGGCCCGCACGGCGAGGAGGGCGTGCCACTCCTGATCCTCCTCCGTGACGTGCTCGGGTACGTCGACTCGAAGAAGGAGGCACGCTACGCCCTGAACCAGGACGAGATCCTGGTGAACGGAACGGCGATCAGCGACGCCGAGCGCCCGATCGGGATGTTCGACATCCTGGCGTTCACGGAACGCGAGGAGTTCTACCGCGTGTTCCCCGACGAGGGCGGTCGGCTCGCGCTGACGCCGATCGCGGGCGAGGACGCCGAGAGCAAACTCGGCAAGATCGTCGAGAAGAGCCAGGTCAGCGGGGGCAAGACCCAGCTGACCCTGCACGACGGGCAGACGCTGCTCGTCGGCGACGCCACCTCCTACAGCACGAAGGACTCGATCGTCGTCAGCAACGAGGACAACACGATCGTCGCCCACTTCCCCTACGAGGAGGGCGCGCTCGTGACGGCCATCCGCGGCACCCACGCCGGCGAGATCGGTACCCTCGAGTCTATCGACGTGACCGCGGGCAGCAGTTCGAACACGGTCACCGTCGAGCAGGACGGCGACACTTTCGAGACGATCGAGGAGTACGTCGTCGTCATCGACGAGAACTTCGTCGACGAGGAGGCGATCGAGGAAGAACCCGAGGCCGACACCGAGGAAGAAGAACCCGAGGCCGAAGCGGAAGACGCCGAGGAAGTTGAATCCGAGGCCGACGCCGAGGAAGAAGACGAAGACGAGGACGGAGGTGACGAGCAATGAGCGAAGCGGAAGCCGAGTTCCACGATATGCGCGAACCGCGCGTCGAGAAGGTCGTCGTCCACATGGGCGTCGGCAAGGGCGGTCGCGAACTCGGGAACGCCGAGGACATCCTGGCGGAGGTCACCGAACAGCACCCGGTGCGAACCCAGGCCAAGAAGACCGAGCCGGAGTTCAACATCCGCGAGGGCGACCCGATCGGCGCGAAGGTCACCCTCCGGGACGAGGACGCCCGCGAGTTCCTCGACACCGCGCTGAAGCTCGTCACGCTCTCGCGAACGCAGTTCGACGAGACGGGCAACTTCAGCTTCGGCGTCGACGAGCACACGGACTTCCCGAGCCAGGAGTACGACCCCGAGGTCGGCATCTTCGGGCTCGACGTGACCGTCAACCTGGTCCGCCCGGGCTACCGGGTGGCCAAGCGCGACAAGGTCACGCGGTCGATCCCGTCGAACCACCGGCTCGACCCAGAGGACGCGATCGCGTTCCTGGAGTCGGAATTCGAGGTGACGATCGATGAGTGATTCAGAAACGGAATCCGAGCAAGCAACGGGCGAGCACGCCACGAAGCGCACCGGTCAGCTGGAGCAGTGCCAGCGCTGTGGCCGCAAGCAGGGCCTGGTCGGCAAGTACGACATCTGGCTGTGCCGGCAGTGCTTCCGCGAGATCGCCCGCGACATGGGATTCAGGAAGTATCGATAAACCATGAGTAACGACCCATTCGCAAACGCGCTCTCGGGGTTGAACAACGCCGAGAGCGTCGGGCATCTCAGGTATACGGTATCGCCCGCCTCGGACGAGATCGGCAGCGTACTCGAAGTCTTCTATGACCGCGGGTACATCGACGGCTTCGAGTTCGTCGACGACGGCAAGGCCGGTCGGTTCGAGGTCGAACTGAAGGGTGCGATCAACGAGTGTGGCCCCGTCAAGCCCCGGTACTCGGCGAACGCCGACGAGTTCGACAAGTGGGAGAAGCGGTTCCTCCCCGCCCGGGACTACGGCACCCTGATCGTGACCACCAGCCACGGCGTCATGAGCCACTACGAGGCTCGCGAGCAGGGCGTCGGGGGCCAGGTCATCGCTTACGTGTACTAACCATGCGAGTCGAAGTCGACATTCCGGACGACGTATCCGCCGCGGTCGATCACCTCGACCTGACGGTCGAGGGGCCGAACGGGTCGGTCACTCGCCGCCTCTGGTATCCCGACGTGTCGGTCTCGGTCGACGGCGACGCCGTCGTCATCGAGAGCGAGGCCGAGGACGCCGAGACGCGAGCGACCGTCGGCACCTTCGAGAGCCACGTGAAGAACATGTTCCACGGCGTGACCGAGGGCTGGGAGTACCACATGGAAGTGTTCTACTCCCACTTCCCGATGCAGGTCAACGTCCAGGGCGACGATGTCGTCATCGAGAACTTCCTCGGCGAGAAGTCGCCGCGACGGACCGAGATCCGCGGCGACACCGAGATCGAAATCGATGGCGAGGAGCTCACGCTCCGTGGCTCGGACAAGGAGGCCGTCGGCCAGACCGCGGCCGACATCGAACAGCTGACGCGAGTCAAGGACAAGGACACCCGCATCTTCCAGGACGGGGTCTACATCACGCAGAAACCCGGCATGGGAGGTGCCTAACCAATGGCTGAGGACGAACCACAGGAACTCGAAGACATCAGCGGCGTCGGCGAGAGCAAGGCCGACGCCCTCCGCGAAGCCGGTTACGAGACGGTCGAGGACGTCAAGGGCGCCTCGCAGTCCGACCTCGCCGAGGTCGACGGCGTCGGCAACGCCCTCGCGGCTCGCATCAAGGCCGACGTCGGCGACCTCGAGGTCTCGGAGGAAGCTGAAGCCGAGATCGAAGAGGAGGAACCCGAGGAAGCCGAGGCCGAGCCGGAAGAGGACGTCGAGACCGAGTTGCAGCCCCGGGGACACGCGGACAAGACCCCGGAGCTGTCAGAGGACGAGCAGCGCCTGCTCACCCGGCGACGCCGGGAGGGCAAGCCGCAGTTCAACCGACAGGACTACCACAAGAAGAAACGCACGCCGACCTCGTGGCGTCGCCCGCGCGGCAACCTCTCGAAACAGCGCCGCGGCATCAAGGGCAAGGGCGACATGGTCGAGGCGGGCTACCGCACGCCCGCTCCCGTCCGGGGCAAGCACCCGAGCGGCTTCGAGGAAGTTCGGGTCCACACGCCCGACGACCTCGAGGGCGTCGACCCCGACCGCGAGGCGGTCCGCATCGCCTCCAAGGTCGGCGCTCGCAAGCGCGAGCGCATCGAGGAACTGGCCGAAGAACGAGAGATCCGGGTCCTGAACCCGACCTACGTCGAGGTGGAAGTCGATGAGTGATCTCAGCGCCCAGAAGCGCCTGGCGGCCGACGTCCTGGACGTCGGGAAGAACCGCGTCTGGTTCGACCCCGAGTCCCAGGGCGAGATCGCGGAAGCGATCACCCGGGAGGACGTCCGGGAACTGGTCGAGGAAGGCGTCATTCGAGCCAAGGACAAGAAGGGTAATTCGAAAGGTCGCGCCCGCGAGCGCGCCGACAAGCGCGCCTACGGCCACCAGAAGGGAGCCGGTTCCCGGAAGGGGACGGCCGGCGGGCGCCAGAACGAGAAAGAACAGTGGCGAAACCAGATCCGTGCCCAGCGCCGGCACCTCCGCGAACTCCGCGAGGAGGGCGACCTCTCGCCCTCGGAGTACCGTGACCTGTACGACAAGGCCAACGGTGGCGAGTTCCGGAGCGTCCGGTACCTGGAGAACTACATCGAAAACGAATACGGTGATCGATAATGGCGACAGGACCACGATACACGGTGCCCATGCGGCGCCGCCGCGAGGTCCGGACCGATTACCATCAGAGGTTGCGCCTCCTCAAGTCGGGCAAACCCCGGCTCGTTGCCCGAAAGAGCAACAATCACGTCACGGCGCAGCTGGTGACTGCCGGTCCGGAGGGCGACGAGACAGTCGCGAGCGCACACTCCAGCGACCTGGCCGAGTACGGCTGGGAGGCCCCCACGGGGAACCTCCCGGCGGCGTACTTGACTGGGCTCCTCGCTGGCAAACGCGCGCTCGACGCAGGCCTGGAGGAAGCCGTGCTCGACATCGGCCTGAACACGGCGACGCCGGGCAGCAAGGTGTTCGCCGTCCAGGAGGGTGCGATCGACGCCGGCCTCGAGGTTCCGCACAACGATAGCGTGCTGGCCGAGTGGTCGCGCACCCGCGGCGAGCACATCGCGGCGTACGCAGAACAGCTCGACGAACCGCTGTACGGGGGCGAGTTCGACGCGACCGACCTGCCCGAGCACTTCGACGACGTGCGAGAGACACTGATCGAACTATGAGCGCGAACGACTACGACGACGGCTGGGTCCCCCAGACGCGACTCGGCCGGAAGGTACAGGAGGGCGAGATCGACACGATGGACGACGCCCTCAACTCGGGACTCCCGCTGAAGGAGCCCGAGATCGTCGACCAGCTCCTGCCGGGGCTGGAGGACGAGGTGCTGGACATCAACATGGTCCAGCGCATGACCGACTCCGGCCGTCGGGTCAAGTTCCGCTGTGTCGTCGCGGTGGGCAACCGCAACGGCTACCTCGGCTACGCCGAGGGGCGCGACGACCAGGTGGGGGCCGCCATCCAGAAGGCCATCGGTATCGCCAAGCTGAACATGATCAAGGTGCCCCGCGGATCGGGCTCCTGGGAGGACCGCTCCGAGCAGCCTCACTCGCTGACCCGGCGCACGACCGGCAAGGCCGGCAGCGTGGAGGTGGAGCTCATCCCGGCCCCGCTCGGCCTGGGTCTCGCGGCCTCCGACACGGTCCGCAAGGTGCTCGAACTCGCGGGCATCGAGGACGCCTGGACCAAGAGCCACGGCAACACGCGGACCACGATCAACCTCGCGAAGGCGACCTACAACGCGCTGGAGAACGCCTCCCGCGCCCGCGGTCCGCGCGCCCGCGCCGCCGAGGGGGTGTCCGAATGAAGGCCGTCGTCCAGCTGCGCGGCGAGGTGGACATGGCCGGGGACATCCAGGACACGCTGGAAATGCTCAACGTGCACGCGGTGAACCACTGCACCTTCGTCCCCGAGACCGAGAGCTACCGCGGCATGGTCACGAAGGTCAACGACTACGTCGCCCACGGCGAGCCCAGCGAGGACGTCGTCGAGTTGCTCCTCAGCCGTCGCGCCGAGCCCATCGAGGGCGACGCCGACGTCGACGAGGAGTGGCTCGCCGAACACACCGACTACGAGGACTTCGCGTCGCTGGCGAACGCGATCGTGAACGAGGAGACCACCCTGCGCGAGCAGGGTCTCTCCCCGACGCTCCGGCTGCACCCGCCCCGCTCCGGCCACAGGGGGATCAAGCAGCCGATCGCCACGGGCGGCAACCTCGGGAAACACGAGACCGCCGACATCGACGACCTGCTGGAGGCGATGCGATAATGACGGACAAGAAAAAGCGACAGCGCGGTTCCCGCACGCACGGCGGCGGCACCCACAAGAACCGCCGCGGCGCCGGCCATCGTGGCGGACGTGGCCGTGCCGGCCGCGCGAAACACGAGTTCCACAACTACGAACCGCTGGGCAAACACGGCTTCAAGCGACCCCAGGACGTCCAGGAAGAGGTCCTGACGATCGACGTCCGCAAGCTCGACGAGGACGCCGCGCTCCTGGTGGCCGACGGTCTCGCGGAGGAGACCGACTTCGGCTACCGGATCGACGCGCGCGACGTCGTCGAGGACGGCCACGAGGCCGACGTCGTGAAGGTCCTGGGCAACGGCCAGGTCCGCAACCAGCTCGAGGTCGTCGCCGACGCCTTCTCCGCGAGCGCGGTCGCGCTCATCGAGGAGCAGGGCGGCGACGCGGTGCTCTCCGACCGGGCCGAGACGGCCGAACCGGAAGACGTTTCCGAGGACGAAGACGACAACGAGGCATAAACGATGGCATGGAAGGAGGCTGCTGAACCGGTCCTGACGCGGATGCCGTCGGTCCGGCGTCCGGAGGGGCACGTCCCGTTCAAGCGCAAACTCACGTGGACGGCCGGCGTGCTGGTGCTGTATTTCTTCCTGACGAACGTCACCCTCTGGGGGCTCCAGACCGGCGGCGGAGGCGACTTCTTCGGTCGCTTCCGATCGATCCTGGCTGGCCAGAGCGGGTCGGTGCTCCACCTGGGCATCGGACCGATCGTCACGGCGAGCATCGTTCTGCAGTTGCTCGGCGGGGCGAACCTGCTGGGCCTGGACACGAACGACCCCCGCGATCAGGTGCTCTATCAGGGCCTCCAGAAGGTCCTCGTCCTCGTGATGATCGTGCTGACCGGCCTGCCGATGGTGTTCTCTGGGTTCCTGCCGGCGACGTCCGTCTCGATCGGCGGGACGACGCTCGGAGCGGGCGCGGTCAACTGGCTGCTGTTCGCCCAGATCTTCGTCGGCGGCGTCCTCATCCTGTACATGGACGAGATCGTCTCGAAGTGGGGCGTCGGCTCCGGGATCGGGCTGTTCATCATCGCCGGCGTCAGCCAGTCGCTGGTCGGCGGCATCATCAGCCCGCAGACCGGGCTGCTGGTGACCTGGTACCGGATCGCCGTCGGAGAGATCGCCATCGGATCGGTCGTCGGCGGGAGCGGGTTCGCGAACCTCCTGATGTCGCCGGGGAACCTCCTCCCGGTCGCGACGACGTTCCTCATCTTCGGCATCGTCGTCTACGCCGAGAGCGTCCGCGTCGAGATCCCGCTGAGCCACGCCCGCGTGAAGGGTGCCCGCGGTCGCTTCCCCGTGAAGCTCATCTACGCGAGCGTCCTGCCGATGATCCTGGTCCGGGCGCTGCAGGCCAACATCCAGTTCCTGGGGAAGATCCTCAACTCCCAGCTGGCGAGTATGCCCGCCTGGCTCGGCAGCTACGCCGACGGCCAGGCCACGGGCGGCCTGTTCTGGTACCTGCAACCCATTCAGGCGCCCCAGCAGTGGATGTGGTGGCAGGGTGGCGTCACCCAGGAACCCTGGCAGATCGTTCTCCGGGTCAGTATCGACCTGTTCATCATGATCGTCGGGGGCGCCATCTTCGCCATCTTCTGGGTCGAGACGACGGACATGGGACCGGAAGCGACGGCCAAGCAGATCCAGAACTCCGGGATGCAGATCCCCGGGTTCCGCCAGAACGTCGGCGTCATCGAGAAGGTGATGGAGCGGTACATCCCGCACGTTTCCGTTCTCGGCGGCGCCCTGGTCGGCTTCCTGGCCGTCATGGCCAACATGCTGGGCACCATCGGCGGCGTCTCCGGTACCGGGCTACTGCTCGCGGTGAGCATCACCTACAAGCTCTACGAGGAGATCGCCGAGGAGCAGCTCATGGAGATGCACCCGATGATGCGCCAGATGTTCGGCTAGTGGTACAAATTATCCGTTCGCGGTAGCGGTTTCTTCTTCGACTTCTTATCACATCGATGAATCACAGCCCGCGATTGAGACAGCTTTGTAGGTGTCGGACCAGCGGGGTGATTTGCCATGAGCGGGCGGTCCTACGGGGGGCCGTCCCTCGACGGATCAGTCCAGTACCTGTCGGAGGCACCCTACTGGCAGGGAACGGGCGAGACCGTCGAGGTCGTCGACGACGGCCCCGGCGTCACGTCCGACAAACGCGAGGACGTCTTCGGGGTCGGCGAGACGACGAGTCGGGACGGAGCCGGGCTCGGCCTCGTGATCGTCGAGAACGTGGTCGAGGCCCACGGCTGGACCATCGAGGCAGTCGGACGCGAGGGCGACGAGGAGGGCGCCCGGTTCGAGGTCCGGGGGGTTCCCCGGCCCGAGAATCACGTCGCGATGGGACCGACGAAACGCAGTCAGTACCGCCGAGTGCCACCTGAGTCGCCGATCAGCCCACCGACCGCGCCGCCGATCGCGCTATCGATCGCCTGGACGAACGCGACGGTCAGCGCGATCACGAACGTCGCCCCGCCGGCCAGCGGGCCGAGTGGACCGAGCCCGATGGTGCCGATGATCGTCACGACGATCGCCACGAGGATCCCGATCAGGATGCCGCCGATGGCACCTGCCAGCAGGCCGTGCCACGCCCCGCGGAAGAGGCCGCCGCCAGCGACGTAGCCGGCGGCGAACCCGCCGATCAGGCCGGCCGCGACGTGGCCGATGCCGGGAATCGCGAACGCGAACAGTCCCACGAGCACCTGGACGACGAACCCGATCCCGACCGCACGCCAGTTGGTCATGGGCGTGGGTACGGGGGTGAACGGCAAAAACCCCCGCGCGACGGGTGCCGTCAGCAGGGGCGTCGAAACGTAAAGCGTGTGCTTTTATGGCCGGGCGCGCTACGCTCGGGCATGATTTTCGAGGACCTGCCGACGACGCCCACGTCGGAGGAACTCATCGACACGGCGTTCTCCCGGGCCGCGCGGGCCGGCCGAGCCAAGCGGGGCGCCGAGGGCCAACAGTCGATGCTCATGACGGCGGCGAACGTCCTCTCGGACAACCTGGAGAACGTGGTGACGGCTTGGCCGGACTTCGACGCGATCGATCCCTTCTACTACGAACTCGCGGACGCGGTGGTGGCCGGCGAGACCGACGCCGAGGCGGGCGTGGACGCCGTCCGCCAGAGCCTCTCCGAGATCGGGTGGGCGGGCCGGAAGACCCGCGAGATCCACCAGGAGTACCAGGGTCGCCTGCGAACCGACTTCGAGACCGCGAAGAAACACCGCAAGCAGGCCTTCGCCCGGATGGCCGACGTCGTCCGGGAGGTCGAGGGTGACCTCGAACTGGTCAACGAGGCCCGCAACGCCCTCCGTGACCTGCCGGATCTAAACCCCGAGGAACCGGCGGTCGTCGTCGCGGGCTATCCCAACGTCGGCAAGTCCTCGTTCGTCAACGCGGTGACCCGGGCCCGGATCGAGACCGCCTCGTACCCGTTCACCACGACCGGGCTGGGCGTCGGCCACGCCGAGCGCGGCCACGTCCGCTACCAGATCGTGGACACGCCCGGCCTGCTGGACCGTCCGGCCGACGAGCGCAACGAGATCGAGACCCAGGCCGTCTCGGCGCTGGAGCACCTCGCCGACTGCGTCCTCGTGCTCGTGGACCCCAGCGAGACCTGCGGGTACACCCTGGAGGACCAGCTCGAGCTTCGCGACCAGGTCGCCAGTCGGTTCGCCGAGGTGCCCGTCCTCACGGTCTGCAACAAGGCCGACCTTTCCCGTGAGGTCGAGGCCGACCACTACATGAGCGTGACCGAGGGCGAGAACGTCGAGGGCGTCCTCGACGCCGCCGTCGAGGCGATCGGGTACGAACCAGGCCTCCCGTTCGAGGAGTAGTCGGCGACGATTTCTCGCGGCGGTTCGACGCCGGCGCTCCCGCCGGCCGTCTGCACCTCGACGAAGCGCACCTCGACCGTCGGGGCCCCGTTGTCGGACACACGGCGGCGGATGCGCTCGGCGAGGTCCGGATAGGTCTCGCCGGATTCGACGCCGACCGTGACGATCACCCGTTCGGGCTGTGGGTCGAACGGACGGACGAGCAGGCGCTCGTCGTTGACGAACGAGACGGAGACGACGGTCGCCCCGCTGTTCTCGACGACGGTTTCGACGTCGCCCGTGATCGACTGTTCGGCTTCGGCGCTCCGGTAGGAGGCGTAGGTGACGCCGACGAGAAACGCCGAAAGGACGAGCAACACGGCGGCCAGAGCGAGCACCCGGTAGAGCGTGGCGGTCCGGGCCTCGTCGAGTCGGAACCAGCGCTCCGGGCGGTAACCACCGTACCAGAACGTCGCGAGGGCCGCAAGGTTGATCGAGATGGCGTTGACGAGCACGAGAACGCTCGACCCGACTACGACTGTGGGTGCGCCCCACGCGATCCCGATGCCCACGGCGGCGGCCGGCGGGACGAGCGCGACCGCGATCATGACGCCCACCAGCGACGCCGAGACGCCCGATCGCAGGCTCATCGCGCCCGCGACGCCCGCGCCGAGAGCGATCACCAGCGAGAGGAAGTCCGGCGCGACGCGCTCGCTGATCTCGCCGATCGCGAGGAGGTCGATCCCCGGCGGTACGAGGTGGACGTACCGGACGAGGGTGGCGAACGCCGCCGCGGTGACGATCGCCAGCGCGAACCCGAGAAGCTGCAACTTGAGGCCGCGCACGAACAGGTCACGCTCGTCGATCACCGTCCCGACCGTCGTCGCCATCGCGGGGCCGATCAGCGGCGCGATCACCATCGATCCCACGACGACGGAGGGGGAGTCCAAGAGCAGGCCGGCGGTCGCGATGACGACGCTCACGACCGTCATGATCGCGTAGGAGGGGGCCGACGGCGCGAGGTCCTCTGCCCGGGCTTCGAGTTCCTCGCGGGCGATGCGATCCTCGTCTTTCTCCTCGGCGTAGCGCTCCTCGAGCGCCTCGAAGCGCTCGGAGACGACCGTCTCCGCGTCCAGGACCACCGTGTACGCGTCGCGCTCGATGCCCGCCTCGCGGAGGGTTTCGAGCACCTCCTCGACCGCGTTCGTCGGCAACGGAACGTAGACCACGGCGGTGTACTCCCGGCCGCTCACCTCGTCGGTGACCACGTAATCGAGTTCCTGGTCGTCCAGCGTGTCCAGCACCGCCTCGCGCTTGCCTGCCGGAATCGTGACCTGGACCAGTCGCACGTCCCCCGAATCGCGGGGGGAGCGCAAAAATCCCGGTGCTCGTTCGGGTGTCGGCGCGACGGGCGCGGCGGTCCCGAGAGGTTATCCGGCTGGAAGCCCCCGCCACCAGGTATGGACCCCGAGGACGTCGAGCGACTGATCGAATCCGCGATCCCGGACGCCACCGCCGAGGTGACCGCCCCGCGACCGAACGACGACGACCACCTCGCCGTCACGGTCGTCTCGCCGGCGTTCGCGGGCAAGTCGCTCATCGACCAGCACGAGATGGTCTTCGACGCCGTCGACGAGCACATGACGACCGACATCCACGCGCTCAAGGTGAAAACCCGGGCGCCACCCGACGTCGAGGTCGACTTCGAGGAGTGATTCGAGGCCGTCGCGCGAGTGGGTCGAGAACAGCGTTTAAGGCGCTCGATCCCTGTGGGCTGGTAGCATGACATCGAAACCCCGCGACGAACCGAGCGAGGCGGTCCGCCAGCGCGTGGCCGAGGCGATCGAAACGAGCGACGTGGTGCTCTTCATGAAGGGCACCCCCGAGCGCCCGCGCTGTGGGTTCTCCCAGCGTGCGGCCGGCCTGATCGCCCAGTACCGCGACGAGTTCGCGGTGGTCAACGTCCTCGAGGACCTCCCGGCGTATCGCGCCGCCCTGGAGTCCCACAGCGGGTGGGAGACCATCCCCCAGACCTACGTCGACGGCGAGTTCGTCGGCGGCAGCGACATCCTGGCCGAACTCGACGAGCGTGGTGACCTCCGGGCGACGCTCGA
>Ga0102925_1000634_pt1 | contig 19213 bp, 17 predicted proteins | sample SalPonR1_A_D1_MG_FD_78216 | JGI IMG/M metagenome (GOLD analysis project Ga0102925, IMG submission 78216) | Salt pond soil microbial communities from South San Francisco under conditions of wetland restoration - Salt Pond MetaG R1_A_D1_MG | ecosystem: Environmental > Aquatic > Marine > Intertidal...
CTGCACATCTTCCGCGGGATGATGTACGGCAGTTACAAGAAGCCGCGCGAGCTGATCTGGATCTTCGGCGTGCTGATCCTGCTGGTGCTGATGGCCGAGGCCTTCATGGGCTATCTGCTCCCCTGGGGGCAGATGTCCTACTGGGGCGCGCAGGTGATCATCTCGCTGTTCTCCTCGGTGCCGGTGATCGGTCCCGATCTGGCCCTGTGGATCCGCGGTGACTACGTGATCTCCGATGCGACCCTGAACCGCTTCTTCGCCCTGCACGTGATCGCGCTGCCGCTGGTGCTGCTCTTCCTGATCGGCGGCCACATCATGGCGCTGCACGAGGTCGGCTCGAACAACCCCGACGGCGTCGAGATCAAGGAAAAGAAAGACAGCCGGGGCAAGCCGGTCGACGGCATTCCGTTCCATCCGTACTACACCGTCAAGGACCTGTTCGGGCTGGGCGTGTTCATGTTCCTCTTCGCGGTCGTGGTCTTCTACTGGCCGGAAGGCGGCGGGCTGTTCCTGGAGCATCCCAACTTCATCCCGGCCGATCCGCTCAAGACGCCCGAGCACATCGCCCCGGTGTGGTACTTCGCGCCGCATTACGCGATTCTCCGCGCCGTGCCGGACAAGTTCCTCGGCGTGGTGGCGATGGCGCTGGCCATCCTGATCCTGTTCGTCCTGCCGTGGATCGACCGCAACCGGACGCGCTCGATCCGCTATCGCTCGAAGGGGTTCAAGATCAACCTGTTCCTGTTTGCCGCGGCGTTCATCGGCCTGGGCTACCTCGGTACCCAGCCGGCCACGGAGCTGGCGACCTGGGCGGCCCGGCTCCTGTCGGTGATCTATTTCGGATTCTTCTTCGCGCTGTTCTTCATCAGTCGTCGGGAGCGAACCAAGCCTGAGCCGGAGCGTTTGACATGATGCGTTTGACCTTTTTCATGATCGTGATCGGCCTGCTGGTCGCCCCGAATGCCAAGGCGGCCAGTGGCGGCTATCCGCTGGAACAGGCCGACGTGGACCTGAGCGACAAGGCCTCGCTCTACCGAGGCGCTCAGACCTTCATGGACAACTGCGCGGCCTGCCACAGTGCCAGCATGATGCGTTACGGCCGGATCGCCGAGGACCTCGGCCTGAGCGATGCGCAGCTCCAGCGCCTCATGCCCACCGAGACGAGCAAGCCGGGCGACGTGATCGAGACGAACATGCCCGCCGACTACGCCGAGGAGACCTTCGGCATCGTGCCGCCGGACCTGACGCTCTCGGCACGCGCTCACGGCGGCGACTGGATGTACACCTACCTGACGACCTTCTATGCGGACCCGGATGCCGCCTGGGGCGTGAACAACGCGGTCTTCCCGGATGTCGGGATGCCGCATGTGCTCGCCTCGGAGCAGGGGGTCCTGCAGCCCGTCTACGAGACGCACGGCGAGGGCGAAGACGCCAGGAAGGTGCTCGTCGGCCTCGAATCGCCCGAGCGCCCGGGGAGCATGACCCTCGAGGAGTTCGAGCGGGAGATGCACGACCTGACCGCCTTCATGGTCTACATGGCCGAACCGGCCGCCCTGAAGCGGCACCAGTACGGGCCGTACGTGCTGGCCTTCCTGTTCATCTTCACGCTGATCATGTACCTGCTCAAGCGGGAATACTGGCGCGACATCAAGCACTGAGACGCGATCAGGGCGCGCCATATCAGCCATCCCGGCCTTCGAGCCGGGATTTTGTTATCATTGCCCTTTAATTCGTTGCACCATGGGAGGCGCCAATGGCGACCGTCAATCGTCGTTCGGTCATGACCTTGTTCACCAGCCCGGATTCTCCGGACTGTCACCGCACGCGCATCGTTCTCGCCGAGAAGGAACTCTCCGCGGAAATCATCGACCTGTCCGAGCAGGAGGCCCCCGAGGATTTCCACGACCTGTCGCCGGAAGGCACCGTGCCGGTGCTGGCCGATCGGGATCTCGTGCTCACCAACGCGCGGGTGATCATGGAATACCTCGACGAGCGATTCCCTCACCCGCCGCTGATGCCGGTCGACCCGGTCAGTCGCGCCAAGGTGCGAACCGCGCTCTACCGGATCGAAAACGACTGGTACGGCCTGCTGCCGGAGTTCGAGCGCGGCGAGAAGACCGTCGCCCGGGCGCGCAAGCAGCTCAAGGAAGGCCTGCTCTCGGCCGCGCCGGTATTCTCCGCGATGCCGTTCTTCATGAGCGAGGAATTCTCCCTGGCCGACGTCACCCTGGCCGCACTGCTCTGGTATCTGCCGAAATACGGCATCGAGCTCTCCGGCCCCGGGGCGAAACCGATCCTCGACTACATGGACCGCGTATTCAGCCGTCCCACCTTCCAGGCCAGCCTGACCGAAGTGGAACGCGAGATGCGAGGAGGGTGGTAAGGGCATGCTGTCGAAGCGCCCCTATCTCGTTCCCGCCTTCTATGACTGGATCGTCGACCAGGGTCACGTTCCGCATCTAGTGGTCAACGCCGACGCCAATGGCGTGATGGTGCCCACGGATTTCGTGGAGGACGGTCACATCCAGCTCAACGTCGGTCCCACGGCGGTGCGCGATTTCCACATGGACCGCGTCGGCATCTCGTTCGAGGCTCGCTTTGCCGGCCAGCCCGAGCGGATCTACGTGCCCATGCACGCGGTGCGGGCGGTCGTCGATCGCGATACGGGCCAGGGGGCGACCTTCCCGGACGAGCCGGGTGAAGAATTCCCCGACGCGCCGGAAACCCCGGCCACGGCGCCCGAGTCCTCCCGCAAGGGCGCCCCGCAACTGCGGGCGGTCCCGGGTGGCGCGGAATCCGGCGGGGACGAGTCGGAAAGCCGGTCGGAGAAAGGCCGGTCCGACGAATCGGACGACGACGGTCCCCCGGAAGACGATCCCCCGCCGTCCGGTGGCGGGGGAGGCAAGGGCGGCCCCAGCCTGCGGGTCGTCAAGTAGCCTCGTCCGGCCTGAAGGCCAGGCAGACACTGTTCATGCAGTAGCGCAATCCGGTCGGGGCCGGTCCGTCTCCGAAGACATGCCCCAGGTGGGCCCGGCAACCGGCGCAGCGCACTTCGATACGGGTCATCCCGTGGCTGGTATCCCGGCGTTCCTCCAGGGCTTCCGCCGTCGTCGGCCGAAAGAAGCTGGGCCAGCCGGACCCGGAGTCGAATTTCGCCTCGGAGCGGAACAATTCCTTCCCGCAGCAGACACAGTGATATCGGCCGGGGCGCTTTTCCCCGTTGAGCCGGCCCGAGAACGGGGGCTCCGTGCCGCCGAGTCGGCAGACGCGGTATTGTTCGTCGGAAAGCCTCTCCCGCCAGGGGTCCGGGTGCTCGTCGTTCGGGCTCATGTCGTCGTGGCTCCCTTGTCGATATGCGGCAACTCGTCATGATAGCCGTCGCGACGCGATCTGGCAGGTCGTGGCGAACTCGGGTATCATCCATTGCTGCATTATCCACTGCAAGAATGCCCGGTAAGTGATTGAGCAGGAATAGGATAGACGGATCAGGATGCCCGAATTGACCAAGCCCGCGATCTTCCGGCCGCAACTGGCGCTACTCGAGCTCGGCCTGCTGGTCGTCTCCCTGCTGCTGGGTGTGTACCTGGTCGCGCTGCTCAGCTACGTGCCCTCCGACCCCGGATTCGCCTCCACGGGTGAGCCGCCGGTGCAGAATGCCGCCGGTCTGATCGGGGCCTGGGTCGCGGACTTCTCGCGCTATCTCCTCGGCTTCGGTGCCTACGCGCTGGTGCCCGCTCTCCTGCCGCTGCTGTGGAGGACCTTCCGTCGCGCCCGGCGCGGGGAGTCCTGGTTGGACCTGGTCTTTGCCACGCAGATGCTCGGCACCGCGTTGCTCGTCCTTTGCGTCAGCGTTCTCGCGGCCATCAACCATCCGCCCTTCGAGGTGGCCGGCGGACTCTCGGCGGGCGGGGTGCTCGGCTTCGTGCTGGCCGACGGCATGATGCGGCTACTGGGTGCGCTCGGCAGCACGCTGATCCTTCTGGGGCTGGCCATGCTCGGGATCTCCGCGACGACCGGGCTGTCATGGTTTGCCCTGTTCGACCGGGTGGGCTTCGCCCTGATCCGGATGGTGACGCTCGCCCGCGCGGGGGCCGGATGGATCGGGGAGCGACTCGGACGCCTGCGGCGACGACCGGATCCGATACCCGAGATCGGCGCGAGCTACGCCGAAGTCGAGCAGCGTCGTGGAAAGGTCGAGCGGAAGAAGCCGAAGCCGCCGGCCATCGACCGGCCGACTCCGCCCCGACCGGCACCGGCACCCAGGCCCGCGGCACCGGCGGCCCCGACCGGCAAGGGACAGGGCCGGGGGAAGGCGAAGCCGCCGCAGCCCGAGCTGGGCACGGCCGACGGCAGGCCCATCATGGAGCTGCTCGACCGCCCGGTAAAACAGTCCGCCGGTTTCGACGAGAACGAACTGCAGCACATGTCGGAGGTGATCGAGGCCCGCCTCTCGGAGTTCGGCGTCTCGGTCGAGGTGGTCGCCGCCCATCCCGGCCCGGTGATCACGCGCTTCGAGCTCCAGCCGGCCCCGGGGGTAAAGGTCAGCCAGATCTCGAACCTCGCCAAGGACCTGGCGCGGGCGCTGTCGATCGTCTCCGTGCGAGTGGTCGAGGTGATCCCGGGCAAGTCGACCGTCGGCCTGGAGATCCCCAACAATTCCCGGGAAATCATCGCGTTGCGCGAACTTCTGGAGTCAAAGCGTTACCGCGATGCCCGCTCGCCCCTGACCGTGGCCCTGGGCAAGGACATCGGCGGCGAACCGATCATGGCGGACCTGTCGCGCATGCCGCACCTGCTGGTGGCCGGGACCACGGGGTCGGGCAAGTCGGTGGGCGTCAACGCCATGATCCTGAGCCTGCTCTACAAGGCGACCGCCGAGGAAGTCCGGCTGATCCTGATCGACCCGAAGATGCTGGAGCTCTCGGTCTACGAGGGGATCGGCCACCTGCTCGCGCCCGTGGTCACCGACATGAAGGAAGCCTCCAACGCGCTGCGCTGGGCGGTCGGCGAGATGGAGCGGCGCTACAAGCTGATGGCCAAGCTCGGCGTGCGCAATATCGCCGGGGCCAACGAGAAGATCCGCGAGGCGATCGACCGCGGCGAGCCGATCAAGGATCCGCTCTACGACCACGCCCAGGCGCTGGACCCGGACGCGCCGCCGCCGACGCTCGAACCGATGCCGTACCTGGTGATCGTGGTCGACGAGTTCGCCGACATGATGATGGTGGTGGGCAAGAAGGTCGAGGAGCTGATCGCCCGCCTCGCGCAGAAGGCGCGGGCGGCCGGCATTCACCTGATCCTGGCCACCCAGCGGCCGTCGGTGGACGTGATCACCGGCCTGATCAAGGCCAACATTCCCACGCGCATCGCCTTCCAGGTCTCCTCCAAGGTCGACTCGCGCACCATCCTCGACCAGATGGGCGCGGAACACCTGCTGGGCCATGGCGACATGCTCTACCTGCCGCCGGGCAGCGGCATGCCCATGCGGGTCCACGGCGCGTTCGTCGGCGACGAGGAAGTGCACCGCGTGGTCGAGGCCCTGAAGACGCTCGGGGAACCCGAGTACGTCGACGCGGTCCTCTCCGAGGAGACGGCGACGAACGTCACCCTGCCCGGGGAGAAACCGGTACGGGCCGACGGCGAGGAAATCGACGAGCTCTACGACCAGGCGATCGCCATCGTGACGGAGTCCCGCAAGGCCTCGATCTCCTACGTGCAGCGCCGTCTCAAGATCGGCTACAACCGCTCGGCCCGGCTGGTGGAGCAGATGGAGGAGGACGGCATCGTCGGGCCGCTGGGCGCCAACGGCAGCCGGGAGGTACTGGCTCCGCCTCCGCCCTCGGCCTGATGCGACCGCCGTTCGCTCCCACAACGACCCTTTGCTGGTGAATCATGCTTTCCGAATTCCGTCGACTGTTCCGGCCCGTGCCGGCCATCATTCCCTTTCGCGCCGGCCTGGTGCTGCTAGCGACCATGCTGGTCGTCGCCCCCGTCCGGGCGGAGCCGCCGAGCTCCACCGCCGGGCTGATCGACTCGCTGGAATCGATCGAGACGTTCGCCGCCGACTTCGAGCAACGTCGCCTCTCGAAGCGCGGCGAGGTCACGCGCGAGTCCGCCGGTCATTTCGCCATTGCCCGGCCGGATCGGTTCCACTGGCTCTACGAGACGCCCTACGTGCAGGAGCTCACGGCGCGCGACGGCACCCTGTGGGTCTACGAGCCCGACCTGCGCCAGGCCACTCGTTCGGCGCTGGATGCCGGCACGGCCGCGCCGATCGCCATACTGATGGGAAATCGCCCCATCGATGACGTCTTCCGCATCCGTCCCCTGGATCCCGACGACGGCATGGCCTGGTTCGCACTGCGGCCGAGGGAGGAGGCCGGCGATTTCCGCGAGATCCTGCTGGGACTGGATGACACCGGCCTCAAGGAGATGCGCTTCATCGACCAGCTCGACCAGACTACGCACGTGATCTTCCACGAGCGCCGCTTCGACCAGCCGGTCGACCCGGATCGCTTCGTCTTCGAGCCGCCCGAAGGCGTCGACGTGGTCGAGGCGCGCCAGCCGCCCCGGATGCCGTAGGCCCCGATGAGCCCGCAGGAGGACCTTTTCGGCAACGGCCCGTCGGCGGAGGAGAGCGGGAACGCTCGTCCGCAGCCGGCGACCGGCCCGGCCGACGCCTTCCGACCGCTGGCCGACCGGATGCGGCCGCGGACGGTCGAGGAGTTCGCCGGCCAGGTGCGCGTGGTCGGAGAGAGCGCCCCGCTGCGCGTGGCCATGGAAAAGGGGCAGGCGCATTCCTGCCTGCTCTGGGGCCCGCCCGGCGTGGGCAAGACCACGCTCGCGCGGCTCTACGCCGATCGGCTCAACGCCGAGATCGTCCACATGTCGGCCGTCGAGGCGGGCGTGCGCGAGCTGCGCGCGGTCATCCAGACCGCCAAGGACCGTCGCGCGACGAGCGGCCGGCTGACCGTCCTGTTCCTCGACGAGATCCACCGCTTCAACAAGGCCCAGCAGGACCAGCTGCTGCCGTCGGTGGAGCGCGGCGTGCTGGTGCTGGTCGGGGCGACCACCGAGAACCCGTCGTTCTCGCTGAACAACGCCTTGCTCTCCCGGTTGCGGGTCTACCGGCTCGAATCGCTGGACGACGCCGCGCTCGACGCCCTGTTGACGCGGGCGCTGACCCATCCGCAAGGGGTGCTGGAGACGACCGGCGGAGAGTCGCTGCAGATCGAGCCGGCCATCCGCGAGCGGCTGGTGGCCACGGCCGACGGCGATGCCCGCCGGCTGCTGACCCTGCTGGAACTGGCGGCGCAACTGGCGGAGGTCGCCCCGGAAGGCGAGGGGCGTCTGGTGAGCGAGGCGACCCTCGAGGCACTGGTGCAGCAGTCGCCGCGCCGGTTCGACCAGGGCGGCGACGAGTTCTACGACCAGATCTCGGCGATGCACAAGTCGATCCGCGGCTCGAACCCGGACGCCGGGGCCTACTGGCTGCTGCGGATGCTCGATGGCGGCGCGGACCCGGCCTACCTCGCGAGGCGGCTGGTGCGCATCGCCTCCGAGGATATCGGCAACGCCGATCCGCGCGCCCTCGAGGTCGCGCTGAACGCCTGGACCGCCTACGACCGCCTCGGCGTGCCCGAAGGCGAGCTGATGCTCACCCAGGCGGCCATGTATCTCGCCGTGGCACCCAAGAGCAACGCCGTCTACCAGGCGCACAACGCCCTGCTGGCGACCGTGCGCCAGCGCGGCTCCGACCCGGTGCCCATGCACCTGCGCAACGCGCCTACCGCGCTGATGGACAAGGAAGGCTGGGGGCACGGCTACCGCTACGCCCACGACGAGCCGGACGCCTATGCCGCCGGCGAGACCTACCTGCCGGAGGGGCTGGCCGGCGAGCGGTTCTACGAGCCAGTCGGCCGGGGGCTCGAACGCAATATCGGCGAGCGGATGGCGGAATGGGCCCGGCGTGACGCCGAGGCCGGGTCGGGGCGCGAGTAACGGGCGCCTCGGCCGGCCTCAGGGCAACGTCACGCCCTCGGCGGCGAGCAGCCGTCGCTTCATCGCCAGTCCCGAGGCGTAGCCACCCGGGCGTCCACCGGCCACAATCACGCGGTGGCAGGGCACTAGTGGCGGCCAGGGGTTGGCATTCACCGCCTGACCCACGGCGCGCGCCGCGCCCGGCCGGTCGATCCGTGCGGCCAGTTCTCCGTAGCTGACCGTCTCTGCGACGGCCAGCCCGCACAGTGCTCGCCAGACCCGGCGCTGAAACGCCGTCCCGACCGGCGGAAAAGCCGGGTTATCCAGCCAGTCAACGGTGCCGTCGGCTTTCGGCCAGTGTCGCAGGGCCTCGGTCACCGACCCGCTCACCGAACTCGCCGTCGTTTCTCCCGATCCTTGGCTCTCCATTGTCAGCCGGATGCGCGTCACTTCGCCATTACGAATGCTCAGGACGGCAGACAGGCCGGTGTCCCCGAGCGGCAGGTCGCACTCAGTGACCCGGTTCACGGATCAGCACGCCGGCCGTGCGCCGCACCAGCGGGGCGGTGAACAGCACGATGGTGAAGGCGATCGGCCAGGCAATGACCCACGCATGGGCAAAGCGCCCGAGATACCCTGGTGCGGTGCCCGTGTTGATCAGCGTGACGATCGCCGTCATCAGCGTCGCCATCACCAGCGACATGAGCAGGGAGAAGACGACGTGGAACAGCCTTGGCGGAAAGATCATCGCGTGCTCTCGTCTCCGTTCGGGTTCACGTCAGGTCATTCGGCTCGCTTGCGCTTGCCCGGGAACAGCTTCTCGGTGCCCGTCTGCAGCAGCTCGAAGAACATCGGAATGAACAGGATCGCCACGTAGGTCGCCAGGATCATGCCACCGACGATGGGCGTGCCCAGCGAGTTGCGTGCCGCCTCACCCGCGCCGGTGGCCAGCGCCAGCGGCAGCACGCCGAGGATGAACGCCATGGAGGTCATGACCACCGGCCGGAAACGGATGCGCGCGGCCTTGAGCGCGGCCTCCTTGATCGACAGACCGTCCTGGGTGTGCATCTTCGAGGCGAACTCGACCACCAGGATGGCGTTCTTCGCCGACATGGCGATCAGGACCAGCAGACCGACCTGGAAGTAGATGTCGACGTTCAGTCCGCGCATCCAGATGGCGATCAACGCGCCGAGCACGCCGAAGGGGATGGCGGTGATCACGGCGAACGGCAGCGACCAGCGCTCGTACTGGGCGGCGAGGATCAGGAAGACCATCACGACGCCCAGCACGAAGGCAAGCGTGCCCGCCGAACCGCTGGAGAGTTCCTGGAAGGCCGAACCCACCCAGCCGAGGGTGTAGTCGCCCCCGCCGAGCTCCTGGTCGACGATTTCCTGCATGGCCTGCAACGCCTGGCCGGAGGAATACCCCTCGGCCGGGCCGCCCATAATCTTGGCGGACGGGAAGATGTTGAAGCGGTCGATGACGTCCGCGCCGGTGGTGCGGGTCAGCGAGACCACCGAGCTGATCGGCACCAGCTCCTGCGTGCGGCTGCGCACGAACACGTTCTCCAGGTCGTCCGGATGGGCACGGAAGTCGGCGTCGGCGGCCATGTTGACCTGGAAGTTGCGACCGAAGAGCGTGAAGTCGTTGACGTAGCGGGTGCCGAACGTGCCCTGCATGGTACGGAAGATATCCGCCACCGGGATGTCCAGCGCGTAGGCCTGTTCGCGGTCGACGCGCAGCTGGTACTGCGGCGTGGTGTCGACGAAGGTGGTGCGCACGCCCGCGAGTTCCGGACGCTCGTTGGCCGCGGCGACCAGGGCATTGGCCGCCCGCGCGAGTTCCTTGACGTCGGCCGAGCCCCGCTGCTGCAGGTAGCCCTCGAAGCCGCCGGTGGTCGACATGCCGCGGATCGGTGGCGGGACGAAGGCCATGACGAAGCCTTCCTCGATCTGCCCGGCCGCGCCCATGGCCTTGCCCACGGTCGCCTGCACGCTCTGACCTTCGCCGGTACGCTCCGACCAGTCGTTCAGCCGGGTGAAGGCGACGCCCTTGTTGGGCCGCTGGGTGCCGGCGAGCAGATCGAAGCCGGCGAAGGCCACCTGCATGCGTACGTCCGGGTTCTCGCGCACCATCGCGGAGTACTCGTCACGCACGTCCATGGTCCGCTCGAGGCTCGCGCCCGGATCCAGGTTGATCACCGAGATGAAGTAGCCCGGGTCTTCCTCCGGCACCAGGCCCGTCGGCGAGTTGCGGAACATCAGCACCGCGGCGACCACCACGCCGGCGAAAACCAGCAGGCCGATCGGCCAGGCGACGAGGAAGAAGTGCACCAACTTCATGTAGCCGTTGCGGAAGGCGTCGAAGCCGCGGTTGAACAGCCGGAACGGCAGCGAGGGCTCCTTCTCCTTGTGGTTCTTCAGCAGCAGGGCGGTCATCGACGGCGTGAGCGTCAGCGCGACCACGCCGGAAAGCACCACGGAGACGGACAGGGCCACGGCGAACTGGCGGTACATCTCGCCGGCCAGCCCCGGGATGAAGGCGACCGGGACGAAGACCGCGAGCAGCACCAGCGTGGTGGCCACGATCGGGCCGGTGACCTGTTCCATGGCCTTGATCGAGGCCTCGCGGGCCTTGAGGCCTTCCTCCCGCATCAGGCGCTCGACGTTCTCGATGACGATGATCGCGTCGTCCACCACGATGCCGATCGCCAGCACGAAGCCGAACAGCGTGAGCAGGTTGATCGACATGCCCGAGAGGAACAGGCCGGCCAGCGCGCCGATCAGCGCCACGGGGATGGCGATCAGCGGTACGACGGTCGCCCGCGGCTTCTGCAGGAAGACGAAGATCACCAGCACCACCAGGACCAGCGCCTCGGCGAAGGTCTTCAGGACCTCCTTGATCGAGATGCGCACGAAGTCGGTGGAATCCATCGGGACGCGGTAGTCCATGTCGCCGGGGAAACGCTCGGCGAGCGTCTCCATCTCGGCGCGGACCTGGTCGACGGTTTCCAGCGCGTTCGCGCCCGGGGCGAGATAGAGCCCCATCGGCACGGTGGGCGCGCCGTTGTAGGTGGCGTTGAAGCCGTAGGTCTTGGTGCCCAGCTCGACCTCGGCGACGTCCTTGAGGCGGAGCGTGCCGCCGTCCTCGGTGGAGGCGAGGATGATGTCGCGGAACTGCTCGACCTCGGAGAACCGGCCTTCGGAGGTGATGGTGTAGGTGAAGGCCGCCCCTTCCTTGTTGGGCGAGTCGTTGAACTTGCCGGCGGCGAACTGCGCGTTCTGCTCGCGGATGGCGCTGGCGATGTCGTCCTGCGTCAGGTCGAAATGCGCGAGCCTGGCCGGGTCGAACCAGACCCGGATGGAGTAGTCCTGCGCCCCGAACAGCCGAGCGTCGCCCACGCCCGGAATGCGCTTGAGCGAGTCGAGGATGTTGATCAGGCCGTAGTTGGAGAGGAACTTGGTGTCGAATTCCTGGTTCTCGGAGAGCAGGGCGACGACCATCAGCAGCGAGCTGCTCTTCTTGTTGACCACCACGCCCTGGTCGCGCACCTCCTGGGGCAGCTGCGGCACGGCGCGCTGGACCCGGTTGTTGACGTCGATGGTCGCCTGGTCGGGATCGGTGCCGGTGGCGAAGGTGATCGACATGCTCATGGTGCCGGCATCCGAACTGCCGGACTTCATGTAGAGCATGTCGTCGACGCCGTTGATGGCCTGCTCGAGCGGGGCGGCGACAGACTCGGCGATGGTGGCGGCGTCTGCGCCCGCGTAGGTGGCCTGTACCTCCACCTCCGGCGGCACGATCTCGGGATACTGCTCGACCGGCAGGCCGGTGAAAGCCGCGCCGCCGGCGATCATGATCACGATCGCCAGCACCGTCGAGAAGATCGGTCGGTCAATGAAGAACTTGGAAAACATGCACTCTCTCCGCGGCCGCCGCGGTGGTCACCGTCGGGTGACAGTCGGGCGGGCAGGTGGATATCGGGTCGTGGCGCCGTTCAGTCGGCCGTCTCGGGTGTCTGCGGGTCGACCGGCGCGCCCGGGCGGACCTTGAGCAGCCCGTCGATCACCAGGCGATCGCCGACCTCGAGCCCCGAGCGGATGACGCGCCCGGCGTCGCTCAGCGGGCCGATCTCCACGCGTCGCTGCTCGACCTTGTCGCCTTCGCCGAGGACGTAGACCACGGTGCTGTCGGGTTCCGCGCCGGTGCCGATGGCGGTTTCCGGAATGATCACCGCGTCGCTCACCTCGGCGACTTTTACCTGCACGCGCACGTAGCGGTTGGGCCGCAGCACGTCGCCCGGGTTGTCGAACACCCCGCGCAGGCGGATGGAATTGGTCTGCCCCTCGATGCTCGCCGCGGTGTAGTCGAGCTGGCCACGGATGGATTCCCCGTCCGGGCCGGTGATGCCGGCGATGCTGGCCGGCGTGGTGCGCTCGGGGCCGGGGTTCAGGGCCTCGCTGTCGGCGAACGGGTCGTCGACGGGGTAGGAGAGTTCGACCTGGATCGGGTCGATCTCCTCGATGGTCACCAGCCGGTCGCCTTCGCTCACTAGGTTGCCGGCGGATACCGCGCGCAGACCGACGATACCGGGGATGGGGGCCTTGACGGAGGTGTAGTCGAGATCCACGCGGCCCGATTCGAGCTTGGCCTCGGCGACCTTGACTTCCGCCCGGGCGGTTTCAAGCGCGGAGAGGGCATCGTCGCGCTGCTTCTCGCTGGCCACGCCGCGCTCGAAGAGCGAGTCGATGCGCCGCCAGTCGCGCTGGGCAGCCGAGAGCGTCGCCCGCGCCGATTCAAGGTCGGCTTCGGCCTCGTGGACGGTAGCCTGGTAGGGACGAGCGTCGATACGGTAGAGGAGGTCCCCCGCCTCCACGCGGCTGCCCTCGACGTATTCGCGCGATTCGAGGATCCCGCCGACCTGGGCGCGCACCTCGACCAGGCGGTTGGCGACGGTCCGGCCGGTGTATTCCTTGTAGATGTTGGCCGACTCGGGCTCGAGCGTAATCACCGGCACCTTGGGCGGCGGGCGGTCGCCGGCGCCTTGGGCCTGCACGGTTCCGGCGAGACCAAGCACGAAGAGAGCCGGAACGAGCAACGCCCCGGCACGGGCGGACAGGGAAAGGGTACGCGGTACGCTCGACATGGTTCTTACCGGTCGGTTGTCGGCACGGGTCCGGGCCTTTGCCCGGACGGGGGCCGTGATTGACGGAATCGTGCTTCCCGGCACGCAGTGGGTGCCGGCATGGCGCGGATTCGGTAGTCTACTAACGAATACCTCGACAAGCAAAACCCGTGACAGGTCGGCAGGGCCCTGAAACAGGCAGTAAGATAGGCTGACGAACGCGGAAATTCATCCTTCCCTGGAGCCAGTCTCATGAGCGACACCATCTTCGGCAAGATCATCGACCGCGAGATCCCCGCGGACATCGTCTTCGAGAACGAGCGGATCCTCGCGTTCCGTGACATCAACCCGCAGGCGCCGGTGCACGTGCTCGTCATCCCCAAGAAGGCCATCCCGACGAGCAACGACATCCGTCCGGAGGATCATGAACTGATCGGCGAGTTGTTCACGGTGGCCGCTTCGGTCGCCGCGGAGGAGGGCATCGCCGAGTCCGGCTACCGCACGGTATTCAACTGCAACGCCGATGGCGGTCAGGAGGTCTATCACCTGCACCTGCACCTGCTCGGCGGCCGGGCGATGCAGTGGCCGCCGGGCTGATGTCTCAGGCAGGCTCGCTGAGCTCCTGGTACTGGGCGAGCCGACGCGGCAGGATCTCTCCGTTCTCCAGGGCCTCGAGTACGGCGCAGCCGGGTTCGTTGCGGTGGCGGCAGTCGTTGAAGCGGCAGTAGGCCGCCTCTGCGGCGATCTCGGGGAAGGCGTCGTCGAGCGCTTCGCGGGGGACGTTTTCCAGCGGAAAGTCGCGCACGCCGGGGGCGTCGATCAGCCCGCCGGGTGAATCGGCAAAGCGGTAGAGCGTGCTGGTGCGCGTGGTGTGAATGCCTTCCTGGTTGAACGCCGAGATCTCGCCGATCGCGGCGGCGTCGGCAAGCGGCGTGATCTCGCGGGTCAGGCTGGTCTTGCCGACACCGGACAGGCCGATCATCAGGCTGCTCCGCCCCCGGAGGTCGGACCGGAGTGCCTCCAAGCCGAGGCCGGTCTTCGCCGAGACCCGACAGACCGCGAATCCCAGCCTGTTCCAGAGGGCGAGCGCCGCCTCGATCGGCTCGCGTTCCCCGGCGGGCATCGACTCAAGCAGGTCGCACTTGTTCAGCACGATCAGGGGGCGGGCCGGCAGGGCGAACACGGCCACCAGCGTACGCTCGACCACGTCGGGGTTCATCCAGGGCAGGGGGGCGGTGACGATCAGCACCTGGTCGATATTGGCCGCCATCATCTTGCGCTTGCCGTAGGCATCCGGCCGGATCAGAAGGTTGGAGCGCTCCTGACGCTGCTCGACGATGACGTGCCCGTGGTCGTCGTGGCGCCAGCGAACCCGGTCTCCGGTGGTCAGCCGCCCGACCGTCCGCCTGGCGCGGGCACGATGGTGGCCGTGCCGCTCGTCCTCGATCAGCAGGTCGTGGCCATGGTGCGCCACGACGATCCCGGCAGACAGGTCGTCACCGGCCGGAATCGACTCGTTCTTTCCGACCTGTCGACGCCGATCGACCTGGCGTTGCTGCTGCTTGCTGAGCCTGGGTCCGCGTGCCATGAGATCAGAGCAGGAAGAGGGTCGCGAGACCGAGGAAGATGAAGAACCCGCCGGAGTCGGTGATCGCGGTGATCATCACCGCACTGCCGAGCGCCGGGTCCCGCCCGAGACGCGTGCGCAGGACCGGAATGGTGACACCGAAGAAGGCGGCGCTGAGGAAGTTGAGTGTCACGGCCGCCATCATCACCAGCGAGACCCCGGCGTTCTCGTACATCAGGTACGTGACCCCCGCGAGCACACCACCCCAGACGACGCCGTTGATCAGCGCGACCTTGAGTTCCTTGCCGTAGAGCAGCCGGATGTCCTTGCCGCCAAGCTTCCGGAAGGCGAGCTCGCGGACGATCATGGTGATGGTCTGGTTGCCGATGTTGCCGCCCATGCCGGCGACGATGGGCATCAGGGCGGCGAGGGCGACCAGCTTCTCGATCGAGCCCTCGAACAGGCCGATCACCTGCGCGGCGATCAGGGCGGTGACCAGGTTGACGGCCAGCCAGGGCGCGCGGTTGGTGACACTCTTGCGCACCGGGGCGAAGATGTCTTCTTCCTCGGACAGGCCGACCTGCGAAAGACGTTCCTCGTCGCTGGTCTCGCGGATGTAGTCGACCACCGCGTCGACGGTCACCCGCCCGACCAGACGGTCGACCTCGTCGACCACCGGGGCGCTGACGAGATCGTAGCGCTCGAAGGCGTCGGCCCCGTCACGGGCCCGATCCCCGGGGTGGAAGCGGATCGCGTCGGTTTCCATCACGTCGGAGACTTGGGTTTCCGGGTCGTTGATCAGCAGGGTCTCGAGGTGGACGACCCCCTCGAACACGCCGTCCCGGTCGGTGACGAAGAGCTTGTCGGTGTGGTCGGGCAGGGAGTCCATGCGGCGCAGGTAGCGCAGCGCGACCTCGATCGTGACGTCGCCGCGCACGGTGACCAGGTCGAAGTCCATCAGCGCGCCGATGGTGTCCTCCTCGTAGGACATGACGAACCGCAGCTTCTCCCGGTCGTCGATCGGCAGCGTGGTGAACACGTCCTGCATCATCCCCTCGGGGAGATCCGGGGCCAGATCGGCCAGCTCGTCGGTACCCAGCGTACTGGCGACGTTGAGGATCTCGTCCCGGTCCATCACCCCGATGAGGGTGTCCCGCACCGAATCGGAGACCTCGAGCAGCACCTCGCCGTCCTTGTCCGGGCTGACGAGCTCCCAGATGAGCAGGCGCTCCTCGTGCGGCAGCGACTCGAGGACTTGGGCGATGTCGGCGGCGTGCAGACGGTCGACCCGCTCGCGCAGGCGTTCGAGCTGCTGGTGCCGGACCGCCTCTTCCACGAGCGAACGCGAAATGTCGGAATCGCCCACCACGCCGGAAACGCCTGCGCTCTCCGAGCGCGCCAGCGTCTCGCGGATGTCCCGGATCAGGTCGTCCAGTTCCTCCTGGCGGTCGATTTCGGTCGGTTCGGGCATGAAGCGGAAGGCACCTCGTGGGTACGGGGTTAGCATGGATTAGCCGTGAACCGCGACGAGGACGGGACTGTCCGGTTCGCCGCGACCAGTATAGCCGAGCTGACCCGCCCACGGGCCCGCTGGCCGGATCGACAGGCATGCTAGGCTGTCGGCAGTTTCCCGTCGATGACGGGCCGACCCAACCATGTGACAGGGCCGCAATGCACCGACCGGAAGAAAACCTGATCTGGATCGACCTGGAAATGACCGGACTCGACCCGGCGCGGGATACCATCATCGAGATCGCCACGCTGGTGACCGACAAGCACCTGAACGTCCTCGCGGAGGGACCCGTGGTGGCGGTCCATCAGCCCGAGGCGGTGCTCGACGGGATGGACGAATGGAATCAGCGCACGCATGGCCAGAGCGGTCTGATCGACCGAGTGCGTCGCAGCGAACACGGCCTGCGGGACGGCGAGACGCTGACGCTGGAGTTCCTGCAGAAGCACGTGCCGGCCGGCGTCTCGCCGATGTGCGGCAACAGCATCTGCCAGGATCGTCGCTTCATGGCCCGCCTGATGCCGGAGCTGGAGGGGTATTTCCACTACCGCAACCTCGACGTCTCGACGATCAAGGAGCTCGCCCGGCGCTGGCAGCCCGAAGTGCTCAACGGCCTGAAGAAGAACGCCACGCACCAGGCGCTGGACGATATCCGGGCCTCGGTCGCCGAGCTGTCGCATTACCGGGCGGGTTTCTTCCGGCTATAGGAAATGTCCGGGCCGGTCCAATCTACCAGTTACTGAAACAAGCGGGGTTCACGAACGAAGATGAGCACGAAAATCGGGGTGGCAGGCGCCAACGGCCGCATGGGTCGCCGTCTGATCGAGGCGGCGCATCAGGGGGCGCACACGCAGCTGGGGGCGGCCTTCGTACGTCAGGGGAGTCCGATGATCGGCCAGGATGCCGGGCAGGTCGCCGGCATCGGGCAGATCGGCGTGCCCATAGCCTGCGACATCGCGGAACACGGCCAGGACTTCGACGTCCTGATCGACTTCACCTCGATCGAAGCGACCATGCGTCATCTCGAGATCTGCCGGGAGAACGGCCGGGCGATCGTCATCGGCACCACGGGGCTCTCGGATGCGCAGAAGGACACGCTCAGCCGCGCGGCAATGGACATTCCGGTCGTGTTCGCCCCCAACATGAGCATCGGCATCAACGTGCTGCTGCAGGTGCTCGGACAGGTGGCGACCATGCTGGGTGACGACTACGACGTGGAGATCATCGAAGCCCATCACCGTCACAAGATGGATGCCCCCTCGGGTACCGCCCTGCGCCTGGGAGAGTCGGTTGCCGACGCGCTGGATCGCGACCTCGACCGCGTGGCGATCTACGGCCGGGAGGGCATTACCGGCGAACGCCCGGCCGAGACCATCGGCTTTTCCACCATCCGGGGCGGGGACGTGGTCGGCGATCACACCGTGCTGTTCGCCGGCATCGGCGAGCGCGTGGAGATCACGCACAAGGCCTCCAGCCGCATGACCTTCGCCAAGGGGGCTGCCCGCGCCGCCCATTGGGTCGCCGACAAGCCGGCCGGCCTGTATGACATGGGCCACGTGCTCGGGCTCAAGCCGGTATAGCCGCCGCGTCGACCGGTTCCGTCGCCGATCGGGCCGCGAGCCCGCGTTACCGCGGGAACACGTGGACAGCCGAGGGGGGTTTCAGTCATAATCACGGCCGAAACGGGCCGCTACCGGCGGCGGCCCGCTTGCGTTTGGACGCCCCGGTCGATAGCGATGCCATGCATCCGGCCTCCCGGGGTGCAGACCGACACGACAATTCTTGGGGGAATGTTCTTGGATAGCACGGCCTCAGACGCGACGCCCGCGCTCCCGACCAATACGGCGCTCCTGGCTCTGGAAGACGGGAGCGTTTTTTACGGCACGTCGATCGGTGCCGACGGGGAATCGGTGGGCGAGGTGGTCTTCAATACCGCCATGACGGGCTATCAGGAGATCCTCACCGATCCGTCCTATTGCCGGCAGATCGTCACGCTGACCTACCCGCACATCGGCAACGTCGGCACCAATCCCGATGACGCCGAATCCGACGCCGTTCACGTCGCCGGCCTGGTCATCCGGGATGCCGGCGAGATGAGCAGCTGGCGTGGCGAGCAGTCGCTGCCGGAATACTGCCGGACCCATGGCGTGGTCGCCATTTCCGAGGTCGACACGCGCGAACTGACCCGCCGCCTGCGAGACAAGGGCTCGATGAACGGTTGCGTGGTCGCCGGAGACGAGCTCGACGCGGCCCGTGCCATCGAGAAGGCGCGGGGCTTTTCCGGCCTGGCCGGCATGGACCTGATCCCCGAGGTGGGCACCCGCGAGACGCGCGAGTGGAACCAGGGATCCTGGTGGCTGCGTGACGAAAAGCCCGCCGAAGGGACTCGTCACGTCGTCGCCTACGACTACGGCTTCAAGCAGAACATTCTGCGCAAGCTGGTCGACCGCGGCTGCCGGATCACGCTGTTCCCGGCGGACGCCCCGGCGCAGGACCTGCTGGCGATGAAGCCCGACGGCATCCTGGTCGGCAACGGCCCGGGCGACCCGGCCGCCTGCACCAAGGCCATCGAGGACATCCGCTCGTTCCTCGACACGGGCATCCCCATCTTCGGCATCTGCCTGGGCCACCAGCTGCTCGCACTGGCGAGCGGCGCGAAGACCAGCAAGATGAAGTTCGGTCACCACGGCGCCAACCACCCCGTGCAGGACATCGACAGCCAGCGCGTGCTGATCTCCAGCCAGAACCACGGTTTCGCAGTCGAGGAAGACAGCCTGCCGGCGAACGTCCAGGCCACGCACCGGTCACTGTTCGACGGCAGCCTGCAGGGTATCCGGCGCACCGACTGCCCGGCCTTCAGCTTCCAGGGTCACCCGGAGGCCAGCCCCGGGCCCCAGGATCTCGATGTCCTGTTCGACCGGTTCGTCGAGAGCATCGACGCCCGCCGCTGAAGCCATCTATCCAGAACATTGACTGTCCAGCCACGGCTGACAGGTGAGTCGAGCATGCCAAAGAGAAACGATATCCAGA
>Ga0102925_1000637_pt1 | contig 19164 bp, 17 predicted proteins | sample SalPonR1_A_D1_MG_FD_78216 | JGI IMG/M metagenome (GOLD analysis project Ga0102925, IMG submission 78216) | Salt pond soil microbial communities from South San Francisco under conditions of wetland restoration - Salt Pond MetaG R1_A_D1_MG | ecosystem: Environmental > Aquatic > Marine > Intertidal...
CCGAAACCGGCGATCCCGGCGGGAAACCGCAGTCGTAATCCCATTCGGTCTCGTCGATACGAACGTGCACGGGGTTCGCCGGCGGTTCGAGACGTGGCTCGAGGATCACGGGGTGTCCAAGGAGCTGTTCGCGCTGTCGCTGGCCCAGTCGATCGCGGCCTTCGGCGGCGGGCTGGTCATCCCGATGCTTGCGCCGCTTCTGGAGGCGCTCCCCGACCCGATGTTCCCGGCGACCCTGTACGGGTTGCCGATGACGACCGAACTCCAGGTCGGCATCCTCTTCTCGATGTTCGGCATCACGCGGTCGATCCTGCAGATCCCGATGGGTCGGCTGTCGGATCACGTGGGCGTCCGGCGGCCGTTCGTCGAGATGGGGATGCTCCTGAGTGCGGTGACGCTCTATCTCTACTCGACCGCGGGGACCGTCGGGGTGCTGGTCTCGGTCCGGATGGCCCAGGGCGCGGCGATCGCCATCTCGACGCCGGCCCTGATGGCGCTCGTCGAGGGCATCACCGAACACCGGTCCCGCGGCGGGAGCATGGGCTTTTTCTCCTCGATGCGGACCCTGGGCTGGGGGATCGGGCCGATCGTCGGCGGCGTCATCGCCGACGCGTACGGGTTGACGGCGGCGTTCGCCATGGGTGCCGTCCTGACGGTTCTGGCCGTCGGGATGATCCACCTCACCGTTCCGGAGGTCCGGGCGGCCGAAAGCGAGGAACCGGACGAGGCGGAGGAAACGGTCGCCGACGGCGGCCACGCGGACCTCATCCTCGGCACCTTCACGTCCCGACAGCAGGCGACGACCTTCCTCGGTCTCGGGGTCGCGATGGCGACGCTGATGATGGGCTTCGCGGCGGTCGTCGCCATGGAGAACCCCATTCTGGAACGGATCGGCGGGTCGAAGGCCGGGTTCGGCCTGGTGTTCGCGATCACGACCCTGACGCGGTTCGGGTTCCAGTTCCCCATCGGCATCGCCTCGGACGATTACGGTCGCAAACCGTTCATCGTCGGCGGGTTGCTGGTGAGCGCGCCGCTGGTGGCGCTCATGGGCTTTGCCCACTCCTTCCTCGAGTTCTTCGTCCTCCGCGGCTTGCTCGGCGTGGCCCTGGCGGGGGTCATCGCTCCGGCGTACGCGGTGGCGGCCGACGTGACCGACGACGCGCTGTCCGGCCGGCAGATGGCCGTGCTCATGACCGCGTTCAGCGTCGGGTTCGCGTTCGGGCCCGTCGTGTCCGGTGCCGTAGCCTTCAAGGGTTTCGCCGTTCCCTTCGTGCTCGCGGGCGCGCTCACGGTCGTCGGGACGGTCGGTGCCTGGTGGCTCGTTGACGAACCACAAGCGGCATAGACGGCCTCTACCTGTCGAATTCGACGGTTCAGTGACGTAACCACGCCCGGTTACATCGATTCCAATAAGCCTATTCGACACCGGTCCCTCCGTTTAAACATGGGTTACTGGTATCGACGCCTCGACGTAGACCTGAGCACCGGCGAGGTTTCCACGAGCGAAATCTCGGAGGAGTTCGCTCGCAAGTACATGGGTGGCGCCGGATTCACGACGCGCGTGCTTTACGACGAGGTGGGTCCCGACGTCGATCCGCTCGATCCGGAGAACATCATCGCTGTCGCGCCCGGCCTGCTGGTCGGGCCGTCGGTCCCGACGGGATCGAAGACGACGTTCGGCTTCAAGTCGCCGTTGACCGGCGGCTACGGCAAGTCGCTCGTCGGCGCGAAGATGGGCGATCAACTCACCCGGGCGGGCTACGACATGCTCGTGGTCCGCGGTGAGGCCGAGGAGCCCACGACGCTCGTCATCGAGGACGACGACGTCTGGCTCGAATCGGCCGAGGACATCTGGGGGATGGAGACCTGGGAGTCCGACGACGAGATCAAGGAGAAACACGGCGGCCAGTTCCGGACCGCAATCATCGGCCCGGCTGGCGAGAACCTCGCGTTCGTCGCCGGGATCGAGTGTGAAGACCGCCAGGCCGGCCGCGGCGGCGGCGGCGCGGTCATGGGGTCGAAGAACCTCAAGGCCATCGCGGTCAAGGGGAGCAATTCCCCGCCGGTCGCCCGCGAGGAGGAACTCGAGGAACTCAACAACCACTGGCGGCTGGAGACGACCGGCCGCGGCGACATCGAGGTCTCGGGCACCGGGTCGGCCACCGTCGACGTCCAGTACGGCACGGGCGAGGCGCTGGAAGTGAAGAACACCGAACTCGGCATCTTCCCGACGCGCAACTGGAACTCGGGGTACTTCAAGAAGGCCTACGACCGCCTGGAATCCCCCGACGACCGGATCGAACTCGATCCGCGATACTGGACCGAGGAGTACGTCCAGACCAAGCGCCCCTGCCCCTACTGTACGAAGCCGTGCAGCCAGTACTTCGAGGCCGAGGACACGCCCTATGGCGACATCGCGGCCGACGGCCCCGAGTACGAGACCCAGAGTTCGCTGGGCGGCAACCTCGAGATCGACGACATCGAGGCCGTCGCGAAGGCCAACGAGATGTGCGACCGGTTCGGGCTGGACACGATCGACGCCGGGAACGCCATCGCGTGGGCGATGGAGGCCAACGAGAAGGGCCTCATCGACCCCGACCTGGAACACGAGCTGGAGTTCGGCAACGCCGAGGCGATGATCGAGGCCGTCGAGGCCATCGCGTATAACAAGGGCGAGATCGGCGAACTGCTCAAGGACGGCAACCTCGCCGCGGCGAAGAAGGTCGGCGCGGGCGAGGAGTTCGCCACGCAGGTCAAGGGCATGGCCCCCGCCGCCTTCGAGGCCCGTGGAATCAAGGGCATGGCGCTGGCGTTCGGCGTCGCCCCGCGCGGTGCCGACCACCTCACGTCCTGTATGTACGCCCTGGAGATGGGCGGCGACTTCTGGGAGTTCGAGAACTACGACCGTCTCCGCATGGACGGCAAGTCGGTCGCGCTGAAGTCCCTGGAGGACCTGATGACCCTCTACGACACGACCGGGGTCTGCAAGTTCACCCGCGGACTCACGTTCGCCGAGGGGCTGCTCGACCTGGTCAACGCCAAGACGGGCTTCGACTACACGATGTCCGAGTTCCTGACCGTCGGCGAGCGCGTCTACAACGTCTCGAAGGCCTACAACATCCGCGAGGGCTTCGGCCGCGAGGACGACATGATTCCCCCGCGGTTCACCGAACCCGTTCCGGACGGCCCGAACGAGGGCGAATCCATCGACTGTGACGCCTACGAGCGCGAACTCGACCGCTACTACGCGGTGCGAGGCTGGGACATGAACGGCGTGCCCCTCCGCGAGACGCTGAACGAACTCGACCTGTCCGACGTCGGCGAGGACGTCGGCGTCACGAACGAGATGGTGCCGGCCGACGACTGAACCCGCCGATATCGCTCTTCTCTCACGTCGCTTCTGCCGTGGTTTCCACCTCGACGGCGTCGAGTTCGCCGTCCAGGTACTGCTGCCCCCGGTAGGTGATCTGGTAGACGCCGTTGCCGAGGTTGAGGACGAAACTCCGCTGGGCGAGTTCGGTGCAGCGAGCGTTGATGTAGGATCGGCTGAACCGCATCCTGGCGTCGTCGGCCATCCGCTTTGGCGTGCTCGTCCCCTCCTCGGCCAGGTATTCGAGAATTCGGTCGTCCGCCATGGTCATCCAGTCAGCCGAGAGACGCATTGCTGTCCGAACGTCGTCTCCTGTCCCACCTTAGCGTTGTGGCCGGGAACTGACCGTTCGAATCCAAACGCAACGACTCGCTTGCCGACGTTTCTGGCGGGAATCTGGCGGCCTGGTGGGTTCAGACTTCGGATTCCACGTACTCGACTGCAGAGACGGGACCCTCGACCGCCTCGACGCCCTCGACGTCGTGAGTCCGGAGACCGGCGACCGGGAGTCCCCCGTTGAGCGCGAGCGCGATTTCCGAGAGCGTGCCGTAGCCCCCGTCGATCGCGATGGCGGCGTCGCCGTTCAGCGCGACGAGTGCGTTCCGGGCGTCGCCGATACCCGTCGCGACGGGAACGTCGACGTATTCGTTGGCCTCGTCGCGGTCCTCGCCCGGGAGGATCCCGATCGTTTCGCCGTCCGCCTCGCTGGCACCCTTCGCGACCGCTTCCATCGCCCCGGTGAGGCCGCCACAGACGACGACGTGGCCTCGCTCCGCGAGCTCGCGACCGACGCGCTCCGCGAGGGCGTACTCCTCGTCGGTGACCGTGCTGCCGCCGATGACGCTGACGCGCATACCCTCGCTTCGCCCGGGTGCCCGTTAGGGTCCCCGATTCGGAAACGTCCCCTACACGGGTGGCGATGTCGAAGGTCAAGAAACCCGAATTGGGAGGGTGCACTCTTTTCGTCCATTGGCACCTATCCACAAACGATGGCCGACAGCAATCGAGAACAGAGCGCCCCGTCAGGGTCCGACGACGTCGAATCGATGGCTACCGATGCCATGGATTCCCTCCTTTCGACTACTGACGACTTCGAGACGATCCTTCGGGTTTTGGTCCTCGCCGCCGACGCGAAGGGCATCGACGTTCGTGGTGGCTGGCCCGTCCTTTCGGACGACAGCCCCGGATCGTGGGACGTCGAGATCGTCGAGATCGTTCGCGATCACTGAGCGCCTACTCCTCGCCGGACTCGTCTGTTGACGTCCAGGGGCGTCGGTCGACCCGTTCGTCCCCCGGGAGCACGTCCGATTCGTCCAGAATCGTCGCCGGGTGCGGGACCGGATCCACGGTAATTCCCGTGCGGACCTCGTGTGGCGAGTCGTAGCTCCCGGCGATCAGGCGATCGAGGACGTCGACGAACCGGTCGCCGGTGACGTCCGGCGAGAACGCGAGTCGCCGACTCCCGTATTCCAGGGCGAGTGCCTCGCTGGTAACTGGGTACCCGTCGTCGAGACGGTGGTCGTCCACGTCCGGCGGACGCCGGCGGTCGTCGCGGGACGGCATGGCTGACGTTAGTATGTGACGATATAGCAAAATACTACTGATTGACGGGACTCGCAGGCTGCCCCCGGAAGCAAACGGTAAACGTGTGCCGGGCGGAGAGGGGCACGAATGGACGAACGCATCTCGCGACGGACCTTTCTCGGGGCACTCGCCACGGGAACGGCCGGGGCGGTCGCCGGGTGTGCCGTCGAACCGCCCTCCGCCCGAACGGAACCGCTCATCGACGAGGACGGACTGCCACCCGCCACGGTCGCCGAGACGCAGTTCCGCGGCGGTCTGCAGCGTCGAGGGAGCTATCCGGACGCGACGGTTCCCGAAACGGCCGAAATCGAGTGGACGGTTCGGAACGTGAACGCGGGCGATCACACGGCGGCGAAGGCCAGTCCGGTCGAGACGCCCGACGGCGACGTCGTCGTCCCCGGCGACACCGGCGAGGTTCGACGGGTCACGCCGGCCGGGGACGTTCTCTGGACCGCGAGCGTCGAGGAGACCAAACGCGGCATCCACGGCACGCCCACCATCGCCAACGGGGCGGTCTACGTCGGCGCCTACGACGGCGCGCTGTACGCGTTCGACCTCGACACTGGCGACCGGTTCTGGCGGCGAAAACTCGGTGACGCCATCGGGTCGAGTCCGGGCTATTACGACGGGACCGTCTACATCGCCGTCGAGTACTACGACCCCAGCGGGGCGATGTTCGGGGTCGACGCCGCGACGGGCGCGATCACCTGGGAGGACGACCGGCCGACCGATCACCCCCACTCCACCGCGGCCATCGACCGCGAGGCCGGCCGCCTCGTCGTCGGATCCAACGACGGGGACCTCTACGCCTGGACCTACCCCGGCCTCGAGTTCGCGTGGTCGTTCCCGACCGGCAAGGCGATCAAGGGACCGATCGCGACCCACGACGGGAGCGCGTTCTTCGGGTCGTGGGATCGCCACGTCTACCGGGTCGACCTCGCCGACGGAAGCGAGGAGTGGGCGTTCGAAACCGGCGGCATGGTCATGTCCGGGCCCTCGGTCGAGGCCGCGACCGACACTGTCTACGTCGGGAGCCACGACTCGAACCTCTACGCGCTCGACGCTGCAACCGGCGAGGAGCGCTGGCGGTTCGACACCGGCTGGATGATCATCGGCTGTCCCACCGTCACGGCCGAAACCGTCCTGTTCGGCTCCCACGATGGGCACTGCTACGCCGTCGAGAAGGCGACCGGCGAGGAGCGCTGGCGGGTCGCGGGCGTCGGCGAGGTGTCGAGCACGCCCCTCGTCGCGGATGGGGCAGTCTACTTCACCGACCGGGCGTCGTCGGGGTACCTCGACGGCGGTGACGGGAAAACTGGCGGGCTGTACAAGGTCGTGGCGGACGGGGACGGGTAATACTCCTGGCGAGGTCACACCGACTTCTCGACCGTCACTCGCTCGCCGTTGTGTTCCACGAGAACCGAGCCCGGACCCTCGCCGTGCACTTCGACGGTCGCCTCGTATTCGATATAGACGATCGCCATCGTGCAGTCCTGATCCTCGTCGGCGTCTTCGTAACTCTCGATTCTCACGACGAGTGCGTCGTCTTCGATCGTCGTCTCGGCGAGTCGAGCGGTGTAACAGCCGTTATTTCCCCGGATCGTGCCGTTCACGGTGACCGTCCGGTCCTCGACGGTCACGGACGCCGATTCCGGTCCAGTCCCCGATTCGTCGACGATCTCGAATCCAGTCTCCATGATCTCCCACCCCCGATTCGCGCCGTTCTGGATTGCGAAGCAGCCAGCGACGCCACCCCCCAAGACGGCACCGCTCGCTGCGAGGAGCGTGCGTCGATTCACACCCTGTCAAGGGATAATACGGATATACCTCTTTGGAAAGCGCGAGTCGATGGCGAGACGGGCAGGACCGGTGCCCGGCTATCCTCTCCTGGCGATCCTACGAACCGCCGCCGACGACGTTGACGCTGTCGGTGCCGAACACGGGGACGCCGTCGTTCGTCAACCCGACGAGTTCGCCTTCGGTGTCGGCCGAATCGAAGCCGGTATCCCGGGCCGGGAAGTGGAACAGCGAGTCCACGTCGCCGTCGTCGTCCACGTCTTCCGCGTGACCTCCGACGTGTGCCGGGCGGGCACCACTCTGAGGCCGACCGGATGCGTCGAAGCCGACGTCGTCCGGGTCGCCGAAGTGCACGGTCGCCGGATCGAGTCTGGCCGTCGGGTCGAACGCCGCCGTTTGCAGCACCGCGACGGGAACGTTCCCCTTCTTGTTGGGGTTGATCGAGTTGGGGCCACCTCCGTTGGGCGAGACGACGACTGCGACGCGGATGTGGACCGTGAACGTTCCGGTGACTGGGTCGCTCGTCGCACCGTCGTCGTCGGTGACCCGCAGCGCGACGGTGTGTTCGCCCCCGGTCGCGAACGTGTGATCGACCGTCGTGCTGGTGGTGCTCTCGTCCACGGTGAAGGTCGTCCCGTCGTAGTCCCAGTCCCACTCGTAACGATCGACCGTTCCGTCCGAGTCCGACGACCCGGAGGCGTCGAACGTGGTGGGTTCGTTCCGGACCACCGGATCCGGCGAAACCGTGAACGACGCCGTCGGATAGTGATTGACGTGGAACGTCTCCGCTGCGGTGTCGGTCGTCCCGTCGCTGTCGGTGACTCTGAGCCCGACCGTTTTGTCGCCGCCATCCGGGAACGTGTGCGACGGGGTTCGGCCAGTTCCGTCGTCGTACGCGCCATCGCCGTCGAAGTCCCACTCGTAGCGAAGGATCACGCCGTCCGGGTCGAACGACCCCGACGCGTCGAACGAGACGGAGTCGCCTTCGTTCGGTTCGGGCGGCGAGTGCGTGAACTGTGCCTCGGGCGGTGCGTTGATCCGGAGCGTCCGGGTCGTCTCGTCGTGCTGCCCGAACGGGTCGGTGACGCGGTGGCGTACCGTCACGGTCGCGGGACTGGAATACGAATGCATGACTTCACTGGTGGTGGCGTCGATGAAACCGTCGTTCGTGAAGTCCCACTCGTATGTCAGCGAGTCGTCCTCGGGGTCGGTCGCCGTCGAGGTGAACGTCACCGTCTCGCCGGGGTCCGGGACCGCCGGCGTGTACGTGAACGACGCGGTCGGCGGCAGGTTGTCCTTCGTCTCGAAGAATTCGATGCGACCGTACTCGGTCGACGTCGACCCGTCGTCTGGATCATCGACGGTCGCTCCTGCCCGGTACTCGTAGACCGTGTCCTCTTCGAGTCCGTCGACGGTGATCTCAAAGGGGCCGGCACTGGGCAGCGTCTCGGCCGGCGTCTGCGTCCAGGTCCCGGTACCGTTCACCCGGTACTGGTAGAACACGTCGGCGCTGTCCGAACCGGTGAGTTCGACCAGTTCGCCGTACAACTGGGCCTCGGTGAACCCGGTATCGGGGAAATCGCGGAGCGTATCGACCTCGAGCAGGTCGTTGGCGGACCCGTACCCGAGTGCTTCGGCGACGTCGAGGATCCCGTTGCCCTGTTCGTCGTCGGTGAGTCCGACGTCTTCCGCCGTGCTGCCCAGGATCGTCCGGGCACTGTCCGCATCTTCCCCGTCAGCGATCAGTTGCGCGCCGGCCCCGGCGACGTGCGGCGACGCCATCGACGTTCCGGAGATGCTGTTGTACTCCCCGTCGAACCACGTCGAGGGGATTCCGGTCCCGGGTGCGGCGATCTCGATTTCCGACCCTCTCGACGATCCGCCCGCGATGTCGTCCTCGTCCGTGACGTTGCTCACGGCGATGACCTCGTCGTACGCGGCCGGGTACTCGACGTTGTCACAGCAGCCGTCGTTTCCGGCCGAGGCGACGAGGAGTACCCCTTTGTTCGCCGCGTACTCGATCCCGTCCTGCTTCGTCCCGGAATCGGACCCGCCGTGACTCATGTTGACGACGTCGTACCCCTGATCGGCAGCCCACTTCAGCCCCTCCTTGATCTTGTCGTGGCCGCCGTCCGGGAAGATCTTCACGGCATGAAGGGTCGCGTCGGTCGACACGCCGATGACCCCCTCCGCGTTGTCGACGGCGTTCGCGATGCCGGCGACGTGGGTTCCGTGGCCGTCGGTGTCGTCCCACACCTCGTCGCAGTTCCCGTCGGGATGACTGGAATCCACGCAGTCCTGACCCGACGTTGCGTACCCCGTCCCGAGGTTCGCCACCAGATCCGGGTGATCCGCGTCGATCCCCGAATCGCTGATCGCGACGTCGACGCCGCTGCCCGTGTCCCCGTTGGCGTGGGCGATCTCGGCGTCGACGCGGTCGATCCCCCACGGGAGAATCTCGTCCGGGAGATCGTAGTGTGGCGCGTCGAACTGCTCTTCCTCGACGTAGCGGACGTGTGGATTGCGTTGCAGTCCCTCGAGCGCTTCTTCGGGCCATCGACCGACGACCGTCGGGCCGATCTCTTCCATCTCGACGACGTGGCTTACGTCCGATGCCCGCCGCCGTGCGACGTCCGCTTTCCCCGGTTTCGTGCCGACGAAGTACCGCTTCGGTTTCGTTGCCCCTGCCGTTTCGGTCCCGAATGCGCCGATCGTGCCTGCGGCACTGACGGCCTTGAGGACGTCTCGTCGACTGAACGACGGGTCGTCGTTCGGCGTATCGTTTCGATTTTCTGTCATAGTGTTGGTCTCGTGTGTCTCATCGCCGATGCAAATCCGGACGAACGGCTATCCTTCCTGTCGATCACTCGTATCACTCCTCCCCAACAAATCGAGTCCCCCCTCCCCAGGCCCCGCTTGTTGGATGGGGTCGCTGTAGGAGCAAGACCCCTTAAATTGACCTCAAATGTTAAATGTTATCATATACCAAAAGTAAACCCCGTCACGCTGCTCAGACGTCCTGAACAGAAAGTCAACTCGAAGAGACTTTATCAGCGATCCGATCCACCCATCCCCGGGAAAACGAACACCGGCGAAACGTGCGGGAACTCCCGATTGACGGTTGGTGGTCCACTATCCGAGGGAGTCACCGATAGCCCCGTCGAGCTCAGCCATCGACACCGTCTGGGCTTCGACTGCGGGCTCGTCCACGTCCCGCTCCGTGAATCCGGTCCCTGTCGTCACCAGGACGACGTCCTCGTCCGGTCCGATTTCGCCTCGTTCGCCCAACTGCCGGGCCCCGGCGAGCGCCGTCGCGCTCGAGGTTTCGACGAACAATCCCGCCCGCTCCGACAGCGCCCGTCTGGCGTCGAGGATCGCGTCGTCGTCCACGGCGAGGACGCCGCCGTCGGTCCCGCGGGCGGCCGCCAGCACCCGGTTCCCGCTCGGCGGGTCGGCGTTCGCGATGGAGTACGCGACCGTCTCGCCGCCCTCGACCGGCGTCACCGTCTCGTCGCCGCGCTTCCAGGCCGCCGCGATCGGCGCACACGCGGCCGTCTGGACGAAGTAGAGCCGTGGCGGCGTCTCCACCAGCCCCGCCGCGGAAAGCTCGCGGAACGCCTTCCAGACGCCGCTGGCGTGCCCGCCGCTGGAGACCGGCATCACGACCGCGTCGGGAACCTCGGGCGCGAACGATTCCGCGATCTCAAGCGCGGTCGTCTTCTGGCCGGCCACCCGCAGCGGGGCGTCCGAGTTGACGAACGGGATCCCCCGCTCGCGACTCACGCGAAGCGACTCCTCGTAGAGTCTGCCGTAATCGCCCTCGACCCGGAGGATCGTCGGGTCGTGGCGGGCGATGAGCCCCAGCCGTTCCCTCGGGATGTCCGCCGGGACGAGCACGATGCAGTCGAGGCCGGCGCTGGCGGCGTGGGCCGCCATCGACCGGGCCATGTTCCCGTGCGAGACGGTCCCGATGGCGTCGTCGCCCGCCGCCGTTGCGTGGGCCACGCCGACCGCGCTTCCGCGGTCCTTGAAGCTCCCCGTCGGGTTCGCCCCCTCGTGTTTGACGTGGACCCGTGCGCCGACGTCCCCGTCGAGTCGCGGGGCGCGGATCAGTGGCGTCCCGCCTGCCCCGCCAGCCAGTCCGGTCGGTGCCGCCGTGGCGGTCGAGTCGTCGACGGGCAGGAGGTCGCGATAGCGCCAGATCGACCGATCATCGTCGCCGTCGGGCCAGGTGAATTCGGCCGGGGCGGTATCGACCCAATAGGGTTCCCCGCAGTCACAGCGACGCCCCTCGGAGAGCGTGCCCGTCGAACCGCAGGCGTAGCAGGTGAGGTCGACGTCCATGCGAGGCCGTTCGGGGGCCGGTCGGTAAGCGATGGCGAAACGCTCGCGAATCGCCGGTTTCGGCGGCCGCGGCCCCGCCGGGGACGTCGGCCGATCACTTCTCGACGGTCAACAGCGCGACCCGCTCGATCACCAGGTCCTCGAGACTGGCGTCGGTCGCGGCCATCTCGGCGTCCCCGACGTCGAAGAACTCTCGCAGGGTGTCGGGATCGAACGCGCCGAGGGTGTCGGCCGGTTCGAGGAGTGCCCGGACGTCGCTCGCGGCGGCCGCCTCGTCGCCATCGCTGCTGTCGTTCTCGCTCTCCTCCTCGGCCGCGATCAGCACGACGACCGGCGACTCGCCCTCGTCGACGCCCATCGCCAGCGCCCGGTTGATCTGGCGGCGGCCGGCGGCGTAGCACAGCACCTCGACCGCCCGGTCGTCGGCGATGGCGTCGTCGCGCCCGATGGCCCGGTCGGCCAGTTCCAGGGCGCGTTCGAGGTGCCGTCGCCCGGCGACGTACCGGGCGTCGAACGCCTGGATCGTGCAGTCGTGCTCGTCGCCGATATCGCCGAGGCGTTCGAGAAACGCGTCGAGGTCGTCGATCGTCGCGATCCCTTCAACGAGTTCCATCAGAAATCACCCAGGCTGGCCTGGTCGGCGTCGGTTTCCTCGTCGTCCCGGCGTCGCGGGTCGGTGCTGGCCGTCTCGCCGCCTTCGGTGGCCGAGGACACCGCTTTCGCCTCGACGCCGTCCATCGACGGGTCCTGACGCCCGGCGTTCTCCAGCACGTTCTCGGCGGTCTTGCGGCGGCCGTCGAGCGCGCCGAGGACGACGCCCTTGTCGGCCTCGCGGAGGTCGGCGGGGGTTTCGAGTCCGGCGGCGTACAGTTTCCGGGCGCGCTTGCGGCCGATGCCCCGAACGTTCACGAGGTCGAGCAGTTCCTCGCCGACGCCGTGCTGGACGCGCTTTCGCGCCTCGGCGACGGCGGGGGCCCACCCGGTGTCGATCTCGGCGGCCAGGCGTTCGCCGGCCGACAGCAGCCATTCCGCCGTGTCCACCTTCCCCCGGAGGTCGCCCGGCCCGACGCCGTAGCGCTCGCAGATGCGGTCCTCGTCCTCCTCGCCCGCCCAGTCCTCGAGCAGCGTGGCGGTCTTGAGCGCCGACAGCCAGTCCTCGAAGCGGGCGTCCTCGAACTCGCTGGGCGTCGCCCCGAGGAGTTCGGGTTCGCGCTCGTAGCACAGTTCCGTGTATTGCTCGCGGTCGCCCGACCGGAGGTAGAGTTCGTACATGTCCGGCGTCCGGGCGACGAGGTGGTACAGTCCCAGCGGCGTCGGCCGGTCCTCGGCCGCCCGCAGGCCGTCCACGATTTCTGCGGCGCTCATCGGGTCGAGATAGAGCCGCGAGACGGTGTGGCCGAGACTCGTCGCCGCCAGGCGTTCGTCGTCCTCGCCCGCGACCGTCCGTTCGAGGAAGTCGTTGCGCTCCAGGTAGGTCAACACGTCGTCGGTGACGGTCTCCAGGCGGCCGGGGTCGTCGGACTGGGTGGCGTACAGCGTCCGGTCCATGAACTCGAGCAGGCCCGACCGCGTCCGGGCAAAGCCGGAGGCGACCGTCGCCAGGACGTGCGTCCGCAGCGCGGGTTCGGCCGCCAGTTTCGACCGGATCGGTTCGGGGTCGGCGTAGACGTACCGGTCGAAGAGTTCGTCGAGTTCGTCGTAGGTGTCCGCGAGCAGGACTGCCTCGCCGTAGGGGTCGCGCCCGGGGCGACCCGCCCGGCCCATCATCTGGTGGACCTCCAGCGTCGAGAGGGGTTGCATCCCGCCGGCGCTGGCGTCGTAGCGCCGCCAGTCCCGGACGACGACCCGGCGGCTGGGCGTGTTCACCCCGGCCGCGAGCGTCGGGGTCGCACAGACGGTCTTGATAATGCGCTCGCGGAACGCGTCCTCGATCAGGGAGCGATGCTCGGAGGCCAGTCCGGCGTGGTGGAACGCCGCGCCGCGCTCGACGGCGTCGGCGAGGTCCTCGCTGGTCTCGGTGTCGCTGACGCCACGGATCTCCTCGGCCACCTCGGCGAGCGCGCGTCGCTCCCCGGCCCCGAGCATCGGTTCGACGACGTCCGCGAGGCGGTCGGCAGCCGACTCGGCGTTGCGCCGGGAGTTGACGAACACGAGCGTCGACCCCTCGTCGGCGAGCGTGTCCCGGACGATCGCCGCCGTTTGGCGCTCGTTGCCGTGGACGGGCAACGACCCCTGGGTGCCGTCCTCCAGGTGGAGCGAGTCCCCGAAGTGAACCCCTCGTCGAAGTTCGATCGGACGCCAGTCGCTGTGGACGAGTTCGGCGTCGAGCCAGTCGGCCACCTCGGCCGCGTTTCCGACGGTCGCCGAGAGGGCGACGACCTGGAGGCCGGGGTTTCGGGTGCGCAGTTTCGCCAGCGTCACCTCCAGGGTCGGGCCCCTGCTCCGGTCGTCGATCAGGTGCACCTCGTCGGCGACGACGCAATCGAGGTCGTCGATCCAGGGCGCGTCGTTGCGCACGAGCGAGTCGACCTTCTCGCTGGTGGCGACGATCAGGTCCTTCTCGGCCAGCCACTCGCCGGTCTCCTCGTAGTCGCCGGTGGCGACGCCGACCTCGACGCCGAACGCCTCGAAGGCGGCGAACTCGTCGTGTTTCTCGCTGGCCAGCGCCCGCAGGGGGACGATGTACAGCGCCGTCCCGCCGCGGTCGATCGCGGAGAGCATCGCCATCGTCGCGATCAGCGTCTTCCCGCTGGCGGTCGGGATGCTGGCGACGACGCTCTCGCCGCGGGTGACTCCGGCCTCGACGGCGTCGGCCTGGGGGGGATAGAGCTTCTCGATGCCGTCGTCCTCGAGACGATCGACGAACTCGTCGGGGAGGCCCGGCACGTCCGCCGGATTCATTGGACACCGGTTCGTCCCTGTTCCGGTTTAAACTGTCGTCTCGCGCCTCGGGGACGGTGACGCACCCGCCAGGGCGTCAGGGATATGCCGTCGCCCTCCCAACGTCGGCCCATGCGCATCGAGTACGACCGGGACACCTGCATCGGGATGTTCCAGTGTACCGCCGAATGGGACGCCTTCGAACGCGACGAGGACGCCGGCAAGGCGGTGCTCGCGGAGGCCGAGGAGCGCGAGGACGGCGTCTTCGTCCGCGAGGTCCCCGAGGACGCCGAACTCGACGCGAAGTTCGCGGCCCGGGCCTGTCCGGTCGAGGCCATCGCCGTCTACGACGACGACGGCGAACGGCTGGTTCCCTGACGGAGGACGGTCCAGGCGGCTCCCACCGCCACGCCTCGACGGTGCGTTTAATTACCCGTCCCCGAGATAGTTGCCGACGACATGGCGTCGGGGCTCGCGCTCGTCTGGTTCGCGCTCGGACTCGTCGGAACCGCCCTCGGAGCGATCGCGTTTCTGGGAGCCGGCTGGACCGAACCGGATCCCTGGAAGCGGCAGTTCTACCGGTATTCGGCGGCCGCGGCCGGCCTGATGGCCGTGGCCTACCTCCTCGCACTCCTCGGGATCGGACGGATCGCGATGGGTAGCGACGACGCGGCGCGTTCGGTGTTCTGGGCCCGCGCCGTCGCCTGGGCGGGGATCGCCCCGGTGTTCCTGCTCGCACTGGGGCGTCTCGCCGGCGCGGACTCGACGCCGATCAAGCGCGTCGCCGCACTCGGTGCCGGCGTCCCTGCTGCCAGCCTGCTCGCGGCCGCGCTACCACCGGGCGTTCTTACGATCGTCGGCTGGGGCGTCGCGGGGGCCTGTCTCGTCGGCGTCCTCGCGCTCCTGTTCGGCCCGATCGGGTCGTCGGCGTCCCGACGCCATCGCTCGGTCGTCGCGACCTACGGGCGGGTCCGGACGACGCTCGCGGTCGCCCTCGCCGCGACCGTGGCCGTGACCGCTGCCGGGGTCGCCGGATTCGACGTTCTTCCGGGTGGAACCACGTTCCCCCTGTTCCTCGTGGTCGACGTCGTCGGGGTCGTCCTGGTCGGCTTTTTGCTCTGTCGCAGTCGGGCCGTCCTCCACTGGGCGCGACCCGACGATCCGTCGGCGTCGGGCGAGGACGCCGAACCGGCGACGAACTGACGACGGTCGCGCATCTGCTGGCGTTCTCGGCGGGGTCCGATCGGTTTCGTCCGTGAAATGAACAACCATTATAGTCTCTCCCGAGAGTGTTTCCAGTAGGTGAGTACAATGGAACACCAGCGACACGGTCACCTCCAGGAGTGGGCAGAACTGGTGGGCGACGACCTCCCGGAGTCGGTTCTCGAGGAGGACGAAGATCGGTCGGACCGGTCGCGCCGGCCTACGTGATCTTCTCGTACTGCTCGGAGAGCTTCGCCGCGGCCTCGTCGAGTTGCTCGCGTTCGAACTCGGAGAGGTCCCACTCGACGACTTCTTCGACGCCGTTACGGCCCAGTTTCAACGGGACGCCCAGCGCGACGTCGTCGTGCCCGAACTCGCCGTCGAGCGCGATCGATCCCGGGAGGACCGCGCCCGTGTCGCGAAGGATGGCCTCCGTCATGTGAGCGACGCCCGTCGCCGGACCCCACTCGGTCGCGCCCTTGCGCTCGATGACGTTCATCGCCGACTCCTGGAGGTCGCCCAGGATCTCCTCGCGCTCGTCCGCGGAGAACTCGGGGTCGCGGCCGTCCACCCGGACCTTCGAGAAGACGGGGACCTGTGCGTCGCCGTGCTCGCCGAGGATCGACGCCGCGACGTTGTCGACCGGCACGTCGAAGCGCTGGCTCAGGACGTACCGGAACCGGGCGCTGTCCAGGCGGTTGCCGAACCCGATAACCTGGTGTCGGTCGCGGTCGCCGACTTCGGAGAGGTGGCGATTGAGTACGTCCACCGGATTCGAGGTGGTGATCGAGACGAAGTCGTCGGAGTGCTCTTCGAGCGAACTCGCGATGTCCTCCATGATCGGGGCGTTGTCCTCGGCCAGGTCGAGGCGCGTCTGCCCCGGCTTTCGGGGGATGCCCGCCGTGATGATGACCACGTCCGATCCCGCGGTGTCGGCGTAGTCGCCCTGACGGACGACGGTGTTCGAGTCGTACGCGATGCCGTGATTGACGTCCGCGGCCTGTCCGACGGTCTCGTCTTCCTTGTCCGGGATGTCCACGAAAACGAGTTCGTCCACGACGTCCCGGAGCGCGAGGTTGTACCCGGCGGCAGCGCCGACCGTTCCGGCCGCACCGACCACGCTTACTTTTGTCATACCGCCTCAAAATGGGTATCCCAATTCTGTTAAACACTTCGCAGCCTGTCAAAATTTGTTGACTTCCCCGGGCCGTCTCCTGGCTCGTGGTAACATACCACTGAGCCGCTAACCGCACGTTTTTCCGCCGTCGACGCCCATTCTTCGCTCATGAGCGAGGACTTCGACAAGGAAGCCGAGCGCGAGAAGTTGCGCGAGCAGTTCGAGCGCGACGAGCAACGCCGCCAGGCGACCCGGAAGATGTCCGATCTACTGCTGAAGGGCGCGACGATGACGAACAAGCACTGCGACCAGTGTGGCAGTCCCATCTTCCGCTACGAGGGCCAGGAGTTCTGTCCCGAGTGCCAGGCCGTCGTCGGCGGGGAAGGCGAGCAAGGGGCCGAGATGGAGGCTCCTGCCGAGGATACCGACGCCGAACCCGCCCCGGCGGAAGACGGGGCCACACCGGAAACGCCCGACGAGGCCGGCGAACCGGCGCCCGAAACCCAACCGTCGCCGGAACCCGAACCCGCGTTCGAGTCGGACCCCACGGCCGAACCGGAACCGACACCCGAACGGGAGACGACGCCCGGACCCGAACCCACGCCCGACGCGTCGGCGATGGCGGGGTCGGATCTCGGCCACCCCACCGTCCGACCGGACGCAACCCCCGAGTCACGACGGCCACCCCGGCAGCGGGAACCGGCGGTCGAGGCGGGTGGGGTTCCCGCTCCGGGCGAAGGGGGCGACCTCGCGGAGGCCCAGGCCTCGCTCCGGGACGCCCTGACCCGGTTCGCCAACCGCGCCGCCGAGACGGACGATCCGCGGCAGGCGCGCGAGTACCTCGCCGCCGCCCGGGAGGCGGCCGAGGCGCTGGCGGCGCTTCGTCGCTGAGCGCGCCCTCGGGCGCTTCGGTTGCTCACCGCTCGACCAGTATTTTGACGATGGCGGCCACGCTCGCGACGACCACGGCGATCGCTCCTGCTTCGGCCAGCGTCCGGAGTTCGCCACGACCCGCCTCGATCGAGAGGAGAACGTAGCTCATCAGCCCCAGCGTCAGGACGAGCGCGCCAGCGTACAGCCGGAACCGTCGCGTTCCGGGCAGGTCGTTCGGTTCACGACTCATAGTCGCTGCCGACGACCTCCCGGATCCGTTCGGCGGTCACCTCGCCGACGCCCTCGACCTCGAGCAGGTCCTCCTCGCGGGCGGTCATGACGGCCTCGACGGTGCTGAAATGGTCCAGGAGCGACCGGGCCGTGACCGGACCGATGTCGGCGATCGAGGAGACGACGTACTCCTGCTGTTCGGTCAGCGTCTTCGCACCCTTCTCGCCGTGGACCGACACCTCGCGGTCGCCCGTCTCCTGTTCCCGTCCCGCGATCACGTGCAGGAGGTCGGCGGTGTCGGCCTCGTCGTCGGTGTGGAGCACGCTCGCGTCGAAGTCGACCGCCAGGGACGCCAGCGCGCCACGGATCGCGTTGGGATGGACGTTGCGTTCCTCGTAGAGGCTCCCGCCCTCCAGAACGAGCACGGGCCGGGAGTAGTGGCGGGCGAGGTCGCCCATTTGCTCGAACAGCGACCGGTCGCCGCCGGTCAGGGTGTCGAGGAAGTCCGAGACGGACTTGCGCTCGACGGCGACCCGGTCCGAAAGGACGTAGTCGCCCACCTCCAGGGTCTCCAGGCGGACCCGGACGTCGTCCCTGGTCGAGAGCGTCCGGGCGATCGAGGCGTCGGTCTCGCGCTGGTCGGCGACGACCTCGATGGCCTCCTCGTCGGGTGCGGGCCCGGGGCGTGGCGTGGTGGGTTCGGCGTCGGTTTCGGCATCGTCCGGTTCGTCCCTCTCAGGTTCGTCGTCTTCCGGTTCCTCGCCCTCCGGTTCGGCCTTGAACGCGGCCGATTCTGCCACTTCGCCCTCCTCGGACGCTTCACCGTCGCCGCCTGTTTCGCCGTCCCCCTCCCCATCGTCCTCGCCGACGAAGTCCGTCAGGCCGTGCTGGAGGCCGTCCTCGCCCGCCGAGAACTCGGCGAGACTGCGCTGGGCTTCGTCGAGTTCGGCCTCGATCTCGTCGCTGACGCCCTTGAGTTCCCGGAGTTCCTCCTCCATCCGGTCCTCGCGGCGCTTCGAGATCCAGAAGTAGGCCTCGTCGCGGGTGTCCTCGGCCATCAGGACGACGACCCGGCCCTCGGTCTGGCGGCCGGTCCGGCCCTTGCGCTGGATCGACCGGATCGCCGTGGGGACGGGTTCGTAAAACAGCACGAGATCCACCTCGGGGACGTCAAGGCCCTCTTCGGCGACCGAGGTGGAGACCAGCACCTCGAACTCGCCGGCCCGGAAGGCGTCGAGGACGGCCTGTTGCTGGTTCTGGGTCATGCCGTCCGAACCCTCGCGGTCGCCCTGGCCGACGAACCGCCGGGTGTCGAAGTGCCCGGAGAGGAAGTCCGTCAGCGCCTCGGCGGTGTCGCGGGACTCGGTGAAGACGATGACGCGCTCGCCGTCGTCGATGCCCAGCGTCTCCGCGATCAGCGACCTGGCCCGGGAGTACTTCGGGTGGAGGTCGTCGTAGGCCTCGGCCGTGCGCATCGCCTCCCGGACCTTGGGTTCGCTGACGAGGCGCTGGCTGGCCTTCGACGCGCCCGAGGAGCGCGCGGCGTTGCGCTGGCGCTCGAAGTACCGCCGGAGGGACTCGACGCTCTGGGTTTCGACGTACGTGACGGCGGTCTTGAGCTTGCGGATCTCGGCGTGGGCGGACATGCCCTGGTAGCCCTCGGACTTGTCCGAGTCGATGAGGCGCTGGAGTTTCGCCCGCATGCCCTTGAGGTCCTTCTCCGAGAGGTTCGGATCCGTCGAGTTCGTCACGCCGAGGTCCTTCA
>Ga0102925_1000638_pt1 | contig 19150 bp, 13 predicted proteins | sample SalPonR1_A_D1_MG_FD_78216 | JGI IMG/M metagenome (GOLD analysis project Ga0102925, IMG submission 78216) | Salt pond soil microbial communities from South San Francisco under conditions of wetland restoration - Salt Pond MetaG R1_A_D1_MG | ecosystem: Environmental > Aquatic > Marine > Intertidal...
GTAACCGTTGCCGTTGTTTTTAAGCCAGAAAAGACTTCCCAGGCGGTGGCCAAACTCACTGAGGAGCAGGTCATCCAGACCATCGCCATCCAAATCCGAGGTCAATGTTTCCACCGGGCGGCGAACATCATCCAGAATTATGGTCTCAAACGCACCTGTGTTACTTTCAGGGTCATACCATCCGCTGATGAGCGATCCATCAAGGGCGTCTGACGGGGATACGTTTCCAATATGTGTGAGAAGAATATTCCGCCTGCCGGATTCATCAGCAGAGTTCAGGAACTGTATGTCAGAAATTGGTGACGGAACATCAATACTTGCTTCAATCTCCAGGCTGACGTTGAATACAAGCAGCTTTTGAATGGTTGCATCAGCCAGGTAAATCAGGTTGTTGGCGGAATCAATTTTTATTGCACTCACCATCGGATCGCTATTGGTACGATATGATGGACGCTTAGGCACAAAAAAACGGTCTGCTTCTTCGATCGAGTAGTCTGGCTCGGGATAGTCAAACCGCTCGGGAGCCTCCGATTCGTAATAGTCGAGGATTGCCTGCCAAGTGGATGAATCAATGACTGCTTCCTCAGGGTAGAAATTTTCAGGCAGGGCCGGTGATTCATCAAGGGGGTACGTTTCACCGGCAAACTGCCGGATTCCAAGGTGTGGCCCCATTGCCGGCAGAGTTTGAGTCAGCCATGTATTTTTATCCAGTAATTCCGGTTGCGGGAACGTGTGGCATCCCGTGCAGTACTGACGGGCAAACGCTTCTTTTTGATCGTCTGACAATAATGCTGTCTGCTGCCCCGCATCGCCTGGATCGGATTCGCTGCCACTGCATGCCGCCATCAAAAAAAGAATGCAAATGAACAGTAACCGACTGCTTAGATTTAATTTCCCAACAAACATCAAAGTATAGCCTCCATTTTGTGATGCAGAATCATAGTTGGATAAACCGTTCATTGTTTTCCGTTGAAACGGAAGCGGGCTGTCGATTTTATCAAAAGCGTAACTACCTGCGTTTGGTAGTAATAATGATCGCTCCGCTGCTGGCGGCAAGGCCATATTGAGACGATGCCTCCGTGCCTTTCAGTACCTGGATAGACTGTATATAATCTAGCGGCACAAGATTTTCAACCCGATCATAACTGTTGCCTGACCGGACGCCATCGACCACGAACAGAGGGTCTGATGTAGAATTAAAGGATAAATTACCGCGAATTCTGATACGCGTTTGTCCGTCGACATTGTGAACGCTCACACCACCCGCCCGGCGAATATAATCTGCCAGGCTTAGCGATGGATCATGCACTTCGATGACATCTTTCGTGTCGCTGCCACTGTAGTCTGTTGAGCCAGTTGTGGCGCAAGCAGAAACGAGTAAAACAAACGCAATAAGAACTGTGTAAATGTGCAATTGTAGTTTCATAATGGGCTGCAATTTAATTCAGGACCTCCAAGGTTTTAAGAAACATTGGAGGTTTGCTGAAGGGATATACATATCAATTCAATTACGAATTATTCCCCATCATAAGCAATAGTTACGGCTGCTGTCACATTAAAAGAATCATCGGCTTTTAAAGCAGTTAGTCTGTTTTACCCAGTGTTTTGTTTGCAATCTGTTTGTTGTAAATGATAAACAGCACCATCACAACGCCCCACTGTACAAACACGGTAGCTACTGAGAATGGACTCAGCGGATTGTACCATGTATCAGGGGCATAGACTGCAGCACTAAGGTAAATCCACCAGGCAAGCAGGGTAACCACCTGAACAGGTACCACATATTTGAGGACAAAGGTCCACCACTTGCCGAGCTGCAGTCCCTGATCGCTTGTGTTTACAATCGTGCGCCGAAACTTATCTGCACCAAAACCTATCACCGCAAACGACATAAAGCCGCCTGACACCATCAGGCCAACGCCCCAGACAAAATCCTGGTTGGCAAAGAAATCAAGAGAAAGAGCCGATGGAAGTCCAAACAAAAATCCTGCAATACACACGCCGATGGCTGCACGCTTCCGGGAGATGCCCATATCGACAAACACTTTGGTGGCGAGCTCAATCATGGAAATAAGAGAGCTAAACGCTGCGAAGGTCAGGCCAAGGAAAAAGAGAATGGCAAAAATCTGGCCGCCCGGCATGGAGTCGAACAGCTGCGGCATCCACATAAACGTAAGGCCGGTTGATGCGGGGCCGGATGTTTGCATCACCTCAAGTATCTCGCCATTGGTCATATCTGCCCCGAGAATACCAAACACCGTAGAGAAGATAATGACCGCCGCCACCAGTGATACCATATTGTTACCGATCCCGGTCTGAAGTGCACTCACCGTGATGTTATCCTGCATCCGCATATACGCGCCGTACGTAAGGATCAGCCCCCAAGCCGCCCCAGTGTCCCAGGCATTTTGAGTGAGTGCTTCGAGCCAAATCTGAGGCTCACTGAGCGTACTCCAGTCAGGAGTAAAAAGATATGCAACTCCGGCTCCGCTGCCCTCGAGTGTCAACGCACGCACCAGTGATATTACAAGTACTAAAAGCAACGACGGGATCAGAATCTTGTTCATCCGTTCAATGCTTTTCACTCCTTTCAGTATCACCAGACCGCCAAGTGTGATCATGATGGCGTGAAACAACGATGGATAGACTGAGCTTTGAAACCCAGTCCATACCAAGTCTGCCTGTTCAACGCTCTGCGGAAGTGAGGAGAAAATGGATTCGAGGAGATAATAGAGGCACCATCCCGCCACAACGCTGTAGTAGAACATGATGGCGGTTGCGACAAACCCGACAAAAGTCCCCATCCAGGCAAACTTTTCACCGATCATTTTGATGAACGACCCAACCACACCCTGCCTGCCGTGGCGGCCGATGCCATACTCAGCAATAATGAGCGGAATGGACCATATAAAAAGAAACGTAATCCAGGCAACCAGAAAGGCTCCGGCTCCATCTTCGGTTCCGTTTTGAGCCGCAATTCGGGGAAACCGCCAGATATTTCCGGTTCCCACTGCAATTCCCAAAACACTAAGAATCAATCCCCATTTTGTTGCAAACCGTTCGCCTGTAGCTTTAGCCATATGAACACGTATAGATTGTATTGTTTAATATCTACTCTCCCCTAACAAGGGGAGATTCAGAGGGTGTTCATCCATTATTCTAAGAAACCGGTGAACATCCCCCTCAATCCCCCAAGGTTAAGGGGGACTTTGAAATGTTTTATCCAAGAATCGAACTCAAATTGAAATATTTCAATATCAGCTTTCATCAATTTTGACACAATTTAATCGAAAAAGTTGCGACCTTCATCTTTTATTCTGTATTGCCCAGGCTATCAGTTACCTGGTTCCACGCCGGTGTGCGTCCACCCTGAAGATGCTCAACAAAATAATCGAACCGCTTGCGCTCCTCATACCGTCCAATTGATCCGTGCCCTGCACCTGGGATGGTTATAAAATCAAAATCTTTATTTGCCTTAATGAGCGCATCAGCTACCTGGTAGGTTGAAGCCGGATCAACATTTGTATCGAGCTCGCCAACCACAAGCAGGACGTTGCCCTGCAGGTTGTGGGCGTGTTCAACGTTGGATGACGCCGCATACTGCGGACCAATCGGCCAGCCCATCCATTGCTCATTCCACCATATTTTGTCCATTCGGTTATCGTGGCAGCCAACAGATGATACGGCCACGTGATAGTGTTCGGGATGAAACAGCAGCGCACCCAGTGAACTCTGGCCACCTGCGGATCGCCCGTAAATACCTACTTTGCTGTTATCATACCAGTTGTACTCCTCTGCAACGGCTTCGTGCCAGAGAATCCGATCAGGGAACCCGGCATCCTTTAGATTTTGCCACGCCACATCATGAAATGCCTTCGACCGGTTGGCGGTCCCCATGCCGTCAATTTGCACCACAATAAAACCAAGCTCTGCCAGGCGCATCATCTGGCTGTACGGCATGAAGCTCTTGGGCACAAAATTGTCGTGCGGCCCTGCATAGATGTATTCAATGACCGGGTAAGATTCATTAGGGTCAAAGTTCGTGGGCTTTACGATGATTCCGTAAATATCGGTCTCGCCATCACGGCCTTTTGCAGAAAACTGCTCAGGGGCCTGCCATCCTGCTTCCACAAGCCGGCTGATGTTCCCTTCCTCAAGCGTCATTACCAGCGATTGATCGCTTGTGCGCCTTATATCGGAAACCGGAGCCTGGTCCACTTGCGACCATGTATCAACATAATATTCTCGGTCTGAAGAAAACGACACCTCGTGATCACCATTGGCCTCCGTGAACCGGGTCAGACCCGAGCCGTCGAAATTGATCCGGAAATAGTGAACATAATACGGGTCCTGATCATCATCCATACCGCTTGCGCGAAACCAGATCTGCCGGTTCTCTTCATCTACATGATCCACCTCACGCACGACCCAGTCTCCTTCCGTAATCTGATTTTTCACGCGTCCGGTAGTGGTATTGTAGAGGTAGAGATGCCGCCAGCCGTCCCTTTCCGACATCCAGATAAGTTCATTTGTACTGTCTGCATAATGCCGGAATAGTGATGTCGCATAGCTGAAGAATGTCTCTGGCTCGTCATTAACAAGTATTCGGGGTTCGCCCGACTCAGTATTCACCTCAATTATCCGGTAGCGCTGATGGCCCCGCTCATTATACTCAAATGTGAATGCATCACTGACATCTCCCCAGCGATACCCGGATAAGTTGTATGCATTGGGAAAGAGTGTTTTATCAATCAGAATTTGATTACCTGATTCCACATGAAAAAGAACGGGCTGCTCGTTATCCAAAGCATCACCAGGTTTGATGTAGGTTCTGCTGCGGTGCCGCGGCTGAAGCTGTTCCTCCGGTGATGATTCTACGTAATGAATCTTACGATCATAACCCGGAATCACACGACTGGCCGCAAGTTTCTTTGAGTCTGGCGACCATGAAAAAGAGTCAAAATCATAATAGTTACCTTCTGATCCGTCTGTGCTTCGATATATAACCTCGTCCGTTTCTACATCTCTGATTGCTACGTTGAAATTCTGGATGTAGGCTTCGTGGCTTTCATCCGGTGACATCTCCCTTTCATCACTATGGCTCAGATCTTCAGGTGTAACATCACTGTCCCACGCACCCCAACCCGACCATCCGCCGCCATCTGAATCATCAGCTTCTACACTGCAGCTGTACCGGCTGAGTGTACACGTGTAGATGCTGTCATTCAGCGAAAATTCAATGGCTCGGTTATTATTGACAAACTCAAATGTTCGAAAAGGGAGATCATAAGAAGAATAAGATTCTCCGGTTTGATTACTTAACGACCGGGCCAGCCTCTGGTGATTGAATGCCGGGCGCTTTGTTCCCGCTTTCGCATCCACCCAGATAAATTCGTCGCCACCTTCCACTGACCGGCGATACCAAAACGTCGGCTCGTTTTCTGCCCATTGCGGATCCACATTGATTACGTTGTCAACGGTATCATCAAATCTCTCCTGCAAGTTCCAGGCACGTTCGTAATCGTCGATGGTTGCCTGTGCAATAAGCACAACGGGCATCAGAAAAAACAAACATAGAGCTATAGCTGATTTAATCAATTTTGATATGTATGTGTGTATCATGCTGGATTTTTTTTGGTATGTGGGGTGAGTTAGTAAGCCACGTGTTGGGTATTAGGCATAACATGATTCCTAAAGGACTGTCAATACAATTTATAGGCTTGGTGTGATTTAACCTTATGACGTACTATCATCTGAAAGCTTTCCGTCAATAAAGTCGGTCACTTGCTGTTCGAGCATTGGGAGAGTAACTGGTCCATTTTTCAATACAGCTTCATGGAAATCGCGAATATCGAACATATTTCCAAGGCGTACTTCAGCCTGTTCCCGCAGTTCTAAAATTTTTAGCTCGCCCATTTTATAAGCAAGCGCCTGACCCGGAACGGCAATGTACCGGTTGATTTCTGTATCAATTTCGTGGTGGGAAAGTGCCGTGTTCTCGGTCATAAAGTCGATGGCCTCCTGGCGGGCCCAGCCAAGAGCATGCATGCCGGAATCGACAACCAGCCTGCAAGCCCGCCACATTTCGTACGTTAGCCGGCCAAAATCACTATATGGATTTTCATAAAGCCCGGCATCAACCCCAAGGCGTTCGGCATACAGCGCCCACCCTTCTGTGTAAGCCGTCAGACCGCCGGAGCGACGTGGTAAATCATCCATCTCCTGGTGGAGGCCAATTTGCAGATGATGACCCGGCACGGCTTCGTGATAGGTCAGCGCTTCCAGCGTATAAAGTGTGCGGCTTGGCAGATTATAGGTATTCACCCAGTAATGGCCGGCACGTGTGCCGCCGCCAAGTGAGTAGCGTCCGCCGGTGTACCTCGGCGCAAGGTGATCCGGTACCGGCTCCACACCATATGAACGCCGTGGCAAGTTGTGAATATGAAACAGTTCGGGAAGCTTTCCGTCCATTCGTTTGGAGTGCCACATAGCTTCTTTCAGAAGCTCATCCGGCTCATCGACAAAAAATTGCGGATCCGTTCTCAAGAACTCCAAAAATTCTTGGAAAGATCTATCAAACCCAACGCCTTCAATAATTTGATTCATTTCACCACGAATTCTTTCTACCTCGCTCAAGCCTACCTGGTGTATCTCTTCAGCACTCATTGGCAGCGTGGTGTGATATTCGATCAGGTAGTTATAATACGCATCGCCATCAGGCAGATCCACCGTGGCGATCGTCTCGCGAGAAGCGGGAATGTACTCTTCTTCCAGAAACTGAACGAACGTTTCATAGGCCGGCATCACCGTGTCGGAAATGACGATTCGCCCCTCTTCGGTCAGGCGTTCTGTATCAGTCTCTGATACTTCTTCGGAAAAAGATTCAAACGGAGCAAACAGATTTGACTCCTCGGGCTTTTCCTTAATATGTGTATTGATATAGTAGGTGTAATCTTCAACAAATATTGCCTTTGGCAGCGTATAGCCAATCTCAATGCCCCGACGCATACGTTCAATATTGTCGTTGAAATAGTCTGGCACCGAGCTCAACCTTGCAATGTACGCTTCATAATCTTCAACCGTATCGAATGATCCTCGGTTTTCCAGTCCAACCAGACGATTATAGAAGCCGCCTTCGTGATTAATTGGAATCAGGTGACTTTGGTACTCAAACTCTTTCACGTTATGCCTGACTCTTCGCAGAAATGAATCGTAGGTAATCTGATCCTTTGTATCGAGATTGTCGCGTGTCACCGCTCTATCAAGCTGCTCCTGCATACCGACCCAAAACCGGTAGTCAGCCTCCATATCTTCCAGTGATGCTTGCCAGAGTGTGGCAGGCGAATTATCGGACTCATCAGAATCCCGAAACGGATTTTGGGACTGCTCATATTCTTCTTTCTGATCCATTAACGAATGCAGGCGGTCTCTGTCTGTTTCACCACTGCAGCCGGTTCCAATTATAAGTAATAACAGTAGCAGTGATGAAACATATCGGTTGACACATACGGATCTCATAGTCTTTATGGATAAAGTTAAAAGTGACAAGAACTGCCGGCAGCCCGCAGAGGACTTCGATGCTACATAAATACTAAACGAACGTTGGCCAAGCTTATAATATATTGTTCTATCATTGATTAATACTCCACTTTGCAATCTTTAACAGGTAAAGAAGCTATTCAGTGTCAGATCGGAATAAATCTTATCAGAAAGATTAAAGCATAGAAGAAAAGAATCAGAATATAACAGGTTTGATGAATGAGAACCTTCACCGCATGAATTCACCTCATCCGGTGAATCATTTTGGCCAGGTGTTCTCAACTACAAAATCTGTTCTCAGGGTGAAAAGCCTTTTCAAACTCATCCGATGACGGAACGTCAGCGGATGAGGGTCTTAACTTTTTCCAACCAGCTCCTTCTCTTGGTAATTTTTGATATAGGCACTTGGCGACATCCCAATCAGTTTTTTAAACTGCCGGTTGAAGTTCGAGACGTTGTTAAAACCACTTTCGTAGCAGATTTGAGAAATATTGTAATCGGTGTTCCGAAGCATTTTACAAGCGTTGGAAATCCTTACCTCAATCAAAAACTGAACAAACGTTTTCTGAGTATGTTCTTTAAAAAAGTGGCAGAAGGCCGCCTGGCTATAGTTGGCGATGTTTGCCACATCCTCGAGTTTTATGTCCTCATGAAAATGATCAAGTATGTAGTTAAATACTTTGTTCACCTTCCTGTTTTTCTGATCGCTGAGCGGTACAGAACTGCTCATAGTTGCAAGATAGCTGAAATTCTCCGTAGCTGAGAGATCGTGTAGTATTGTGAGAATCGATAATAACCTGTCAAACTCTGATTGATCCAAAAGATCAAAAACCCGTGGACCAATAGCGGTCGATATATATTCATTAAAACGAATGCCCCTGCCTGACCTTTTGATCAGATGTTTTATATCGGCCGTTTCATCAAGATTGAAAAAACCATCGCCAAGAGACTTCTCATGAAAAAAAACGGATATGGTTTTGCAAGCCTTATCCTCGGATTCTTTAAAATAGACGGGATCACTTTTGAAAACATGCGACTGATTTGGGCCAATCAGGAAGAGGTCACCCGGCCCGTACGAGATAAATGAATCTCCGGCAAAAAGGTCTCCGGTTCCCGACACAATGTAAATTAACTGAAGTTCCGGGTGATAGTGTAGCCGGTCATACATGTAGGGAAGTTCATGAAATTCTACAATAAACCCCTTAATACTTGTTTTGGGCAACCTGAAATAGATTGAATTATCGTCCATAACCACAGGTCTTTTGTTTAGCACTGATTGAGCATTTGTTGACTTATTTTACTCAATATTATGTATTAGTACCAACATCATTGTAAGATAGTATTACAATTCAATACCATTCTACATGCTTGCAGATCATTTTTGAAAAAAAAGTCATAAAGAATTCACTATACTCTTGATAACTGTTCAGCGTAAAATTGAAAAATCAATAGTACACCATCAAGATGCCCTATGTATGAAACTGCTGCTTCCATGCAAGAGAATAATCATTGGATAAGTCAAAATCGTATAAGCTTTTGTAGCATGCATACCATTTATTTCGATGAGACTGGACGGAGGCTATGCTTAAAGATCAATTCACAACCACAGAATCAATTTTGTTACAGGTTACACGCGTTGATCTCACAGAACTTATATCATTTCATCTTGGTGACAGTGATATCCATTCAGGTTTTCACATTCAATCTACCGGTAGTTATTTATGAGCTACTGACTTGTACAACATAATCTAATTCAAATCGGATAAATTAATGAACGTCAATTGGAAAGGTGTATTCCCTGCTGTAACTACTAAATTCTTTGAGGATGGCCGTTTGGATATTCAGTCATTTGAAAAGAATATCCATGCACAAATTGATGCCGGTGTTCACGGCATAATATTAGCCGGGTCTCTTGGTGAAGCCAGCACGCTAAAAAACAGCGAAAAACTGGAGCTTGTCCGAAAAACACTCGATCTAACCAAAGATGGGGTTCCTGTAATCATGAACATAGCAGAGAAATCTACATCCGATGCCATTAAATCAGCAAACGATGCTGAAAAGCTTGGAGCTTCCGGACTCATGATGCTCCCGCCCATGCAATATAAAGCCGATAATCGCGAGACTGTTCAGTATTTTAAATCCGTTGCCGAATCAACCAACTTGCCCATTATGGTTTACAATAACCCGGTAGATTACGGCATAGAGGTTACTATTGATATGATGGAAGAGCTTATCGAGCATGATAATATTCAGGCTATCAAAGAATCCACGCGCGATACATCAAACATCACGCGAATGACAAACCGATTTGGAAGTCGAATCAGCGTATTTTCCGGTGTAGATACCATTGCATGCGAATCGCTTATGCTTGGTGCATCCGGGTGGGTTGCCGGACTTGTTTGCGCATTTCCCAAAGAAACAGTAGCCATTTACAACCATGTAAAAGCGGGACGATATGAAGAAGCCCGGAAAATAAACCGCTGGTTTCTTCCACTTCTGGAACTGGATATCAATTCAAAACTGGTCCAAAATATTAAGCTTGCAGAAGTGGCAACAGGCATAGGTACGGAACCGGTTCGCGAACCCCGCCTGAAACTTGTTGGCAAAGAGCGCGAACATGTACAAACCGTTATTGAAGACGCGCTGAAGAAGCGCCATACAATCGAAGAACTGATTCAAAATCACAGAGAAGTGCAGCGACACGCATAGAATTTCTAATGAATATCAATTCTGGGACACCAATTTATGATTGAAGGAGTAAACTTTATTGGCCAAACGGCTTCAAAAAAAAGCACAGAAACATTTCAAGCATTTAATCCCTCGAGCAGTAAGCCTTTGCCCGAAGGTTTTCATATAGCTAACTCAGATGAAATCAATCTTGCTGTAGAAAAAGCTGAAAAAGCATTTCACGAATACAGCACGCTATCTGGAAGCATTAAAGCAGATTTTCTGGAGGCGATTGCAGACGAGATAATGGCTTTAAGCAATACACTGATTGAGCGGGCCTCCGCTGAGTCGGGGTTGCCCAATGGACGGTTTGAAGGTGAGCGCGGCAGAACAGTTAATCAGCTGCGTATGTTTGCCGACCTGCTGCGCGAGGGGTCCTGGGTGGATGCCCGGATTGATACCGCCGAACCCGATCGCGAACCCATTCCAAAAGCCGACATCCGGAATATGCTCGTAGCCCTTGGCCCTGTAGCCGTGTTTGGAGCCAGCAACTTTCCTCTTGCATTTTCTACAGCCGGAGGAGATACTGCCTCTGCCCTGGCCGCCGGATGCCCTGTTGTTGTAAAGGGACATGAATCCCACCCGGGTACCAACGAGCTTGTCTCACGCGCTATTTTGAGGGCAGCCAACAGCATCGATCAAATACCAGACGGGGTATTTAGCAGTCTGAACGGTAAAGCTGAAGTAGGTCAGATGCTTGTCACTCATCCATCCATTAAAGCCATCGGGTTTACCGGCTCACTGAAGGCAGGCAAAGCCATTTTCAAAACAGCTGCAAACCGGGAAGAACCCATCCCCGTTTACGCTGAAATGGGAAGCGTAAATCCTGTTTTTCTTCTCGATAATAAACTTAATAGCTCAGCTGAAGAGCTTGCGGAACAGTACTCGCAGTCGGTAACCCTTGGAAAAGGCCAGTTTTGCACCAAACCCGGACTGCTGATAGCTAAAAAAAGCGACGGTCTCAATTCATTTGCAAAAGCTTTGAGTAAGCACCTTAAAGAGTTTCAGCCAAGCTGTATGCTCAACGAAGGTGTTGCCTCAAATTACAGCAGAAACCGCTACAACCTGCTGAGTGAAGATGACGTGGAATCCCTCCTTTCTCCCGGAATGGAGACGGATCTGAATAAATCTGCCACCCTCGCCTCTGTTGATGCATCTACATTCCTGGAAAATGAGACATTACGGAAAGAAGTATTTGGGCCGTTTTCTCTTATTGTTCAGTGCGATGATGACGAACAAGTTCAAAACGTAGCGTCTGAAATTGCAGGTCAGCTCACAATTACATTTATGGGCGATGACGAGGACCTGGTTTCAAACAAGAGTCTCATCCAGCTATGCCAGAAAAAAGCCGGGCGGCTGATTTTTAATGGCGTCCCCACAGGCGTGGAAGTGTGCCATTCCATGCATCATGGCGGCCCATATCCCGCGACGACAGATTCAAAGTTTACATCTGTCGGAACGGGTGCAATTAAACGATTTACGCGGCCAGTAGCGTATCAGGATTTCATCACCGAACTTCTTCCTGATGAGCTCAAGCCTGACAATCCGCTTAATATTCTGAGATTGGTTGACGGCGAATATAAACGCTAGCCTTGGGTTCCTGCTGAACTAACTGGTAAAGAATACTCAATAACTAAATTGAAAAGAACCTAAATGAGTATATCAAAGCGCTTTTTCTGTATCGACGCGCATACCTGCGGAAATCCCGTTCGGCTTGTTGCGGGAGGTGGGCCTGACCTGGAGGGTAGTTCGATGAGTGAAAAACGACAGCATTTCCTGCGTGATTTTGACTGGATTCGTAAAGGCTTAATGTTTGAGCCGCGCGGCCACGATATGATGTCAGGCAGTATTCTCTATCCGCCCAACAACCCCGCAAACGATAAGGGCGTACTCTTTATTGAAACAAGCGGCTGTCTGCCGATGTGCGGTCACGGAACTATAGGTACTGTAACAATCATGATTCAGGAAGGTCTTGTACAGCCAAAAAGTCCGGGTATCGTTAAATTGGAAACACCGGCGGGAATCGTCCTTGCCACTTATACTATGGAAGGCGACAGGGTTTCATCGGTTAAATTAACTAATGTAGCCAGTTTTCTTCACTCTGCCGACCTCACCGTTGACTGTCCGGATCTTGGCGAGTTAACGGTTGATGTTGCTTATGGCGGAAATTTCTATGCCATTATAGATCCGCAAAAAAACTTTTCCGGTGTTCAGGACTACAGTGCAGAGCAGCTTATCCAGTGGAGTCGGGAAGTTCGCAAAAGACTCAGAGATCAGCATTCTTTTGTTCACCCCTTAGATGAAACTATTCATGGACTCAGCCATGTCCTTTGGGCAGGTGATCCCATCAAATCGTCTTCGACCGCCCGCAACGCCGTATTTTATGGCGATAAAGCGATTGACCGATCACCCTGTGGAACCGGAACGTCCGCTCGAATGGCTCAGTGGCACGCAAAAGGTAAACTGACTATGGGCGATGAATTCATTCACGAAAGCTACATTGGAAGTATTTTTACGGGGCGTATAGAGGAGGAAACCACATTAGGGGAATACAGTGCCATCATACCAAGCATTGAGGGATGGGCACGCATTACCGGATACAACAATATTCTGATCGACGATAATGACCCTTACGCTTTTGGTTTCCAGGTGATCTAGCAAAAACTTCAACAATCGGTTTAAATTTTCCGGTACATGGATACAAGTCGTGTCATTATAATTGGAGCAGGAATTGCTGGCGTTTGTACGGCTTATTATCTAAATAAAGCCGGGTACAGTGTTACGGTCATCGAAAAAGGTAACGGCAAAGATAACTGCTCCTATGGAAACGCCGGTATGATTGTGCCAAGTCATATTATTCCCCTCTCATCTCCGGGCGTCATTAGTGCCGGCCTTCGCTGGATGCTCGATGCCGAAAGTCCGTTTTATATTCGTCCTCGTTTGAACCTTGATCTCATTCAGTGGCTATGGAAATTTAAACAGGCGTCTACCCACAAACACGTAGAACAATCCGGCCCTGTCCTCCGGGACCTGCTGATGGCCAGCCGTGAACTGCTGATAGAGATTGAAGAACAGGAAGAGATTGAGTTCAGCTACAACAGACAAGGACTTTTCATGTTTTGCAACAGTGAGGAGGGACTCAAGAAAGAAATAAAAATTGCCAAACAGGCAAAAGATATCGGTGTGCCTGTTGAAGTTTTATCTGCCGGGGAAGTGAAAAAGATGGAGCCCGGCCTTGAAATGAATATCGTTGGGGCTACTTACTATCCGAATGATGCCCATCTGCATCCCGGCTCACTGATGAACAGGCTGAAGGCGATCACGGTAAGCAGAGGCGTCACATATTCCTACCATACACATGTGACGGGCATTCAAAGCAGCGGAGACACCATTGATTCAGTCACTACTGCAGATGGTGAAAAATTTGAAGGATCACTTTTCATCAATTGTGCAGGTGCATGGTCCGCATCATTAATGAACATGGTTGACAGAGACCTACCCCTTCAGGCAGGAAAAGGCTACAGCATAACACTTGAAAATCCCGCTGCACTGCCAGTATACTGCGGTATTTTATCTGAAAAGAAAGTAACCATCACTCCAATGTACAACTCGCTGCGCTTTGCAGGGACAATGGAAATTGTGGGGACTGACACCAGTATCAATACCAAAAAAATTAACGGCCTGAAAAAATCCGTGATTGATTACCTGCCCCAGTTCTCGATGGACGATCTCAACGGACAGGAAATCTGGACCGGGCTACGCCCTTGTTCACCTGACGGACTGCCTTATGTGGGTGCAATTGATGGATTCTCGAATTTTTACGCTTCCACAGGCCATGCAATGATGGGAATAAGCATGGCCCCTTCATCTGGTAAGCTACTTACTGATCTTATTACATATGGCAAATCAGAGCTCTCTTCTGATCTTATCAATCCAAACCGATTTAACTGATAATATCTTCACTGACCTCAAACGGCTCTCCTATGAACCAATCAATTAAAGTTAAATTCAGCCCGACACTTTCTTCTAGACGACCCCTACTCTTTCTTCTGATAATTCTTTTCTCAGCTTTTCCTTTGAAAGAAGCTCAGGCTGCCTCACAAGCTCCGGATGCTGTAGACATGGCTACGCTTATCAGGACATTTGATGAGGATGATGAGGTATTGAACAGGCGATATTACATTCGCTACTCCCATGAGTATTTTAATCGTTTTGATGAATTTTACCAGCAGTGGCTTAACAGGCTTGATGACCTTGATTTTGATGAGCTAGATCATCGCGGAAAGGTGGATTTTCATCTGCTCAGAAACCACATCAACCGGCGAAACTATTTCATGAACCTGGATCGTGAACAGTTTCATGCAATTGAGAAGTGGCTGCCCGACACAGAAACTATTATGGCATTTATAAATACACGCCGTTACGGAACCAAACCGGATGCAAAGTCTGTGGCATCCAGAATGAACCTATGGGCAGAGCAGGTAGACTCACTAAAAAGTGTTCTTGAAAGCTCCCCTCCTCTCATGAAAAAAGATGCCAATGCCGCCAATGATGCCCTCAGAGATATACTGGAGGGACTGGAAGATGCCTACGAATTTTACCACGGCTACGATATTGAATTTACATGGTGGGTGGAGGAGCCGTATAAGAATCTTGCTGCAACGTGGACCGACTATGCTGAAACGATTGATACCTATTTTGATGCAGCCAATGAGCAGATTGATGACAGCGGCATTGTCGGCAACCCAATCGGTCGCGAAGAGATAGAGCGTCGGCTTGAGTTTGAGATGATCGGCTACTCACCTCAGGAACTTATCGACATTGCGGAACACCAATTTGCTAAAACTGAAGAGGAAATGCTGAAAGCGTCACGGGAGCTTGGCTATGGTGATGACTGGCGCGCGGCCCTCGAATATGTAAAAGAGCAGTATGTGCGCCCTGGCCGTAAACCGGAACTGATTATGCGGTTATATAACGAATCCATGGATTTTATAGAATCACGGGATCTACTGACAATTCCACCACTTTCAAAAGAAGTATGGCGGATGGAAATGATGTCGCCTGAACGCCAGCTGGTTAGTCCGTTTTTCCTTGGCGGGGAAGTGATACGTATATCCTACCCCACCAATACGATGAGCCACGATGCCAAGCGAATGAGTATGCGTGGCAATAACCCACATTTCAACCGTGCAACGGTTCATCACGAGCTCATTCCAGGCCACCATCTACAAGGTTTTATGAATCGACGTTACAGCACTTATAGATCACCCTTCAGAACGTCGTTCTGGGGCGAGGGATGGGCATTGTACTGGGAGCTATTATTGTGGGATAAAGGCTTTGCCCAGACGCCAGAGGATCGTATCGGGATGCTTTTCTGGAGAACTCATCGCTACGCGAGAATTATCTTTTCGCTCAATTATCACTTAGGCAATTGGACTCCGCAGCAATCAATCGATTATTTGGTAAACCGTGTCGGCCACGAATATGCAAATGCAGAAGCTGAAGTCAGGCGATCATTCACCGGTGGTTATGGGCCCTTGTATCAGATTGCGTATATGATTGGCGGTATGCACTTCTATTCACTCTATCAGGATCTTGTAGAAAATGGTGATATGACGGTCAAAGAATTTCACGACCAAATTCTAAAAGAAGGAAGTATTCCTGTGCGCATGGTTAAGTCAATTCTAACTGGTGAACCGCTTCAAAAAGACGAAATCAGGGATTGGAATTTTGCAGATTATGTTTACGATGGATAAGTGTATTATTTACATTTATTGGCTTACGAGCAACTCGGTGATTACCTACAAAATGATCGAGATACTGACAGTTTTACCTTCAGACTTTCGGTATCCATTTGAGTAATTGACTCGATCAATTGTTTAATCAATTGAACAAAAAGCGCTATTAAGTAAACTTTAATTTAAGTGTTGCCCCTTTAATAATTGGGCTACTAAGATCAGCTAGCGTCATAAAACGACCATAGATACAACTAACCCGAACATAAATACTCTTATGGAAAGCACAACTTCTTCACCACCAGACATTAATCGCAAAAAGATATTTACAGGTATCTGTCTTGCGCTTGTACCGACCGGATTCTCATTCGTTCTGGTCAGTAACATTCTTGCTCAGTTAAAAACTGAGTTTATCCTCACAAACGCTCAGGTAGGTTACATTGGCGGGGCTGCTCTTTGGGGAATGGCTGTTTCTCTTTTAACAATTGGCCCTTTCCTTGAAAAAATTGGTTTGAAACGTGCCACAGTCGGAGCATTCGTCTGCCATCTTGCGGGTGTTACATTCTTTCTTTTCGGTTCATTCTATGCCGGGGAACCCAACGCATTCTGGATACTCTTCATGGGCGCCATCGGTTTTGGAGCCGGTAATGGCTTAATTGAGGTTGCCGGAAATCCGCTTACTGCATCCTTGTTCCCAAAAAACAAAACAACAAAACTAAATCACTTTCACGCATTCTTCCCCGGATCAATGGTCGCTGGTGGTCTTCTTGGGTTTGCGATGGTTGAAATTGGATCTGTTGGGTTTTTGGATATCGGTCACTGGACCACACAAATTGCCATCATCTACATCCCGATTATTATCTACGGAATCCTTGTGTTGCCTGAGAAATTTCCAAAAACTGAGACGGCTGAGGCAGGTATTCCGATTGGCGAAATGGTCAGGTACACGTTAACTCACCCGCTAGTTTGGGGATTGATTTTCTTAAAGATGATTACCCTGTCACTTGAAATGGGCCCGAGCCGATGGATACCAGAAGTATTGCTAGCCGCTGGTGTTCCCGGAATCCTTGTGTTCGTCTGGATTAGTGTAATTATGGTGGTACTCCGTTTCTTTGCCGGAACATTTGTGGAAAGATTCTCCCCTACCGGCATGCTCATTGGCGCATCGGTTCTTACAGGCACCGGACTCTTCATGTTTGCATTTATTGAAACCGGTATTGTTCCACTGTTACTCGCTGCTACCGTATTTGGCTGTGGTATTGCTTATTTCTTCCCAACAATGGTTGGGTTGATGAGTGAGCGGTTTCCAAAAGCCGGGTCGCTTGGTATTGTACTGCTGATCGGATTTGGTTTCTTTGCGGCTGGCGGATCAAATGCTATTATGGGAAGTATTGCCGATAGCTATCTGCCGGATGCCCTGGATGAAGAGCAGACGGTAAATATTTTAGAACAGGTTGAACAAAGGTTCCCGGCATATATAGATGAAGCTGAAGATGCAGCCGGTAACCCACAAGAGATGGCACAACTTGGTTACCGCCTGGTTGATGTTCAGAATGTTTATGAGCGTTCCGAGGAAGCTCTTGAGTATTATCGAAACAATGGGGAGCTCGACGGAATCTTAACGGGTAACGCGCTTCGTTCCATCAATGATTTATCACTCAATCAGGAGCAGGAATTAATCAATGAAGCAAACTCGATACTTCGCCCTGCAGATAACTATGGCGGACGTATGTCGTTCCTGTGGGTTGCGCCTGTTGCATTTCTTGTAGCAATCGTGTTCCTCGTTCTCTACATCAGAGACAAACAGAAAGGCGGGTATAAAGCAGTTGATCTCAGAAGTGAGAACTCCTGATTTTGATTGTATATTCACTTAAAAGCTTTTTTGCAGAAGGTTGATGAAATCCTGCCCGGTCTTAATGAGAGGGCAGGATTTTTGATTTTCAATCATTAAGACTTTACAGAACTTATTCATGCCACAAAACACATATTTACTGGGAATTGACCTTGGCAGCTCTTCAATAAAAGTTTCTGCGATTGACGCAGATTCAGGTAAACTAGCCGGCACAACCACCTCCCCCGAACAGGAAATGGAGATGCAGGCACTGAAACCCGGATGGGCCGAACAGGATCCCGACCTTTGGTGGAATCACGTTGTAAAAGCCACAAAAAAATTGTTAGACACCTCTGAGATCAATAAAGACCAGATTGCCGCTATAGGTATTTCATATCAGATGCACGGTCTGGTTGTGGTTGATAAAAACAAAAGGGTCTTGCGCCCATCTATTATCTGGTGTGATAGCAGGGCAGCAGAAATCGGGGAAAAAGCCTTTAACGAAATCGGCCCTGAAAAATGCCTTGAAACCTTTCTCAACTCTCCGGGTAACTTTACAGCATCAAAACTTCGATGGGTGATTGAAAACGAACCCGAACTCTATCGTAAGATTCACAAAATTATGCTGCCCGGTGATTTCATCGGGATGAAGATGACCGGCCGAATCTGCACCACTCATTCCGGTCTGTCAGAAGGCATTATGTGGAACTTCAGGGAGAACAAATTAGCAGATGAGGTTCTTGATACCTACGAGATAGATAAAGAACTTATTCCTGAAACGTTAAACAGTTTTGGCGATCACGGATCGCTTACGGCTGAGGCTGCAGAACAACTCGGGTTGAAAGAAGGAACGAAAGTAACATATCGTGCCGGCGATCAGCCCAATAACGCGTTTTCTCTGAATGTCCTGAACCCGGGTGAAGTGGCAGCCACAGCCGGTACATCAGGGGTGATTTACGGCATTACGGACACACCTGATTATGATGAAAAATCCCGTGTCAATACATTTGTTCACGTCAACCATACCGAAGATCAAAACAGGTATGGTGTACTTTTATGCATAAATGGAACCGGGATTCTTAACAGCTGGCTTAGAAAGCAGTTTAGTATTGAATCAATACTCAGTTACGAAAAGTTGAATTCATTCGCTGAGCAAGCCCCTATTGGATCTGATGGCCTCAAGATATTGCCGTTTGGCAATGGATCTGAGCGTATCTTTGAAAACCGGGATATTGGCGCACAGATTCACGGACTTAATTTTAACCGTCACAATAATTCTCACCTTCTCCGGGCAGCTCAGGAGGGAATTGTTTTCTCA
>Ga0102925_1000648_pt1 | contig 19025 bp, 21 predicted proteins | sample SalPonR1_A_D1_MG_FD_78216 | JGI IMG/M metagenome (GOLD analysis project Ga0102925, IMG submission 78216) | Salt pond soil microbial communities from South San Francisco under conditions of wetland restoration - Salt Pond MetaG R1_A_D1_MG | ecosystem: Environmental > Aquatic > Marine > Intertidal...
CAGAACGGAGGCCCTTCTTCGAGAACCACCACGCCATCTTCGCCGCGGTCGTCGTCTTCCCCGATCCCTGGAGGCCGGCGAGCAGGATGGTCTGGTCCTCCAGGGGGATCTCGGTCGAGTCGCCCACGAGGTCGACCAGTTCCTCGTAGACGATCCGGAGCACGTGTTCCCGGGCCGTCGTCCCGCCCGGCGGCTCCTCCTCGAGCGCGCGTTCCTTGATGTTGTCCGACAGTTCCATCACGAGGCTCGTGTCGACGTCGGCCTGCAGGAGCGACCGCTGGATCTCCTTGACGACCTCGTCGACGTCCTCCTCGTTGATCCGGGACTTCCCGCGGAGTTTGTCGAGGGTCCCCCGGAGCGAACTGCCCAGGTCGTCGAGTACCATTTGGCGAGGAGTAGGCGACGCCCTCGTTAAAGCCTTTTTCTCCCCTGCTTTCGGAAAAGCGGGCGTCGTGGACTGCCGGGCGCGGTTCGGGAGCGGCCGACCGCCCTCCCCCATCGGCGGTCGACCGCTGATCGCGACCGTCGGACCGTCGGCCAGTGCTGTCGACGCTGTGGTCGGACCGCTGCCGGACGGTTCCCCGGGCCTCCCCTCCATGGAATGGGCGGCAGTGGCCGTGCGATGCCGTCCGGACGACGGTCCCTGGCTGGCGTCGACGGACGGATCGAAGGATGGACTCCCCAAAAACGTTCCATCTAGACAGCTAGTCGGTGTCGATGGCCCACCGAATGGGTGACCCGGACCGGTCGCTCTCTTCGGGCTGCCGTCGGATGATCAATCGCGTCTCGACAGTCCCGGTCCGCGATCGATCCCCTCGAACGTTTCGAGAATCGCTTCGAAGTCGTCGAGGTCGTCACGGAGCCGTCCCTCGAGCGCTTCCAGGTCCCGTTGGAGTTGTGCGAACCCGTCGTTCGCCTCGAGTTCCCGCCGACTCTTCTCGTGGGCCAGGATGGCCTCTTTCGCCCGGAGCCGGAGATACTCCCGGAGTTCCTCGCTCCGTTGCCGGGCCGTGAGTTGCAGGTCGATGGCCGTCGTGAGGTCGTCGATCGCGCCGGTTCGGGGACCGACGGTCCGCAGATCACTCGCCGAGCAGTCGATCGACCATCTCGTCGGGGTCGAACCGCTCCAGGTCGTCGTACCCTTGCCCCACGCCGAGAAAGAGGATCGGCTTGCCCGTCACGTGGGCGATGGAGATGGCCGCCCCGCCCTGGGAGTCGGCGTCGGCCTTGCTGAGGATGGCACCGTCGATCGCCGCCGCTTCGTTGAACTGGCGGGCGCGATTGACGGCGTCCTGGCCGGCGACGGCCTCGTCGACGAAGAGGGTCATGTCGGGATCGACCACGCGGTCGATCTTCTCCAGCTGGGCCATCAGGTCCTGGTCCGTGTGCAGGCGCCCGGCCGTGTCGCCCAGCACCACGTCGACGTCGTTGGCCTCGGCGTACTCCACGGCGTCGTAGAGGACGGCCGCCGGATCGCCACCCTGTTCGTGTGAGATGAGCTTCATGTCGAGCGCGTCGGCGTGACCCTGGATCTGCTCGTTCGCCCCGGCACGGTAGGTGTCGCCGTTCGCCATCACGGAGGAGAGCCCGCGCTGCTCGAAGTAGCGAGCCATCTTCGCGATGGTCGTCGTCTTGCCGACGCCGTTGACGCCGGTGAAGACGATGACGATCGGCTTCTCGGCCGCCCTGATGCGCTCCTCGAAGTCGAACTGGCCGACGCTGATGACCTCCAGGAGGGCATCCCGGAGCGCGTCCTCGACGATCGACCCCGTCGATTCCGTGAACTTCCGGGTCTCGCCCACCAGGTTCGCCTCGATCGTGTCGAGAATCTCCTCGGCGACGCCCATCTCGACGTCGCTCTCGAGCAGGGCCATCTCGAGGTTCCAGAGCGGTTCCTCGAGGTCCTCCTCCTCGATGACGAACCGCCCCTTGGCGAAGGACTTTGCCTTGCGACCGAAGCCGGCGCTCCCGTTTTCGGCCTCCGATTCGTCCGGCTCGGCTCCCGCCGTTGGTTCGTCCTCGGCGTGCTCGGCCGTCTCGATCGGGGCTTCGGTGTCGGCGATCTCGGCCTCGTCACTCGCCTCGACGTCCCCGCTCTCGTCGGCTGCCGCTTCGGCCTTCTCCTCGGCGGTCTCCTCGACCTCGTCCCGGAAGCTCCCGAGCTTCTCTTTCAGTCCGTCGAACATCGCCTACTCGTCGTCGTCTTCCTCGTCGGCCCCTTGCTGTTGCATGGCCTGCTGCTGCTGGAGTTGCTGTTGCATGGCCTGCTGCTGGAGTTGCTGGGCCTGCGATTCGAGCTGGTCGGCCTCGCTCTCGAGGTCGTCGATGTCGTCGGTGACGTCCTCGATGCGGTTGTCGAGGGCGTCCTTCTTGTTCTCGAGCGTGTCGATGGCGTCGTCCTCGGGCTGCTCGGCCGCGTAGTCGCCGCCGAGCGTGACGATGACCTCGTCCATGTCCTGGATCTCCGCGCGGACGTAGGCCCCGCCGCCGACGGGGACCTGGATGGTCGCGCCCGTCTCGAGGGCCTCGAGCGCCTCGATCGCCTCGTCGATGTCCGACTTGTCCTCGCGGAGGGAGTCGGCCTCGTCCTCCATGTGTTCGATCTCGTCGCGCAGTTCCTGGAGCTGCTGGGAGAGCTGCTGGAGTTCCTGCTGGGCGCTCATGCTGCGACCTCCTCGATCTCGACCTGCGGGCGCTTGAGGTTGTGCTGGCTCCCGAACTGGGAGAGCGCGTGCTCTCGAGCGACGTTCTCGTTTTCGGCGTCGATGACCTTCTCGAACGACCGCCAGCCCTCGCGGGCCTGGAAGCGGCCACGCACAGTAAACTGACTCATGGCTACGGCTCGGGTGGCAAGCCGGAAGAATCTTCCCGTTCGGTGCGCGGGCAGAACGAGACCGTCTCGTTCGGCGATGGAGAACGCCCTCGCCCTCAATCGATGTAGCCCAGCGCGTCCTCGATGCGGCCCAGTTCCGGACCGGTGGTGTCGCGACCGGCCACGTAACCGTTCTCGTTGGCCACTAGGCCGGAGCCGACGAGGGGCGCGCCGTAGTTGATGGTGCCGACGTCGGCCCGGACGTCCAGCAGGGCTTCGAGATAGTCGAGTTCGGCGTCGGTCGCCTTCGGGTGACAGAGGACGCCGCGATCCGTCGCGACGGCGGCGGTCCCGACTGTCCGGACCCCGGCGAGTTCGCCCTGTTCGACGGGCACGTCGAGTCCGTCCTCGACGGCGCTGACGGCGTCGGCCGGAAGGTCGGGGTGGACGTACGCCCCGCTGTCGTTCGCGAGGATCACGTTCCCGGCGGCGTTGATCCGGCCGGGGAGTTCCGTGATCGGGACGTCGAGTTCGTCCTCGAGGGTCTCCAGTTCGAACTCGGTGATCCGGCCGCTGACGACGAGGCCGTTCGAGTTGCCGGCGGTCAGCGCGCCCACGGTGCTCGAACCGCCGATGGTGGTCGACACTACGGGGACGTCGAGTTCCTCGGCCATGTCCTCGCGGAGGTCGTCCTCGGCGTCGGGACGCAGGAGCAGTCGGTCGTTGGTCGCCCGGGCGAACACGCCAACGTAGGCGGACCCGGCGAACGCGGCGCGGAGCACGACTGTCGTCCTATTCGGCGTGCTCGGCCTCGACGATCCGCTCGCCTTCCTCGTCGAAGCGGGCCGCGCGGACCCGGAGCTTGCTCGGGGGTTTGCTGCGGCCCTGCGACCAGACCGCCTCGTTGATCGAGGGGTCGAGTCGGACGTTCTCCGCCTCGACGGAGAAGTGCTGGGCGAGGTGCTCGCGCACGATCGACATCGCCTTGTCGGCGCGCTTGTGCTTCGCTTCCGCCTGGATCTTCCGGAGCGGGACGGTGATGACTCGCTCCTCGAAGTCGCCTGCGCTCATGGTTATTCGTCAGTATCGTTGCGCCGCCAGTTGCGCCGCTTGGGGTTGCGCTGGACCTTCATGTCCGTCTTCAGCATCACCCACGGCGGGATGCGGCTGTTCTGTCGGTCGAGTTTGGCCAGCCGCTTCTTCTTGGCCTTCGACTTCTTGCTCATAGTGGGCGCATCTATCCGGCCAGAATTTAAAACCTTGATGCTTTGCTCGCCCGATTCCACCGGGTGGTCCCTGGCCTACAGCGGGAACCGCGCGACGGTGGTGTAGACCGGGCCGTCCGGCGTCAGTTCGCTCTCGGTCAGGCGGATTTCCTCGACCAGAGCGGTCCCCACGTCGGGATCGAGTTCCTGGACGTTCTCCTGGACCAACTCCTTCCCGCCGGCGTGGTTCATCCGGGCCAGGGTGACGTGGGGCGTAAATTCGTGGTCTTCGGGATCGAACCCCTCGGCGACGAGCTCTTCTTCGACGGCCTCGGCGAGGCGGGTCAACTCGTCGTCGCCGTGGTCCTCGCGGACGCCGAACCAGAGAACGGAAATGTACTCCAGAGTGGGGAACACGCCAAGGCCGCCGTAGCGGGCCTCGAAGGGCTCGACGCCCGCTTTCGCCACCGCCGCCTCCAGTCGATCCTCGATCGCGGGCAATCGGTCGCGATCGACCTCCCCGAGGAACTTCAGCGTCATGTGTGCCTGCTCGGGATCGGTGAAGTTCAGGCCGCTCGCCTCGCGGAACTCCTCCTGGACCGCCCGGACGCTTTCGGCCAGGTCGTCGGGCAGGTCCACGCTGACGAACAGTCGCATGGGTGGCTCTCCGGCGGGGACGACCAAAACGTCTGCGGGAAGTTTACAGCGAGAGGAACGGACCGCCGAACGCCTCGATCGGCGGCCGACGGACCACTCACTCCTCGCTGGCGTCGTCACGCCGCGGCCAGGACGGCAGCGACGCGACCTGGGTCACCCGGACCATCGCGAGGCCGACGATCAGCACGTTGCCCCACATTCCGGGCTGGAGCCACGGGGACCACTCGCGGACGAACACGAGCGAGGACGACCAGGTCGGAACGTGATCGACCAGCAGTTTGAGGCCGTAGGAGTGGACGCTCGCCAGGAACAGGCCGACGACCGGAAGCAGTGGATACCCGTCCCGGTGGAGTTCCCGGGCGATCAGGATCCCGGCCGCGGGAAGCAGCGCCACCAGGTAGTACGCGTAGGTCCGGGGGGCCAGCAGGGGGATGGCGGCGACCCCCAGGGCGAAGGTTTCCGGCTCCGCGTCGCCATGGACCGTCAGGAGCGCCAGGATCGAAATCAACGCCGCGGTCCCCAGCCTGAGCCAGAGCGAGACGTCGGCGACGACGTAGAACGGCCGGTAGTACGGCGGCAGCCACAGCGAGGGATGCCGGGAACTGCTGCCGCCCTCCGCACCCCACAGGAGCACCTCGACGAACTTCAGGTGCGGATCGATCCCGAAGACGAGCAGGGAGAAGCCACCCAGGGCGAGCCCCCCCGCCAGCGCGCCGGTGAACCGATCCCGGTCCTGGAGCAGGTGCGCCCCGGCAGGCGCGTAGGGGATCTTGATTGCTGCTGGGATCGCGGTGAATGCGCCGGCGGCGAATGAATCGGTCGTCGTTCCGGGGTCTTCAGCGGCCCCGGCAGCCCCGCCGTCCGTGGCCGCGTCGGCAGCCAGTACGCCAGCGAGGGCGAAACTCAACAGCCCGGCGAAAAACGGCGCGAGTTGGCCCATCTTCGTCGCGAGCAGGAGGGGCTGGAAGCCGAGCAGGAGCCACAGGAGCAGGCCGCGCTCCCAGGGCCGGAGGTCGACGCCCCAGGCGCTGACGGCGGCCTGTGCGCCGAACCAGAGAACGGCGATAGCGGCGGCCTCCCACGCCATCGCCGAGTGCTTGAACGACTCGAACAGGACCGTGAACGGCCAGACGAACAGCAGGAAGATCGGCGGATAGAGGTAGCTCCCGTGATAGCTGCCGTTTTCCTTCACGTAGAGGCTCCCGCCGGCCTGCCACCGGTCGATGGCGTGCGTGTAGGCCCCGAAGTCCCAGAACCAGAAGGTCGGGGCGACGCCCGTCGATCGGAGGTAGTAGTCCACGAACGGGTAGGCGAGGAAGAACGCGCCGACCACGATCGCTCCGGCGACGAACCACGGATGATCCTCGCGGTGTCGCCAGAACCGTCCGAGCAACGACATCCTATGCAGGAGGTTTCCGCTTCGGCCTAAATGCCTTGTGCTCGATACCGCCGCCGACTGGCGGTCGTGGGGCGCTCGCGATCCACGAGCACAAGACCTATTAGCGCCCTTCCGGCACCTTGGACCGATGCCCGTCGCCGGGGACGAATCCGCCTCCGGAAACGCTCTCTTCGACCGGGTGGTCCGGCCGGACCGCGTTTCCCTGGCCGTCCTCGCGGTCGCTGTCCTCGCGCTCGCGGCCCGCCTCGTCTCGCTCGGCACCCGGATCGCGAGTTTCGACGAGGGCCGTCTCGGGACCCGGATTCTGCAGTACCGGGCCACGGGGGACTGGGCCTTCGCACCCGCCGGCGGAAGCCCGCTGCTCGTTCACGTCGATCGATGGCTGTTCGCCGTCGCCGGGCCAGACGATTTCGTCGCCCGGCTGCCGGTCGCGGTCGTCGGTGCCTGTCTCCCGCTCGTCGCCCTGTTGTTTCGCGACCGCCTCCGGGACGGTGCGGTCGTCGGTGTCGCCGTCGTCCTCGCCGCGAGTCCTGCGCTGGTCTTTCACTCCCGCACGCTTTCGCCGGTCGTCCCGATGGCGGCGTTTTCGCTCGCCGCCGCCGGGTTCGGGTTCCGACTGGTCGATCGAGGAGAATTTCGGGACGCCTCCGCCCTGGCGGCCGCGGTCGCCCTGGCAATCGCGGCCGAGGAGGTTGCTGTCGCGGTACTCGGGGCGGGCGCCCTCTCGGCCTGGCTCGTTGCAGGCCGTCCCTGGCCCCCGTCCGCCGGATCGATCCGAGATGAAATGACGGCGTGGCGTCGTCCGATCCTCGGGTCGGTCGTCCTCTTCCTGGCACTCGTCACGCTTCTGTTCGCCCCGCGTGGATCGGCCGGGGACGCGACCGGCCTGTGGGCCGGCCTGGTCCAACCCTGGCACTTCCCCGGGGTGCTGTTCGACGCGACGGTCGGGACGGCCGCCTCGACGATCGAGCACTGGGGAAGCGGTCCCCTCCTCGTGGACGCCCCGATCGAGGCATTCGGTGGAAGTTCGGGAACCGTCCTCGTTGGAGCGCAAGGGGTCGCGGTGCTGGCAGTCGCGGGGCTTCTTTGGACCCTCCGCGGGTCCGGCCAGTCCCACGGCACCGGGGACCCTCGCGACGCACTCGTCCGATTCGCCACGCTCTGGGGCGCCCTGCTGTTCGCGGGGGCTGTACTCACCGTCGGGCCGGGATCGATCCGGCCGTTCGTGCCGGCGATCGTCGTCCTGGCCGTCCCGGCCGGCGTCGGACTCTCGGCGCTCGTGACCCGCGCAATTCATGCTCTCCGGCGCGACTCCGTGGCGTCGAGTGCACTGCTGTCGATCGTCCTCGGGGCCGTCGTGCTCCAGGGAGCGGCCGTGGCCGTCGACGGCGTGTATCGCGATCCGGCGGCCGACGAGTATTCCCTCGCCACCGCCGACCCGGGCAGCGAACGCCTCGGTGCGGTCCTCGACCTGGCCGTCGTTGCCGTCGGCGACGCGACAGAATCCCCCGACGTGATCTACTATGGGTCGCTGGCCAACGCCTCGGGCGACGACGGTTCCGACGGTACTCTTTCCGAGCCAGCCGACCCGCCGGGACATCCGCTCCCCTGGTACTTCGGCGCTGCCGACGCCAGCGTCGAGGAAACGACCGACGCCGACCGGGTCGCGACCGAACTTCCGCCGGTCGTGGTCGCCCGGGCGGAGCACTTCGAGACGCTGGAACCGCACCTCGAGGGCTACGTCGCGTTTCCCGTGACGCTCCCGCGTCTCGACGGCCGGGTGATCGTGTTCGTCCGGAGCGATCGGATCCCCGGCGACCGGTGGACGGCGGCGCTATCGCCCGTTCACGCCGGGTCGTAGCCCTTATCCTTGCGCTTCACTAACCGGGGCACATGCCCGACCGCGACGACCGCGACCATCGCTTCTCCGAGGGGCAGGACTTCACGGACCCCTACGAGGAGTTCGACATCGACCCGCCGGAACTCTCCGTCGACCCCGACCAGGTCGACCCGGTGGACTCGCGGGCCCTCCCCGACCTGCTCGACGAATCGGCGTTCCCCGACGACGCCGTCGACGCCGACGCCCTCATCGAGGTTGGACTCGAGTACATCGGGATCAAACGCTTCGAGCAGGCCACCGAGGCCTTCGAGCGGGCCGCCCGGTTCGCCGACGACCCCCTGACCGAGCAGGAAGCCTGGACCAACAAGGGCGTCGCCCACGCCGAACTCGAGGAGTACGACGCTGCCATCGGGGACTACCGCGAGGCCATCTCGATCGACGAGAACAGCGAGCACGCCGCGGCGGCCGAGACCAACCTCGCGTACGCCCTCTGGGAGTCCGGCCGCACCGAGCAGGCACTCGAACACGCCGAGCGCGCCGTCGAGATCGACGAGCGCTCCGGCCAGGCCTGGTACAACCGCGGCTTCTTCCTCCTGGAACGCGGCCTCGCCGAGGACGCCCTGCGCTGTCTCGACAACGCGACCCGCCTGGGCCACCGCAACGCCGAGGTGCTGGAGGAGAAGGCCCGCGCCCACGAGGAACTCGGCGAGTACGACGAGGCCGAGGAGGTCGCCGAGAAAGCCGAGGAGATCCGCAAGTCCGCCGAGGAGGAACTGCTGGAATGAGTTCGACCATGCTCCTGAAGGAACGCGAAACCGAGGAAGGGCTGCTCGTCTCCGTCTGTGACCCCGACGTTCTCGGCGAGACCTTCGAGGAGGGCCCCGTCTCGCTGACCGTCACCGAGGAGTTCTACGGCGGGGACCAGGTCGATCCGGACGCGGTCGAGGAGAGCCTCGCTCGTGCCCACGTCGCCAACATCGTCGGCACCGACGCGGTGGGACTGGCTATCGACGCCGGGTTCGTCGACGAGGAGAGCGTCCTCGAGGTCGACGGCACCCACCACGCCCAGATGCTCCGGCTCTCGATGCGACGATAGACGGCCATCGCGATGCGACGGTCGCGGTTCGAAGTCGGGCGTTTTCCGTTCCGTTTCTCGTTCACTCGACGGGGTGGACCTCGTCCAGCGCACCGACCGTCGGCGCGTTGACGATCGTCACCGTCTTGCCGTCACGGACAACCCGGAAGGCGTCGGCGTAGGGGCCGTCGGGGATCCGGTAGACGCCCTCGCGGACCTCGGTCGCGCCCTTCGTATCGAGCAGTTCGAGGTACTTGTCGTGGAACTCGCGTGCGTCGCGATCGCTGTCCCAGGCGGTCTTCAGGACGTACCCGCCGGCCGACCCGTTCGAGTAGGCGGCGAACGCGTCGCCGGCCCACCCGTCCGTCGCGGGATGGGTGTAATTCAGCCCGGTTCGCTGGGCCTTGTTGATCTCGGGTTCCGGGCCGCCGATCACGTCGTTGGCCTTGAACATGGTATAGAGAGTGGTCTCGCCGAGGGTGTTCGTGGCCCTCCGGGCTGACGCTCGCTGGCGGTCCCAGTCGTCAGCCGATCGATCCTCGACGTCGACCGACGTCGGCGTCTCGTCGGCGTATCGATCGGGGTGGATCACTTGCTCCATGCTCGCCGGCGCGTTCGCGTAGACCTCGTTCACGCCCTCGATACCCTGTTCGTCGTACTCGTGGGTCATGAGGCCAGGACCGAGGGTGTATGGCGCGGCGAACCAGAGGAACAGGCCTTCGTTCATCCGGTCGGCGTCGATGACCTCGGTAGCGTTCTCCGGTCGTTCCAGGCAGGACCACTCCCCCTCGCACCGATCGAGGTACTGCCCCTCGACGAAGTTGGCGTTGCCTTCGACGACGCTCCGGAGCACGAGGGCTTGATCGACGGTCCCGTCGTAGTTGCCCATCTGGAGTCGCGGCCCGCCCAGGATGTGGGCCAGTTCGTGGGACAACACGCCGGGATCGATACGGGGTCGTTCGGGGTTGTCCACGACGAGGGTGACCTCGCCGTCGCCGGCGTACCCGTCGACGACCACGTCGTAGAGTTCGTTCAACTCGGCGGCCGACGTCTCGTTCTCGCCGACGACGAACGCCGCTTCCCAGAGTTGATCGCGGGCGGGATCTGCCTCGAACGTGAACAGGCCTTCCTCCTCGAGCGTCTCCCGGCTGATGAACCGGATCGAGGCACCCGATTCGAACTCCCGACCGCGGATCTTCTCGACCCGGGCCATCGTCCGGGCTTTTACCACGGCGAACTCCGAGTCGTTGAAACCGTCCTCGGGAGTCACGTCGATCGGGTCGTCGAACGCGTAGCCGTTCTCCCACCCGATGCGATCCTCCCCTGCCGTTCCGCTTTCGGTCGCGGTCGCTGTCTCGGGCGAGGTCGTGTCGCCCGTCGTGTCCGTCGTCGTCTCTGTCGCGTCGGTCGGTGCGGGGACCGTCGCCGTCGGCGTTTCACCGTCACCGCCGTCGATCGCCGAACACCCGGCCAGGGCGACGAGCGCTGCCAGGCCGACGATCAGGAGGGCTCGTGACATCAGGTAGCTAACTCGTTCCCCGAACAATGGTATTTTCGATCATCGTTTCACGTGGATCTCGCCGGAAACCCCCGAGGTGCCAAAGCCGGTTGCCATCCGCTTCCCGTCGGTGCGGAACTCGTCGAATCGCTGGCGAGCACCGCTCTTCGTGGCGTGTCATCGCACACCAATCGAAGGAATGTTCTGTGTGTGGTCCTTCGAGTCAGGTAATGAGCACCCCCGACACCGAACCACTCGACGTCGAACGGATCCGCGAGGACTTCCCCATCCTCCAGCGGGAATTCGACGGGAAGCAGGTCGTCTACCTCGACAGCGCGGCAACCGCCCAGACGCCCGACCCGGTCGTGGACGCCATCGCCGAGTACTACCGGAAAACCAACGCCAACGTCCACCGGGGCATCCACCACCTGAGTCAGGAGGCCTCCATCGCCTACGAGGAGGCCCACGACCGCCTTGCCGAGTTCGTCGGTGCCAGTGGCGGTCGCGAGGAACTGATCTTCACGAAGAACACCACCGAGTCGGAGAACCTCGTCGCCTACGCCTGGGGGCTGAACGAACTCGGCCCCGACGACGCGGTCGTCCTCACGGAGATGGAACACCACGCCTCGCTGGTCACCTGGCAACAGATCGCCAAGAAGACCGGCGCGGAACTGCGCTACGTCCAGGTCGCCGAGGACGGCACGCTCGACATGGAGCACGCGACGGAAGTCATCGACGACGACGTCGCCATCGCCTCGGTCGTCCACATCTCGAACACGCTGGGCACCGTGGTTCCGGTGGCCGAACTGGCCGACCTGGTCCACGAACACGACGGCCTGTTCTTCGTCGACGGCGCCCAGGCCGTCCCCACGCGCCCGGTCGACGTCGAGGCCATCGACGCCGACTTCTACTCCTTTTCCGGGCACAAGATGCTCGGACCGACGGGCATCGGCGGTCTCTACGGCAAGCAGCATCTCCTGGAGGAAATGGAGCCGTTCAACTACGGCGGCGGGATGATCCGGAGCGTCTCCTTCGAGGACGCCGAGTGGAACGACCTGCCCTGGAAGTTCGAGGCCGGCACCCCCGTCATCGCCCAGGGCATCGCGCTGGCCGAGGCAGCCGACTATCTGGACGACATCGGGATGGAGCGCATCCGCCGCCACGAGGAGGCCCTGGCGGCCGAGGCCTACGACCGCCTGGAAGCGATCGACGAGGTCACCGTCCTCGGTCCGGCCCCGGGCGACGACGCCCGCGCCGGCCTGCTCTCGTTCGTCGTCGACGGCCTCCACGCTCACGACCTCGCCTCCATCATGAACGACCACGCCGTCGCCGTCCGCGCCGGCGACCACTGCACCCAGCCCCTGCACGACAAACTCGGGATTCCCGCCTCGACGCGCGCCTCGTTCTACGTCTACAACAGCGTCGAGGAGATCGACCCCCTCGTCGCGGGCGTCGAGGACGCGGTGGAACTGTTCGCCTGATCGGCGATTTTCGTCGGGCGTGATTCCACGACCTCGGGTGACGGTCCACTGTTCGAATCACGCACACGCCCCCCGTTTCGTGTGGAGACCGACTGTACGATCTCTCGACGATCCCTCGGCAAACGCTTTCTTGGTCGATTTCCGTCCGCCTGTCACCGGGTAACCAGCCATTACACGGTGGTTTCCGGGCTGGAACTGCTACCCCGCCAGGGCCTTCGAGGACCGCGATTCCCCGAGATGCGTGACGGCGAGTGCGTCACTTCGAGAAACGCCGGTTGCTCTCGACACCGCGGTGGCGATCGTATGCGACCGATATCGCTTCGAAACGGCCTGTTTCTAGCGGGTCGTCAACCCGAAATCGAGGGGTCGCCTCGTGGACTGTGGGCGGGTTACGATGGGCCGCCTCCCGAGCGTTTCCGAAGCGGTCGGGTCGGAACGGGTCCCGAAGGACGGTTGGCGTCGAATCCCGGAAGACAGTCCTGAATTCGGCCCCCGGAATCCTTTTGCCGGCAACTCCCGTACCCTCGCCCAACGATGAGCATGGGATCGGACATGTACCGGGAGCGTATCCTCGATCACTACAAGAACCCCCGGAACTACGGGGAGATCGAGGACGCCGACTTCTCCCACCACGGCGAGAACCCGATGTGCGGCGACGAGATCCGGATGGACGTGAAACTCGACGACGACGGCGAGACCATCGCGGCGGTGAGTTTCGAGGGCGACGGCTGCGCGATCAGCCAGGCCAGCGCCAGCATCCTCACCGGAGAGTTGCGCGGCATGTCGCTGGACGAACTCCGCGAGATGGATCGCGACGACGTGATCGACATGCTGGGCGTCGAGATCAGCCCGATGCGGGTCAAGTGTGCGGTGCTGGCCGAGAAGGTCGCCCAGGACGGCGCGGAGATCTACCTCGGCGAGAAGGACGTCGAGAAGACGGTCCCCGAGGACGACGGGGACTGATCGCCCGGAGCGGTAGCGAACGGCCCGATTTTTCAGTCCCGATACGCCGCCATCGTCGCCCGGACGAGTTTCGACTCGGCTTTCTGCAGATGTTCGGAGGCCGTGCTCGGGGCGACGCCGATGGCGTCGGCCACCTCGTCGTGGGTGGCTTTCCGGGGCGTGTCGTAGTAGCCCAGTTCCATCGCCGCCAGCACCGCCTCGCGCTGGCGATCGGAGAGTTGCGCGGCGGGGGCGTCGGGGCTGCCGTCGTAGGCCCCGATCTCGTCTACCGCCACGTCGACGAACGCGGGCAGGCGGTCCATCGCGGACTGTAACGCGCTCGCGTCGCCGACCACGTTCGCGTGGACGGCCCCGTCACGGTACACGACGGGTTTGACGACGACGATCCCGTCGGTGGTCAGGATGTCGAAGAGATGCCGGACCGGCGAGGCGGTCGACGTGTCGAGGGTCAACAGCAGGTAAAACCGGTCGTCGGCGACGGGCGTGACGTCCATCTCGGCGATCGTGGGGGAGGGTTCGATGTCGGTTCGGAAGCCAGCCAGGTCGCCGTCGACGGCGAACAGCGCCGTCGGCCGCTCGACGTTTGAGGTGTTCCACCCGAGCAATCGAGCCTCTCGAACGTGCTCGGAGTCGGCGATGAGCCCGAAGATCGGCGGCACAACATCGACGTCCGGCCGGTTCGTCATCCGGAGGTGCTTCATCGGGTCACCACGGGACGGTTCATGACGCCCGGTGACGTCGGACTGCTAATAAACCACCCGACTATACCCCACAGAACCGCTATCCCCCCGGCGGTCCATGGGTTACCCATGTCAGGTTCGGACGTCTCGCTTTCGGTGACGGACCTCCGCCGCGAGTTCGGCGCCGTGACCGCGCTCGACGGCGTCGATCTGGACGTCGACGGCCCGCGGATCGTCGGCGTCGCCGGTCCCAACGGCGCCGGGAAGACGACGCTGATCAGGGTCGTACTTGGCCTCCTGTCGCCGACGGCGGGATCCTCCAGCGTCGACGGCACTGCCTCGCTCTCGCTCGGTGCCGCGGACCGGGAGCGGATCGGCTACATGCCTCAAGAGGACGCGATCTACCAGGACCTCACGGTTCGCGAGAACGTCGACTTCTTTGCTCGCCTCTACCGGGTCGAGAACCGGTCGGCCGCCGTCGATCGCGCGATCTCGTTCGTCGGTCTCGAGGATCGTGCCGACGACCGCGTGTCGGACCTCTCGGGTGGGATGATTCGCCGGACGAGTCTCGCCTGCGCGATAGTGCACGACCCCGACGTGCTCGTGCTGGACGAACCCACGGTCGGGCTGGACCCGAAACTCCGGGCAACCATGTGGGAGGCGTTCCGCGAGCGCCGGGATGCGGGCGCGCTGATCCTGCTCTCGACGCACTATCTGGGGGAGGCGACCCGGTGTGACGACGTCCTCTTCCTGCGAAACGGCCGGGTGCTCGCGTTCGACTCGCCCGACCGATTCCTCGACGAGACCGGCACCGACGACCTCGAGGACGCCTTCCTCGCCCTGCTGGAGCGCGACGACGGACCGCCCGCCGAGGGCGACGACGCCGAAGAGGGGGTGTTCGCGTGACGCTCCTCCGCGGGACGTTCCCGGTCGCCCGGCGCGTGCTCCTTTCGCTCCGGGGCGACCGCCGGACGCTCGCGCTCGTGGTCTTCGTCCCGGCGTTTATCATCTACCTCATCAGCGAGGTGTTCACCCGGCCTGAGACGGTGGCACACATCATGCTCGCGGTGTTCGTCTTCTTTCTCACCTACATCCTGACCGCCATCGGGTTCCTCCGCGAGCGGACGGCCGGCACCCTCGAACGCGTACTGGCGGCACCGGTCTCCCGGAGCGGACTCGTCACGGGCTACGTCATCGGGTACGGTCTCCTCGCGACGGTCCAGTCGATCGTCCTGCTTGGCTCGGGGATCTACTTCCTGAACGTGACCTTCGAACACGGCATCGGCCTGTTCTTCCTGCTGGAGTTCCTCGGTGCGATGACCGCGCTGGGGATCGGCATCCTGCTCTCGCTGTTCGCCCAAAACGAGTTCCAGGCCTTCCAGTTCATCCCGCTGGTCATCTCGCCACAGATCATCCTCGGCGGGACGATCCTGCCGGTCGAGGAACTCCCGTTCTACCTCGAATATCCGGCCCGGGTCATGCCCGTCACCTACCTGGTCCAGGGCATGGAGTACGTCGTCCTCGGTCGCGGCGAGGCGGCCGACCTGTGGATCGCGCTGGCCGCGCTCGGGGCGTTCACGGTCGCGTCGCTGGCAGTCGCGAGCGTGGTGGTTCGGCGGGCCAGGTGAGTCGCCGAAAACGATCGTCCGCGAACGGCAGCGCTACTCCTCGTCGGGCGGGCAGGTCCGCTCGTTGATCATCGCGCCGGCATTCTTCGCGACGCTCATCCAGAAGCCCAGGCCGCGCTGGACGTCCGGGTCGCGGATCGCCTTCATGAGGCCGATCATGCCCATCTTCTCGGGGGCCTGCTTGTGGACGCAGGACTCGCTGATCGAATCCAGCAACATCTGCATGCCCCGGGAGGCGGCCGGATCGGCCGCGGCGTCCGCGACCTCGCCCAGGTTGTTGCCGGCCTGGGCGAGCGTCATCACCATCTCGTCGTCCATCGCGCCGCCGGCCAGGGAGACGACCTCGGCCGCGTCGGCGAGGTCGTCCAGCGTGCCGCTCTCCTGGAGTTCGACCATCGTGTCGACGGCCTCGGAGAGTTCTTCGCCGTTCTCGCCGACGGCGTTTGCCAGTTCGACGGTGTCGCGCGTCGCGAGGCCGTCGGCCGATTCGACCAGCAGGTCGGCGGTCCCGGCGAGTTCCATCACCATCTCGTCGTCCATCGCGCCCGAGCCGAGTTCGACGATGGTGAGGAGTTCGTTGACGGCGTCGAGTCGGCGGACGAAATCAGCGACTGCCTCGGGGTTCTCCTCGATGGCGTCGACGAGGGCGTCGTCCTGACTGAGTTCCGGTTCGCTCATGGGATCACCTCAGAGCAGCCCCTTGGCGGTCAGCCAGTAGGTCTCGTTGTAGGCCAGTTTCGCCCAGTGGATGAATTTGTTCTCGTCGCGCACCACCGGCGGATGCTCGTAGTCGAACTCGACGAACGTCGCCTCGTCCATGCCCGCCTCGATGAAGCAGACGGTCTTGCCGTCGTAGGTCGCCGTCGGCACCTGGCCACGAATCTCGCTCGCGATCCGGTCGGCGACCGTCCCCGCGGCGTAGTGGGCGACGCTCCCGGCCTTGCTCGTCGGGATGTCCGCCGCGTCGCCCAGGACGTAGACGTTCTCGGCGCGCTCGGCTTCGAGCGTGTGCTTGTTCACCTCGGCCCAGCCGTCGTCGCCCAGGCCGGCCTCGGTGATGAGTTCGTCCCCGGTGTGGGGCGGGATGGCCACGAGCAGGTCGTAGTCCAGCTCGGTCCCTTCCATCGACTCGAGGACGTGCTCGTCGGGATCGACCGACTCGGCGTTGAAGAACGTCTCGTAGTTGATGTCCCGGTCCTGGAACCGCGGTTCCATCCACTCGTGGATGGGTTCGAGCCCGTGGAGGCGCTGGATCGGGTAGGTGTAGGTAATCTCGACCTGGTCCCGGATCCCGCGCTGGCGGAACCATTCGTCGGCCATGAGGGTGAACTCGACCGGCGCGGCCGGGCACATGTGTGGCACCCCGACCACGCTCAGGACGAGGTGACCCTCCTCGAAGTCCGCAAGCGCGTCGCGCAGTTTCGCGGCGCCCTGGGGGCCGTAGAAGTGGTGGCCGTCCTCGGCGAGGCCGGGCACCTCTTCCGGGGCGAGTTTCGCACCCGTCGCGACGATCAGGTGGTCGTAGTTCAGCGTCGTGTGGCCGTCCTGGCACTCCAGGCGCTTCGCGTCGGTGTCGATGTCGACGACGCGGTTGATCCGGAGTTCGACCTTCGGGTCGAGCAACTCCCGGACCGGACGCCGGGCGTCCTCGGGCGTCTTCTTGCCGAAGGGGACGTACAGGTAAATCGGCTTGTACACGTGATCGGGGTCGTCGGTCACGAGGGTGACCTCGACGTCCCCGGATTCGATCTCGGCGTCCAGCTTTTCCGCCAGGCGGTTGGCCGCGACCGATCCGCCGGTACCGCCGCCCACGATGACGATCCGCTCTGTCATACTGGGGTCACTCCGTCTTCTTGATGTAGATGTCCCAGTGGTCCTCGTGCTCGACGGTCTCCATCAGCTCGTGCCCGGCTTTCTCCACCCACTCCGGGACGTCCTCCATCGAACCGCGGTCGGAGGTCTGGAGTTTGTAGATGGTGCCGGGATCGCCTTTTTTCACCTTGCCGATCAGGTCCATCAGCGGACCGGGGCAGGCGGATCCTCGTGCGTCGATCGTAACGTCGGCCGAAATTGATTCGCTCATGTTGTGTCACCGTAGTTGCGTGTCGTGTAGTGTATCCGTTGGGTTCGGTAATGTATCTTGTTGACGATGCTCAGATGAAGATCACTTGCTTGTCGGCGGCCTTGTTGAGGAAGCCGGAGACGCCGAGTTCGTCGTCGAAGAGGTCGACGTAGTCGTCCAGGGTCTTGCCCCACATGTCCATCGCCATCGTGCAGGCGTAGAGGCCCATGTCGCCGATGGCCTTGGCGTCCTCGAACTGCTCGGTGAACAGCGGCACCTCCGCCTCCTCGTTCTCGAGCATCGCTTGCCCGAGGTCGCCGGTGTTGAAGTCTTTCGTCTCCACCGTCTCGCGTTCGAAGGCCTGCAGGCCGTTCATGGTCACGAAGATCTCGACGGGGATGTCCGACGCTGCGGCGATCGAACTGATGACGCTCGCTGCCGTGATCTTCTCGAACTCGTCTGTCGCAATGACGATCGCATAGCCGGTCATAGATTGCTCACGACTGCTCGTAGGGACTCTCGCATAAATAGTATTGTATGCCCATTCCAAGAAAGTGGGAAACCGTTCGCCGTTCGGGGCGCTTGCTCCATGTTAAAATTTGTCATTACGGTGTGGTAATCCCTCGCTCGGTGGGTTACGGGAGGGGTTTGGATTTCAGGACCCACTATCCGGTTTCTCCGGACTTTGAGTCGTTCGAAAAGGGAACAATACCGGTCGCCGTCGATTCAGTTTCGATCCTGGTTATTCGGCCATGAGGCCGCCGTCCTGGACGCGCATCACGGCCTCGCCGTCGGCCAGGTTCGGGGCGTCGACCAGGCGGACGATCCGCTTGTCGTTCTTGGACTTGCGGAGGTACAGCCGGAAGGTGGACTTGTGGCCGAGGATGTTGCCGCCGATGGGCTGGGTGGGGTCGCCGAAGAAGGAATCGGGGTTGGACGCGACCTGGTTGGTGACGACGACGGCGCAGTTGTTGAGGTTCCCGACCTTGTCGAGGTCGTGGAGGTGCTTGTTGAGTTTCTGCTGGCGCTCGGCCAGTTCGCCCCGGCCGACGTACTCCGCCCGGAAGTGGGCGGTCAGCGAGTCGACACAGAGCAGGCGGACCGGCACGTCGTCGTCCTGGCTCTCGCTCACCAGTTCCTGGGCCTTCTCGGCCAGCAACATCTGGTGGTTGGAGTTGAACGCCTTCGCGACGTGGATGTGATCGAGGACGGATTCCAGCAGCGCCTCCATGGCGTCCTCGTCGCCGGGTTCGCCCTCGATCTCGCGCTCTTCCAGCAGGGCCGCGATGGCCTCGTCCGGGAGGCCCCGCACCATGTCGTCGATGCGCTCCGGTCGGAACGTGTCCTCGCTGTCCACGAAGACGGCGCCGCCGGCCAGGCCGCCGTGTTCCGGCGGAAGCTGGACGTTGACGCAGAGCTGGTGGGTCACCTGGGACTTGCCCGACCCGAACTCGCCGTACACCTCGGTGATCGACTGGGTTTCGACGCCGCCGTTGAGCATCTCGTCCACCTCGTCGACGCCCCAGGTGAGTTTGCCGATCTGCTCGCGGCGTTCGAGGACTGTCGACCCCGTCTCGAACCCGCCGATGTCGGCGGCCTCGCGGGCGGCCTGGATGATGTCAGCGGCCGTGGACTCGCCGACGTCCGCGGTGTTGGAGAGTTCGCCGGGGCTGGCGACGGCGAGGCCCTGGTAGTTGTCGAACCCGTTCTCGCGGAGCTTCTCGG
>Ga0102925_1000649_pt1 | contig 19004 bp, 13 predicted proteins | sample SalPonR1_A_D1_MG_FD_78216 | JGI IMG/M metagenome (GOLD analysis project Ga0102925, IMG submission 78216) | Salt pond soil microbial communities from South San Francisco under conditions of wetland restoration - Salt Pond MetaG R1_A_D1_MG | ecosystem: Environmental > Aquatic > Marine > Intertidal...
GGAGTGGTGGCCGGCCGACTACGGCCACTACGGACCGCTCTTCATCCGGATGGCGTGGCACAGCGCCGGCACGTACCGCACCAGCGATGGCCGCGGCGACGCGGCCGGCGGGACACAGCGCTTCGCGCCCCACAACAGTTGGCCCGACAACGCGAACCTCGACAAGGCGCGCCGACTGCTCTGGCCGGTCAAGCAGAAGTACGGCCGCAACCTCTCGTGGGCCGACCTGCTGGTCCTGGCCGGGAACGTCGCCATGGAGTCGATGGGGTTCGAGACGTTCGGCTTCGCCGGCGGGCGCGAGGACGCTTTCGCCCCCGACAAGTCCGTCTGGTGGGGGCCCGAGAACGAGATGGAAGCGTCCGACCGCTTCAGCGACGACGGGGTCCTCGAGGAGCCGCTCGGGGCCACCGTCATGGGGCTCATCTACGTGAATCCGGAGGGGCCGGACGGCCAGCCTGACCCGGAGGCGTCGGCGAAGAACATCCGCGAGTCGTTCGGCCGGATGGCGATGAACGACGAGGAGACGGTCGCGCTCATCGCCGGCGGCCACACGTTCGGGAAGGTCCACGGTGCCGACTCGACCGACCATCTCGGTCCGGAACCCGAGGCGGCTCCCATCGAGGAGCAGGGGCTGGGCTGGAAGAGCGATCACGGGTCCGGCAAGGGTCCCGACACGATTACGAGTGGCATCGAGGGGCCCTGGACCGAGGCACCCATCCAGTGGGACATGGGGTACATCGACAACCTCCTCGATTACGAGTGGGAACCGGAGAAGGGTCCCGGCGGTGCGTGGCAGTGGACCCCGGTCGACGAGGAGATCCAGAAGTCGGTCCCGGACGCCCACGTCCCGGACGAGATGGTCGACCCCATGATGCTGACGACGGACATCGCCCTGAAGCGGGATCCGGACTACCGCGAGATCATCGAGCGCTTCCAGGAGCGCCCCGACGAGTTCCAGGAGGCCTTCGCCAAGGCGTGGTACAAACTGATCCACCGCGACATGGGGCCGCCAGAGCGGTTCCTCGGCCCGGAGGTCCCCGACGAGGAGATGATCTGGCAGGACCCCGTCCCCGACGTCGATCACGAACTGATCGGCGAGGAGGAGATCGCGGAACTCAAAGCAGCGCTTCTCGATTCGGACCTCTCCATCTCACAGCTCGTCAAGACCGCCTGGGCGTCGGCGTCCACGTACCGCGACAGCGACAAGCGCGGCGGCGCGAACGGGGCCCGGATCCGACTCGAACCGCAGAAGAGCTGGGAAGCGAACGAGCCGGACCAGCTCGAGACGGTGCTGGAGACCCTCGAAGGGATCCAGGAGGAATTCAACGGGTCGCGGTCCGACGGGACGAAGGTTTCGCTCGCCGACCTGATCGTTCTCGGCGGCAACGCGGCCGTCGAGCAGGCGGCAGCGGACGCGGGGTATGACGTGACGGTTCCGTTCGAACCGGGGCGGACCGACGCCTCGCAGGAACAGACCGATATCGACTCGTTCGAGGTCCTCGAACCGGACGCGGACGGGTTCCGCAACTACGAGAAGGACGGACACGACCGGCCCGCGGAGGAGGCGCTGGTGGACAAGGCGGAACTGCTAAATCTGACGCCGGCCGAGATGACGGTCCTGGTCGGTGGCATGCGGGCGCTGGACGCGAACTACCAGGGGTCCGACCTCGGCGTCTTCACCGACCGGCCCGGGACGCTGACCAACGACTTCTTCGTGAACCTGCTCGACATGGGCTACGAGTGGGAGCCGGTTTCGGAGGCCGAAGACGTGTTCGAGGTCCGTGACCTTGAGACGGGCGACGTCGAATGGACGGCGAGTCGCGTGGACCTCATCTTCGGGTCGCACTCCCGGCTTCGAGCCAACGCGGAAGTCTACGCAACCGACGACGGGGAAGAGAAATTCGTCCGTGACTTCGTGGACACCTGGGAGAAGGTCATGAAAAACGACCGCTTCGACCTCGAGTGACCTGAACGCCTCCGGGTCGGCGGCCGTTGACGACGTTTCGATTTCGTGTCGCCACGTGCCGACCGTCGACTGGGTCGGTGCCGAATCGAGGGGTAGAGTTAACCTTCTGAGACGCCTACAAGTGTCGATTATGCTCGAGGAGATACGACGAGCCAACAGGGATACGCGCGTCCAGTACGCCCTCATGTTCATCTTCGGGACGCTATGTATCGTTGCCGCGTTCGCACCGCTCGAGGAATCGATCCGCATCACGACGGTCGGTACCCTGTTCGGGTTCACCGCCGGTCTCTGGGTCTCGCATCTCATTCAGGTACTCCGGCGGGCCGCCGAACGGGGACCATCCGAGGTCACGGAGGCGAACTGAGCGATGAGCCAGCCAGAGCGGACCGTGAACCAACCCGACGTCCCCGAGGACACGGAGACTAGCTCGACGTTTCTCCGGAGTATCGAGTTCCTCACGGGGCAAGACCCGAACCTCGGATCGTTCCTCCTCGTCGTCGGGATGGTGACTGCCGTATTCATCGCACTGTTTCAGTTCACGCTGCCGACGCCCATCTCCCATCTACTCACCGCCGGGGTACTGTTCGTTACCGTCATGAGCGCTATCTTCGGGCTGCTGCTCGACAGTTTCGGGTACTTCGACCGCCCTCCAACGGCCGCGACCGAGGCCGACGAGGACAGGACCGGTGCCAGGCCGTGGGTCCCCGAGGGGAAGGCGTCCACACCACTCCCGCCGTTGCTCAACTTCGACGCCGAACTCCGTGCGTACAGCGACCTGTTCGACGGTGACCTCCCGGACGAATTCGACCCCTTCATCAGCGATTACCGCCGGCTGAAAACCAGCACGCGGAACCGGCCCACCATCGCCAGCGACCTCCGTGCCGACCTCAACCCGATCGGGGCACTCTTCGAGGAGGGATCCGAGGGAGACAGGATCTACGAAGACGTCTCCCAGCGACTGTTCCGGTACATCAGCGGCAAGAACGGTCACGTCACATTGAACCGGGTCACCTTCTACGACGAGGACGACGACGGGACCGACGTCGATGCGCTCGACAACGAACTCGGACGCGTCGAACTCAGCCTGACCAACGAAGGCGAAGCCGCCGACGTCGAGGCGATCGTCACGCTGTACGACGAGGACGGCGCGACCATCTCCAGCCGGACCTGTGACGTGGGCGTGCTCAGTCCGGGAGCGACGAAAGTCGTCAGCACCGATATTTTCGTTCCGTCGGAGGCCGAACGCGCTGGGACGACGATCCGCACTGCAAATCCTGCCCGGTCCGTCGGGACCCAGTCCCCCGAAGAATCGATTCGGGAATGAAAGCGGGACCCACCAGACGCGCCCGTCCGCACTCGTTTTCGGTTCCAGACCGTCGTTTTGGAGCAGTTCCGGACTCGTCACACCACTTCAATCGTGGGTCCCTCGGGACGGCAGACACCGGGCGAACGCCACACTGAGCGCGAACAACGTGACCGACAGAACGGCTGCAGGGACTGCGATGCTGACGACGGTCACCGGGATCGGCGTGGCGGCGAACGGGTTCTCGCCTCCGGCCGCGAAAAAGGCCGACATCGCGTCCTGACCGCCGTGACCGAGGAGGAAGAACCCGTCGAGGGCGACGACGGCGGCCGTTCCCGTGACGAGACCGATCATCGACGCGACGTCCTTGACGTTCAGCAGCCGGCGCGCTTCGCGTTCGCTCAGGGTGCCGTGGCGGCGGTAGCGATGGTAGCCAACGTAAACGAGGCCGGCCGCCGCGACGGTTTCGATCACACCGGCATAGGCCCCGAGCAACATGATCTTCGGCGTCGATGCGATGGGGTCACCGCCCGGGAACAGTCCCCGTGCTGACGCCGGGAGCGTCATCGCCAGCGGCAAGACGAGTGCCAGCGTGCCGAGGACGAGTCCCTGTAGGGCGAGCGCGCGTGGAATCGACGTATCGAACAGGCTGTATCGGCGTGCTCTGAGTCGCTCGTATTGTGAGTCGCTGAGGAGGGCGGACGCGATCGGGTCCCCGAGACTGCTGTCACCCATTACAGTGTGTGGCGTGCGCTAGACTCCGATAAATAACTATCTACTTCTCGACAATATGTTCCCGAGATTGAGTTTCGGTCCTGAACTGTCGGTATTGCCGTTCATATTGTCCCAAGAACAAATGTAACGAATTGACCGATTCCTTTCCAGGCCCAATTAGTAGGGTACTCCACATATGTGGATCGGGAACGATGCCCAAAACATGGCAACACCAGGCGCAGAATCGATCTGGCTGTGGATCGGCACCATCGGCATGACCATCGGGACGCTGTATTTCGTCGGTCGGGGACGGGGGGTCCGCGACCCCGAGATGCAGCAGTTCTACATCGCGACGATTTTCATCACGACCATCGCGGCCGCCATGTATCTCCTCATGGCGACCGGGTTCGGGCTGACGGAGGTCACGGTTGGGGACGAAGTGCTCGAAATCTACTGGGCGCGGTACGCTGACTGGGTGTTCACGACGCCGCTGCTCCTGTTCGACCTGGCGTTGCTGGCCGGGGCGAACCGTAACACAATCGCGACGCTCGTCGGTCTCGACGTGTTCATGATCGTCACCGGCGGCATCGCCGCGTTCGAGCCGACCGCGGAGTACCGCATCCTGTGGTGGGGCATCAGCACGGGCGCGCTGCTCGTCCTGCTGTACGTCCTCGTCGGCACGCTTTCCGAACAGGCCCGGCGGAAGTCGGCCGAGGTGAGCCAGCTATTCGGTCAACTGCGCAACCTCATCATCGTCCTCTGGCTGCTGTACCCCGTGGTCTGGATCCTCGGGACCGAGGGCACCATCGGCGTCCTGCCCCTCTACTGGGAGACGGCGGCGTTCATGGTGCTGGACCTCGCGGCCAAGGTCGGGTTCGGGTTCGTCCTCCTGCGCTCGCGGAGCGTCCTGGAGGCGGCGACCGAGCCCACGGCCAGTGCCGTGACCGGATAGCCAGGGAATCGAACGACGGATCCCGTTTTTTGTGACGGACGGCAGTAGCCACTGGTAGTCAACGCGCTTCCTGCCGGGTGGCCAGTTCCTGCAGGTACTCGATGCGCTCCCCGGTCGGGGGGTGACTCTCGGGAAAGAGGTCGCGACTGATGAGCGAGTCGTCGCCGTCGGTAAACATCGGCGTATCGAGCGGCGAGATGTAGAGGGCCTCGACGCCACCGTCCAGCGTCCGGAGGTCTCGGTCGGGGAGTCCGGCCATGTCTTCGTCGATGGTTTCGAGGGCACTCGCGAGGGCGAGTGGATCGCCCGTGATCCGGGCAGCGCCGCGGTCGGCGGCGCGTTCCCGGTATTGTGAGAGCATCCGGAACAGGAGGAAGCTCCCGACCCAGAAGAGCGCGGAGACGAGAATCGTGATGACGGCCGAGACGACGAACAGGACGATCAGTGCGACCAGGGGCCGGGCATCGTCGGAATCGCTGTGATGGAAGTGACCGATGACGTTCCAGAGGCCACCCAGTAGCGTGTATGCCCCCACAGCGACGACGTAGGTGAACGACGGCAACAGGTAGGCGAGGGACATCACGGCCACGTCGCGGTTCTTGACGTGCGCGAGTTCGTGGGCCAGGACGGCGTCGAGTTCGTCGTCTTCGAGCGAGTCCAGCAACCCGTCGGTGACCACGACCGTCGCGGCGGATTGGGATCGCCCCGTCGCGAACGCGTTGGGAACCGACGAAGACGAGACCGCGAGGTCCGGCGTGGGCAGTTCGACGTGCTGTGAGAGACGCTCGACCCGGCTGTGCAGTTCGGGTCGTTCCGACCGGTCGATACGGGTGGCGCCGACGGAGCGAAGCGCGATTCGATCCCCGAGGAAATACTGGAGCCCCAGACCGACGACCGTCACGCCCAGAATCAAGGGGAGACTGATCGAGAGCCGCCAGTCGAACGTCGTCTCGAACAGCGTTTCGGCGAGCGGTTCGATGACGTTCGTCACCGCCCAGCTCATCGTGTACACGAACGCGAACGGCATCACCCCCAACAGGGCGACGGCGAACGCCATTCGAAGGTGGAGGCCGCGGTCGGGGTCCCACTGCATTGGCGAGTTCGTATTCGCTCCTCGGCCATGAGTTTTTATTTCGAACGCCTCCGGTGCGTTTGCATCGGGGCGCTGTCACTCGGTCGGTAACGCAGGCTCGTCCTCGAACGTGTCGTTGCGGTTGGATATCCCACAGTTTAAAGGCCATTGATATCTTCGACGACGGATATGCTTCGTCCCGCCCTGAAACGGAGCCTCGATTTCGTCACGGAACACACCCGGATCACCCTCCTGGTGATGCTGCTGGTGACCGGCCTCGTCCTGGCCGGGATCCCGCAACTCGACACGACCAGTCAGGCCGGTGGCTCGGCGGAGGAGTTCCAGGACGTCGAGCGCGTCCAGAAGTGGCAATACGTCCAGGAGCAGTACGGCAACGATAGCGGGAGCGGAACCGAGCGGACGTTCGCAATCGTTTACGTCCACGACGAGAACCGGAACGTCCTCTCGAAGTCGTCACTGCTGGCGGAGTTGCGGTTTCAGCGGGAAGTGCAGGAGAACGAGTCGTTGAGTGCGGCCCTCCACGACGACGGGATACTCGGGTTGTCGAATCTCGTCGCGAGCCGCGTTGCGGACGAGGGGAACCCCGACCTCGACGCCCAGATCCGGGCGCTGGAGGACGCGAGCCAGACCCAGGTCGAACGGCTGGTTGAGCAGACCCTCGCGAACGACCCGCGGGCGAGACGGTTCCTTCCGGCCGATCACGACCCGGCGCGAACGACTGCCTCGGACAGGCGACTGCTGATCGCCCTGAACGGCGGCGTCTCGGAGGACACCCGGAGCCAGGCGACGGCCGTGGTCTACGAGCGTGCAGAACGCCGATCCGACGCCGGGTACTTCACCCTGGGCGAACACGCCATCGCCGACTTCCAGGACCACTCGGTCAGGAACCTGATCGAACTCGTCCTCCCGCTGGCGCTGCTGCTCATCCTGTTCGTGCTGGCGTTCTCCTACCGCGACCTCGTCGACATCGTCGTCGGCATGACCGGCGTCGTCCTGTCGGTGCTGTGGATGCTCGGGTTGCTCGGCTGGCTCGGCGTCGCCGCTGGCACCATCGTCATCGTCCCGATCGTCCTGATCACGGGACTGAGCATCGACTTCGGGTTCCACGTGTTCAACCGATATCGAGAGCAGCGTGACGAGAACGATCCGATTCGGGCGTCGATGAGTCGCGGCGTTCGTCTCGTTGCGACGGCCCTCCTGTTGGTCACGATAACTGCGGCGATCGGGTTCCTCGCGAACCTGGCGAACCCGTTGCCGATCATCCGAAACCTGGGGGTCTCCATCACGCTCGGCGTCGTCTCGGCGCTGGTGATCTTCACGACCGTCGTGCCGGCGCTGAAGATCGGCATCGACGGTCTCCTCGAACGGTTCGGCCGCGATCGCCACAAGGCGGCGCTCGGGCGCGGTCGGTATCTCGAACCCGTGCTGTCACGAACCGTGCCGCTCGCCAAACGGGCCGCGCCGATCGTGGTTCTCGTGGCGATCCTGGTCGGGGCGGCGGGTGGCGTCGCCTGGACGGCACTCGAGGAGGAGAGCTACCAGCAGTCCGGCGCCGACGTCGCCGAGTGGAAACAGGAATTGCCGGACCCGATCGGGTGGGACGTCCACGAGTTCCGCGAACAGCAGGACCACGTCGACGAGGTGTATCAGCCGGCCAGTGCGGACGCGGGGATCCAGTCACGGATACTACTCGAGGGGGACGTGACAGCGGATTCGACGCTCGAACGGGTCCACGACGGGAGCGCGGAAATCTCGGAGACGGGCGTTCTCGTCGATCAACCCGGAACGCGGACCGTCCGGTCGCCGGTGACGGCGATGCGGGCCGTCGCGAGCCGGAACGAGACCTTCGCGGCAGCCTTCCAGCGGAGCGATACGGACGGAAACGGGGTTCCGGACTCGAACCTGGAGACCCTGTACGACCGACTGTACGCCGCCGACGAGGCGACGGCGAGTCGGGTCGTCGAACGGACCGACGGAAAGTATCGATCGATCCTCGTCACGTTCTCGCTGGATGCCGATTACGCGGATGCGGAGGAGGTCGTTCCGAAACTCGTCGCCGGCGCCGAGACCATGGCCGGCGACGGCAACGGACGGGAGGCGACCGTCGCCGGCAGCCTCGCGGTCAACGAGGCGATCCTCGAGGAACTGGTCGATGGGATCCTCCTGACGATGGTGATCGCCCTGATCGCCATTCTCCTCGCGATGGTGGCGGTGTTCAAACTCACTCACGATAGCGCCTCGCTCGGCGTGGTGGTCGCGATCCCGATCGCGCTGGTGCTCGGCATGGTCATCGGCGGGATGTACCTGCTGGACATCCCGCTCACGCTCCTGACGGCGCTGTTGATCAGCCTGGTCATCGGCCTCGGGATCGACTACAACATCCACGTCGGTGACCGGTTTGCGGACGAATTGCGGGCCGGCAAATCGCCGGTCGCGGCTCTCGAGGACGCGGTCACCGGCACTGGCGGAGCCCTCCTCGGGAGTACCCTCACGTCGGCCGGCGCGTTCGCGACGATCGTCCTCGTTCCGAGCGCCCAACTCCAGAGTTTCGGCCGTATCGTGGTGCTCGCGCTGGTGACGGCCTTCCTCGTGAGCGTTCTCGTGTTGCCGAGTTTGCTCTGGCTGTGGGCGCGCTTTGCGGATCCGACGGCCATGTCAGCGGCGTCCTCGTCCGAGACCGTTCCCTGACGTCTCCAGCTATTTCCGGTGGCCGTCCGGATCAGGCCCGTTCGAGTTCGACAACGAACGCCGCCCCAGTGGGTTCGACGTCTTCGACGTGGACGCTTCCGTCGTACTGTTCGACGAGTGTCCGGACGAGATAGAGGCCGATGCCGGTTCCCTCGCTGTCCAGTCCCTTGCTCCCCCGGCCGAAGATCTCGTCCTTTCGGGCATCGGGGAGGCCCGGGCCGTCGTCCGCGATCCGGACGACGACCGACTCCTGGTCGGTTTCGACCGACACGACCACCTCTGGGACGGCCTTGTCGTTGTGCTGGATGGCGTTTTTCAGCAGGTTCCTGAACACCGAGGGCAGCATGTCGTCGGCCATGACGCCGACCCGCGGGATCGCCCCGTCGACGATGATGGACGCGACGTCGGCGGACTGGCGCGTTTCCTCGAGTTGCGTTTCCAGCACGCTCCTGAGGGGCACCGGTTCGCGAGGGGCGTCGGTCGTGAGCATTACCTCGGCGAGATGCCGGGCGGATTGAGTGAGATCTGTCGCTCGCTCCGCGCTCGCGACGATCGTGTCGAGGGCGTCCTGTCCCTCGTCGTCGAGATACTCGTCCAGCGACCGCGAGTAAGCGGAGATCATCTGCAGATCGTTGCGGATGTCGTGGCTCATCATCTGGTTCAGCAGTTCGAGGCCGTCCCGCTGTTCTTCGAGATGCCTTCGGTGATGCATGCGATCGAGCGCCACCGCCAGGTTCGTCGCCACCATCTCGAAGAGGATCCGGTCGATGTCGGTGAAGGCCTCGACGACCGGTGCGGCGGCGATGAAGACGCCGTGCTCCCCGAGCGGGTAGATCAGCAGGCTCTCCACTGGCGTCTCGTCGGACCGAATTCGATCGGTTTCGTCGACGTCGGCGACGACGAGGTGTTCGCCCGACTCGAATACGTCCCAGACGACTCGGTCCACGTCCCGGTCGCCGCCGGACCGCGAGTAGGTCGGGCCCCCGCCGAAGTGATCGATCACCGCGTCGCTGACGGCCGTCGGCTCCAGTCGGTCGCTGTCCTCGAGGTGCACCCCCGTGAACGGGATCGAGAGAACGTTCCGGGAGATATTCATCGCGGTCGTCGCGATCTCGGCTTTCGTCTCGCCGCGAAACAGCGACTGGATCCGTTGCAACGTTCGCTCCAGACGCTGTTCGCGCTTTTTCGGTTCCGTCACGTCACGGCTGACGAGGAGGACGCCGCCGATTGCGGGATTCTCGACCGCGTTCACGCCCGTCGATTCGACCCAGGCCCAGGAGCCGTCCTCGTCTTCGAATCGATATCGCTGTGTGATCCGGCTCCCCGGGGCGTCGAACAGTCGCTCGAGGCTCTCCATTGCTTCGGCCCGATCCTCCGGGTGAATGTGTTCGATGGCGGCGGCTCCTTCGAGTTCGCTCGGTTCGCGGCCGAACACTGCGGTCGTTGCGGGACTCGCGTAGTCGATCGTTTCGTCGGTGTCGATGATCGTGATGGCGTCCGAGGTGTTCTCGACGAAGGCTCGATACCGCTTCAGTTCGCGCTCGCGTTGCTTTCGTTCGGTGATGTTCCGCGTCGCCCCGACGAGTTGCACGACGTCGCCGTCGATGACGACGGGCGCGATACGGGTCTCCCAGACCGACCCGGCTTCCGGGACCGAGAGCTCTTCTTCGTACTCGATGGGTTCCCGTCTGTCGACGCACTCGCGATACTGTTTGGCGATCCCGGCTCCTTCCTCCTCGCCGAACGCCGCTTCGAGTGACTTCCCGGACAGAACCGCGTTCGAGAGGCCAGTGAGGTGCTCGTACGCCGGGTTCACCCGGTCGAATCTGAACGTGTAGTCGTCTTTCGTCCCGTGGTTCTCGACGTCGATCAGGAAGAAAGCGTCTTGCGCGTTACCGAAGAGCGTCTCCGCGCGTTCGAGATCGTGTTCGCGACGTTTTCGTTCGGTGATGTCGCGACTGATCCCGATGATGCCGACGACCTCGTCTCCCTCGTCGCGATACGGGAACTTGTTGTCGAGGAAGACGTGTTTCTCCCCGTCGATGAACCGGACGGCCTCTTCGGAAACCGACGTGCCCGATTCGAGGATGCGCTCGTCGACCTCCCGTATGTCGGCCGCGCTCTCGTGGTCGAACAACTCCTCGTCCCGCTTGCCAGTCGCCTCCTCGACGTCGAGGTCGAACAGGTCGGCCGCAGTCTCACTCAGGAGCCGATACGTTCCGTCGAGGTCCTTGATGTAGATCGCTTCGTCCGTATTCTGGAGCAGCGCCTGGAGGTGTCGGTCCGTCCGTTCGAGTTCCCGCTCGGACGCTTTCCGCTCCGTGACGTCGGTGAAAAAGATCGAGACGCCCGACTCGTCGGGATAGACGCGAACCTCGAACCACCGGTCGAGGTCCGCATTGTATCGCTCGTACGTGACGGTCTCGTTGGTGTTCGAGGCCCGTTCGATGGCGTCGTGAGCCTCGGTGCCGTCGAGTTCCGGGAACGCCGCCAGAATGTGGGTGCCGAGTAACGACTCTCGATCGTGGTCGAGGAGACGTTCGGCCCGTCCGTTGACGTAGGTGTACCGCAGGTCGTCGTCGAGCGCGACGATCCCGTCCGAGACGCGTTCGAGCGCCTCGCTCCTGGCGCGAACAGCTTCGGAATCCTCCCCCTCGTCCATGAATCTTGGTTTTGGTGGTCAGCAGATAGGTGCTGTGGCCAGTTCGGGTGACGACCGTGCACGAGTGAATCCATGGACGACGCCGGACGATCGGGTGAAGTTTACGATCATCTGTCAATTATGGTGACATTGTAGGACGAGTCTCGGTTACACCGGGATTGTCCCTCGAGAGTTGATGAAACGGTGGTCGTCCTCCCAGACGAACTCCCCGCATATAAAAAATACAAAAATATCGAATAACAAGTTAGTTGTGATTACGAATATGATTGCATTCTCCGCGTATACTTTAGTGGTACTAATTGTTATTTTTCGGGAGAAGGAGTGGTCGTGAAGGTTATTTTTGTGAAAGGGAGTGTTGGCCGTCATATGTATCGGATTTGTGTGTGGTTATTCTACTTCCAATACTCTTTAGTATTCGGGGGTGGCTATGTGAACCATGGTGCCGAACCTCAACCGACGTGACTTCGTCACAGCGACCGGCCTCGCTGGAATCACCGCCCTTGCGGGATGCACCAGCCTCACTGGTGGCGGTGACGGTGACAGTGGTACGACCCGCCTTTCCTGGCACGCCGGCGGAACAGGTGGGACCTATTTCCCCTTGTCCAACGAGATCAAGCAGGTGGTCGAGGAGAATTCGGATTACAAACTCCAGGTCCAGTCGACGGGGGCGTCGGTCGAGAACGTGGGATCGCTGAAGAGCGGTGACGCCGACTTCGCGCTCATTCAGAACGACGTCGCCTACTTCGCGAAGAAAGGGACGGGTATCGACGCGTTCAAAGGTAACGCAGTCGAGAACCTCCGCGGCGTCGCGACGCTGTACCCGGAAACGATCACTATCGTCACGCTGAAAGACACCGGCATCACGAAGCCCGCAGACCTCGATGGCAAGCGGATCAATACCGGCGACCTGGGTTCGGGTACGCAGGTCAACGCCGTCCAGATTCTCGAGGCACTGGGCATCTCAGACTACGACGAACAGAACGCCGGGTTCTCGACTGCGGCCGACCAGTTGAAGAACGGCGACATCGACGCGGCATTCGTCGTTGGCGGCTGGCCGGTCGGCGCCATCTCCGATCTGGCAAACACGCACGACGCCGAAGTCGTCGAAATCAAGGGTGACAACCGACAGAAGGTCCTCGACGCGGCACCCTTCTACGCGAAAGACACCATTCCGGGCGGCACTTACAGTGGCATGGGCAGCAAGCGCGAAACCGTTTCGGTCCAGGCGATGATCGCCACGCGGTCCGGCCTTGAATCCGAGACCGTCGAAGAGGTCACGGAGGCCATCTTCGACAACCTCGACGGCCTCACCATCAAGACGAAATTCATCTCGAAGGAGAGCGCCCAGGACGGTATGTCCATCGAACTTCAGGGGGGCGCTAGCGCGTACTTCGGGTAGTACGTGAATGGCGGTCCGTCGTTTCGTCGCGGTCGCGCTCGTCCTCGCAGTGGTAAGCGTCGGCCTCGTAGCGGGTACGAGTAGCGAACGGGTTCTCGTCGTCGAGGACGCCGACACCGGCGAACGGGTATTGACCGTTCCAGTCCATGAAGGCTCTACCGTGACGCTCGCGTACACCCATAGCGTCGAGAAGACTCCCGTCGAGGACGTTTATACGGTTGACGGGACGCAACTCGACAACACCCTGATGCGGTTCGAGTCGTACGGGTGGGGACTCCCGGCCCGCGAGAACGTCACGCTCAGGAACGGGTGGTTCGTGTTCGACCCGGAGCGGTCGTACGCCGAACTGTACGTCAAGCCGGGTCGGATCGCGGACCACACGTTGACTGTTGACGGAACGACGTACGACCTCGTCGAACTTTCGAACGCCAGTTCCGTTCGAATCACCGTAACCAGACGGACACCGATTTCCAAACTCCTTTCATGACACACTATGAGTGACGAACCAGATCCTTCCGAGCCGGACAGGCCCACGCATCAAGAGGAAGAAGAACTGACCGAGGAAGAGCAAGAGGAACTGCTCCAGGAACTCGAACGAAAACGAGTGCTGTCGGGATTGGCTGCCATTGCCGTGTCCATCGTCGGCATCCTGTTCTCGCTGTATCAGGTCTGGCTGGCAGCCAAGGGCTTCGAAATCGCGTACACGTTTCCGGTCATCGGCGAAGTCGAACTCATTGCCCTGCAGCAACTGCAGGCCAACGCCATCCACGTCGTCTTTGCGATGGTGATCGCGTTCGCCCTGTTTCCACCGTCGACAGGGGACGGGTTCGTATCGCTGCGACTCAAGCGCCTCCACGCCGGGATATGTGAACGGTTCGACGAAGACTCGCCGGTCGTCACCGTCGCGGATGCGGTCGCCCGTGCCCTCCACTGGGCCTTCGGCGACCCCGACATGCGGCGAGTAACGCCGTTCGACCTCGTGTTGATCGCCTTCGCGCTGTTGGCAGGGATTTACTACCTGAGCGAGTTCGGCGAAATCCTGAACATGCGAGCCCTGGGGCTGGACTCCGGGCGGACGGTCGCGGAGGTGTACGCTTTCGAGATTTCGCTTCCCTATCTCGGGGCGGTCGAACTCCTGGGGTTCCTCGACGGGCTCCCGATCCTCGGCGTTTCGTCGTGGGCCTACCTGCTCGGTCTCGGGATGATACTGCTCGTTCTCGAAGCAACGCGGCGTGCCCTCGGGTTGTACCTGATGGCGATCGTCGGATCGTTCGTCGTCTACGCCAAGTACGCGTTCCTGATTCCGCTGAACGCGCCGGTCATCTCGGTCCTGTCGACGACCGAGGCTTCGTGGTCGACCATCGTCCGGAACCTCTGGTACACCGACCAGGGAATCCTCGGCGTGCCGGTGCTCGTCTCCGTCCAGTTCATCTACATTTTCATCCTGTTCGGTGCGTTCCTGGAGATGTCGGGGGCCGGACAGTGGCTCATCGACCTCGCGTACTCAGCGACGGGGACGCGCAAGGGAGGTCCGGCGAAGGCGTCGATCCTGGCGTCGGGCTTCATGGGAACCATCTCGGGGTCGTCGATCGCGAACACGGTCACGACCGGCGCGTTCACCATTCCGTTGATGAAGAAATCCGGCTACCGGGCGTCGTTCTCGGGTGCAGTCGAGGCGTCGGCCTCCTCGGGTGGGCAGATCCTGCCGCCCGTCATGGGTGCAGCCGCGTTCCTCATCGTCGAGTACACGCTGACTCCATACGCCGACGTCATCCTCGCGGCGGCCGTCCCGGCGGCGGTGTTCTTCTTCGGGGTCTGGGTGATGGTCCACCTCGAAGCCTCGCGGGCCGGTATCGGCGGCGTCGAGGGACTCGAACTCGTCGACATTCGGACGCACCTCACACACGGATGGTTCTACCTCATCCCGATCGGGCTGTTGCTCTACTATCTCATCGTCCAGCGCCTGTCAGTCGCACGGTCCGCGTGGTTTACCATTCTGGCGATCCTCGCACTCATCGCGTTCGTAGCAGCATATACCAAGGAGACGCGAGGTCCCCTCGTCGGAGCCATCGCCGGGGTTGCGGCACTCCAGGGGGGACTCGCCTGGCTGAACGGCGGATCACCGCTCTGGAGCGTCGTCGGCTCCTTCGAGTGGATCATGATCGGCGGCAGTCTGGCCGTGTTGCTGGTTCGATACGACATCGATCCGGAACTCCTCCGATACAACGACAACGTTGCCGAGTCCGCGGATTTGGTTTCGGAAAAAGTAAACAGGGAGTCCCTGGCAGACAACGCCCTGTTCCGGTATGGAACGTTCATCTTCAAGTCGCTCGATAGTGGCGCGCGGACGGCGACGACCGTGGTGATCGCGGTCGCCGCGGCGGGCATCATCCCGGGCGTGATCGCCACGACAGGCCTGGGTCCGAACCTCACGGCGCTCATCCTGAATCTCTCGGGGGGATCGCTGGTCGTCCTCCTGTTCATCACTGCCGTGTCGAGCATCATCCTCGGAATGGGCATGCCGACGACGGTGACCTACATCATCCTCGTCTCGTTGCTTGGACCCGCCATCGCGGAGTTCGGAATCCCCATTCTGGCGGCCCACCTGTTCATCCTCTACTTCGGTGTCATCGCCGACATCACGCCGCCGGTGGCGGTCGCGGCGTACGCGGCCTCGGGGGTCGCCAAGTCCGACCCCTTCGACACGGGCGTGAAGGCATTCAGTCTCTCGCTAAACAAGGCGATCGTCCCCTTCGCGTTCGTCCTCTCGCCGGGCATTCTCCTGCTTCGCGGGACCGGAACGGGACAGGAGGTCCACGTCCTGACCGTCGCCGACATCGCCGACGTCGGCTTCTTCGTTCCTGAAGTGTTCATCCCGATCGTCGGCGTGTTCATCGGCGTCGTTGCGCTCGGGTCGACTGTCATCGGGTATCTCTACACGGACGTCTCCGGAACCGAACGGGCGGCGTTTGCCGCCACCGCGCTGTTGCTCATGGCGCCAGGGCTGGTAATCAGTCCGGTTTCCGGCATCGTCGGATCCAGCATCGCTCTCGACATCGCCCTTCGCACGGTCGGCGGCGTCGCCTTCGTCGCACTCGTGCTGTCGAACCGCCGGAGCGCGACTGCCGAACGGCAGCCGTCGAGTGCCTGACGGAGGTTCGGTTCCCCGGTCGCTCGGGACCGAACAAGGTGTAGATTGTGCACCCTCGGGGTGCCGTTCTCGACGAGAGAAGGGCTTCCAATTCCAGAAAACCCGGGTAACGAGGGGATGTCTCCGGGAAAGCGGGAAATACGCTTTTGCCCTCCGAGCCAAGATTTCGTCGTCGCCACTCGGTGGCGATCGGCGGGGAACGGCGTCCGGCCGATGGGGAGGGGGCTACCCGTTCGGTCACGTCACCACACACCGCCCACTCGCGACGTTCTCCGCCGCCCCGTACTTCTTACATCCCCCCGAAACCCAAACGGGTAGCTGACGGTGTCCAGATTGACGCCCCGGGTTGTCCGGGGGAACCGTTTTTGACTCGGCGGGCCGAGGTGACCGCATGGACGTCGAGACGGTTTCCGATCTCGGGCCGGCGGAACGGTCCGCGATCTTCGATCGGGACGCAGGGGTCGACGCGATCCGGGAGGACGTTCGGACCATCGTCGACCGCGTACGAGAGGAAGGGGACGTCGCGCTCCGCGAGTTCACGGCCGAGTTCGACGACGTGGACGTGGGCGCGATCGAGATCACCGACGACGCAGAGCAGGCCGCGGCGACGGTCGACGCCGAGATTCACGAGGCGATCGACGCGGCCGCCCGGAACGTCAGGGAGTTCCACGAGCGACAGGTGCGGGAGGACTGGCGCGAGGACTTCGACGGGCGGGAACTCGGACGACGATTCCGGCCCCTCGAACGGGTCGGGGTCTACGTTCCCGGCGGGGCGGCGGCCTACCCGTCGAGCGCGCTGATGGGCGTCATCCCGGCGGTCGTGGCCGGCGTCGATCAGGTCGTGGTCGCGACGCCGCCGGCCGAGGAGATCAACCCGGTGACGCTCGCGGCGATCCACATCGCGGGTGCGGACGAGGTCTACCAGGTCGGCGGTGCCCAGGCCATCGCGGCGATGGCCCACGGCACCGAGACGATCCCGGCGGTCCAGAAGATCGTCGGCCCGGGCAACCGGTGGGTCACGGCCGCCAAGGCCGCGGTGCAGGGCGACGTGTCGATCGACTTCCTGGCCGGCCCCTCGGAGGTCCTGGTCGTCGCCGACGACACGGCCGATCCGGGCTTCGTCGCCTCCGAACTGCTGGTCCAGGCCGAACACGACGAGCACGCGGCCGTCGTGGCGGTCACCGACGACGAGACGATGGCGACGGCGATCGCGGACGAAGTCGACGCACAACTCCCCGAACGCGACCGACAGGAGACGATCGAGGCCGCACTCGAGAACGACGCCAGCGGGATCTTCCTCGCGCGGTCGATGAGCGAGGCGATCCTGTTCGCCGACGAGTTCGCGGCCGAGCACCTCTCGATCCAGGTGGCCGATCCGGAGACGGTGCTCGACCGGATCGACTCGGCCGGGAGCATCTTCGTCGGGCCGCACACGCCGGTCGCCGCGGGCGATTACGCCTCCGGCACCAACCACGTCCTCCCGACGAACGGGCTGGCGAAACGGCACGGCGGCCTCTCGGTCGACGACTTCGTTCGCTCGACGACGATCCAGCGACTGGATCGGGAGGGGCTGGAATCCATCGGCGAGACGATCGTCACCCTGGCGGACGCCGAAGGCCTGGAGGCGCACGCCGAGAGCGTTCGCCGCCTCCTGGACGAATGACCGACGGCCTGACCGACGTCGATCTGCGGCCGGCGTTCGAGGCGGTCCAGGCGGACCCGGACGGCAAGCACTCGCTCGATACGACCCTGGCTCCGGTCCACGAGGCGATTCGCGAGGCCGACGATCGGCGGGTCGACGAGTTCGCCCACCTGCTCGAGCGTTACCTCCCGCTGGCCGAGACGCTGGTCGAGGTCGATTGCGGCCCCGGCGAACTGTTGGCACGCCAGGACGCCGTCGAACGGGCCGTCGGCGTCGAATCCAGCCCGGACCTCGCACGCCGGGCGGCCAGTCGAGGGCCAGTCGTCGTGGGCGATCTCCGCTCCATCCCGGCAGTCGACGTTGACGCCGTGGCCGCCTTCGAGTACCTCACCGGGGAGTTCGATCGCCGGGATCTGACGTCGTTCGTCTCGTCCGCCTTCGGTTCCCTGGCACCCGGCGGAACGCTGGTGTTCGACGTGCCCCTGGACGATCGGGCGATCGACCCGGAGGACGTCGAGGTGACGGACGGTGGCGTCCGCGTTCGGCGGACGGTCGAGACCGACCGCGAGGGCGAGGTCGTCCGGGTCCGCGAGCAGTACGAACTCACCGATCTCCTCGGGGACGAAACCGTCACGACGGCGGTCGACCGGTCGGTCCGTCTGTGGGAGGTCGGGACCGTCTGGGACGTGGTCCACGAGGCCGGGTTCGACTCGGTGATGCTCTCGTCCGGCGACGTCGAACCCGGGGCGGCGCTCGTCGTCGCCGCGAGCGAGGCCCGGGCACCGTAATTCGTCGTCCAGGCCACGTTTCGGCCACCGATCGCTCCCGGAGACCGTCGCCGCTGCCCGAAAACGTTTTCTCCCGTGGCGAGTCGGTGGTGGTATGCCAGCCGCCATCGTCACCGGTTCGTCCCGGGGCATCGGCCGAGGGATCGCGCTCAGGTACGCCCGCGACGGCTACGACGTCGTCGTGAATTACGTCAGCAGCGAGGAGAAGGCCGAAGCCGTCGCCGAACGGATCCGCGAGGAGACCGGGGAATCGGCCGTCGCGGTCCAGGCGGACGTGAGCGACCCGGACGACGCCAGCCGTCTCGTCGAGACCGCCCGCGAGGAGTTCGGCGGCCTGGACCACGTCGTGAACAACGCGGGGATCGACCAGCACGTGTACACCGAAGACCTCCCGCCGGAGGACTTCGATCACGTGATGGACGTCAACGTCAACGGCGCGTTCAACGTCACCAAGTTCGCTCGCCCGCTGCTCTTCGAGTCCGAGGACGATCCCTCCATCGTGAACATCTCGTCGATCCTCGCACACGTGGGCGCGCCGATCGAGTGTCACTACGCCGCCTCGAAGTCCGGGCTGATCGGCCTGACCAAGAGCCACGCGCGGGACTTCGCCCCCGACGTGCGGGTGAACGCCATCGCGCCCGGCCAC
>Ga0102925_1000651_pt1 | contig 18992 bp, 20 predicted proteins | sample SalPonR1_A_D1_MG_FD_78216 | JGI IMG/M metagenome (GOLD analysis project Ga0102925, IMG submission 78216) | Salt pond soil microbial communities from South San Francisco under conditions of wetland restoration - Salt Pond MetaG R1_A_D1_MG | ecosystem: Environmental > Aquatic > Marine > Intertidal...
CCGCGCGTTCCAATCCATACATAGCCGGCGCGATCCCGCACGATCGCCTCCACATCCGGGTTGGGAAGGCCGTCTGCGGTCGTGAGCCAATCAGCGACGGCGACCGGCAGTGCCTGCAAAGGCGAGCCGATGAGAGACAGAAGAATCAACGGAATGAGCCAATTCACCGCATGTCGAATGCGTTGAACGTCGTGCGTCGATCTGATCTTCAGCCCCAGTCCCATGCCTTGAGAATAGCCGAATCGGCGGGCGCTGCCAATGGCGCTTTGCAGCCCGCCTTGCAACCGCGACGGGCTGCGCCGACGAAATCAGGCGGAGATGCGGTCCACCAGGCGGGTGACGTTTGCCGGTTCGGCCAACCGTGCCAGGCCCGCCTTGAGCGTGGCGTCGGCTGAATGGCCTTCGCGAGCACCGGGACACTGGATCGAAAAACTCACATTCAGCGCCATCGTTCGCCCCGGGAAGCAGGCCGGATTTCGCGCCAGGTGTTCGCGCAGCCGAGCCCGAAGCTGCTTGGCGCCAACCGCCGGCGTCGCCATCAGGATCATGCTGTAAACGGCGTCGTCGCTGCGCCCGACCGTATCTTCGACACGCACCTCGCGGGCCAGCACGCGTTCCAGGTGACGCATCATGGACTCCGCCCAATTCAAGCCGTGGCGCGAAGCGATTGCGTGGTAGTCGTCGAGTTGGGCATGCAGAATCGAGAACTCCAGCCCGTGTCGATCGTGGAAGCTGCTGATCTGTTCCAGCCGATGCACAAGGCCGTTGCGGGTGCTCTCGATGTTGGCCAGACAGATCGGCTGTGATCTGCTGCCTGGTCGAGCAACGGAGAGGTTCAGATAGGCCTGCACAGGCTCGACGAGGTCGGAACCTGAAAATGGTTTGGGCACCAGATCGTTGGCACCGACATCGAGAGCCCGACGCCGGCCCGCCTTTTCCTCGACGCTGGTCACGACCAGCACCGGCAATGCCCGGATCCGACCGTGCTCAGCCTCGCGGATTCGGCGGATCAATTCGATTCCGTCGACCTCGGGCATCATCAGGTCGGTAATCACGACCTTGATTGAATCATCCTGCTGCAGCAGCTTCCAGGCCTGCTGGCCGTCCTGTGCTGCAACGACATCGAAGTGTTGACACAAGAAGCGCTTGGCGGCAAAGCGCATCAAACGAGAATCATCGACGAACAGAACTCGAGCGGATGCGCCGTTGCGCCGACTGGTCTCGTACATTCGAAAATCCTCCCAATGCCCGTTTTCGATCGCGATTGCCATTCACTGCTGACGGATCGCCGGATGCAGGCCGACAACTGCTCATGCCGGTGTCACGTCAAAAGAAATACAATAACGATGCCATAATGTATAAAGCAACTGCAAGTAATTGATCTTGCGTAAGACCGGGCCGAATTTTCGAGCCCGCTTCGGCATCGGAGTGACACGAAACGTCACATTCGGACCGATCCAAACAGGTACCAATGTCTTGAAACTAAAACTTTTTGCGGCCGCAGGCCTTGCAGCAATCGCAATGGCCGCATGGCTGTTCTGGCCCAAAGGCGGCCAGCCGGGCGGCAACCGCATCGAAGCCGACCCGGTCGAGCGCGGCGACATTACGCGTATCGTGTCCTCGGTGGGCTCGGTACGGGCCTTGAACACGGTGGAAGTCGGTTCGCAGCTTTCCGGGCAGGTCATCGAACTGTTCGCCGATTTCAACACCCCGGTCGAATCGGGCGACCTTCTGGCCCGGATCGACCCCCAGACCTTCGAACGCCGCGTCCAGGAGGCCGACGCCAACCTGGCCGTGGCGCTAGCCAACGTTGCCATCCAGGCCGCCAGCATCCAGCGCGCCGAGGCCAACCTCAAGGCGGCGCGGCGGGAATTCGAGCGCCAGGCGTCGCTGGTCGAGAAGGGCAGCGTGTCCGAGTCGGCACTGGACGCGTCCGAAGCCGCTTACCAGTCGGCGCTCGCCGAGGTGGCGATTGCCCGCGCCCAGCACCAGAACGCGAACGCGACCGTGGCCCAGAGAGAGGCAGCGCTCGAAGCCGCGCGCATCGACCTGGAACGCACCGAGATCCGCTCGCCGATCAACGGCGTGGTGATCGAGCGCGCCGTCGATATCGGCCAGACCGTGGCGGCCAGTTTGCAGGCGCCGATCCTGTTCACCATCGCCCAGGACCTGACCGAAATCCAGATCGAGGCCAGCGTCGACGAGGCCGATATCGGCAGCGTGCGCGAAGACGCCGAGGCCAGCTTCACCGTGGATGCCTTCACTGGCGACGAATTCCGCGGCCGGGTCGCGCAGGTTCGATTGGCGCCGAACGAGGAAGGCAATGTGGTGACCTATACGGTGGTGATCAACGCGCGCAACCCCGATCGCCGCCTGCTGCCCGGCATGACCGCGAGCATCGACATCGTCACCGGCCGGGTCGACGACGCATTGCGCGTGAGCAACGCCGCGGTGCGCTTCCGGCCGCCCGAATCGATGAAGCCCGACGCGCCCGACGCGTCCGGCGGCGGTCCCGGCGGGGGCCGGAATCCCGGCGCCGAACTGGCCGAGACGCTGACCGAGATCGGCGTCGACGAGACCACCCGCGAGACCATCGCATCAGACATGCGCGAGGCGTTCGCGTCCATGCGCGGCATGTTCGCCTCGGGCATGGACCGCGAAGCCATCCGCGAGCGCATCCAGGCCATGAGTCGCGAGGTGCTTGCGCGTCACCTGAGCGCCGGGCAGGTCGATCAGCTCGAAGCCCTGCAGCGCGCCCGCGCCGAAACCCGGGCGGCGGTGCTGTACCTGGAAGGCGACGGCAAAACGCTTCAAGCCCGCGCGGTGCGCCTGGGCATCAGCGACGATCGCTTCACCGAGGTGGTCTCCGGTGATCTTGCCGAAGGCGACCGCGTGGTCACGCGCGTCAGCATCGCGGAAGCGGACTGATCGTGGCGATGGCGGGCCGATCCGCGCAACCGCTGGTCCGTTGCGTCGACTTGTGCAAGGACTACCGCATGGGCAACAACGTCGTGCCCGCGCTGCGCGGCGTCGACACGCAGATTCAGCCCGGTGAATTCGTCGCCATCATGGGCCCGTCGGGCTCGGGCAAGTCGACCTTCATGAACATGGTCGGTGCCCTCGACACGCCGACCTCCGGGCGGCTGGAGATCGCCGGCCGCAACATCGCCGAGCTCGATTCGGACCAGCTCTCGGCGTTGCGCAACCAGACCCTGGGGTTCGTGTTCCAGCAATTCATGCTGCTGCCCAGGACCAACGCCGTGGACAACGTACAGCTGCCGTTGATGTACACGCGGATGAACGCTGGGGAAAAGGACCGCCGGGCGCGCGCCGCGCTCGAACGCGTCGGCCTGGCCGAACGCATGGATCACACGCCGTCGCAGCTATCCGGCGGCCAGCAGCAGCGCGTCGCGATTGCCCGGGCGCTGGTCAACGATCCCAGCATGATCCTGGCCGACGAGCCCACCGGCGCCCTGGACACCGCCACCGCCGAAGACATCATGGGCCTGTTCACCGACCTGAACCGGGAAGGCGTCACCATCGTGCTGGTCACCCACGAAGAGGAAATCGCGGCGCACGCGCGCCGCACCATCCGCTTCCGGGACGGCCGGATCATCGAGGACACCGCCGGGTCGGAATTGCGCGCGGAGACGAACACATGAAACACGGAATCGATCCGGCGATCAGCACCGCCCTTGTCACCGACGCCGCACTCACCGAAAAGCCCGGCCTGCATCTGTCGGCCAGCCTCACGATCGCGCTCAAGGCGATACGGACCAACGCCGTGCGCAGCTTCCTGACCATGCTCGGCATCATCATCGGCATCGGCGCCGCGATCGTGTCGGTTTCGATCTCGCAGGGCGCCGGCCAACAGCTGCAGGAACAGATCCAGAGCTTCGGCACCCATGTGCTGCAGGTTCGACCCGGTTCCAGTTTCTTCGGCGGCCGCTCGCGCGGCGCCGGTACCGCACGACCGCTGACCGATCGCGACGTCCAGGCCCTGGGCCAGATGAACGACGTCATCGAAGCGGTGTCCGGGCGCGTCTCGGCGCAGGTGACCCTGGTCAACGCCGGCAGCAACTGGCCCACTTCGGTGAGCGGCGTGGGCCCGGACTTCGCCCGCATCGAGAACCGAGATATCACCGCCGGCCGGAACTTCAGCCCGGCCGAAGTGCGCGCTGGCGACAAGGTCGCCATCATCGGCACCACCATCGTTGACGAGTTGTTCGGCGGCGGCGATCCGATCGGCGCGAAGATCCGCATCGACCGTACGCCGGTCACGGTCATCGGCGTGCTGGCCGAGGAAGGCGCATCGTCGTGGGGCCAGGACCAGGACGACACCGTCTGGATGCCGCTGGAAACGGTGCGCACGCGCATCGCGCGCACCGCCGACAGCGTGCCCGACGACGCCGGCCGGGTCTACATCAAGGTCTGGGACCACCTCGACGTACTCGACGTGCAGTCCGAGATCGAAAACGTGCTGCGGGTCAGGCGCAATATCCAGCCGGGCGCCGACGACGACTTCGCGCTGATCAACTTCGCCGAATTCATCCGCGCGCGCAACCAGACCGAAAGCCTGCTGGGCTTTCTGCTGGCCGCTTTCTCGGCCACCTCGCTGATCGTCGGCGGTATCGGCATCATGAACATCATGCTGGTCTCGGTCACCGAGCGCACCCGCGAGATCGGTCTGAGAAGAGCCGTCGGCGCGCGCCAGCGCGACGTGCTGACCCAGTTCCTGGTCGAGGCCACCGTGCTCGGCCTGCTGGGCGGCATCCTGGGCATGGCCTTCGGCATGGGCGCGACGTATCTCGCCGCCGGCCTCGGCGACTTCCCGGTGCTGATCAGCCCCTGGACGCTCGCCGGCGCGGTCGCCATCGCGATCTTCATCGCGGTGTTCTTCGGCTACTACCCCGCCCGCCGAGCCTCCAGGCTCGACCCGATCGAGGCGTTGCGCTACGAATAGCCCTACTGCCGGATCGCCTCGAACTCGAACCGCAGCGCGACCTCGTCGCCGACCAGGCCGTTGCTGACCGCGTAATCCATGCCCCAGCGGCTGCGCTCGATGGTCGTGCGCGCCGAGACGCCAAGCGTTTCCTTACCGTGGCCGAACGGATACTTCGCGCGCTTGTTGATGGTCACGTCCAGTTCGACCGGGTGGGTCTGGCCCAGCAGCTTCAGGGTGCCGGCCAGCGTTCCGCCATCGCCCTCGCCCGGCGTGTATCCCGTGGCCTCGAAAACGATGACGGGATGATCGTCGACGTCCAGGAAATCATCGTTGCGAACATGCTTGTCGCGTTCTTCGTGGGCGGTGAATACGCTGGCCGCGTCCACCTCGAACCGGCCTTCGCTCAACTCTCGCGTTTCCGGATCGTAGCGGAAGCTGCCCCCGGCTTCGCGAAACAGGCCGATCTGATGCTGGTAGCCGATGTGCTCGACCTCGAATGCGACCGAGAGATGCTCGGGGTCGATCTTCCAGTCTGCGGGCTCGGCGTGCGCCGGGCCCCAGCCGACCAAAAGCGCGGCGGTGCCGACGAGCAGTTTTTTTTGAATTGTCCATTTCAGTATCTGCATGAAAACCTCCTGAGTTTTTGATCCATGTTCCTCGGGTGCCGTTTTTTCGTTTTCGTTGGCCTACCGGCGTCATTCGCAATCAGCGATGTCCACCCGCGCGATGCCGCCAAAGCCAAAGCGTATCGCGCCCGAATGAATGCATCAGCGCAGCAAGCGAAAGCGCCAGCGTCGACTGCGCCAGCACCGCCGGAAACCACGGCACAAGCGCGACGGCCAGCACGATGCCCTGGGCGACGCAAACTCCCTTGCGCCAGGTGCTGGGCGGCAAATCTCCCTGCAACCACGGCAACATCTTTCCGGCCAGGACGAAAACATAACGCATGCCTCCGATGACCAGCACCCACGGCCCGGCGCGGTCGGCCAGCAGAACGGCGATGCTCAGCACGAGGATCAACAGTGCGTCGATTTCCATGTCGAACCGCGCGCCGAACCGGCTGGCGTCGTCGACCATTCGCGCCAGCCAGCCGTCCAGCCCGTCGAGCGCGATGGCGGCAAGTGCCAGCGACGCCAGCACCACACCGTGGCGCTCGACGATCTCCGGCGCCACGAAGACCCCGGCCAGCACGGCGACCAGAACGGCCCGAACCAGCGTGACGCGGTTCGCCCAGCCGAAATCGCTGCGCCGGGCGATCCGGATTCGACCAGCCGTCCAGTAGCGGTAAACCAGTGCTGCCAACGCCAGGTAGGCGGCCACCGATCCGGTCACCCATGCCAGCGGGGTCGCCAGCCCGGCGTGCAAGGCCAGGGCGATCGCGAGTGCGGCGGCAAGGCCGGCCAACAGATCCAGCGCGACCGGCCAGCCGGACTGCGACGTATTGTGCGACGTATTCGACGACACTGGCTCTGCCTCCCGCATATCGAAGCTGTGTGACCAGCGAACCCGTTCAACGGCCCACGTTCCGAGCGGTTTTGGAACGCTTGCACGCAACGCTGTTGCGTTTGGATGACAATACCGCATGATGAGTGAACAATCATGAGCCAACCGCCGCGAATTTCCCGCGCGTTCTGGGCCATCGCACCGGGAATCGGCGAACTGCGTGAGCAGGCGCTTGCCGAACCGGGCGCCGGCGAAGTGATGGTGCGCGCCAGGTTCAGCGGTATCAGCCGCGGCAGCGAGTCGCTGGTGTTCTCCGGACGCGTACCGGAAAGCGAGTTCAGCCGGATGCGCGCGCCGTTGCAAAAGGGCGAGTTCCCGTTCCCGGTCTGCTACGGCTACGCCAGCGTCGGCGAGGTCGAGGCCGGACACGCGTCGCTGCTCGGCCGGCCGGTGTTCTGCCTGCATCCGCACCAGGACCGCTACGTGGTGCCGGCATCAATGGTCGTGCCGCTGCCCGAAGACGTACCGATGCCGCGTGCAGTCCTGGCGGCCAACCTCGAGACCGCGCTCAACGCCGTCTGGGACGGCGCGGCCGGACCCGGCGATCGCATTGCCGTGGTCGGTGGCGGCGTGGTCGGACTGCTGACCGGTGCGCTGGCCGCCGCCATCCCCGGCTGCGCGGTGACGCTGATCGATATCAATTCGGACAGGCGCGCGCCGGCCGAAGCGCTGGGCATGGCGTTTGCAGAACCCGGCGATGCGCCCGAAAACTGCGACCTGGTGTTCCACGCCAGCGGGCGGGCGGAAGGTATGAACACCGCCCTGGACTGTGCCGGGCTGGAAGCCTGCGTCGTCGAAATGAGCTGGTACGGCGACTCGGTCGTGCCGCTGCCGCTGGGCCGGGCGTTCCATGCGCGTCGCCTTACGCTGCGATCGAGCCAGGTCGGTCACGTCCCGCCGGAACGCCTGCCCCGCTGGAGCCGTCAGCGGCGACTCGAGACGGCGCTTTCACTGCTTGCAGACGCACGCTTCGACATCCTGATCAACGGCGAAAGCGACTTCGACGAACTGCCCGATGTCATGCCCCGGCTGGCCGCCGGCGAGATGGACGCGATGTGCCACCGGATCCGTTACCGACTTCGATAAAGATTCAAGGCCCACCGCCGGGGAAACCGACCATGTACACACTGACCGTCCGAGACCACTTCATGATCGCGCACAGCTTTACCGGGGAGAGATTCGGCCCGGCCCGAAAGCTGCACGGCGCGACCTACGTGGTCGACGCCACGTTCGAGCGCGCCGAGCTGGACGCAGACGACCTGGTGGTCGACATCGGTCTCGCCGCCGAAGTGCTGGCCGGCATCCTCGCGCAGTACAACTACGAAAACCTGGATGAAATGCCGCAGTTACAGGGCCGCAATACCACCACCGAGTTTCTCGCCGGGGTGATCCAGCAGCAGCTGGTCGCGGCGGCCCGCAACAACGAGCTCGGCCCGGACAGTGCCAACCTGGACCGCATCCGGGTGTCGCTGGGCGAATCTCACGTGGCCTGGGCCAGCTTCGAAAGTCCGGTATGACCGACGACGGTCCAGCCAATCAAGCACTCGCCGGCCGCGTCCATCGGCTGGCGCTGATCGTGCCGGGCGACCCCGACCAGCCCACCGGCGGTTACCGCTACGATGCCCGCGTCGCGCAGGAGTTGCGCCGGCTGGGCCTCGCTGTCGATGTCGTCGGCCTGGCCGGCAGGTTTCCCGACGCCGACGAGCGCGCGGGCGCGGCACTCGACTCGACCCTGAGCGCCCTGCCCGACGGACGCCTCGCGGTCATCGACGGCCTGGCGCTGGGCGGGCTGCCCGAGATTGCGCATCGTCACGCCGGACGGCTGGCGCTGATCGCCCTGGTCCACCACCCGCTGGCCGACGAAACCGGGCTGACGCCGGCGCTCCGAGACCGCCTGCTCGACTGCGAGTCCCGTGCGCTTGCCGCATGCCGTCGGATCGTGACCACCAGCGAATTCACCGCCCGCCGGCTTTCCGACCTTGGCGTTGATCCGCATCGGGTCCGGGTGGTGCCGCCTGGCGTCGACCCGGCCGCGCCGCGCCAGCCCGCCGATTCGCCCGTCCAGCGGCTGCTGTGCGTCGGCAGCCTGGTACCGCGCAAGGGTCAGGACCTGCTGATCGACGCACTGGCCGGGCTGAAAGACCTTTCCTGGCGGCTGGCGCTGGTCGGCGATCCCGATCGCGATTCCGAATTCGCCCGAAGCCTCGAGGGCGACATCGACCGGCACGGCCTGGCCGAGCGCATCGAAATTCTCGGCGTGCAGAGCCCTGACGCGCTGGACGCCACCTACCGCAATGCCGATTTGCTGGTCGTGCCGTCGCACTACGAGGGCTACGGCATGGTGGTCACCGAGGCGCTGGCGCGCGCGCTGCCGATGATCGCCACCACCGGCGGCGCACTGATCGACACCGTGCCGCCGACCGCTGCGCTGCAGGTGCCTGCGGGCGATCGGCGCGCGCTGGCCGACGCGCTGCGCCGCTGGCTCGTCGATTCCGACCTGCGTGCCGAAAAACAGGCCGGGGCACAGCGGCTCCGGCGCTCGCTGGACGACTGGACCGCGACGGGCCGCCGCTTTGCCGAAGCGCTGGACATCACCATCGGGAAAACCGCGGCATGAGCGAACGCTTCGAATTCGACTGGCTTGCGCTGCGTGAACCCGTCGACGCCGCCGCGCGCGACCGGACGCTGGCGACCAGGGCGCGAGACTGGCTGGCCAACCGGCCGACCCCGCTGCGCATCACCGACCTCGGCGCCGGCAGCGGCGCGAACACGAGTTTTCTGGCCGGATACCTGTCCGGCCCGCAGCACTGGCGGCTGGTCGACCACGATCCGGAACTGCTGAAGCGGGCCGCGTCGCGCGTTGTTGACGTGCGCGACGCCGAAGGCGCCTCGATCCGGTTCCAGACATGCCGGCAGGACCTGGCCGATATCGATACTGCGATTGCCGACGGCACCGATCTGGCGACCGCCTCGGCGCTGCTCGACCTGGTGTCCGCCGATTGGATGAACAGGCTCGCGGCACGCTGCGCCACGGTCGGTTGCGCGACGCTGTGGACCATGACCGTCGATGGCGATTGGCACTTCACCGGTCCGGACGGCAACCGCATCCAGGACGGAGAGGACGCCGCGATGCTTTCGCTCTACCAGGCTCACCAGGCGCACGACAAGGGCCTTGGCCGTGCGCTGGGGGGCGCTGCGCCGAAGTCGCTGCGCGCGGCCTTTGCCAGGCACGGCTTCAACATCGCCGAAGCGCCCAGCCCGTGGCGGCTGTTGCCCGGCAAGCAGCGGCCGCTGGCCCTCACGCTTTTGGATGGCTGGTGCAATGCGCTGGTCGAACAGGCCCCCGCCGAGGAGCGCAAGATCGAGGCCTGGTGGCGCAACCGCAGGGCCGGTGTCGAGGCCGGCCGACTTGGCATCGAAGTCGGCCATATCGATCTTTACGCCGAACCGCCGCCGTGATTCGGCGTCCGGGGACAGCGTCGCTGCGGGCCTTGATCAGCCTGGGCTTTCTGGGCGCGCTCGCGGTCTGGCTGGATCCGATGGCCATTGGCCAACAGGTCCGCGAAGTCGATCCGGCCTGGCTGGCCGCCGCGCTGGTGCTCGGCACGCTGCAGTTCCTGCTGTCGGCCGAACGCTGGCGGCGAACCGCCGCCCGGCTGGATATACCGCTGGGCAAGCGTCGCGCGCTGGCCGACTACTACGTTGCCGGTTTCGCCAACCAGGTGCTTCCCGGCGGCGTGGTCGGCGATGCCGGCCGGGCATGGCGGCACTCCAGAACCTCGGGTCGACCCGGCCCGGCCGTCCGCGCCGTGATTCTCGAACGCGCATCGGGCCAGCTCGTTCTGCTGCTGGCGCTGTTCGCCACGCTGGGCGTCACCGAACCGGGCGCAAGGCTGCTCGAGGTATTCGATACGCCGGCCGGCCCGGGCTGGATGATCGTGGGCTTGTGCGTTGTCCTGGCCGCGGCCGGTCTGTTCGTCGCATCGCGCGGCGGCCGCATGCGCGGCTGGCTGGCGTCGCTGCGGCAGGACGCACACCGTGCGCTGTTGACGCGCGGCGCATGGCCGGGGCAACTGGCGCTTTCGCTGGCGGTGCTCGCCACCTATTGCGGCATGTTCGCCTGCGCCGGGCGCATGATCGGCGCCGAAGCACCGGCTGCAACGCTGATCTTGATCGCACCGGTCGTGCTGCTGACCATGCTGCTGCCGATTTCGGTGGCCGGCTGGGGCGTACGCGAAACCGCCGCGGCCGGTGTCTGGGTCGCACTCGGATGGCCCGCGGCCGAAGGCGTGGCGGTATCGGTCGCCTACGGGGCGCTATGCCTGCTGACCAGTCTCCCCGGCGCGGCAATCTCGGCGCTGCGGCCGGTTCGTCGGGCAGAGCGCGCGTCGTAAGCGGCCCGCATCACGACCGTCGCGTGAGGACCACGTCGAACAACGTGTCGCCGTCCAGCGTGTAGCGACGCATCTTCGGGCGGGCCGCATCGCAAAGGCGTTGAATCGGGGGCAGGCTCAATCCCGGCCGTCCCGAGCCGATCAGCAACGGCGCCACCAGCACGTGCAGCCGATCCAGCATCCCGTCGGCAACGAAACGCGAAAGCGTGTTCGCCCCGCCCTCGACCAGCACGCGGCGGCAGCCGACCGACGCCAGCGCGGCAATCACGTCGCGCGGCGCCACACCGGATTCGACCTCGGGCAGCGGCAAGCGACGCACGTGGGCGGCGGGCGCGGGCAACCGCTCCATGCACGACGCGCCGACCAGGTGCAGCGTCGGCGGCGGATCCGCTTCCGATGCCAGCGGCGAAACATCAGCGGGCGCCCTGCCCCGCGGATCGAGCACCACCCGCACCGGATGCGGCCCGCTCACGCGCCGTACCGTCAGCTGCGGGTGATCGGCCACCACGGTGCCGACCCCGACCAGCACGCAATCGACCAGCGCGCGCAGCCGGTGCAGGTGGGTCAGCGCCGCATCGCCATTGACGTAATGCGAATCCCCGCTCTCGGTACAGATTCGCCCGTCCAGGCTCTGGCCGATCTGGCCGATCACGAACCCCTCGCGCGCCGTCGCCAGCGGCAGCAGGCACTCGATCATCTCGGCGGCAGCCGGCTCGATGTCGCTCCGGTCGTTCAGGACCACGTCGATGTCCGGCGCGCCGGGCGCCGGATCGCCCCGGCCCGCGGCGGCGAGAATCGTCCGCCAGGCGGTGTCCATGTCTGTTTTCATGATCTTGATTGTCGCTTTTTCTTGTCGACGAAATGGCGATTTGGATGCGACGTCGCTTCGGGTTGGTTTCATGAACTTAATGTTGCCCCGGGGTGATGTTGGCACCATGGCCGGGTGCGGGCGGCTTTTTCTTTGATACAACTTCAACTGCGTTTCGCCCCGCGCTGCGCGCTTGCGGGCGACCTGTTTTTGTCAGTCGCGACAAAAGTAGGCAAAAGCGCTTTTTACAGGCAGCAGAGAGCTGCGTTGCGGGTTGACCGGACTTGGGGGTTAGGTGTTTGATCGCGGCTGTGGCTGGAGATCTTCTTGCCCGATCGTCATGTGCGGCCTGGTTTGCGGGCGGCGACGGGATTCCGGCTTCGATGGCTATCGGAGCGGGGTTTCCTCGATCGAGGGCGTTGTGATCATCGGTGGATGCTGAAGCGGGTTCCAGATTGGGGTGGTGAGTGGGTTGGGTGGCTGTATCGGCTCCTGGACTTCTGCAACCGGCCGCCGGACGCTTCCTGCTTCGGGCGGTGCGCCGGAGATGCCGCCCCGACCGGCGAAACCTGTCTTCCCAGATTTTCGTAGGAGGCGTCTCCAGGCGCCGAGGGCTCTACCCCGATCGCGGCCTGGAGACCGCTCCTACACGACGTTGCAGGCAGCGTCACCATGCCCGCCACCGGGCAAGGACACCGACCGCAACCAGGCCACCACCAGCCCTCACCGCCCCGAACTGGAACCCACTTCAGCATCCCCAGCAGACCAGTACAAGCACAATCGAGGCGACCCCGCTCCGATAACCATCGAAGCCGGGATCCCGTCGTCACCCGCAAGCCGAGGAACCACTCCGCACGGGCAAGAAGATCTCGAAACAAAACCCGATGCCACACACCTAACCACCTGCCCCTCCGACCTGCACCTCGAACAGCTGCTGCCTGTAAAGCGCATTTTTGGTTACTTTTTTTGCAACCGAAAAAAGTCACTCGCCTGCAAGCGCGAAGCGCGTGGCGAAACGCAGTTGCAGTTGCAGTTGAATAAAAAGCCGCAGCACCACATTGCCTTCATCGGCCGAAATTCAAATAACCTATGAATTCAATCCGAACAATCAATTTGATTTACAGACAAGAATCATTATCATCCGTATGCAAGCAAACCCGAAAGGACATCGGGATGACCAAATACAAGACGATGAGCTTCGCCCTGGTCCACATGACGGTCGCCTTCGTCGTCGTGTACCTGATGACTGGATCGGCAGCGGTGGGGGGCGCCGTGGCGCTGGTGGAGCCGGCGTGCAATACGCTGGCCTACTTCTTTCATGAAATCTTCTGGGAGAGACGAACGCGCCGAAAGATCGGCGGGGTGGGTTTCAGCGCCTGAAGCGCGCCAGGTCCGACAGCAGGGCTCGTCCGTCGATGGCGTCGGGCTCGGCCAGGAAATCGGCGACGCGAGCGCGGCACTTGCCTGCGTCGATTGTGACCAGCGCGGCCTTGACCGCGGCCAGCTGGCCCGGCGGCAGGCTGAATTCCGTAATGCCCAGGCCCAGCAACAGGCCGGCGTAGTCGGGGTCGCCGGCCAGCTCACCGCAAATCTGTGTCGAACGACCCGCCGCACGCGCGCCGCGCACGATGGTCGCCAGCATTTCGATGACGGCCCGGCTGGACGGATCGAACAGATGGCTGACCAGCTCGTCCTGGCGATCCACCGCCAGCACGTACTGAATCAGGTCGTTGGTGCCGATTGAGACGAAATCCAGCACGCTGGCCAGCTGGCGGGTCAAAAGTGCCGCAGCCGGGGTTTCTATCATGCCGCCGACTTCGATCTCGGGATCGGGACGAATGCCGCGCTGCTGCAGTTGCTCGCGGCTTTGGGCGATCAGTTCGCGCGCCTGTCCCACCTCCTCGACCCGGCTGAGCATCGGCAGCAGAATCCGGACCGGCCCATGGGCCGAAGCACGCAGGATGGCGCGGATCTGGGTCTGGAAATTATCCTGCATGGCCAGCGACATCCTTATGCCGCGCAGTCCCAGCGCCGGATTGGGGCCACTGAGGTGCTTGAGTTCGTCGGGCAGCTTGTCGCCGCCGGCGTCCAGCGTACGAATCGTCAACGGCTTGCCACCAAGCGTCTCCACGGCGTCTCGATAAACCTCGAACTGGGCCTCTTCATCGGCCTTGTCGGCGCTGGCGAAAATGAACTCCGAACGCATCAGGCCGACGCCCACCGCGCCGCTTTCACGGCAGCGCTCGAGTTCCGCCGGCTGCTCGGCATTGCCGAACAGCCGGAACCGTTCACCGTCGGCGGTGCGGTCCGGCTCGGTCAGCACACGCTCGAGATTGCGCCGATTGCGCCGGAACAACGCCATTTTCTCGGCGTAGTGGCCGTGCAGACGTTCGTCGCGCGTGGCCAGCAGGATGCCGTAATGGCTGTCCAGGATCACCGGTTCGCCCTCGCGCAACAATCTTTGCGAGCGATGCACGGCAACCACCATCGGAATGCCCAGCCCGCGCGCCACGATCGCGGCGTGGGACCAGATGCTGCCGTGCTCGGTCACCAGGCCGGCGACACGTCGCTGATGCAGTGCCGCAAGTTCGGCCGGACTGAGCGCATCGGCCAGCACCACGGTCTCGTCGAGCTGGTGGGGAACACGTTCATCAAGTACGCTTGCCGGCTGCTCGGCCAGCTGCCGCTGCAGCAGCCGGACCACCTGATCGAGATCCTCGACCCGCAGCGCCAGGTAATCGTCCTCGATACGCCGGAATTCGCGGCGCAGCGCGGCCGCCTGAAGATCCAGCGCCCACTCGGCGTTGATTCTCTCGTCGCGAATCCGGCGCGCAGCCTCGCCCAGCAGCATGTCGTCGCGCGCCATCATCCGATGGGCCTGGAGAAGTTCGGCGGCCGAGCCGCGACGGTCGCTGCCCAGCTCCCTTTCCATGCGCGAGAGCTCGTCCTGGCAGCGCTGCGCGGCCTGCTGAAGCCGGTCGATCTCGGCGCCGACGTCGCCGGCTTCCAGGTCGTACTCGGGCAGGTCCAGTTCGCCGCTGGAGAACAGGTGCGCCTGGCCGATCGCAATGCCGTCGGATACACCGGTTCCACTGAGCGAGAAGATCATTCGCCCTCCCCGAAGCGGTCGTTGACCAGGGCTACGAGGGCCGCCAGCGCCTCGTCCTCGTCCGTCCCGTCACACTCGATGTCGAGCTCGGTGCCGACCGGCGCGGCCAGCATGAGCACGCCCATGATGGACTTGGCGTTGACCCGCCGGCCATCGCGCACCACGCTGACGCTGCTCTGGAATTCGGCCGCTGTACTCACCAGCTTGCTGGCCGCGCGCGCATGCAGGCCCAGGCGATTGCACAGCGTCACGCGCTCAGTTTTCAAGATGCTCTCCGATGAAAGTGGCCGCATGCGCGCCGTGCGCGGCAAGCTCGGCGAGCGCGGCGGCGGGCTTGTGCCTGTGGTTGAGCGCGCGCAACAGCATGGGCAGGTTGAGTCCGGTCAGAACCGGCGCATCGCTCCCGACGCCTGCCGCCGCTTTCATCGCCAGATTGTGCGGCGTCGCACCGGGAAGATCGGTCATGATCAGCGGCGGTTCGGCCTCCCGCCAGCGCTCGAGTGCCGCGACCAGCCGCGCCAGAGAACGCTCCGGATCGTCACCCTCCCGCACCGGCAACAGCGTGACGTCCACCGTGCGGTCGAGGATGACCTCGGCGACTTCGCACAGCGCCTCGCCTATGCCCCGGTGTGCAACGATCACGATGTCGGTCATCGAATCAACTCGCGATGGTGGGTGACCACGCCCAGGTCTCGCTCGCGCCAGCGGCGAGCGAGCTCGTCAACCAGGTAGACCGAACGATGCTTGCCGCCCGTGCAACCGATGGCAACCGTGAGATGGCTGCGCTGCTCCTGGGCCCAGATCGGCAGCCAGCGTCGCACGAACCGATCGATATCGTCGGTAAACTCGCGAACCAGCGGCGCGGCGGCCAGAAATTCGCGCACCGGCGCCTCCAGGCCGGTCGACGCCCTGAGGTCGGGCTGCCAGTGCGGATTGGGCAGGCAGCGCGCGTCGAACACCAGGTCGACGTCGCGAGGCACGCCTTTCTTGAAAGCGAAAGATTCGAGGACCAGGTTGGATATCTTCGGCGTGCCGGCCGGCTTGATCAGGTTCCAGATCCGGCGCCGGAGCTCGTGGATATTGCTTTCGCTGGTATCGATCACGTGTGCGGCCTGCTCGGCAAGCGGCTCGAGTATTTTCCGCTCTTCGGCGATGGCCTGGGCAAGCGTGCGATCACCGCCCAGGGGATGCCGCCGACGAGTCTCCGAGAAGCGCCGAATAAGCACGTCGCTCTCGGCGGTCAGGAATATCAGGTCGCAGGGCAGCGAAAGGCGGCCGATCAGATCGGGCAGCTGGGCCAGTTCCTCGGCGCCGGCGCGAGCATCGATTCCCACGGCGAGTCGCTGGTAGCGCTGCGGATTCGATTCGATCTGACCGGCAAGCGCCGGCAACAGGGCACCCGGAAGGTTATCGACGCAGTAGTAGCCGTGATCCTCCAGCGCGTTCAGGGCCACCGACTTGCCGCTGCCCGACAGCCCACTGACCAGCAGCAGCGGCTGGATGGAGCGATCACTCATGACGCATCAGCCGGCCGTGGCGCTCGAGGAACTCGGCCGTGGCATCGAAGCCCTTCATTCTAAGCATGAAGTTGCGCACCGCGGCCTCCGCGATCACCGCCAGGTTGCGGCCGGGCAGCACCGGCAGCAAAATGCGCGGAATTTCCAGGTCCAGCACCCGCGATTTCTCCGACTGCCCCGCAAGCCGGTCGAGTTTCGACTCATCACCGGGTTGCGGCTGGTGCAGGTGCAGGATCAGCCGGAGAAACTTGTTCGACTTCACCGCTGCATCGCCGAACATTCGGCGCACGTTCAGTACGCCCAGCCCGCGCACCTCGAGACAGTCGCGCAGGACTTCAGGGCACGAGCCGTCGATGATGTCGGGCGTCATCTGGGTGAATTCCGGGCTGTCGTCGGCGATCAGCCGGTGACCGCGCGTGAGCAGCTCGAGCGCCAGTTCGCTCTTTCCGGCGCCGGCGTCGCCGGTGATCAGGACGCCCAGCGTGAAGACTTCCATGAATACGCCATGAACCACCACCGAGTGGGCGAGCGCCCGCGCCACCTGATATTGCAGCGTCGAAACCAGTTCCCACCCCGGTCGGTTGGAGCGCAGCAGCGGGGTGTCGCTTTCGCGCGAGAGTTCTTCCAGGTCGTCCCCGACTTCTCCGCCGCTGGCGACGATCAAGGCGGCCGGACGCTCGGCGCAGATGCCGGCAATGGTTTCCCAGCGTTTCTTGGCATCGAGCTGGTCCAGCCAGGCCAACTCCTCGCGACCCAGCACCTGGATCCGATTGGGATGAATGAGATTCAGGTAGCCTACCAGCGACGGGCGGGCGCGAAAACTGGCGACTGAAAGGGTGCGCCTGTCGGCATGACGGCGGCCGCTGATCCAGCGCAACTCCAGGCGATCGCTGAAGCGCTCGAAGAGCTCGGACACCGTCATCTCGTTCATTACGAACTCTCGCTCTTGGACTCTCCAGTCAGAATCGAGGCGAGCTGGCGAAAATCAGTGGCGCGGCGCAGTTCCTCGCGCTGTCTTGGATCGCTGAACAGTTCCGCGATCGAGGCCAGCAGCTTCAGGTGCGCCTCGCTGCACTGCGAAGGCACGGCAAGCGCGAAGAACAGGTCGACGCTGCTTGCGTCTGGGCTGTCGAAATCGATCGGGCGCGTGAGCCGGATGAAAGCGCCGGAGACACTCGACTGTCCCACCCGGCAGTGTGGAATCGCCACGCCGTGACCCAGGCCGGTGGAGCCCAACCGTTCGCGTTGACACAGGCCCTCGAAGATATCCCGGCTACTGACAGACTGATCGCCCTGAGCAAGGAGCTTTGCGGCCTTTTCGAGGACTGATTTCTTGCTTGCCAGATTCTGATCCAGCACCACTCGGTCTGTGCTGAGCAAATCGACAAGCGGCATGCTGGCAGCCATTGCTGGGGCGATTTCCGTTTGTGAGGCTGTTGAATCAGCCGGCCTCGGCCGGCCGGTCGTTGCGATGATGGTCGGTGACCTTGCCCTTGTGGCGGCGGACCTGGCGATCCAGTCTGTCGGCCAGTTTGTCGATGGCCGCGTACATGTCCTCGGCCACACCCTCGGCATGAATCGGATTGGTACGCCCGCCGACGCCCACCGTGGCCTCAGCGGTATGTTCAATCTTTTCCAGACGCAGAACCACATGGACGCCCGTGATGTTGTCGAAGTGGCGCTCGAGGCGCTCGAGCTTTTCGGTGACGTAAGCGCGCAGGGCTTGCGTGACCTCTACATTCTGTCCACTGATGTCGATCTGCATCATCAAATCTCCTGTTGCTGTACCTGGTCGCCTGGCATCGGGCGAGACGCGAAGAATACGCGGCCCTGCCACGAGGGCAACTCACCAGTTCCAATGGTATACCAGAGTGCTGAATGATTCAGCCTGCCGTGCCGTGAAGGCCAGCACGTCGACGCCTCGAGGAATTGGGTATGCCCAACTGCTCGCGGTATTTTGCGACCGTTCGCCTGGCCAGCATCAGACCGGATTTTTCCAGTGTCTCGACCAGGGCCTGGTCCGACAGCGGACGGGCGGGGTCCTCTTCCCGAATCATCCTGTCCAGTCGCGCCCTCACCGCTGTTGCCGACACCTCCCCTCCGTCACGCGCCGCAATCGCGACCGAGAAGAAATATTTCAATTCGAATGTGCCGCGCGGCGTATGCAGATATTTGCCGGTCGTGGCCCGCGATACCGTGGATTCGTGGACTTCGACCAGGTCGGCAACCTGTTTCTGCAGCAATGGCTGCATTGCGACGTCGCCTTGCTTGAGGAATTCCGTCTGTCGCTGAACGATCGCATGGATCACGGCGCGCAGGGTCTGGTTTCTCATTTCAAGCGAGCTGATCAACCATTGGGCCTCCTTGAGCTGTTCGCGCAGGTAGTCCCTGTCCTTGCCAGCGGTGGATTTGATGAGACTGCTGTAGGCGGCATTGATCCTGAGCGCCGGCTCCTGGGCACGGTTCAACGTGACCCGCCAGCCGTCGCCGTCAGGATGCACGTAGGCATCGGGAATGATGTAGTCCTGGTTTTCGCTGGAGAAACGAAGGCCCGGTCTCGGATCCAGCCTGCGGATCACGGCCAATGCCTGGTCGATCTCCTGCTGACCAAAGCCGGAACTGCGACGCAGTGCGGCCGGATCGCCGGAACCCAGCGCCTCGAGGTGCTTTTCTATCAGGTGCTCGGCCAGACCGCGGCCGGGGATACCGACCGGCA
>Ga0102925_1000655_pt1 | contig 18908 bp, 18 predicted proteins | sample SalPonR1_A_D1_MG_FD_78216 | JGI IMG/M metagenome (GOLD analysis project Ga0102925, IMG submission 78216) | Salt pond soil microbial communities from South San Francisco under conditions of wetland restoration - Salt Pond MetaG R1_A_D1_MG | ecosystem: Environmental > Aquatic > Marine > Intertidal...
CATGACCTCGCCGGTCTCGATGGGCTGGCGCAGGGTTTCCAGGACGGTACGGGCGAATTCGGGAAATTCATCCAGGAAGAGAACGCCGTTATGGGCGAGGCTGATTTCCCCCGGCCCGGCACGTCGCCCGCCGCCGACGATGGCGGCCATCGAGGCGGTGTGATGCGGCTCACGAAAAGGCCGCGTGCGGTTGATGCCGCCTTCGTCCAGAAGTCCTGCCAGCGAATGGATCATCGAAGTTTCCAGCGCCTCGGGCGCGGTCAGGGGCGGCAGGATGCCGGGCAGGCGCGCGGCCAGCATGGATTTGCCCGACCCCGGCGTGCCGACCATCATCAGGTGGTGGCGTCCGGCGGCGGCGATTTCCAGCGCCCGCTTGGCGCGTTCCTGGCCCTTCACATCCAGCAGATCGCGCCCGCTGGCATCGGTCGTGACCTCGCCGGGTTCCGCCGGGGCAAGCGGTGACTGGCCGGTATAGTGGCGCACGACATCGGCAAGGCTGGCGGCGCCGATCACCTCGGCGGCACCGACCCAGGCGGCCTCGGCGCCCGAGGCCTTTGGGCAAAGCAGGGTGCGTTCGTCCTCGGCGGCGGCCATCGCGGCGGGCAGGGCGCCGATTACCGGGACCAGCGTGCCATCAAGTGAAAGTTCCCCGAGCGAGCAGGTGCCTTCGACCGCGTCGGCGGGAATGATTTCGAGCGCGGCCAGAAGCGCCAGCGCGATGGGCAGGTCGAAATGGCTGCCTTCCTTGGGCAGGTCGGCGGGGCTGAGATTGATGGTGATCCGTTTCGAGGGCAGGGCGATCGCCATCGAGCTGAGTGCCGCGCGCACACGGTCGCGCGCCTCGGAAACGGCCTTGTCGGGCAGGCCGACAAGCGAAAAGGCGGGCAGACCGGGGCTGATCGCGCATTGCACTTCGACTTGGCGTGCACGGATTCCCTCGAAGGCCACCGTGTAGGCGCGCGCGACCATCGGCATGTTCCCTGTCTGGTTAATCCCGGTTAACCAGACTTACGCCCGCGCGGTTTAGGAAGTGTTAACGCGGGCGGGCGTTTTCGCCGCCATGCGCTGGTCTCTCGGCGTCAGATCTGCTGGTCGTATTCGCCCACCGAAGGTTCGGTGCGGATCACCGCATCGAGATCGGCGAAGATCGCACGCATCTCGGCCTCGCTTTCGCTGCTTTCGCAGACCACCACCAGGTTGGGGGTGTTCGAGCTGGCACGCACCAGCCCCCAGGAGCCGTTATCGAGGATCACGCGGGCGCCGTTGACGGTGACCACCTCCTTGACCGGGCGGCCCGCGACCAATTCGCCGGCCTCGGCCTTGGCGACCAGTCGCGCGACGATGCGGTCCAGCACCTCGTATTTCTCGGTATCGGCGCACCAGGGCGACATGGTGGGGGTCGACCATGTCTGCGGCAGGGCGCGGCGCAGGTCGGACATCGAGGAATCGCGATTGCGGTCCATCAGCTTGCAGATCTCGACCGCCACGCGCATCCCGCAATCATAGCCGCGGCCAACCGGCTCGGCCAGAAAGTAGTGGCCCGATTTCTCGAACCCGGCCAGAGCGCCGATTTCCTTGACCCGGCGTTTCATGTGGGAGTGGCCGGTTTTCCAGTAATCGGCGGTCACGCCGTTCTTTTGCAATTCCGGGTCCGAGGCGAAGAGGCCGGTCGATTTCACGTCCGCGACGAAGGTCGAATTGGGATAGATCCCCGAGAGGTCGCGGGCCATGATGACGCCCATCTTGTCGGCGAAGATTTCCTCGCCCTCGTCATCGACCACGCCGCAGCGATCGCCGTCGCCATCGAAGCCAAGTGCGAAATCCGCCCCGGTGGCGCGCACGCTATCGGCCATGTCATGCAGCATTTCCATGGCTTCGGGGTTGGGGTTGTAGTTGGGAAAGGTGTAATCGAGCTCGTTATGCGAGGGGATCACCTCGACGCCGATGCGCTCGAACAGTTCAGGCGCGAAGGCCGCGGCGGTGCCGTTGCCGGTGGCGCAGACGACGCGCAGCTTGCGCGACATCTTGAAATCGCCGACGAGGTCGTCGAGATACGCCTCGCGCACGCCATAGACGAATTCATAGGAGCCACCCGCGCGCGGCTCTCCTTCGCCATTCAGTACGATATCGCGCAGCTCGGCCATTTCGTCGGGGCCGTGGGTAAGGGGGCGTTCAAAGCCCATCTTGACCCCGGTCCAGCCATTGGGATTATGGCTGGCGGTGACCATGGCCACGGCAGGCGCATCAAGGTGGAACTGGGCGAAATAGGCCATCGGTGACAGGGCCGGGCCGATATCACGCACCCGGATGCCTGCCTGCATCAACCCGATGATGAGCGCCTGTTTGATCGCCAGCGAATAGTCGCGGTAATCGTTGCCGACGGCGATTTCGGGGCGGATGCCACGGCGCTGCATCTGGGTGCCGAGGCCAAGGCCAAGAGCGGTCATGCCGGGCAGGTTGATCTCGTCAGGGTATTTCCAGCGCGCGTCATATTCGCGAAAGCCCGTGGGCGCGATCATGGCATCACGCAGGAATTCCCAGGTATTCGGCGTGCAGTTGGGCAATGGTTTGGTCATGTTGAAGACTCGTTATCGGGAATGGGAAAAGGTCAGAGAGCGACCGGGTTGGCCTTGGCGACATCGTCCAGCGCCTTGAGCACCCCGAGCAGCGCGTGCATCTCATTGAGCGGGATCATGTTGGGCCCGTCCGAAGGCGCGGTGCCGGGGTCTTCGTGGGTTTCGATGAATACGGCCGCCACGCCAAGCGACACTGCGGCGCGGGCCATGACCGGGGCGAATTCGCGCTGGCCGCCGGTGCTGCCGCCTTGGCCGCCGGGTTGTTGCACGCTGTGGGTGGCATCCATCACCACGGGATAGCCGGTGGCGGCCATCTGCGGCAGGGCGCGCATGTCGGCGACAAGGGCGTTGTAGCCAAAGGAGGTGCCGCGCTCGGTCAGAAGGATGCGGCGATTGCCGGTGCTTTCGATCTTGGAGATCACGTTGGGCATGTCCCAGGGGGCCAGGAACTGTCCCTTCTTGACGTTGATCGCCGCGCCGGTTTCACCGGCGGCAATCAAAAGGTCGGTCTGACGGCACAGAAACGCGGGAATTTGCAGCACGTCGGCCACGTCGGCCACCGGGGCGCATTGATCGGGAAGGTGGATATCGGTCAACACCGGCAGCCCGAGGCTGTGTTTGACCGATTGCAGCACCTTGAGCCCCTCATCCATGCCAAGCCCGCGCTTGCCCGAAAGCGAGGTGCGGTTGGCCTTGTCGAAGCTGCCCTTGAAGATCAGCCCGATCCCAAGTGCCGCGCAGCTTTCCTTGAGGCTGCCCGCGATCATCTGCGCGTGATCCGCTGATTCAAGCTGGCAGGGACCGGCGATAAGGGTCAGGGGCTGGTCGTTGCCGACGCTGAGCCCCGAAAGATCGATATGGGTCATGGTCAAGACGAGACCTGTTCACGAAGAATGGAAGCGGTAAGCGATATCATCATGTAGATACCCGCGAAGATCAGGAACGCAAGCACAGTGTTTTCAAAGGACCGCGGATAGGACGGATCCTGCGAGGGCACTGGTTTCACGCTGACGGTCAGGTAGCGGACCTGCTTGTTGGCTTCGATTTCCGATTGCCGTTTGGCCTCCAGCGCGGATTGCAGCACCATGTCGGCAGTCGCCAGATCGGCCTGGGCGATCTGGATCGCGGCAGCCTGAGCGGCCAGCGAGGAGGTTCCCTCGCTCGCCTCGGTCAGGCGAGCGTTCTGCTTGCGCAGTTCGGATTCGAGCCCCTCTATTTCACCCTGGAGCGCCTCGACCCGCGCCTGGTTGGGGCGCGCGTTATTGAGCTGCGTGTTAAGCGCCAGTTGTTTTTCCTGCAACTGAAGTTCCGCCGAGCCGATCAGCGAGCGGATATTGGCAATCTCGCCCTCGGGGTCGAGGATAGACCCCTCTTGCAGTTCGACAAGCTGTCTCTGGGCATCGCGGCGCTGATCCTTGGCCTGTTCCAGGCTTTGCGCCGCCGTGCGGACCGCATCGCTGCGCTTTTCGGAACTGAGTTCATCGACGCGCTCTTCGGCATAGTCGATCAGTTTTTCCGAGAACTGCGCCGAAGCCGCCGGATCGGCAGTGGAGAGTTCCATCCGGATGACACCCTCGGTGGGGTCGTAGCCCAGTTTCACGTATTTCTTGTAGAGCTTGTAGGCGTCCTCGTTCGAGGCATCGGGCGCGAGCCGCTGGATCGGGTCGATCCAGTCCTGGCTGAAATGTTCGCGAAACCCGACATCGCTGTCGAGGCGCAGCATCGCGTCCTTGGATTGCAGGTAGGATTGCGTGGCAATGGAATCCTGACCGGTGGCGAATTGGCTGGGCAGGAGCCCGCCAAGCCCGCCGGCCGAGCCGCCCGAGCCATCGGCGGTCAGGATCAGGAATTCGGACTTGGTGGAATACATCGGTGTCGCGATGGCGTAATAATAGTAACCCGCGATCAGCGTCGGCAGGAACACGAAGGCCGTCAGGCGCGAGAACAGCAGGAGCAGCTTGCGCCGGCGCCGCTTGGCGATATCGCGCTGGATCTGGCCGATTTCGTCGGCCCGCCGATCTGCCGGGCTGACGTCGGTCGATGGCAGGGTTTGCTGGCCTGCCGGCACCGTCTGGGGCAGTTGCAGGCGTTTGGGGTCGTCGGGCTGGGGCGTGGTGGTCAGGGCGGTTCCGCCCGTCCCACCCGACCCACCCCCGGCGCCTTCGCCCGCGACAAGCTCCAGCATGCTGCCGCGCTGGAAAGGATCAATGCCCTTCGCGCGCAAAAGGCGGACCGCGTCGAAATCCGAGGTCGGCGCCAGCCCGTGCTTTTGCGCCATGCGCCGCGCCATGCGCAGCTCACGCCCGGTCAGACCTTCCTTGCGGATGTCCTCGATATTCTGCGAGGCGCTGGTTTCGCGCGCCGAACTGACCTGGCCTTCGCGCAAGGGTTCGCGCGCGGCAACGTCGCTGCCGTGTTGATCGGGTGCGGAATCCTGCGGCGCATTCGGGTTGCGGCGGATACGGAACTTCCTAGCCTTGGGTTTCGTAGTCATAGAGTTGCTTTGCCTCTTCCAAGGTATCAAACATATACAGCTTTCCGCCCATCAGGACAGCCGCGGATTGCGCGAATTTTTCAAGTACTTCGGGTTTGTGGGACACGATCACGACGGTGGTGGTGCGCAGCCTTTCGCGCAGAATCTCGCCGGCCTTGCGGTTGAACTCGACATCGGTCGAACCGGGCATGCCCTCGTCGATCAGATAGATGTCGAAATCAAGCGCCAGCATCAGCGAAAAGGTGAACCGCGCGCGCATCCCCGAAGAGTAGGTGCCGAGCGGCTGATCGAAATATTCGCCCAGGTTGCACATCCAGCGGCAATAGGCCTCGATATAGTCGGGGTCGAGCCCGTAGAGACGCGCGATGTAGCGGGCGTTTTCCATCGCCGAGATCTTCGAGATGACGCCGCCCATGAAACCCAGCGGAAAGCTGATACGGCAGCGGCGGCGGATTTCGCCCTCGTCGGGTTTCTCGAGCCCCGCCATCATGTTGATCAGTGTCGTCTTGCCGGTGCCATTGGGGGCGAGGATACCAAGCGACTGGCCCAGTTCGACACGAAACGACACGCGGTCAAGGATCACCTTGCGCTGCGTGCCTGTCCAGAAGGACTTGCTCACATTGTCGAATTCGAGCATCCAGGTCGCTCCGATGCTGCTCTGGCCTCATCCTCTTATATGGGGACCTTTGCGAGGCGTCACTCGATACGTTCATGGCATTATGCCGGATCGCGCTGTCTTGTTACAGCGAAACAGGGCTTTTTTATGCCGGATACGGAATATTTTCGAGCCAAATCGTGCGGGCAACATGGCTTCTCAGGCGGCGTCCCTTGCCGGACGGGTCCGGCAGGGGCGCACCGGAGGTTGCAAGCTTCGGGCCAGCAAGGGCCGCGCTGGGTCAGGTATCCGAGGCACGGGTCAGCGACAGGCGCGCGGTTTCCAGATGTTCCTTCATGATATTGGCGGCGCGTTCGGGTTCGCGGGTGCGGATCGCGTTGAGGATCTGGCGGTGCTGCGTGTTGTAGGTGGCGATGGTGCGGCGATCCAGCGTCAGGTGGCGCATCCGGGTCCAGTCGTCTTCGCTGCGCACGGTAGCGATCTGATCGATGATCCAGGTCAGCAAGCCGTTGCGGGTGCATTCCACCAGTGCACGGTGGAAATCGGTATCGGCATCGGAAAAACCGACCGGATCGTCGAGGCACTCTTCCATGCGGTTGCAGAGTTCCTCCATCCGGTCGAAATCGGACTGGCGGCCATGCAGCACCGAAAGGCGGCAGATATGCGGCTCGAGCGCGAATCGCGCATCCATCAATTCCAGCGGGGTGGCGTGTTCGATGGCGCTGGCCGAATTGTCGTCGGGTTGGTGAACCACATATGTGCCACTGCCGGGCCGGGTTTCGACAAACCCTTCTTTTTCAAGACGCATCAGGGCCTTGCGCACGGTTCCGCGGGCCGCACCATAGCTGTCGGACAGCACCCGCTCCGGCGGGAGGCGATCATGCAGTTGCAGACTCCCCTTGGAAATCTCGCGCCGGATCAAAGCCGCGATGTCAGCCGCACCGAGCTTCTGGTCTGCGGAAACGTTCATCATTTGCCTCTTTTCTGGACCAATTATATACCATTTGACGCTTTGGGCCACCAAATTCAGCGGCATTGGATCAAAAGTGGTTGACTTTTGGGCCGATCGCCGGAAACTCGGACCAACAGCGCTCCACCAAACCGGCGTGACACATAGTGTGTTCCCGGCGGCAGGCAAAGACTGGGACAGATGCGACATGACGTTTCATGATGCGGAAACACAACAGTTCACGGCCCCGACGGCCCGGTTTGGTGGGCAGTGCCCGGCGCCCGCATCGCAAGCGCGCGAAAGATCCAAATTTGCACCGCTCCACCTCGCGCCGGATTGCCCGGCTGTGTGGAGCTAACGTCACTCGGCCGTAAAGACGGGCACAAGACCCGCAGGCGGCACAATCACCAGGGAGAGTTAAAAGTGGCTGAGACAGATCTCGAGAAATTCGTGGAAGCGCCGGGGCGTGACGAAAAGATCAAGGAAGTCCGCAAGAAGATCGATGAGCTGGGGATCGAGTATCTCTATCTTCAGTTCGTGTCGGTGACCGGCAAGATCATGGGCAAGGGCATTCCCGCCGACCATTGGGAGCAAGTGGCCAAGAAGGGCTTTCAGCTGGTTTACGGCGCGACGATGAACCTGTTCCTGAACCGGGCGGGGGATTACATGGGCTATGGCCCCGAGGCGGCCGAACTGATCGGCATTCCCGAGCCCGAGACCTTCATGCAACTGCCCTGGGCCCCCGAGATCGGCCGTTTCTACTGCACGCTGTTCCGCAACCGGGAGGAAAAGGAAAACCCCGGCGGCTACCTGACCGCCGACAGTCGCGGCAACCTGCGCCGCCTGCACGAGGAATTCACCAAGAAGCACGGCACCAAGCTGCGCATCGGCACCGAACCCGAGATGATGTGGCTGAAATTCGACGAGAACGGCAAGCCGAAGGACGGTTTCTCGAAGCCCTATTGCTATCATATCGACCAGTTCGAAAGCCTGCGCCCGGTGTCGCTTCAGGTGATCCGTTATGCCCGCAAGATGGGTCTGGACATGATCCAGGGCGATCACGAGGACGCGCCGGGGCAACTTGAGCTGAACTGGATGTTCGACGACGTGCTGCGCAATGCCGACCGACTGACCACCTATCGCCAGATCTGTGCGCAGGTGGCGCGCGAGCAGGGCATTTTCGCCTGTTTCATGACCAAGCCGTTCATGGGGGTGTCGGCCTCGGGCTGTCACCACAACATGAGCCTGTGGCATGGTGGCGAGGACGCGTTCGTCAAATGCGGCAACGATCCCGACAACCTGCCCGGCATGGCCGACAACTACATGTATGTGAGGGGCGGCGAGAACACCTTCATGCCCGATACCGACGATCCGCAGATGCCCGGCACGGAGGGGCTCAAGGCGATCGGCGGCGTGGTCCATCACCTTCAGGCGCTGACGGCGATCGGCTGTTCGACGGTGAATTCCTATCGCCGGTTGTGGGATACGGGGTTCTGGGCACCGGTGTTCAGCGACTGGGGTTTCCAGAACCGGACCACGGGCCTGCGCGTCTCGGCGCCGGGGCGGTTCGAATACCGCTCGGTCGACTCGATGGTGAACCCTTACCTGATGGGCGCGACCCTGCTGGCGGCGATGGATGACGGGCTGGAAAACAGCCTTGATCCCGGCAAGCCCGAAGAGCGCAACATCTACGAGGCGATGGCCGAGGGGAAGGATGTGAAGAAACTGCCGATGTCGCTGGGCGAGGCGCTGGACAAGCTGGCCAACGACGAGGTGGTGCAGCGCGGCATGCCCGGCGAGATGTATCGCCTGTACGAGGAATACAAGCGCGACGAGTTCGCGCGGTTCATGTCCACCGTCACCGAATGGGACAACGAAATGTACATGGAGTGCCTGCCCTGAGGCATTCCTGTCCTGGCGGCAGGCGCATCATGCCTGCCGCCTCTCTTGACCGTTAAACTGAGGAGGCGCATTCAAGATGTGCGGAATTGCTGGATTGATCCACAAGGGCAAGAGCGCGAATGTCGGGTCCGAGATGACCGCGATGCTCCAGGCCCTGAAACACCGGGGCCCCGACAGCACCGGCTATGCCGTTTACGGCGAACCCACCGAGGGCGATTACGTGATGCGCCTGAAGGTGGCCGAGGCCGAGGACATGGACAAGGGCCGCGGCGTCCACAAGATCATCGAGGCCCGCATCGCGGATGTCGAAGAGATCATGGAAGAGGCCGGCGCCAAGGTCAAATCTCGTGAGGCGGCCACCGAATACGCGCTGCGCTATGTGCTGACCCATGAGGGCAACACCGGCGACATGGCCAAATCCATCGAGGAGGTCGAGGGCGTCGAGATCCTGTCGATGGGCAACGGCCTGGAACTGATCAAGGATCTCGGCGACGCGACGGTCGTCTCGGACATGTATGGGCTCAAGGATTTCAAGGGCACGCATGGCATCGGCCATACCCGGATGGCCACGGAATCCGATGTCGATATCAAGTCGGCACACCCTTACTGGGCATTCCCCTATAATGACGTCAGCGTTGTCCATAACGGCCAGATCACCAATTACTGGATCATGCGCCGCGAGATGGAGCGCAAGGGCCACCGTTTCATGTCGAATTGCGACAGCGAACTGCTGGCGGTCTACACCGCGCATAACCTGTCCAATGGCATCTCGCTCGAGGACAGCCTGCGGCAGTCCATCGACGAGATCGACGGCGTGTTCACCTATCTGGTCGCCACCAAGGACCAGCTGGGCATGGCCAAGGACACGATGGCCGCGAAACCGCTGGTTCTTTACGAATCCGACGACCTGATCGCGATGGCCTCGGAAGAGGTGGCTATCCGCGCCATCCTTCCCGAAGAGATCGACACCACTGACCCTTACGACGAGGAGGTTCGGGTATGGCAAGCATGACCGACGACGACCTGAAACAGATGAGTCAGGACGAGCGCGCCAAGGCGCTTGGAATGACCACCGAACAGCTCACGGGCAAGTCGCTCTATATCGAGTTCGATCCCGAGGCGAGCGAGCGCTATACCTATCCCTGGTCCTATGAAGTCGATTTCAACAAACGCACCGAGATCGACACCGACACGCTGAGCACGACCGAGGTGAACAGCGCGATCCGGGACAGGATGAAAGAGGGCTACGGCACCATCGTTCTGAAGAACCCGCGCGGCAAGCACAGCCTTGGCGTGGGAATCCTGAACAAGCTGAATCTGATCGTCGAAGGGTCCTGCGGGTATTTCGGCGTCGGGCTGATCGACGGGCCGAATGTGCGCATCACCGGGCGCGTCGGCTGGTCCTGCGGCGAGAACATGATGGCGGGCACCGTCGTCATCGAAAAGAACGCCGGTTCGACCTTTGGCGCGGCGATGCGTGGCGGTGACCTTGTCTGCCGCGGTTCGGTCGGGTCGCGCACGGGCATCGACCAGAAGGGCGGCACGATTATCGTCGGTGGCGATACCGGCGCGCTGAGCGGGTTCATGATGCAGCGCGGGCGCATGGTTGTCTGCGGCAATGCCGGCAAGAATCTCGGCGACTCGATGTATGACGGCACGATCTTCGTGGGCGGCGAAATCCGCTCGCTGGGGGTGGATGCCATCGAGGCCGAACTGACAGATCTGGACCGGCAATGGCTGACCCGCAAGCTGACCCAATACGGGCTGATGCCCGACAAGGGCGTGGATCATTTCACCAAGGTCGTCGCAGGCAAGCAGCTGTGGAACTACGACAACCTCGAACCGTCCGAAAAGAAACTCATTCTGTAACGGAACGGCGCCCCGCGCCTTCCCTTGCAAGGAAAAAGGAACAGACACATGGCTGATGGCGACCTGCCCAAGAAAAAGCCCCTTGAGCGCGATACCTACCGGCTGGGTGATTCATTCATCTTCCCGCCGCGTGTGATGGACGACATCCATATCAAGGCCGAGCTTGGCCGCTACCGGATGCGGGGGTTCTCGCTTTTCAAGAAGATCCCGCATTGGGACGACCTGACCTTCCTGCCCGGCACCCTGACGCGTTTCGTGATCGAGGGCTACCGCGAGAAATGCGAGACCAAGACCATCCTGGGTCCGCGTGCCAAGCGCCCGCTGGAGCTGGATATCCCGGTCTATATCACCGGCATGAGCTTTGGCGCGCTGAGCTACGAGGCCAAGACGGCGCTGGCGCGCGGCGCCACGATGGCGGGCACCGCGACCTGCTCGGGCGAGGGCGGCATGATCCCCGACGAGCGGCGCTACAGCTCCAAATGGTTCTACCAGTGCATCCAGTCGCGCTATGGATTCAACCCGCATCACCTGGTGCTGGCGGATGGCTGCGAGTTCTTCATCGGCCAGGGCTGCAAGGTCGGTCTTGGCGGACACCTGATGGGCCAGAAGGTCACCGACCAGGTGGCCGAGATGCGCAGCCTTCCGGCCGGCATCGACCAGCGCTCGCCGGCGCGTCACCCCGACTGGCTGGGGCCGGACGACCTGGCGCTGAAGATCCAGGAGATCCGCGAGGCGACCGACTGGCAGATTCCGATCCAGCTGAAACTGGGCGCGGCGCGGGTCTATGACGATGTGCGCATGGCGGTGAAATGCGACCCCGACACGATCTATATCGACGGCATGGAAGGTGGCACCGGCGCGGGTCCGCACCTTGCGACCGAAGATACTGGCGTTCCGGGCATGGCCGCGATCCGGCAGGCCCGCAAGGCGATCGACGATCTGGGCAAGCGCGGCGAGATCAGCCTGATCTATGCCGGGGGTATCCGCAACGGCGCCGACGTGGCCAAGGCGATCGCGCTGGGCGCGGATGCCATCGCCATCGGCCACTCGGCGATGATGGCGCTCAACTGCAACAAGGATATCCCCGAGGCCAACTTCCAGGAGGAGATGGGTGTCGAGCCGGGTTATTGCTATCATTGCCACACCGGCCGCTGCCCGGTCGGCGTGGCGACGCAGGATCCCAAGCTGCGCGAACGCCTGGACCCGGATGCCGCCGCCGAGCGTGTCTACAATTTCCTGCACACGCTGACCATCGAGGCGCAGCTCTTCGCGCGCGCCTGCGGCAAGACCTATATCCATTCGCTCGAGCCCGAGGATCTGGCCGCGCTGACGATGGAAGCGTCTGCCATGGCCGGCGTGCCGCTGGCGGGCACCAACCACACCGTCGGCGTCGAGGATTACCACCACTTCTAATGGCGCGGCGGGGGCCTCCCCGCCCTGCCAAGAATCAACCCCGCAGGCCGGGCCACGGCACGGCATGAGGACAGGAGAAAGACAATGGCTGGAACACAGTATCGCGGCTCCGAGATCAAGGATGTCGACCAGTTTCTGAAGGATTCCGCAGGGCTGGAATCCGAGCGCGAAAAGGAGATCGGACAGCATATCGGCTATCGCTATGATGTGAACCTGGTGCCCGATTACGAACGGATCACGCCGTTCCTGAAGCAATATATGGAGGTCATGGGTTGGGACGATCTGAACTGGCTGGAAGACGTGCATATGGGCTATGAAGAGGGCTCCCCGGCGGTGTTCGACCGCAACAACAACGGCTGGGTGCGGGTGCCCGACAGTATTGATCTGCCCGACAATCAGCAGGACAGGGACATGATCGCGCGTGAGCTTCTGATCAAGTTCCAGATGTCGGACCGCCATCCGCTGGTTGCATTGCGCAAGGCCTATATGAAATTCTGAACGACATGGCGCGCCCGCTTGATATCGCTTGCCTTCAGACAAGGCCGATGCCCGATTTCGCATCGGCCCTCGACGAGGCGTTGCCCTTGGCCGAAGCGGCGGTCAAGGCGGGTGCGGATATTCTGTTCCTGCCGGAATATTGCGGCGGGCTTCGCAGCGACAACGGCGCGCTGGTGCCGCCGTCGGCACCCGAGGCGAGTCATCCCTTCCTGATGCGGATGCAGGCGTTCGCGGCGCGGCGCAGGGTCTGGATCAATATCGGCTCGATCGCGGTCGATGGCCCGGACGGGCGCATCATCAACCGTGGCCTGATGCTGGACGATCGCGGGCAGATCCGGGGGCGCTATGACAAGATTCACCTGTTCGATATCCAGCTTTCCGCGACCGAGACTTATCGCGAAAGCGCCCATGTCTCGCCCGGCAACCGTGCGGTCATCCATGACACGCCATTTTGCCGGATCGGCCATACGATCTGTTACGACCTGCGGTTCCCTCACCTCTTCCGCAGCCTGGCGCAGGGCGGCGCCGAACTTCTGCTCTGCCCTGCCGCCTTCACCAAACGCACCGGCGAAGCGCATTGGCATGTGCTGAATCGCGCCCGCGCGATCGAATGCACGCGTTTCATGGTATCGGCCTGTGCCATCGGGCCGGTGCCGGGGGGCGGTGAGACCTTTGGTCATTCGCTTGTCGTCAGTCCATGGGGCGAGGTGATCAGCGATGGCGGCACCCTGCCGGGGCTGGTGCAGGCCCGCATCGACCTTGACGACGTCGCGCGCGCCGAGGCTCGCGTGCCGAGCCTGACGGCCGACCGGCCCTTTACCCTGACCCAACCGAAAAGGAGCGTCGCATGAGTTCATTGGCGACCCAGTTCGGGCAGAGCTTCTCGGATCATCCGCTGCGCAAGGCGTTCATGAAATGGCAGTGCCGCGTGCGCCAGATGGCGATGCGCGAAAACGAGGGGCGGCCCGACGATGCAATCATGCCGGCGGTTCTGCTGGCGGGGCAGTCGGAGCCGCTTGGCCGTGTCATCACGGTGATGAACAAGGGCCCGGGCTATTCGGTGACGCCCGAATTGCAGCACATGGCGGCCAAGACCAACGATCCCGCCCAAATCCGCGATCAGGCGATCCGGTTTCTTTCGTCAGCCTATTACCAGAAGGCCGAGGAATTTTCCGACATCCTGACCGCCACCTTTCCGCCCGCATCGCCCGGCGCGGCGCAGATCCACGACAGCGGCGAATGCCGCCTGCTGTTCGATGCCTATGCGCAGCGCTTCGATCTGACCTGCAAGGTCTGGCGCCTGGCGCCGCATAATCTGCTGCACCAGGCCACGATGGCCCATAACGGGCTTTTCAACCCGCAGATGCCGCCGGACACGGTGGTTCTGGGATTCGAGCCGGACTGGGACCGGAGCCGCGCCGACCCCGAAATCCGCTAGGGGCGGATCACGCGATCAATGCGAGCGGTCGATCTCGCCCACGGCCAGCACTGGGGAGGCATCGATCTCCTCTGCGTCGAGCATGGTCGAGACCCGCTCCAGCACCGCGACGATCATCGCCTGCTCCCAGTCATCAAGGGATTCGAACTGCTTGACGTAGCGCTGTTGCAAAGCGTCGGGGGCGGCGTGAACCTTTCCCACGCCGTCGGGTGTGATCTCAAGCCGGGTCTGGCGGCGGTCCTGCTGGGATTGGCGGCGCGTCAGAAGACCCTTGGCCTCCAGCTTCTTTATCAGCGCCGAGATGGTCGCCTGGGTGACTCCCATGCGCTGTGAAAGCTCGGTCGGGGTGGCATGGCCCTTCTCGGCCACGATCTGAAGCACCCGCAGCTGCACCGCCGTCAGCCCAGCATCGCGCGCCAGGTTGCGCGAATACATTTCCGTCGCGCGCAGGATACGGCGCAGGGCAATCAGGCTGATATCCGTGCGGTCCACGTCGATCTCCGTTCCAGACCGATCCAATCTAGCGGGTTTGTGGAAATCCGCAATCCGTGAAGTAGTTTGCTTGTCTTTACTAACTATCTGTTTCATGATCCTTATATAATACTAAGGAAAAAAATTAAAATAGGCGCGAAATGACGCATATAGCGCGAATTATTGCTTAGGTAGTTGAAATCGACGCGCGAACGAATATACTTAGTTCATCAAACAACAAGGGATCAGAAGCCGTGCACTCTATTGAAGGATCAAAACCGAAGATCACCTTTCGCAAGCCCGCTCGCGAAGATGGCTCCGCGATTTGGGATCTGATTTCGTCCTGCCACCCGCTTGACGAGAACTCGATGTATTGCAACCTGATTCAATGCGATCACTTCCGTGATACATGCATTCTTGCCGAGCTTGACGGAGAGCCGGTGGGCTGGATTTCGGCCTATGTGCTGCCCGATGACGAGGAGACCCTTTTCGTCTGGCAGGTCGCCGTATCTGAAAAGGCCCGCGGGCGCGGACTTGGTTCGAAGATGCTCAAGGAACTTGCCAAGCGCGAGGAATGCGAGGGCGTGCGCCGCCTGCAGACCACGATCACCATCGACAATGATGCATCCTGGGCGCTGTTCGGCCGGTTCTCGAAGGCGATCGGCGGCAAGCTGAAAAGCCAACCCTATTTCAAGCGGGACGACCATTTCGACGGGCGCCACGCGACCGAACACATGGTCACAATCGAATTCGCCGAAGTGCTGAAGCGCGCCGCCTGATCGCCTGCGAAAGCGCGCCAGCCTTCAACTCTCCCAGACAAAGGAAACATTATGTCGACTGACATGTCAGCCGAACTTGAAATCTTCAATCGCCGTGAATCCGAAGCGCGCAGCTATTGCCGCAGCTTCGAGACGGTGTTCACCAAAGCCAGCGGCGCGGAAATGACCGGCGCCGACGACAAGACCTATATCGACTTCCTGGCCGGGTGTTCGTCGCTCAACTACGGGCATAACGACCCCGACATGAAAGAGGCGCTGATCGCGCATATCGCCGATGACGGCATCGCGCATGGCCTTGACATGTATACCCAAGAGAAGGCCCGCTTTCTGAAGGCCTATGAGGACAACATCCTCAAGCCGCGCAGGATGGACTACAAGGTCATGATGACCGGTCCCACGGGCACCAACGCCGTCGAGGCGGCGATGAAGCTGGCCCGCAAGGTCACTGGCCGCCGCAATATCGTGGCCTTCACCAATGGCTTCCATGGCATGACCATGGGCGCGCTGTCGCTGACCGGCAATACCGGCAAGCGTGGCGGCGCCGGCGGCGGCTCGCTGTCGGACGTGACCCATATGCCGTTCGAGGGCGCCTTTGGCGACGATACCGATACGCTGGCCTATCTCGAGATGATGCTCGACAATTCGTCATCGGGCGTCGATGCTCCGGCCGCGTTCATCTTTGAACCCGTGCAGGGCGAGGGCGGTCTCAATGCCGCGTCGGACGAGTGGATGCGCGGCGTTGCACGCATCGCCAAGAAACATGGCGCGCTGCTGATCGTCGACGACATCCAGTCGGGCTGTGGGCGTACCGGCACCTATTTCGCCTTCGAGTCGGCGGGCATCGTGCCCGACATGGTCACACAGGCGAAATCGCTGTCGGGCTTCGGCCTGCCCTTTGCGGCGCTGCTGATCAAGCCCGAGCATGACATCTGGAAGCCCGCCGAACATAACGGCACCTTCCGCGGCAATACCCATGCCTTCGTCACGGGCCGTGTCGCACTCGAGAAATTCTGGGCCGATGACAGCTTTCAGAACGACGTGCAGCACAAGTCTGCTATCCTCACGACGGGATTGCAGGCCATCGCCGAGATCGTGCCGGGTGCGCGCCTCAAGGGGCGCGGCATGATGCAGGGTGTCGATGTGGGCGGCGGTGAAACCGCGAGTGCGATCTGTGCCCGTGCCTTTGAAAAGGGCCTCATCATCGAGACCTCGGGCGCGGATGACGAAGTGGTCAAGGTGCTTGCACCCCTGACCATCCCCGAAGAGACGTTGCGCAAGGGCCTGAACATCCTGCTGGATGCCGCCCGCGACGTGACGGTGCAGACCAAAGTGGCAGCGGAGTGACACGATGATTGTAAGAGATTTCGACGATGTGGTGAAGAACGGCAACTCGGTCTCGGACGCGAACTGGACATCCGTGCGGATGCTTCTGGCCGATGACGGGATGGGGTTCTCGTTCCACATCACCTTCCTTGAAGCAGGCAGCGAGCACACGTTCGAATACAAGAACCATTTCGAAAGCGTCTACTGCATTCAGGGCAAGGGCTCGATCACCGACCTCAAGACGGGTGAGACCCACCCGATCAAGCCGGGCACCATGTATGCCCTGAACGAACATGACCGCCACACGCTGCGCGCCGAAGAAGAACTGGTCATGGCCTGCGTGTTCAACCCGCCCGTCACCGGCCGGGAAGTTCACCAGGAAGACGGATCTTATGCGGCGCCCGAAGACGTGGCCTGAAACCAGAGGCGCTCCTCGGCGCAAGCCCGGGAGTGAACATTGATGACCCATCACGCTAACCATACTGTCGAAAAGATCGGCGGAACCTCGATGTCGCGACTCGATGAACTGGTGGATACCCTGTTCATGCGTGACGACGAGGCACGGATCTATGACCGGATCTTCGTTGTCTCGGCTTTCGGCGGCATTACCAATCTGCTGCTCGAGCACAAGAAATCGGGCGAGGCCGGCGTCTATGCCTGCTTTGCCAATGACGAGGACGACCACGGCTGGATGGATGCCCTCTCCAAGGTCGCCGACGGCATGCGCGAAGCGCATCGCGGGGTTCTCGATCATGCCGCCGACCTGAGCGACGCGGATGATTTCGTGCGCGACCGGATCGACGGTGTGCGCAACTGCCTGATCGATTTGCAGCGACTGTGTTCCTACGGGCATTTCCGCCTGAGCCAGCACATGATGCTGACGCGCGAACTGCTGTCGGGCCTGGGTGAATCCCACTCGGCCTATGTGACCACGCTGGCGCTGCGCCGGGTGGGCATCAATGCCCGCTTCGTGGATCTGTCGGGCTGGCGTGACGAGCGCGAGATGACTCTAGAAGAGCGCATCCGCGACGGGCTGGACGATGTGGACCTCTCCGAGGAGTTGCCCATCGTCACCGGCTATGCGCAATGCGCCGAAGGGCTGATGGCTGAATTCGACCGCGGGTATTCCGAGGTGACCTTCAGCCGCATCGCCGCCCTGACGCATGCGCGCGAAGCGATCATTCACAAGGAATTCCACCTGTCCTCTGCCGATCCCAAACTGGTCAAGGGCGAGGTGCGCAAGCTGGGTCACACCAATTACGACGTGGCCGACCAGCTGTCGAACATGGGGATGGAGGCGATCCACCCCAAGGCGGCCAAGACCTTGCGTCAGGCCGATGTGGCCCTGCGCGTCACCAACGCCTTCGAGCCGCACGACCCCGGCACGCTGATCGACGATCAGCCCGCAGAAACACCGGCAGCCGAGATCGTGACCGGGCTCCCTGTCCATGCGCTCGAGCTTTTCGAGCAGGACATGGTCGGCGTGAAAGGCTATGACGCGCGCATCCTCGAGCTGTTGACGCGGCACGGGATCAGGATCGTTTCGAAGACCTCGAACGCCAACACGATCACCCATTACGTCGACGCCCCACTGCGCGAGCTGCGCAAGGTCGAGGCGGACCTGAACAAGGTCTACCCAAGCGCCGAGCTGACGATTCAGCCACTGGCCATCGCAGCGGTCATCGGGCGCGACCTGAAGGGGCTGAACACCCTGGGCCGTGGTCTCAAGGCGCTGGCCGAGGCCGATGTCGAGGTGCTGGCCGCGCAACAGACGACCCGCTCGGTAGACGTTCAGTTCGTGATCCCACGCGAATCGCTGGCGGCTTCAATCGGAGCGCTGCACGGCGCACTCCTGCCTGCCACGGACGTGGCAGAGCTGAAGCTGAAAAAGAAAGCCGCCTGAGAGCGGTCTGAAATCAAACAAGACCAGTGACTCGCCCCGCCTGGCCCTCCCTTGGCCCGGCGGGGTTTCTTTTTGGGTGTTCCGAGTTCAAGTCGCACAGGCCGGTCGCCCAAGCGCTTAATCCCGCGCGAGGTCCTGAAGGATCGGGCAATCGGGCCGGTTGTCGCCTGCGCATTCATGCACCAGATGAGTCAGCGTGTCGCGCATCGAGCGCAGTTGCGCCAGCTTCTCCTCGATCCGGTCCAGGTGGTCCTGCGCGACGCGTTTCACATCGGCGCTGGCGCGCGCGTCATCCTCGTAAAGCGCCAGAAGGGTGCGGCAGTCCTCGATCGAGAAGCCAAGCGCACGGGCCCGCCCCAGAAAGGCCAGCTTGTGCACGTCGCTGTCCGCGAAGGCGCGATATCCATTGGCGTCGCGCGCCGGGCGGATCAGCCCGATTTCTTCGTAATAACGGATCGTCTTGGGCGGCAGGTCGGTGCGCCGCGCCACTTCGGAAATGTTCATGCCGCGCCCCTTTCCATGACCGGCGTGATCCGGCGCAGCCGCAGCGCGTTGCTCAGCACGAAGACCGAACTGAGCGCCATCGCCCCAGCCGCCAGCATCGGCGACAATAACATGCCGGTCAGCGGATAAATCACCCCGGCGGCCACAGGGATGAGCGCGGTGTTATAGGCGAA
>Ga0102925_1000659_pt1 | contig 18884 bp, 19 predicted proteins | sample SalPonR1_A_D1_MG_FD_78216 | JGI IMG/M metagenome (GOLD analysis project Ga0102925, IMG submission 78216) | Salt pond soil microbial communities from South San Francisco under conditions of wetland restoration - Salt Pond MetaG R1_A_D1_MG | ecosystem: Environmental > Aquatic > Marine > Intertidal...
CCCAGATAATCATTTTTGCTGCACCCAAACTTAAAATTTTTTGCGCCATTAGCTTGCCAATGCCCGAAGCTCCTCCGGTAATGAGTACCGTTTTATCTTTAAATTTTGTCATCTCAAGTTGCGTTTTTTTCGCTGTTAATTAAAAATTGCATGACTAAAAAGCAACTTTTTCTCTAATTTAAACATCTTAAAAGTATAAAACAATTTTTTAAAATGATGAAACCCGAAAAATTTATCGGAATCATTCTTTTAGCCACATTATTAAGTTGCCGAACAGAACAAAAGACCGAACAAAAAATTGGTGAAGTTATCTTCGATTCCAATCAATATATTTTGAACAGCACTTTTGCCGTTGATGTTTATATTAATGGCACCAAAATAGACCCTCGACCAAAACATACCTTTGAAAATCATCAAAAGGCCATCTCGCTGGAAAACTACCGTAAAAAAATGGAAGTAGGAGTGCATGATTATGAAGTAAAAATCTACTCATTTAACGGTGAACCCGGAAAGTCTATTACCGGAAAATTTATTGTGAAAGAAAATCAAACCAGCGAAGTTTTTATTGATTTTAAAGAGTATAGCAGCTGGTTTTAAAAAATCTTATTCCTCACTAACTGACAGACCTTTTAAAGATTGTTTTTTACATCCATCAACTCAAATACAGCTTTTTGATTATCATAATTTATCCATTCCATCCTTACAAACCCATATTCTTCATTAAAGAAGTATTCAAAATGTGATGTGCCAAAATCTCTATTTGAACTGGTTCCTTTAATTACCCAGCAGGCCAATTCATCATTCTGGAAATGGAAAGTACTTTTTCCTGTAATTTCAGATACATGATAAAAAGTAGTATTTGACCATTCTTTTAATTCATATCCGACAGGTAATCGTGTCTGATTTTTCCAGGTATAACCAGGTTTTAGTTTTGTTGGGGGTACAGAAGGAAATTTTATTATTTCAGTAAACACAAATTGATTTTGCCTGGGCGGATAAATTTCAACTTTACCCTCATTTTCAGTAATCAAGCATAAAGTAGTATCTTTCCAGTCATTCCATGGATAGATAGTTCCTAAAGCTAATGAATCCTTCTTATTGTAATAAAATCTCCATTTCCCTCTATATCTTGGATTATGCAGAACTTCATATACTTGAGAAGTAATACTCAATACCACAGTATTGTTAGTTATTGTATCGCCTGATGCTGAAATATAATATGCGTTAAACTCATAAGTTTTATCGGGTAAATAAATTTTAACAAATTTATTTTCTGGTAGCTTCATCGGTATTAACTTACCATCAGAAAAAACCTTGTAATAAAATATTTTATTTTCTCGATTTCGAAACTCCCATTTTCCTTCGAGTTTTTTATCGAAAATTACACCATTCATCCATAATTTGGTTAAGTCTTTATCAAAATATATAAAATATTCACCATCTTCTAAATCTTTATATATATTCTTTTGGCATAAGCTTGTATCACCTACAATGTTAGTAAAAGTCAAAAAGTCAGTATAATGCAAATTATATTTTGTTAATCCATTCTGAGCTACTCCCTCTGTAAAATAAAAAATTACAAAAAATAAAATCCATAAAATTCTCATACTCATTATTGGTAAAATTAAAACTACTTCTCAATTTAATTCTTCATTCAGTAAACAAAGCAAAAAATCTAATAACGGATAATTATCATCCGTAAAACAAACACTAAATACATATAAATTATTTCTTAATGTATTATACATCTCTTTCCCGATTCCTGAGCTTATTCCTCAAAAATATAAAAATAACCTGATAACATGCTATCTACAAAGGAATTTTAATAAGTATAGCAGCTGGTTTTAACTGTTTTATAAAAATTTCATTTTTATTCTTCCCGGTTCATATTTATCCTTAACTTTATCCTATAAAAAATGGAACGATGAAAATTCCCATTTACCAGGTAGATGCATTTACCAGCGAAGTTTTTGGCGGAAACCCTGCCGCTGTTTGCCCGCTCAACAAATGGCTTGATAAAGATATTATGCAAAAAATTGCCATGGAAAATAATCTTTCCGAAACGGTTTTTTTTGTTCCAAAAGACGACACTTTTGAAATCCGTTGGTTTACGCCAAAAGTAGAAATAAACCTGGCCGGGCATCCTACATTAGCTGCTGCATGGGTCATTTATAACGAGTTGAAATACCAAAAACCGGTTATCCGGTTTAAGTCTCCACTTAGCGGCGAACTGATTATTGAAAAAGATCAAAACCTGCTGATTATGGATTTCCCGTCAAATGAAGGAAAGGTTATTCCAGCACCAGAATATTTAATGGATGGTTTAGGAGCAGAACCTGTTGAAGTAATCCAATCAAGAGATCTTTTGGCAATATATAAGAACCAGCAGGAAATAGAAAAAATTAAGCCCAACTTCGGAATATTGGAAAAAGTTGAAACATTTGGGATTATCATTTCTGCCCAAGGTGAAGATTGCGATTTTGTATCTCGTTTTTTTGCTCCACGTGCAGGAATTAACGAAGACCCGGTTACGGGATCTGCCCATACTACACTTATCCCTTACTGGAGTAGTAAACTTCAGAAAAAAAAGCTGGAAGCCATACAATTATCCGAACGCAAAGGAAAGCTTACCTGCGAATATCAAGGTGCAAGAGTTAAAATTGCCGGAACAGCCAAACTTTTTATGAAAGGTGAAATTTTTATCTAATCATTTAAAAATATCTATAAAAAGTTAACCTCAAAGTAAAAAATACTGTATAAAGAATATAAATTATCCATTTATTTTTTTAATGTTTTATAAACCAAAAGTTTAGCATTGCTAAAAAAATCAAAAAATAGCACACTGATATTAGGTTTGAAAATATTTTTTTGAATATATTTCGGATGTCATAAACAATTAAAATTTTTAATAAAGTGGCTAAAAAAAGAGTAGTAATAGATTACGAGAAGCTTCCTTCAGAAACCATCAATAGTATCAAAGCAAAATATCCTGATGGTTACGAAGACAACCTGATTACCTTTACCAACAAGGAAGGCAAATTTGTTTCAGCATTACCCTTTGAAACAGAAAAAATTTACTATCTGGTAAGAATGACAGAGCGTGAAGCCCGTCAGATTATTAAAGAAGATGACGATTACGATGATGCAGGTAAACTGAGAGATGATTTTTCTGACGATTTAAAAGATACAGATGACAATGATGACACGGAAGAATACTTAAGTGATAATTTCGACGAAGCGGTCAATATTAAAGATGATGCTTTTGATGATGATTAAAAATCCTTCTTCCTTCTAAATATAATCAACAAATAGATACTTCAACATATACAGTTTATTATTTTAACATTTACTCACAGGAATTACTTCATTTTGTTTATCCAATTATACTGTGATGATACATTAAATAACCTGTTTGATGTCATTTTAAATAAACAACATAACGCCTGCCTTTACATTAACAAGTAAAAAAAGAGAAGAAATTATGAGTAAATATACAGATCAAGCAAAAGCCGTTTTTGATTTTATTGGAACATTATCAAAAAAATCCAGGAATTTTTATTACCATCCGATGCGAAGAATTTATCGCATGTCATATACAGGATGTACTGAAAGCAGAAGCAACACAGGAAGAGATTGTTGAAACCATTGGTGTTGCTGTAGTTATGAGCGGCGGACCTTCCGTTGCTTATGGAGACCTGGCCTAAAAAGCAATAAAAAAATGATGTAATAAACAAAAAGGATTCAAAAAAGAGCTGCTTAAAATAATGGCAGCTCTTCTATTTTTTGCCTTTTCATACCTTCTTTTTTACTCTTTTAAAAACAACTCAGGTGTAAAGGTTAGGATTAGATACGAAAAATAGGAAAAATCACTGGGCGCTGCCGATTGTAAATGCTCCATAGTTTCTGAAGGAAAAAACACAGAGAATCCTATTCGTAAATCTACAGGTATATTTGCTTTATAACGATAATTGAAATCAATTTCATCTCCAAGCAATTTGTCAAAATCTGCAGCTCCTATTTCATCAATTTCTTTCTGCAAACTAAAAAAATGGTAATTTAGGTTAACAGAATGAGCAGCGTTAATTTCATACCCAAACTTTGCAAAAAAATCACGTAACCCTAAATCCAGTGTCGATTTATAAAGATTAGAAAAGTAATCCATTTCACCATAAAAACGGTGCCTGCCACCATATAAAATATCAAAGGAATTATCGCCCGGGGCATCACTTTCCCCGCTTAACCAATCCAACCCAATGCCGACATTGAATGGAACGAAAATTTGATAATCGCCCGCTAAACTAAACATATAGGCATTTACATTTTCTCCAGTCTGCTTTGTTCCCATTTGATAAAAGATATTACCTGATAACGAATAATTTTCACTTTTGATCTTTAAATACGGGCCAAAAGTAGCAGTAAGATAGACGGTTTCGCTGTCTTCTTCTTTCTGATAACCAGACAAAATACCCGTAAAAGATAAATAGGACTTATTGGTGATATTCTGTTTTAGATAAATAAAATCTAAAAATTTCATTTTATCAGGGGTGTATTCATTCCCAAATAAATTCTCTGAATCATTGTTCAATGATAATCCTAAATCAAATTGAAAATTATTTTTTTTGTATCCATATAAAATACCATCATAAGTTAAACCATGCTGTCCCCAGTTTCTGCCTGAGAGCAACCGTTGATTGTCATAGCTCCATTGCTGCCTCCCGACTTTGATAAAACTATTTGACCCAAGCTTTAGCCAAAGCCATGCCTGATATAAATCTAAACTGGCATTATTACCTTTCACCCCTGTTGATGAATATAAATCCTCATCGCCCCATACGCGAACATCCTGTATGCTAAAACCCATTCGATATTTTTCTTGTATATAATTAAAATTCAATCTTGATCGCTGACTGATAAAATATGCAGCTTTATTATCTTCTACCGGTAATTGTTTATATCCATGACGTTGTTCAGTTCTTGGCCTTAGTTCTGCATCAATGCTAAATTGCGCTTTTAATGTTGAACTTAAAAATAGTAATACTAAAAAAAAAATATAATATTTTTCATATTTATATATTAAGATATTTATTTGACATTTAAAGTCAAAATTTCTTACAAAATTTTGCAATTTTTTATAATTAATTATAAGCTCCTTTTAAATAAGCTTTGGTCATCTCGTGTTGTGGGTGTTCAAAAATTTGCTTTGCTGGTCCATGTTCTATGACTTTACCCAAATACATAAAAATTACATAATCGGCAATTCGTCTTGCCTGTCGAAGAATATGGGTAACAACAACAATGGTATATCGTTGTTTGAGTTTTAAAAACATCTCTTCAATATCTTTACTTGAAACAGGGTCGAGGGCAGATGTAGGTTCGTCTGCCAGAATAATTTCCGGGTCAACAGCCAATCCCCTGGCCAAACACAACCGTTGTTGTTGCCCTATGGATAATGCCGAGGCGGGATCTTTTAACCGGTCTTTTACTTCCTCCCACAAGCTAACCTGGCGTAAATAATTTTCCACCCGTCTAATTAAAAACTTCTTTCTACGCCTTCCGCTTATTTTTAGTCCGTAAGTAATATTATCATAAATACTCATAGGTAAAGGATACGGACTTTGAGACAGCAAACCCATTTTTTTTCGCAATTGAGTTATCTCTATTTTAGGATGTAAAATATCCTCATTCCCATTAAAAATATTGCCCGTTATTTTTACATCCGGATTTAAATCGGTAAGCCTGTTAAGGCTTTTTAACAGGGTAGTTTTCCCACATCCCGATGGCCCTAAGATTACGGTTAATTGATTTTCGGGAATAACAAGATTTATATCTTTTAAGATATGCTCTTTCCCTATGTAAAGATTTAGGTGATTGATTTTTATTTTTTCTCCGTTTATCATGATATCCAAATTTTATCTAATTCTTTTCTGTTTAAACTTACTTGAAACAATTCTGGAAGAAACACTGATTATTAATATTATAACTGTAAGAATTACTGCTGCTGCATAGGCTCTGTTTTGAACTTCAGGAATTGGAGAGCTTAGTTGAAAAAAGATAGATAAAGGCAATGTTGCAACCGGTTGGTTTAATGCAGTGGGGATATAATCGGTATATCCGGCAGTAAATAAAACTGCTGCTGCGTCTCCTATAGCTCGTCCAAAGGCAAGAAGAATAGCCGTTACAATACCCGGAATACTTTGCCGGCATACCACTTTATAAGCTGTTTCGGATCGGGTAGAACCAAGTGATAAGGCAGACTCAAGCAAACCTTTGGGTACCGTCTTTAACACCTCATCCATCGAACGGACCATAATGGGAATAATAAATAAGGTTACTGTTATTATTCCGGCTAATAACGAGGTACGTACCCCAAAGTAAATCATAACAGAGAACCCAAAAGCTCCATAAACAATTGATGGGATACCCCATAATAAATCAAGCAAAAAGCGAATAAAATTTACCAGTCTGCTATTTTTAGCTCTATGAATATTGATATATAAAGCTAACGGGAGACTAAAACATAGCCCCAAAATGGTAGAACCCAACGCCAGATATAAAGAACCAATAATTGCATTTAATATACCTCCTTCTTTTCCGAAATAATAACCTCCTTGAGGAATTTGACTTATCATTTCCCAGCTTAAAGATGGTAATCCTTTATAAAGAATACTTATAATAATCATTAATAAAACAACAACAATGATTAATGTTGAAAAAAACATTAAAAACCGATTTAAATATTCTTTAGCTTTTTGAAACATTTTTTTTATCATTTCAAATCTTTTTTTCAGAACGTAAGATTAAATACCTCGAACCAAGATTAAAAACAGTTACCACAACAAATAAAATTAATGCAGCAAACATTAAGGCAGAGTCGTACATAGGAATAGATAACATTTCTCCATAATTATTAGCTATAAGTGAAGGCAAAGGATATCCCGGCTGAAAAATACCTGTAGGGATTTTTACTACATTCCCTACCACCATTAATACTGCAATGGTTTCGCCAAAAGCTCTGGAGATACCCAAACCATAAGCAGAGACAATCCCGGGAAAAGCTTTTTTTAAAGTTACTTTTTTTATGGTTTCCCATTTTGTAGCACCTAATGATAATGAAGCCTCTTTAAGTTCTTGTGGAACCGTATTAATAACTTCAATCAGAATATTTAAAATAAACGGGATAATCATAATGGATAAAACAATAGATCCAGTTAAAACAGTATATCCGGAATTTGGATGCCCTAAAGAGGCACCTAAACGAGATATAAAAGGAACAACTAAGATAATCCCCCACACTCCATAAATCACCGAAGGAATCCCTGCCAATATATCAATAACAGGATGCATTATTTTAAGCACCCATCTTTTGGCATAGTGGGTTAAATGGATTGCTGAAAGCAGACAAATTGGTCCACAGATTAAGATAGACAGAACGGTAACCCAAAGTGAACTTATAATAAAAGGGAGAAAACCGAATTCTCCTTTCATTGGATGCCATTGACTTGAAAAGAGTAATTGCAGCAATGATTCTTCTTTAATTAATAAATTGGACTTAAATACTAAACCAATACCCAAGAGAAAAGGCAAAAATAAAACAATGAGAAAACAGACAAGCATCCACGAAGAATGCAGCTTATCTTTAAGGATTCGCCCAATTTTAAAGAAACGAATGGATTTAATGCTCATTATTCTCCAATTCATTTATTATTGATTAAGGCTTTCAAATCCATCTTGTAATTTCATTCCAGATAATTTTACATATCCGGCTTCCTGAACATATTCCTGTCCATCGGTAACTATCCATCGAAGAAATTCTTTAACTACTTTTCTTGTGGGTTTTCCTTTTGATACAAAATATAAATCACGTGCTGGTGGAGAAGGATATTTTCCTGTTTGTATAGCAATATTTATATCATCTAATTTGTTATAAAAATTTTCTTCAGAATCAATTTTGCCATTTTCATTTAGGTCAATGGGTATAATATCCAGGCCGGGGTGTTTTTTCCGGGTTTTAATATCGTAAACGTAGATAACATTATTATAAGCAATCCCTTTTCGATCATTCTTAACAGCATCGGCCATTCCAGGATCGCCATAAATACCAGTTCCCATGAGATCTTCTTGATTCCCCCCTAAATATTCAGCCCATATTTGAGCTGCTCCACATGCATCAGACCTTGTATACACATTCATGGACAAATCTTTTGCTGCGGATCCTTCAGTCCATTTTTCCCAGCTAGTAAACTTTTTATGAATAAATATATCTACAAAATTCTGCTGGGTAAATCCATATTTTTGAACATTATCAGCAAAAGGGGAATTGGCATTCATAGTAGGAAGAACCGCATCCTGAGCAACTGCAACCCACCATAATCCTTTTGCTTTTTCTACATCTGTTATTCCCCGGGAAAACATCCCAAGATCAACCATCCCCGATAAAGCATCAGTCATTCCTTTTCCTGCACCACCGGCTGAAATATCAATTCGAACCTTAGGATGAATTTTTTGAAACTCCTCTGCCCAACGAGCAGTAATTGGATATAAAGCAAAAGCTCCCGAAATAGTTATCGTTCCTGAAAGCATTTGTTCTTTATTTTTTTCACTTGTTTGTATCTCCTTTTTTGGATTATTTTTACAAGAAAAAAAAGTGCCGATTAAAATACTAATTATTATAAGTATTAAATTTTTTGTGTGTCTCATCATAGTATAAGTTTTAAGATTAGATAGAGCAAATGTAGAATCGATCATTTACATCGAAAACAGCACAAAAACTTAAATTGAATGGAGTAAAATACGAATTATTGATAAGTATAAATACCTATTGAACAAAAAAGCATTTATTAATTTTCAGAAGCAACAGGAAGAGTAAAATAAAACACCGTTCCTTTATCAGGCATACTCTCTGCCCAAATTTCACCTCTATTCCTTTCCACAAACTCTTTACATAAAATCAATCCTAAACCAGATCCAACCTCATTATTTGTCCCCGATGTGGTAAAAAATTTTTGGGAATTAAATATTTCTTTAGCCGTTTTTTCATTAAAACCAATTCCGGTATCTTTTACAGCAACTTTACAAAATTGCTCTTTTTTATCAACAGCAATTGAAACAAACCCTCCAGAAGAAGTATATTTTAATGCATTAGAAATAATATTCCGTAAAACGCTCATAATCATATTAACATCCACATATACATCATAATCTGAATTTAACTCAGCCTTTAATGAAATATTTTTATGATCGGCTATGGTTTTAAATAGTTGCAAGTTTTTATGAATAATAGAATTCAAACGAACAATTTCAGGTTGATAATTAAGTTCTCCTCTTTGGCTTTTAGCCCAAAGGAGTAAGTTTTCCAATAGATCACTTACCGATTGGATGGATTTGAAAAATACATTAAAAACATCTTTAAGATTATGATTATTAACAATTTCCTCATCATCAAGCAACATTTCAATGAGTGAACGAAGATTGCCAATAGGGCCACGTAAATCATGCCCAATAATCAAGAACATTTTATCTTTGGTTGCATTAATCTTCGATAGTTCTTCTTTTTGTTTTTCTAATAAAAAATTCTGTTGTCTTCGGTGTTTTAAAGTATACAATACATAAATAAAGGTGCCGACCAATAAAGCTAAAATAACTAATAATGCCATATTAAATAATCGGGTGCGATGAAGTTCCAGTTCTTTAATTTTTTTATCTTTATTGAGTAAATCAATCTCAGCCTGTTTTTTTTGCTTTTCGAGTTGGTATTCAAGGTCAAATATTTTTTCAGATAACTCTTGGTTAAAAAGCGTATCATTAAGATTGATAATTAGATTATTATAGTCGGATGCTTTTTTATAACTTCCTAATTGATAGTTTACTTTTGATAATACTTTAAAAGCATCCCTAATAAGTAAACGAGAACCTATCTCGTTTGCTAACATTAAACTTTTTTCTGCGAAATCTTTTGCCTTATAATAATCTCCATGCTGGCAATACAAAAATGATTTTTTTACATAAGCATTGGCCAATAAATCTATATCTGAATTCTTGTCTACTGTTTCGATGGTTTTGTTGTAGTTTTTATGTGCGAATTCATATTGATTTAGTTCAAAATACACATCCCCAATATATTTATAACAAACTGCCTGGGCAGGAATATTGTTTAATTCAATTCTTAAATCAAGAGCTTTTTCTAAATAATCCAGGGCTTCCTTATATTCTTTTTTTAACATTTTTGCCCTGCCTAAATTTAAAAAAATATAAGCCAGCATTCTTTTATGCTCAATTTCTTCGGCTATTTCTTTGGCTTTAAGTAAATTTTCAATGGCAATGCTGTAGTATTCCTGGTAGATATACAAATTCCCTATATTGATATAAAAATAACCTTCCAGTTCTTTGTCGTTATACTTTTGTGCAAGCTCTAGGCCTTTAAAATAGTAATCGAGTGATTCGGAATATTTACCAAGAATACGGTAAGCAACACCAACAAAACTATGTGCTTGAATATAGTTTTCGTAGTCTTCATACTTTCGGGCTAACTCCATTGCCTTTAAGCCATGTTCAATTGATTTTTCAGGAAAAGAGTTACGTTGTTCCCAACTAAGTTCATTCAGAATTTCTGCTTTTAATGAATCGTGAGAAATAGCAAGTAATTTGTATAAACTATCAACCTCTGTATTGATACTCCCAAAACATAAAAAAAATAAAAAAATAAAAAAATTACTTAAAACAAATTTCTTCATATATCATAGGGAAAATATTTAAGATAAAAATAAATAAAAATAAGATACAAACAGAATTATTTTTTTTTGTTCATCAAAAATTTATAAATAGTTATTTGTTATTCAATGAACTTTAAACAAACAATCGATTATTTTAAATCCGGATAATCTTGTTTTTGATAGCATACATCACCATGCTAGCGGTATTTTTTGAACCGGTTTTTTCTAAAATATTTGCTCTATGTTTATCAACGGTTCTTTTACTCAAAAACAGTTTATCGGCAATTTCTTGATTAGAGTAGCCTTTACATATTAAATGTAATACTTCGATTTCCCTCTCGGATAAATTGTCTGTTTTACTTTGAGAGGTTGTTAGCTCTCTCATATTTTGAACAATAGACAATAATAATTCTTTAGAAAAATAGCTTTCACCTTTAGCCACTTCTTTAACCGCTTGAAGCACATCATCTATTTCAGAATTTTTTAAAAGAAATCCTTTTGCTCCTGCTTCAATCATCTGATAGTAATATTCATACTCTTCAAACATAGTTAAGGCAATAATTTTACTGCCCGGATTACGCTCAACAGCTAACCGGGTTGCTTCAATGCCATTCATTACAGACATTTCAATATCCATAAGAACAATTGTATTTTCAAAATTATCAAGTTGTTTTAAAAATTCTTCCCCATCAGCTGCTTCACCAACCACTTCAACCTCATCTGAGTTACTTAAAATTAATTTTAACCCATCTCTAAACAACGTATGATCGTCAACAATTACAACCCTAATTTTTCCCATTTCTATTATTTAATGTTAACACTTATAAAAGCATGAAATCCTTTTCCATTATTACTTTCAATTTCATAATAACCATGAATTGATTCGAGCCGTGATATCATATTTTGTAATCCTGAGCCTTTATTCTTTCGAATGGAATCATAAGTAAAAGCAAAACCATTGCCATCATCATCATAAAATAAATCAATGACATCATTTTTGTGGGTGAGGCTAATTTCTATACAATCAGCCTCAGCATGCTGAATAGAATTATGAATTAATTCACAAACAATCCGGTATAAAATAATTTCGATATTTTGGTTGATTCGTTGATCAAGCATATTCGAATGGAAATGTATGGCTACCTTATTCAATTTATTAATATTATCTGTAAAATTTTTTATGGCTTTGGCTAAACCAAAATTATTCAACACATGAGGACTTAAATTATTCGAAATATCTTTAATGCTTTTTATGGCTTCATTAATAATGTTATCCGTATTTTTTATGATCTCAATATTTTTCGGATCTTTTTCTGATTTTAATAAAGCAGAAATTGAAATTTTTACGGTTGACAACAAAGGTCCTAACCCATCATGTAAGTCTTTTGCAAATCTTTTTCGCTCCCTCTCCTCAGTCATCATAATTGCATTCAAAACCTTTTTCTCTTCATTTTTACGATCAAATTCAGCTTTTCGTAAATAATTAAATATTTCGGGAATGATAATAACACCGGTAGCTATTAAAATTGAAACAATTACAGCAATCCAGTCGTTTAATAAATTCAAATCTTCATTAGCCGGTTGATTCATAAACTGAAAAAGGTCAATAAAGCGCCTCACAGCCATAAATACAAAACCTATGGATATTAATATCCACGATATTTTGTACTTCGTTACTTTGGTAAGACGCAAAGCAATAAAAACAGCTACCAATTGAAGAACGATTGATATTATAAGGGCTACAAGTCTAAACATTTACTATCTATTTTAAACAAAGATAAAATAATTGAAGCATAAAACACATAAATAATTGTAATACAATAAATGTCCTTTTATAAAATTTTATAATTTAGTGCAAATTTTAAAAATAGCGGTATTATGGCTAAGAACTATTTTGTCATTACTCTGTTTATTCTGTTATCGAATTCAATGGTTTTCTCTCAAAATATCGAAGCACATGTTTTTGAACCGGAAAGTGTTGATATCAATATAATTAATAATCATCATCCAGACCTTTTATTAAACATTTTTTTAAGAGATCGCAGGGTATCAGGAAATTTATATCAGAAAGAAATTTACTCAACCATTAAAAATCAATTTCAAAAAAGTTTTCCTAAAACAAAAATAATCTTTATTGATAATATTCGAGATATTAATACTATTGAAACAAATCAGGTTTTAGAAATCATTGATATAATTGATTATTTTGTAGGCAAAAGATCAAATAAATGGATTGGAAAAACTACCTTTGATTTAAAAATTTTTGACTATCGAAAAGGTGATGTTCAAGAAATGAATCAACAAATTACAAATACTGCCACAAAACCCGACAGACAGTCGTTGCAATCAGCAAAACAGGCGCTTGCCGCATCGTTAAAAAAAACCTTAACCGAAACAATAAATTTTACTATGAATTCGATTTCTGACAACAAAGAATTTGAATCAATGGACGAAAAAAATTAATTAAGAATTTACGATTAGATTCTAATTAAATATATTAACCATAAAATTATAACACAAAAAATCGATGGAGCTACTAAAAATACAAAAAATTGAAAAACGTTTTATCAATCATCTGGCACTGGATGATGTAAACATGACCGTTCCAGAAAACAGTATTTATGGACTACTGGGACCAAACGGAGCCGGAAAAACAACTTTAATAAGAATTATTACCCGAATAACTGCTCCTGATAAAGGCCGTATATTTTTGCATGGCAGAGAAATGAAGCCCGAAGACATCCATAATATTGGATACTTACCTGAAGAGCGTGGATTATACAAAAAAATGAAAGTTGGCGAGCAGGCTCTGTATTTAGCCCGTTTAAAAGGATTATCAAAAAGAGATGCCTTAAAAAAATTAAAATACTGGTTCGATAAATTTGAGATGCAGGCATGGTGGGACAAAAAGGTAGAAGAACTTTCCAAAGGCATGCAACAAAAAGTGCAATTTATTATAACTATTTTACATGAACCTAAACTTTTAATATTCGATGAACCATTTAGTGGATTCGACCCCATTAACGCCAATCTGCTAAAACAGGAAATTTTAAAATTAAAAAAGAAAGGATCAACCATTATTTTCTCAACCCATAACATGGGCTCTGTCGAAGAGTTATGCGATCATATAACGCTTATCAATAATGCTAAAAATTTATTAGAAGGCCCTATTGACAAAATTCGTCATGAGTACAAATCAAACATTTACGAAATAACATTTAACGGAGAATATCAAAAGTTGGAATCAGCAATTAAAGAGCATTATCAAATCATTGAACAAAAGAAAATTAATGGATATAATGGTGTTCGCATAAAACTATTACATCAAACCAATGAAAACGAATTACTTTCGTTAATTATACCTGCTGTGGAAATCATCTCCTTTAATGAAATTATTCCTAGCATGAATGATGTATTTATAAAAGCTGTAAATGAAAACAAAAAATAATTGCCATAAATATTAACCATCATGAATAAAATAAATCTGATTATATCGAGAGAATACTTAACCCGTGTTAAGAAAAAATCATTTATAATTCTAACAATTTTAGGGCCTGTTCTTTTTGCGGCTCTCTTTATTGGCCCTGCTTGGATTGCATCAATTGAAGATACAGAGATGAAAAACATTGCTGTATTGGACAGCTCAGGTATTTTCATCAATAAACTTCCCGATGCTGATTATATTAAATTCGAATATATTGCAGATAAATCGTTAAACGACGTAAAAAAAGAATTTCCCGAATCGGACTATTATGCTGTTCTACAAATTTTACCAAGCATACCTTACGAACCTAGCGCAGTTCATCTTTATTCAAAAAAGAAAGCTAGTTTTTCGGTAAAATCGCATATTGCCAGTTCCATGGAAAAAGAGCTAAAAAATAAAAAATTGCGTAGCCACGGAATTGATGAAGCCGTTTTAGAATCTATTAAATCGGATGTTTCGATTCGAACAATTCAGTGGACTGATGATGGCGAAGCAAAAGAAAGCTCAACGGAAATTGCTATGGCTGTAGGGTATGCAGGAGGTTTTATGATTTATATTTTCATCTTTATGTTTGGCGCACAGGTTATGCGTGGTGTTATCGAAGAAAAATCAAGCAGGATAGTTGAAATCATTGTTTCCTCGGCCAAGCCATTCCAACTTATGATGGGCAAAATTGTGGGTATTGCCTTAGTTGGATTAACACAATTTTTACTCTGGATTATTCTAACCTTTTTAATTGTTAGTGGGGTTAAAACAGCTTTTTTTCCAGAGTTGGGCACAAAAAACGCACAAGAGGTGGTTGTACAGGATATGTTTGAAGATCAGGATATAAAACAAGTTGAAAATATGCAGCCACAAAATATGGATCAATTTTCAGGCATTTTTAATTCGATAAAATCTATCGATTTTGGCGTTATTATTGGCTCCTTTATTTTCTTTTTCCTTGGCGGATATTTATTGTATGGATCTTTATTTGCAGCAGTGGGATCTGCTGTAGATAATGAAGCCGATACCCAACAATTTATGTTTCCTATAACCATTCCTCTGATATTAGGAATATTTGTGATGATAAATGCCATTAATACCCCCGACAGTCCAATCGCATTCTGGTTTTCAATTATTCCATTTACTTCACCTATTGTAATGATGGTTCGTATCCCATTTGGTGTACCTTATTGGGAATTAGCCCTTTCAATGGGTTTATTGATTTTAACATTCTTAGCCACAACATGGATGGCCGGAAGGATTTACCGTACCGGTATTTTAATGTATGGTAAAAAAGTGAATTATAAAGAACTGTGGAAATGGATTAGATATAAATTTTAAAATATGACAAGGGAGCTAAAAATAAGCTCCCTTTTTTAGCGATAAATCACCCTTCCAAAAACGATTATTTGTATTTTTGATTTTTTCATTCATTACAATAAATACATTTATGAAAATTGCCATAATTGACATGGGCACCAACACTTTTAATCTGCTTATTGCAGAAGTATCTCAAAACAAAAATTTTAAAATAATTTTTAAAGATAAAGCCGGGATAAAACTTGGAAAGGGTGGCATCAACCAAAGAAAAATTTCATCTGAAGCGTTTCAACGTGCAATAGATGCTATAGATAAACACTTAAAAACTATTCAAAAATATAATGTAGACCAAATCTTTACTACTGCAACCTCAGGTGTAAGAAGCACTCAAAACGGACAAGAATTGGTTAAGACCCTGGAAAAACAATTCAACATAAAAATTCAAATTATTTCTGGTGATGAAGAAGCAGAGTTAATTTACCGTGGGGTAAAACAAACTGTTGAATTTAATGAGCACAATGCTTTAATTTTAGATATTGGTGGAGGGAGCAATGAATTTATCATTGCCCATAAATCCGGATTTTTATGGAAAAAAAGCTTTGACCTTGGAATTGCCCGGCTATTAGATCAGTTTAATCCCTCGGATCCAATTACAACCCATGAGATTGCTGCTGTTGAAAATTATATCGACAATAACCTAACTCCTTTATATGAAGCTGTTAAAAAATATCACCCCTCAAAATTAATTGGCTGTTCCGGAACCTTTGATAGTTTTAGAGCCATGATCATGGCTAAAAACAAAAGCATTCCTGATCATATAAAAAAAGAGAACCACTACCTGATTAACCTTGATGATTACAAAAATCTTCATCAGGAATTAATACAATCTACCACCGCAGAACGCCTAAAAATGAAGGGACTTGAAATCGTTCGCGTGGAAATGATTGTTCTGGCAAGTATTTTTGTTAATTTTATACTCAAAAAGTTAAAATTAAAAACGATTATTCAATCCAACTTTGCTATAAAAGAAGGATTAATGGATAAAATACTAAACAGCAAAATTTAAACCTATGGCTAAGATATTGGTAATTGACGACGAAAAAAGTATTCGTGATACCTTAAAGGAAATTTTAGAATATGAAGAGCATCAGGTAGATTTGGCTGCCGATGGTGATGAGGGATTAACCCTTTTTAAAGAAAATAAATACGATATTGTACTTCTCGACATCAAAATGCCGCAAAAAGACGGGATAGAGGTTTTGGAAGAAATCTTTAAAATCAATTATGAAATACCGGTTATTATGATTTCCGGACACGGCAATATCGATACAGCTGTGGAAACAATCAAAAAAGGGGCCTATGATTTTATCGAAAAACCATTGGATTTAAACCGGCTGCTGGTAACTATCCGCAATGCCATGGATAAATCGACCCTAGTAAATGAAACCAAAACATTAAAAAAGAAAGTAAGCAAAACATTCGATATTGTCGGAGAATCCGAAGCAATTACCAAAGTTAAAGATATGATTGAGAAAGTGGCTCCTACCGATGCACGAGTACTCATCACCGGGCCAAATGGTTCGGGAAAAGAATTAGTAGCACGCTGGTTACATGAAAAAAGTGAACGTGCAAACGGGCCATTTATCGAAGTTAACTGCGCGGCCATCCCTTCCGAATTAATTGAAAGCGAACTATTCGGGCATGAAAAGGGAGCATTTACATCGGCACACAAACAGCGCAAAGGGAAATTTGAACAATCGCATACAGGAACCATCTTTTTAGATGAAATCGGAGATATGAGCTTGAATGCACAGGCCAAAGTATTAAAAGCGCTGGAAGAAAAAAAGATATCTAGAGTAGGCAGCGATAAAGATATCCATGTGGATGTAAGAATTATTGCAGCAACCAATAAAAATCTTAAACAAGAGATTGAGAAAAACAGGTTTCGCGAAGACCTGTACCACCGATTAAGCGTAATCTTAATCGATGTACCTTCTTTAGATGATAGAAAAGAAGATATTCCGCTGTTGGCCGAACATTTTAATGAACTCATTTGTGCCGATTACGGAGTAAGTAAAAAAATTATTGCTGACGATGCCATTGAAGAACTAAAAAAAATAAGCTGGACAGGAAATATCCGTGAATTCAGAAATGTACTGGAGCGATTAATTATTTTATGCGATAAAGAAATTACTGGAAAAGATGTGGTGGCTTATGCACAGCCGATATCTAAATAGTTAAAAGTTCTGAGTTCAGAGTTTGCCTGCCGAATAGTCAGGTTCTGAGCTTATCAGTAGGTTGATTTTGATGTTTCTCATTTGATTTTTGCTGTTGCCCTTTCAGGGCGTGATTTTTGTTTCATGCTAAATTAAAAGGGCGTTGCCCTTAATTATTGCTTTAAGGCTTTCAGCCTTTTTATGGTGAAAAAACTTTTAAAACTGAAAATTAACTTAAATGGGAAAATTATAAAGGATATAGTTTTTAAAAAAATTAACATCTCAAAGGACATAAATTAAGTTAAATATTTGCCCTGAAAGGGCGTAAGCACAAACACGGGGCATCGCCCCGCAGATAAACAAGCAATATTAAATCGCCCTGTAAGGGCATAAGCATAAAAATATGGCTCAATCATTATCCAAAGTTTATGTTCATATCACCTTCAGTACAAAAGGGAGACTGTCTTTAATAAAAGAAGAAATAAAAAATTCTCTCTTCGAGTATATTGGAGGAATATGCAAAGGTCTGGAGTGTAATCCTGTAAAAGTAGGTGGATACAGCAATCACATTCATATTCTATGTACACTATCAAGAAAAATTACCCAAATGAAATTATTAGAAGAAATAAAAAAGCAATCTTCTAAGTGGATAAAAACCAAAGGCAAAGAATATAGCAAATTTTACTGGCAAAATGGATACGGAATATTTTCTGTTAACCCATCGGAAATAGATGTTGTAATTCGATATATTGAAAATCAAGAGACCCATCATCAAAAGATTAGCTTTAAAGATGAATATAAAGCATTTTTGAAAAAGTATAACGTTGATTTCAAGGAAGAATTTCTCTGGGATTAAATGGCTAATGCCCTTTCAGGGCGTAAATTTTTTTCGTGCTAAATTAAAAGGGCGTTGCCCTTAATTATTGCTTTAAGGCTTTCAGCCTTTTTTGATAAAAAAGTATTATGATTTAAATTGATTAATTTTTATTCATTTAAAAATTAAAAACATTATAATAAATTTATAAATTGCCCTGAAACGGCATTAGCACAAACACGGGGCATCGCCCCGCAGATAAACCAGTAATAATAAATCGCCCTGTAAGGGCATAAGCATAAAAATATGGCTAAAGATAATTATCGCACTGAAAAAGATTTTTTAGGAGAAAAAAA
>Ga0102925_1000665_pt1 | contig 18856 bp, 12 predicted proteins | sample SalPonR1_A_D1_MG_FD_78216 | JGI IMG/M metagenome (GOLD analysis project Ga0102925, IMG submission 78216) | Salt pond soil microbial communities from South San Francisco under conditions of wetland restoration - Salt Pond MetaG R1_A_D1_MG | ecosystem: Environmental > Aquatic > Marine > Intertidal...
AGCCGGCTCAAGGCCCTGGAGCGCATGGAAGAAGTGGCCCCGGCCCACGCCGATTCGCCCTTCCAATTCAGCTTCCCGGCGCCGGAGAAGCTGCCCGCGCCGCTGATGAGTCTTAAAAAGGTATCGGCGGGCTACGGCGACCAGCCCATCCTGCGCGGGGTGAGCCTGGGCCTGCACCCCGGCGACCGGTTGGGCCTGCTCGGCCCCAACGGGGCCGGCAAATCGACCCTGATCAAGCTCCTCGGCGGCGACCTCGACCCCATGGACGGCACGCGCGAGCCGGCCCAGGGACTGCGCGTGGGCTACTTCGCCCAGCACAGCCTGGAGCGGCTCGACCCCGGAGCCTCGCCCATGGACCACCTGCACGAGCTGGACCCGGGCGCCGCACCGCAGGACCTGCGCGATTACATCGGCGGCTTCGGCTTCCAGGGCGACATGGCCCTGTCCCCGTGCGGACCGTTTTCCGGCGGCGAGAAGGCACGGCTGGCCCTTGCCCTGCTGGTCTACCAGCGCCCCAACCTGCTGCTACTCGACGAGCCCACCAACCACCTGGACCTGGAGATGCGCCACGCCTTGACCGTGGCCCTCCAGGATTTCGCCGGGGCCCTGGTGGTGGTCTCCCACGATCGCCACTTGATGCGCTCGGTTACCGACCGCTTGCTGCTGGTCAGCGATGGCGGCGCCGATGATTTCGCGGGCGATCTGGCGGACTACGGCGCCTGGCTGCGCGAGCGCAACCGGGAGGAAGCCACCGCCGATGCCGGCGGCGACGGCAAATCGGACAGCGACGCCAAACAGCGCCGCAAGCAGTCCGCCGCCCGGCGCCAGGAGCTGAAGCCCCTGCGCCAGGAGATCCGGCAGCTGGAGAAGACCATCGACAAACTGAGCCAGCGCAAGCAGACCCTGGACGAACAGCTCGGCGATCCGGGCCTCTATGACGAGGGCCAGAAGGCGCGGCTGCAAGAGCTGTTGCGCGAGCAAGGTCAGGTAGAGAAGGACCTGGCCGAGGCGGAAGAGGCCTGGCTGGAGGCTAGCGAGCGCCTGGAAGCGGCCATGGCGGAAACTTGACCGCTTTCTATGGATTTTCGGGTCGCCAGGGTGCTACGGTCCAGTCCGACCCATCCTGCGGAGCTTAGCCATGCACCACATCGGTGATCCCGCCCACATCATTGCCGACCCCGGCCAGCAAGGCCGGCTGGCCGACCGTATCGCCGACCTCAAGGGCGTCACCCTGGACTACGAGGCCATGGACTGCGGCCACTTCCAGGTGGGGGGCGGCGTGGTGGTGGAATACAAATCGGGCACGGACTTCATCCTCTCCGTGGTGGAGAAGGAGCTGTTCGAGACCGCCAATCGCCTGCGCGCCCATCACGACCGGCCGGTGTTTCTGGTGGAGGGCGACTATTTTACCGCCCGTTTCCACCAGACGCCGTTCGATATCCACTGGGCCATCGGCTACCTCACGTCCGTGCTGAACATCCCCGTGCTCTACAGCCCGGACGGGGAGAGTTCGGCGGTGATGGTCTACACCCTGGCGGTCTCCGCGCAGCAGGATATGGCCTCGGGCGAGACCCTGCGCATCGGCCAGCCGGATACCCGGCGCGAGGCCATCCGCTTTCTGGTGGAAGGCCTGCCCGGGGTGGATCCGGATCTGGCGCGCAATCTGTTGCGCCATTTCGGCACAGCGCGCGCCGTGTTCGCCGCCGGCCGGGACGAATTGCTGGCGGTGGAGGGCATGACCGAGAAGACCGCCGGCCGCATCAGCGATGTACTCGACAGCAAGAAAGGCAAATAAGGGAAGCCTCATGGCCCAACAAAAAGTCTACTGCGGCATCCACAACGACTCCTACGGCGGCATGACCGAAATCGGCCGCTATATCCGCGACGCCTGGGTCTTTGAGGTCCTGCCGGAGACCGAAACCTGCGAGGGCTGGGATTACGGCCGCCTGGAGAACTTATTCGACCAGGTGCACGAGGCGTGGGATACCTATGGCCACCTGGTAAGCAACCTGCCCCCCGAGCTGCGCGAGCGCCATGAGCGCATCCATGGCGCGGCCATCAAGAAGGCCCGCGAGCTGGGATGGACGCCCGACATGGACGACGACTAACCCTCGCCCACCCCGCGCGCCAGCGGCCGGAACTGCAAGCCGTAGAACATCTCCAGGTACCGCCGGGTTTCGTCCCGCTCCAGGTTGGTGACGTACTTCCAGAAGCCGTAGATCCGGGACAGGGTCATCATGCGCTCGGCATACAACTCCCAGGTGTAACGAGCCCGAACCCGGGCCATGGCTCCCTCGGATAACCGCTCCCAATAATCCGGCTCCCGTTCACAGCGCTCCAGGAACTCGGCCATGATCGCGGCGGCGGCCTCGCCGTGGTTGGGGTCGATGTGGAACCCGGAGACACCGTCCTCGATGATCTCCAGGGGGCCACCGTAGGCGGTGGCGAAGGTGGGCAGCCCGGAGGTCATGGCCTCGATGACGGTCAGGCCGAAGGCCTCGAACAGCGCGGGCTGGACGAAGGCCCCGTGCCGGTCGGCGATGTAGCGGTACAACTCCCCGGAAAGGTTCTTGTCCAGCTGCGCGCCCAGCCAGCGGACCTCGCCGTCCAGCCCATGGCGGTCCATGAGATCGTGCATGCGCTCGATCTGCGCGCGCTCTTCCCAGTCGCTGGACTGCTCCGGGTCCAGATGCCCGCCGATCACCAGCAGATTGCCGGCCTGGCGCAGCCGATCGCTGTCGGCGAACCACGCCACCAGCCCCGGCAGATTCTTGATGCGATCCAGACGCGCCATGGTGAACAGGATGGGCTTCTCCGGATCGGCGAAGGCGCCGCGCGCGTCGGTGCGGTCGGTGCCATGGATTAGGTCCGCGATCTCCTCGTGCAGCCCGTGCAGGCGCCGCTCGCTTTCGCTGTACGGGAAATACACCTCGGCATCGGCACCGGGGGAGACGATGTTGAACTTGGGGTCGTAGATGTCGACGCCGTTCACCACCCGGTAGAGGCCGGGCATGGTGAAGGCCTCGTAGCTTTCGTACTGGCCCATGCTCTCCCGGTTGCCGGCGATCTCCTGGTAGGTGGAGGTAATGATGAAATCGGCGGCGTTCATGGCGATAAGGTCGGCTGTGAACTGGGTGGCGAAGTGGTAGCGGGCATCGTTATCCCGCCAGAACAGGTCGGAGTAGAGGTACTTGGTCTTCTCCAGGGCATGGGCGATGTTGCACTGGGTGACCTTGAGCCGCTGCGCCAGGAGGGTCGCCACCAGATTGCCGTCGGAGTAATTACCGATGATGAGGTCGGGCCGGCCTTCCAGATCCGCGACCAGTTCTTTCTCGGCCTCCTGACTGAAGGGCTCCAGGTACGGCCAGAGTTCAAAGCGGGAAATCCAGTGCGGCACCACCTCGCCGTCGGCGTAGCGGAAGGGCACGCGTAGCACCTGGGCATTGCGGGTGTGCAGGATGTGCTCGCGCCGCTGGTCGCAGGTGGTGCCCTCCGCCTCGGGGATAAGGCGGGTGAGCACCCGGATCTGGGGCTCGATATCCAGCCCCTGCTCCCAGATCCGCTGGCGCATCTCCCGCTCCAAGGCGCGCACCTGGTCGAGGATGTAGACCACCTGGCCGCCGGTATCCGGTTTGCCCAGCACGTGGGACTGGCCGAAATAGCCGTGGGGGGAGACAATCGCCAGGCTGAAGATCATGGGGATGCGCCCCAAAAAGCGCTCCAGGGTTCCCGGCTCCGGCGCCTCCAGGATGTCCGACAGCAAGTGCAGCGTGTCGCGCATGCGGGCCACATCCCTCCCCCACCCCGGCTCGAAGCCCAGTTCGCGCAGGCGGCGGCCCACCTCCGCCCAGCCGGCCTGGGGGTCCGCCGCCGCCAGGTAATCCTCGGCCCGGCGCAGGGAGGCCCGCAGCTCGGCTAGGTCCTTCACTGAATCGTTCAGCATGAGCTGCTGGCCGCGGTACTGGTGCACGCGCAGGAAAGCGAGCAAACTCTGGTCGCCGCTGGCTAGGTCCTGGAACAACTGGCTGGACATGCGGCGATTGAGGAATTCCACCCCTCGGCCGATGGAGCGCGACTCGCGCAGCTTGGGGAATTCCCGCGAAAACGGCCCGAGGTCCACCTCCAGCGTCCAGCGGTCCGCGGCTTCCTCGCCGGTAACCTGGCGTTCCTTGAATTGGAGGAACTCCGAGACGGTAATGGCCTCGAACTCCACGGCCTCCACGTGGAAACGCAGGTACTGCCAGCGGGCGATGCCCGGCCGGATGGACATACAGATCCACGGCGCCTCCAGGACGGCCTCCTGGGCCACGGCGATCACTTCGGCCAACGGGCCGGTCGCCATCTCCGGGGCGCGCTCCTGGCAGAACCGGTCGAACTCGTCATGCAGGTCGGAATGCAGAAGAAAGGACCGCTCCAGGCTGAGGTAGTGGCGCAGGAGCAGGTAGACCGACTCCCGATTGGCATGCAGATATTGGGCTAACGCTTCCATAGGCCCTCCGGATTCAAATAATGGAACCCGATCACGCGAACGTGTCATCGTTCTCCGAACCCCGTTCCCTGGCGCCTTCAACCCAAGGCCGCCGCGTCCGCCGCGGGCTGGGCGCCCTATTGCTAGGCATGTGCCTCCTGGTGCTGGCCGTCCCGGCCGCCAGTGCCGATCTGGACAGTGCGGCCCAGCGTTTCGCCCACCCGGAGCGCTATCGCCTGCTGTTCGATCGCCTCACCGCCCGCGGGATCCCGCCCGCGCAGATCGAGGCCTTGTTCACCTCGGAAAAGGCCGAGCGGCGGGACACCGAAGCCGTGCGCCTGCGTTCCGACGTGCAAGAGATCCCCAAGCACAAGGAGGCCGAGCGGCGCGCCAACCAGCGCTACCTCTACGAGGCCAAGGTCCTCGCCCGCCACCTGCGCGAGCATGCAGCGCTCTATGACCGCATGGAGGCAGAATACGGCATCCGGCGGGAAATTGTCGGCGCCATCCTGCTCAAGGAGAGCGCGTTGGGCCGCTATGACAATTTCGACCACGACGCCTTCGTGGTCTTCAACAGCCTGTTGGACGGGCTGGAAGTGCCGCCGGATGCCGGGCCGCGCCTCGAGCGCCGCATCCCCCGCTTGGTCCAGCTGGCCCGGGAACAGTTGATCGCCCTGGTCCTGTTCGCCGACCAGCGCGGCCTGGATCTGGCGCAAACGCCCCTACCGGCCAGCTACGCCGGCGCCCTGGGCATCCCCCAGTGGCTGCCGTCCCATCTGGACTATGCGGTCAGCGCCAACGGCGGCGTACCCGACCTGTCCCACCTCCCTGATGCCATCCTCTCCACTGCCAATCTCATCCGCAACAAATTCGGCTGGCCCGAACGCATGGTAGCGTTCCGGCGCCTGGAAAACCTGCCGCGCATCGTGGACGCTTGGTTGGCCTTCGACGACGGCAACGCCTCCTTCGCCCACGACCGCAACAGCGATGGCCAGCCCCTGCAGCGCTTCGACCAGACCCGCTCCGACCTCCCCAATGTGACCTATGTCGGCCGCTATGTCCGCGCCCTCATGCGCTACAACTTCTCGTCGGACTACGCCTTGGGCGTGCTGCAGATCGCACGCCGCACCCGCAAGTTGCAAGACGACGCTTCCTGACCCCTCGCCCCGGATTGCAGCGTCGCGTTATGCTTTCTCCCATAATCGACACCAGGAACCCGGGGGTACGCGCCATGAATCAGCAAGACGATCACGCTTTCGGCCCGAAGGTGGAATGCCAGACCTGCCTGTCGCAGATCCCGCACACCGAGGCCAAGAGCGCCGAGGGTGAAGACTATGTCCTCTATTTCTGCGGCCTGGATTGCTTCGATCAGTGGAGCCGGGAAGGCGAGGACAGCACCACCGGCGGGTGACCGCGGGGGATTGTGCGCCCGCCGGGGATCGCGCCGGGGTTGATTTGCGCATCCCAACATTCGAAAGTAGCCCTATACCCTTGAGCCGCGCACAAACGCGGTTGCCACGCAGGTGCCCCGACCATGCCCGGAACCGAATTCCGTCTGGAAGTCCAGCCACGTATCCCGGAGAACCTCGACCGTCTCCAGGAACTGGCCACGGACCTGAAATACACCGCCGACCGCCGCATTCGCGGCCTCTTCTACCAACTCGACCGCGATCTGTGGCACGCCTGCGACCATAACCCCAAGGTCTTCCTGCGCCGCGTCAGCCAGAAGCGCCTGGAGCAGGCCGCCCGCGACCGGGTCTTCCTGGAAGAGTATTACCGGGTGCTGTCGTCCAGCGACAGCTATAAGAAAGAGCCCATCCGCCCGGAGATCCAGGAACACCTCAGCCCCGAACGCGATTTGGTGGCGTACTTCTGCGCCGAATTCGGCTTCCACGAGAGCCTGCCCATCTATTCCGGCGGCCTGGGCATCCTGGCCGGCGACCTGGTCAAGGCCGCCAGCGACATGCACCTGCCCCTGGTGGCCGTGGGCATCCTTTACCGTCAGGGCTATTTCAACCAGACCATCGACGCCCACGGCCAGCAGGTGGCCCATTACGCCCCCACCGATTTCGACGACCTGCCCATCGAGCCCGTACGGGATGACCAGGGCGAGGAGATCCATGTCAGCGTCGACCTTCTCGACCGGGAAGTGACCGTGCGCATCTGGGAGGCGCATCTGGGGGACACGGCCATCTACCTATTGGATACGGACCTGCCGGAAAACACGGACGAAGACCGTTCCATCACCTACCAGCTCTACGGCGGCGACAACAACGTCCGCATTCAACAGGAGATCATCCTGGGCATGGGCGGCGTGCGCGCGCTGCGCGCCCTGGGCCTGGCGCCCACGGTATGGCACGTCAACGAAGGCCACGCCGCGTTCCAGGCCCTGGAACGGGCGCGCGAGCACGTGGCCGACGGCATCTGCCTGGAAGCCGCTCTGGAACAGGCGGCCAGCGCCACGGTGTTCACGACCCATACCCCAGTACCCGCCGGCCACGACATTTTCGATCCGGAGCTGCTGGGCACCTATTTCACCGAGTTTGCCGAGGAGCAGCTGGGGGCTTCGCTGGAACGGCTGCTGGCGCTGGGCAAAGGCGGCGGGGAGAACGGCGGCTTCAACATGACCGCTTTGGGCTTGCGCACCTCGCGCTACCAGAACGGCGTCAGCGCCATCCATGGTCAAGTGGCCTCGGGCATGGAAGGCTATATTTGGCCCGAGGTCCCCGAGGAGGAGAACCCGCTGGGCTACGTGACCAACGGCATCCACGTGCCCACGTTCCTGGCGCGCGAATGGGTCAGCTTTTTCGATCTCCATTTCGGCGGCCAATGGCGCAGCCAACTGCTGAATGAGGGTTTCTGGGAGGGCATTGACCAGATCGCCGACCACAGCTTCTGGAGCCAGCGCCAGACCCTCAAGGCCGAGTTGTTCGCCGAGGCGCGCTCGCGGTTGATCACCCAGCTACGACGCAACGGTTCCACTCAGGCGCAGATCGAGCGGCTGACCCAGTACCTCCAACCCGATCGCACCGACATCCTCACCGTGGGCTTCGCCCGCCGCTTCGCCACCTACAAACGCGCCACCCTGCTGTTCACCGATCCCGAGCGGCTGGCGCGCCTGCTCAACCAGGCGGATCGGCCGGTGCTGTTCCTGTTCGCCGGCAAGGCCCACCCCAATGACCAGCCCGGGCAGCACCTGATCAAGGTGATCCACGAATTCAGCCGGCGCCCCGAGTTCGAGGGCAAAATCATCATGCTCGAGGGCTACGACGTCGCCCTGGCGCGCAAGCTGGTCACCGGCGTGGATGTGTGGTTGAACACCCCCGAATACCCCAAGGAAGCCAGCGGCACCTCGGGCCAGAAGGCGGGCATCAACGGCGCCCCCAATCTCTCCGTGCTGGACGGCTGGTGGGGCGAGGGCTACAACGGCGAAAACGGTTGGGCCATCACCCCGCACGATCCGCGCATGAGCCAGGACTACCGCAACCGCGAGGAAGCCACCGAACTCTACGAGCTCCTGGAAAACGAGGTAGTACCCTGCTACTACCGGCGCAACGGCCACGGCTACAGCGAGGACTGGGTGCGCATCTCCAAGAATTCCATCAAGTCGCTCATGCCGCGGTTCAATGCCCAACGCATGGTCATGGATTATGTGCGCGACTATTACGGCCCGGCCTCCCGCCAACAACGCCGCATGCGCCGCTCCGGCGGGCGCGCGGCCGAAGGCCTTGCTACCTGGAAACAGAAGGTCGACGAGGCCTGGCCGGAGGTTACTATGGAGCGGATGGACCAGGCACCGGAAGAGCTAATGAGCGGGGAAACCCTACCGGTGACGGTAGCTGTCCACTTGAACGGTCTGGCGCCTGAAGATGTGCGGGTGGAATGTTTGGTGGGGCGGGAAGACGAATTGGGTGAATTGGAGACCTTGGAGCGCTACGGCCTATCACCCCTGACCCAGGAGAACGTGGACGGCGAGACCCGCTTCCATCTGGACCTGGAGCCCAGCTTGCCAGGGTTACAATTCTACAAGCTGCGCATGTTCCCCTATCACCCCGATCTCGCCCACCTGCACGAAACCGGACACATGCGCTGGCTATAGGGCGGCGGGTGCGGCCTACGCGCGGCCGTACAGGGCATTCCAATGGCGCAACCGGTCCCCAAGACCGTCGGGGATGTCCACCCACCGGAATCGCCAGCGCCAATTGCCCTCCACGGTAGCGGGCTCGTTCATGCGGCTGTCCGCCCCCAGGGCCAACAGGTCTTGCATGGGAACCACGGCAATCTGCGCCACCGAAGCCAAGGCCGCGCGGATGAGCGGCCACGGCATGGGTTCGCCGGGGTGGCCCAGGTAGTCCCGGACCCGCTCCCGTACCCAATCCGGGCAATCCTCTTGCCACCAGCCCACGGTAGTATTGTTGTCGTGGGTGCCGGTATACACCACCGCCCGCCGTCGGTGGTTATGCGGTAGATAAGGGTTATCAGCATCGCTATCGAAGCCGAATTGCAGGATCTTCATGCCCGGTAGGTCGAACTGGTCGCGCAGGGCGTTCACCTCCGGGGTGATCACCCCCAAATCCTCCGCCACCAGGGGCAGCTGACCCAATTCCGCCTCCACCGCGTGGAAGAAATCGGCCCCCGGCCCCGGCACCCACCGACCCTCGGTGGCGTACTCCCCCGCCGGGATCTCCCAAAAGGCCTCGAACCCGCGAAAATGGTCGATGCGAACCCAATCGAACAGGGTTAGCTGCGTACGCAGCCGATCGATCCACCAGCGGTAGCCATCGGCGGCGATGCGATCCCAGCGATAATGAGGGTTGCCCCAGTACTGGCCCGTTTCCGAGAAATAATCCGGCGGCACACCCGCCACCGTCTCCGGCTGCCCTTCCTCGTCCAGGGCGAATAGCTCGCGATGGGCCCACACCTCCGAGCTGTCGTGGGCGACGAAGATAGGCATGTCGCCGAACAGCACGATGCCGCACTCGTTGGCGTACGCCTTGACTGCCGCCCATTGGCGGAAAAACTGCCATTGCAGGAAGCGGTGATAGTCCACCGCCTCGGCGCAGCGCTGGTGGGCGTCCGCCAGGGCCTGGGGGGCGCGGTCGCGCAACGGCGCCGGCCACTGCCACCACGGCCCACCGTGCTCCTCGCGGATGGCCATGAACAGGGCGAAATCGTCTAGCCAGTACGCCTGTTCCGCCGCGAACGCCCGGAAATCCTGGTGGGTGGCGTCATCGGCATCCCGCTGGAAATCAGCAAAAGCCGCGGGCCAGAAGTCGGCGCGCGCAGCCGGCGCGGCGTGCAGCCACTCGGCGTCCGCTAGGCGCTCCGGGTCGAGCAGGTCCGGGTTGCCGGCATGGGCCGACAGGCATTGATAGGGCGAGCGGTCCTCATGGGTCGGACCCAGCGGCAGGGTTTGCCATACGGAAAAACCCGCGTTACGCAGAAAGTCCACGAAATGGAAGGCATCGGCACCCAAAGTGCCCCCGGCCGTCCCGCCGGGAAGAGAGGTGGGGTGCAGCAGGACGCCAGCGCGCCGCTGGGCGCCCGAGCCGGTGGGCGATGTCAATGGGACACTCCTTCCTCTGCGGTACGGGATGGCCGGGCGGATGCTATTCGTGCGGTTGGCCGGGCCGCATCACCCCACCATGGGTGGGCTGGCCGCTGCCGTGAGCAAAGGTATGCGCCAGGTACTCCGGCGGCTGCACGTCGATCAGGCGATACAGCCGGCTGAGATGCAGGCGGTAGAGCCGCTCGAAATCGCGGACGATGTCCGCCGGGTTATAGTCCCCGAACCACCAGAACCAGTCCGAGCCCTCGCAAATGGCCAGCTGGCGGGTGGCTGCCTCCAGGGCCTCGTCGCTAAGCTTGCCCTTGGCCACCACCCGGTCATAGGCCTGCTTGGCTTCCACCAGCATATCCCATCCGCGGTTCTTGTCCTTGTCGCCGATCCAGGTGGACAGCGTGCCGTAGACCCAGCTACCCGCCATCAAATGGGTCAATTTGTTGCTGTGGACGCCGTCGTCGACGCAGTCGCCGAAGGTGGTCAGCTCCAGGGCCGGATGGTCCGCCAGGCGCTCATACAGCCCGCGCAGGAAGTGGTACCCGTTTTCCGGGTAATGTTCCCAGGCGTTCTCGCCATCGAGGATGATGGGCACCACCGGATCGGGATGCTCGGCCACGGCCCCGGCGATCTCTTCCAGGCGGTGCACCAGGTTGGCCACGGCGTCATCGGCGTGCCAGTTGGAGTACTGGAAGCCGATAAGGTCAGAGAGTTCGTCGTCGCGGAAGAAACAGACCGTCGGCGAGCCCGTGATGTGGTAGGGGTGGCACAGGCTGTGGCGGACATCTTCGCCGTATTTGGCGTAACGCTTACCCAGGCTGTGGCCCAGCACGCCCTCGCCCGTGGCCGCCCAGGCGAAACCGGCCTCGCCCAGAACGCGCAGCGTGCCCTCGTTGATGGCCCCTTCCGCCGGCCAGCAGCCGGCCGGAGCGAAACCGAAGTGCTCCTTGAAGGTGGCGACCCCCTCCCGGATGTGCCAGCGCAGGCGGTCCACGCCCCCGGGATACTCCTCGGCTTCGGGCGAGGGGCTGTCGGGGTAGGCTTCCTGCGCTGATTCGAAATCCAGCAGCAGCGGTGCGATGGGATGGGCGTACGGCGTCACCGACAGCTCTGCCTTGCCCGCTTCCGTCAGTTTGCGGTAGCGCTCGGGGATCTCCGTCAGCAACTCGCCGATGATGGACAGCAGGAAACGGCGGTCCTCCACGGTGAAGCCGGCGGCCTTGTCCTGGAGACCGCGGACCCGCGAATCCCGCCGGCGCACCGTCTCCCCCATCCAGGCCAGGTGGTACCAGGTGATGAGATCGGCGATGAACTGATCGTCGACGTAGATCAGCGCCTCGGGTTCTTCCACCAGCCAATCGGCAATACGCGCCAGGCGCTTGTACTGCGGGAAGCGTTCGATCAGGTGCTCGCGGTTGGCGCGCAGGCAGTCCTGGACCAGTGCCAGACGCTCATCGTCGCCCGACGGCGCCACCGGGCTGTCGAGCTGGGCCAGCAAGGGGTCGTGGATGGGCTCGCCGTCCTGGAGGTGGCGCTGGATCTGCTCGGCGTAGTCGCTGAGCTGCTCCAGCAGCACCGGGGCGAAATTGACCACAGCCCGCGCCCCGGGGATTTCCTCCAGGTGCTCGGCCATGTCCACGTAATCCTTGATGCCGTGGAGATAGGTCCAGGGGAGTTGGTACTGGCCGGAGACCGGGTCCTGGTAGTGCGGCTGGTGCATATGCCAGCACAGGACGACGCGGAGACGGTTGTTATCGGACATGGTGCAAATGAATCCCTAGCATTTCCGGGGTGACGAGCACGACGCCCCCTGGGCTCACATCGAAGTACTCGGCGTCCTTTTCAGGGTCCTCGCCGATGATCATCCCTTGCGGAATGCGGCAGCCGCGGTCCACCACGGCGTTTTTCACCACCGCGTTGGCCTCCACCACCACATCCGGGAGGATAACCGATTCCTGCACATAGGCGCGCGATTCCACGCACACGTTGGAAAACAGCAGGGAGTGGCGGACCACCCCTCCGGAGATGATACAACCACCGGAGACCATGGAATCCACCGCCATGCCCCGCCGATCCTCGTCGTCGAAGACGAACTTGGCCGGCGGTAGCTGCTCCTGGTAGGTCCAGATGGGCCAGTCCTGATCGTACAGGTTGAGCTCGGGGGTGACCCCGATCAGTTCCAGATTGGCCCGCCAGAAGGCATCCACGGTGCCCACATCTCGCCAGTAGCCTTGCTGCCCGGAGACGGGGTCCCGGAAGGGATAGGCCATGACCTGATAATTCTCGATCACCGCGGGGATGATGTCCTTGCCGAAATCGTGGTCGGAACGGTTGTCGTCGGCATCCTTGATGAGCTGCTCGTAGAGGAAGCGGGTGTTGAAGATGTAGATGCCCATGGAGGCCAGTGAGGTATCCGTCTTGCCCGGCACTGTGTCCGGTTCCTCCGGCTTCTCCGCGAACTGGACCACCCGGCCTTCCTCGTCGGCGGTCATGACGCCGTAGGCCTTGGCCTGCTCCCGCGAAACCTCCAGGCAGCCCACGGTCATGTCGGCGCCATTTTCGACGTGGTAGGCAAGCATGGGCCCGTAGTCCATCTTGTAGATATGGTCCCCCGCCAGGATGAGAACATATTCCGGGCCGTGGGCGCGGATGATGTCGAGATTCTGGTAGACCGCGTCCGCCGTGCCCTGGTACCACGAAGTGGTAATGCGTTGCTGCGCCGGCAGCAATTCCACGAACTCGTTGAACTCGCCTCGGAGGAAGTTCCATCCCTTCTGGACATGGCGGATCAGGGAGTGGGCCTTGTACTGGGTCAGCACCCCGATGCGGCGAATCCCCGAGTTCATGCAATTGGACAACGGGAAATCGATGATCCGGAATTTGCCGCCGAACGGCGTGGCCGGCTTGGCCCGCCACAAGGTGAGCCGCCCCAGGCGGGAGCCCCGCCCCCCGGCCAGAACCAGGGCCAGCGTCTCTTTGGTGAGCAGACTGACGAAACGGGGGTTTTCCTGCTGGGGCTGCGTGGCTTCCGAGCCGGATGCGCGATCGTTCATGGTGGACTTCCATCTCCCGGGGGACGCAGGCCTTGAGGCCGTAAGAACCATTGGCGATGCTACGATGTAAACCCATTAAGCCATTGTTGGCCACCGGTCTCCAAGGCCGAATGCCGGAAACCGATCCGGGTGCCATTGACACGTTATGACAGGGCCGCCATGACCTCCCCAATCCGCGAGCTAGACGCCGGCCTGCAGGCCATCATCGAAGCGCGCCACGCCGATCCCTTCGCCGTGCTCGGGCGGCACCGCGAAGCGGGTGAGGAAGTCGTCCGCACCTTCCTGCCCGGGGCCGAATCCATCGAGATCGAAGGCATGGATGCCCGCCTGACCCGCTACCCCGGTACGGACCTCTTCGAATGGCGGGGGGCGCCCGGCCATGTCCCGGAGCACCACCGGCTGGCCTGGCGCGACGCCGACGGCGGTGAACACGCCTTCGTCGACCCGTATACCTTTGCGCCCCAGCTATCGGATTTCGATCTGCACCTGTTCAGCGAGGGGCGCCACTGGCATGCCTACCGCATCCTCGGCGCCCACCAGGGCGAGGTGGATGGCGTGGCCGGCACCTTGTTCGCCGTGTGGGCGCCCAATGCCGGCCGCGTCAGCGTAGTGGGCGATTTCAACCAATGGGACGGTCGATGCCATCCCATGCGTTCGCGGGGCGGCAGCGGGGTGTGGGAACTGTTCATCCCCGAGCTCGCCCCCGGCACCCTGTACAAATTCGAGCTGCGCAACCAGAACACCGGCCAGATCCTGGTAAAATCCGATCCTTACGGCCGGCAATTCGAGCAGCGCCCCGCCACCGCCACCGTCGTCGCCGATGACGACACCTACCAGTGGGGCGATGCCGACTGGATGAACGCCCGCGCAGAGCGCGACTGGCTACATGCCCCCATGGCTGCCTACGAGGTGCACCTGGGCTCCTGGCAACGCGACGCCGAGGGCCACTTCCTGGACTACCGCGAGCTGGCCCACCGGCTGGTGGCCTATGTCCAGGAAATGGGCTACACCCACATCGAACTGTTGCCGGTCACCGAGCATCCGCTGGACGCCTCCTGGGGCTACCAGACCACGGGCTTCTACGCCCCCACCACCCGCTTCGGCGCTCCCGACGGCTTCCGCTATTTCGTGGACCATTGCCACCAGAACGGCATCGGCGTGCTGCTGGACTGGGTGCCCGGCCATTTCCCCAAAGACCCCCACGGCCTGGCCCGCTTCGACGGTACGGCACTCTATGAGCACGAGGACCCGCGCCGCGGCGAGCACTTGGAATGGGGCACCCTGGTGTTCAACTACGGCCGGCCCGAAGTGCACAACTTCCTGCTGTCCAGCGCCCTGTACTGGCTGGAGGAATTCCACATCGACGGCCTTCGGGTGGATGCCGTGGCTTCCATGCTCTACCTGGACTACAACCGCGAGGGCGGCGACTGGATCCCCAACATCTACGGCGGCCGCGAGAACCTGGAAGCCATCGACTTCCTGCGCGATCTGAACCGCGTGGTCCACGAGCGCAACCCCGGTGCCAATGTGATCGCCGAAGAATCCACCTCTTGGCCCCAGGTCACCCGCCCCACCTACCTGGGCGGGCTGGGCTTCTCCATGAAGTGGAACATGGGCTGGATGAACGACACCCTGGAGTACATGAGCCAGGATCCCATCTACCGCCATTTCCATCACGACCACCTCACCTTCGGCCTGCTCTACGCCTTCACCGAGAACTTCGTGCTGCCCTTCAGCCACGACGAGGTGGTGCACGGCAAGAGTTCCATGGTGGGCAAGATGCCGGGCGACGACTGGCAGAAATTCGCCAACCTGCGCCTGCTGTACACTTTCATGTACGCCTATCCCGGCAAGAAGCTGCAGTTCATGGGCTGCGAGTTCGGCCAGTGGAGCGAGTGGAACCATGAACAGGCCCTGGACTGGCATCTGTTGGAATACGGCCCTCACGACGGGCTCCAAACCCTGCTCCGCGACCTCAACGGCCTGCACCGCGCGGAACCGGCTCTCCACCGGATGGATTTCGAGGAGGCGGGTTTCCAATGGATCGACTGCCACGACGCCGACCAGTCCACCTTGAGCTTCCTGCGCCTGGATGACGGGGCGCGTAGCCTGGTGGCCGTGTTCAACTTCACCCCCGTGCCGCGCGAGGATTTCCGGATCGGCGTGCCCGAATCGGGCCGCTACCGTGAGATCCTCAATTCGGACTCGACCTTCTACGGCGGGTCCGACCTCGGCAATGCCGGCGTGGTGACGACGGATTCCCTGTCGTGGATGGGGCGACCCGATTCCCTGCGCATCACCCTGCCGCCGCTGGCGGGGGTGCTGCTGCGGCTGGAAGCCCTGGACTAGGCTTATGTACAGGGTTCTGTTCGTCAGCAGTGAGGTCCAACCCTTCATGAAGACCGGCGGGCTGGCCGATGTCTCCGCCAGCCTGCCCCACGCCCTGGCCGAACTGGGGCACGACGTCCGCATTCTCATGCCCGGCTATGCCGACGCCCTGGACAGGGCGCCGGAGGCCGCACCGGTCGCGGGCTGGAACGACCCCCTCGCCGGCCCGCCCACCCGGCTACTGGCTAGCCACTTGCCGGACAGCCCGGTGCCGGTGTGGCTGCTGGACGCCCCGGGGTTCAGTAACCGGCCGGGCAACCCCTACCTTACCGTCGAGGGTCGGGCCCACACCGACAACGCCGCCCGTTTCGACCGGCTGGCCCGGGTGGCAACGGCCATCGCCGGCGGCTTTGCGGGCCTGGATTGGCAGCCGGACGTGGTGCACTGCAACGACTGGCAGACCGGCCTGGTGCCGGTGCACCTGCTGCTGCATCGGGTCCCGGCGGCCACGGTGTTCACCATCCACAACCTGGGCTACCAGGGGCTGTTCCCCATGGCCACGCGGGCGGAGCTGAACCTGCCGCCGTGGCTGTGGCATCCCGAAGCGCTGGAGTTCTACGATCATGTCTCGTTCATGAAAGGCGGCCTGGTTTTCGCCGACCGGCTGACCACGGTGTCCCCCACCTACGCGGAGGAGATCCGCACCCCTGCCCACGGCTGGGGGCTGGAGGGCCTGCTCGAGCGCCGCGCCCCGGACCTCGCCGGCATCCTCAATGGCATCGACCAGCACGCCTGGGACCCGGCCACGGACCCGCACCTGCCCGCCCGCTACGCGCCCGCCGACCTGGGGGGCAAGGCCGAGGTCAAAGCGGCCCTGCAACGGGAACTGGGCCTGGCCGAGAACCCGGAGACGCCGCTGCTGGGCTTCATCTCGCGCCTGGCCGACCAGAAGGGCGTGGATCTGCTCTTGGGCGCCATGAACGAATTATTGGCCGCGGATGTACAGCTGGCGGTGCTGGGCAGCGGCGAGACCGCCTATGAAGATGCCCTCGGCCGCCTGGCCGCGCACTACCCGGACCGCGTGGCGGCCTGGATCGGCTTCGACGAGGGCTTGGCCCACCGCATCGAGGCCGGTGCCGACCTCTTCCTCATGCCCTCCCGCTTCGAACCTTGCGGACTCAATCAGCTCTATAGCCTGCGCTACGGCACCGTGCCCGTGGTGCGCGCCGTGGGCGGCCTGGCCGATTCTGTGGTCGATGCCAGCCCGGACCACCTCGCCGCCGGCGAGGCCACCGGCGTCACCTTCCAAGGCGAGACCCCGGCGGCTCTGGCGGACGCCGTGCAGCGGGCGCTGGCACTGTATGCGGACCCGGAAACCTGGCGCCGGCTCCAGCGCACGGGCATGGCCTGCGATTTCACCTGGCAGCGCAGCGCTCAGGTCTATGTGGACCAGTACGAGGCGGCTCGGGACCGGCGGACCCGGCTATGACCATCGTCATGCTGCAGATGGCGGCCCTCATCGGCGTGGGGGTCGGGTGGCGGCTGTTGCAGCCGGGCGGCCTGGCGGCGGACCCGGCCCGGCACGCCGTGACCACGCTGGTGTATTACCTGCTGCTGCCGGCCCTGATCTTGTCGGTGCTGTGGGAAGCGCCGCTGGGGATGGAAACGGTGGGCATCGCCCTGTCCGCGGCGGGGGGCGTGCTGGCCATGCTGGCGCTGACCTGGGGCGTGCTGCGCCTGGTGGGGACGGTGCCGACGGTGGCCGGCACGGTGCTGCTCGCCGCCTCTTGGCCTAACGCCACCTACCTGGGCCTGCCGGTGCTGGAGGCGGCCTTTGGCGAATGGGCCCGGCGGGTGGCGATTCAATATGATCTGTTCGCCTGCTTTCCTCTGCTCATGACCGTGGGCGTGCTACTGGCGCGGCATTACGGCACCGACGGCCTGCGCGAGAACCCCTTGCTAACCCTGCTCAAGGTGCCGCCGTTGTGGGCCGCCCTGGTGGCCGTGGCCCTCAACCTGGGCAATGTCCCGCCGCCGCCCGCCCTGGCTAGCCTGCTGTCCGACCTGGGCGAAAGCGTGCCGCCGCTCATGCTGCTAGCGCTGGGCATGAGCCTGACCTGGAGCGGCGGCGGCAAGGGCGTTCTGCCGCTGCTGGGCCTGATCCTGGTGGTCCAGCTTGGGCTGCAGCCCGCCGCGGTGGCCCTCATTGCCGACGGCGTCGGGCTGTCCGGCGCGCTCTATCGCGCCGTGCTGGTGGAAGCGGCCATGCCCACCATGGTGCTGGGCGTGGTCCTTTGCGACCGTTACGGCCTGGACACGGCGCTGTACGCCAAGGCCGTGACCCTCACCACCGCCGTGAGCCTGGTGACCACCCCGCTGTGGTTCCGGCTACTGGCATGACTTTCCATCTGTTGGTGGACATCTCCGCCCACGGCTTCGGCCACCTCGCCCAGGCGGCGGAGGTGGTCAACGCCCTCGGTCGGCGGCTGCCCGGCCTGCACGCCACCGTGCGCACGGACCTGCCGGCGGACCTGCTGGACGACCGCCTCCGGGTCCCGTACCAGACGCGCACGGCGCGCCTCGATCCCGGCATGGTCATGGCGGACGCCCTCACCGTCCTGCCGGAGGACAGCCAGCGGGCCTATGCCGCCTTCCATGAGCAATGGCTCGAGCGGGTGCAGGCCGAGGCGCGGGAAATGGCGGCCCTGGCCCCCGATCTGGTGCTGGCGGATGTGCCCTACCTCAGCCTGGCCGCCGCCCGGCAGGCGGGCCTCCCCGCCGCTGCGCTGTGCTCCCTGGATTGGGCGGGGGTCTTCGCCGCTTATTGTGGCCACTTGCCCGGGGCCGAGGCCATTACCGCCCAGATCGAGGCCGCCTACCGCGACGCCCGCGTCTTCCTGCAACCTCGGCCGCACATGCCCATGGATTACCTGAACAATCGGGTGGAAATCGGCCCCATCGCCGCGACCCCGGATGCGCCTCAAGCGCTATTGCGCCGGAAGCTGCCGCCGGCCGAGCACGTGGTCCTGGTCTCCCTGGGCGGGCTGCCCTTCCCCCTACCTCTGGCCCAATGGCCGGAACGGCCGGGCACCACCTGGCTATTTCCCGGGGAAGTCCCGCCACGCGCGGATATGGTCGCCTTGAAGGACACCGGCCTCAGCCACATCGAGGCGGTGGTGGCGGTGGATGCGGTGGTCACCAAGATGGGCTACGGCACCCTGGTGGAGGCGGCCTGCCAGGGCACTGACATCCTCTATCTGCCGCGGGGCGACTGGCCGGAGGAACCGGCCATGGAGGCCTGGTTGGCCGCAAATGCCCGCACGCAGACAGTGACCCGGCCCATGTTGGAGCGCGGGGAATTGGGCCCGGCCCTGGACGCGGTTACCGCACAGCCCCGGCCATCACCCCCGATACCCTCCGGCGCGGAGGACGCCGCGTCCCTCCTGG
>Ga0102925_1000666_pt1 | contig 18837 bp, 13 predicted proteins | sample SalPonR1_A_D1_MG_FD_78216 | JGI IMG/M metagenome (GOLD analysis project Ga0102925, IMG submission 78216) | Salt pond soil microbial communities from South San Francisco under conditions of wetland restoration - Salt Pond MetaG R1_A_D1_MG | ecosystem: Environmental > Aquatic > Marine > Intertidal...
GTGCGCATGAGGAAGTGCTTCAGGCCCTCGGGGTAGATTTCCCAGCCCATCGCGGTCTTGGGCAACGGTCCGTCGACTTCGCCGTGGGCGGGCCACGGGCCTCCGGTCGGAGCGATGAGCTTGCGCGTGTAGTAGTTCAGGCCGCACCAGTCGACGGGCTGGCCGATGACCTCGAGATCATCCTGCCAGCCGTCCGGCATGTGGGGGCCCAGGCCCTCGAGCACGTCCTGGGGGTATTCCTTGCGGAAGATGCCGCCCATGAAGAAGCGGTTGTAGTATCCGTCGTAGAGGCGCGCGGCCGCGGCGGCCTCGGGCGTGTCGTCGGCGGGCTGGGCGTATTCGAAATTGCAGACCGCGCCCAGGTTCGCCATGCCCAGCGATCGCATCGCCTGGATCGCCGTGCCATGGGCGAGCAGGACGTGGTGCATGGCCCGCGCGGTCGCCCGGATGTCGCGCAGCCCCGGCGCGTGGTGGCCGAGAAAATGGCTCAGCCAGCCGACGCACCAGGGCTCGTTGATCGGCGCTGCCGACCAGACGCGGTCGCCGATCCGTCCCATGACGACCTCCGTGAAGTCGCCGAACCACTTGGCGATGTCCCGGTTGCGCCAGCCGCCGAGATCCGCGAGGGGGGAGGGGAGTTCCCAGTGATAGAGGGTCGCGGCGGGCTTCAGTCCGCGCTCGAGCAGGCCGTCGACCAGCCTGTCATAGAAATCGAGTCCGTCGGCGTTCGGTGCGCCGCGGCCTTCCGGCAGGACGCGGGCCCAGCTCGTCGAAAAGCGGTAGACGTCGAGATTGGCGGCGGCGAGCAGGTCGAGATCATCGCTCCACCGGTGGTAGTGGTCGCACGCCCTCGCGCCGTTCTCGGCACGGGTCACGTTGCCCGGGGTCGCCGCGAAGGTATCCCAGTGCGTCGAGCCCGCGCCACCGAAGGCATGTCCCTCGATCTGGTAGCTCGAGGTCGCGGCCCCGAAGAGGAAGCCCTCGGGGAAGTCGCTGCGCGTGAAGTCCATGGGTCATCCCTTTTCGAGTTCCGGGACCGGCGCCGGCCCCGTCGATTGCCCGACCGTCAACTCGGCCTCGATCAGGACGTGCTCTGCGGGACGCGAGCGTTGCTCGATCCGGTCGAGCAGCATCTGCGCGGCCCGCCGTCCCATCTCACGAACCGAGGCGCGGAGCGAGGTATAGATCGGGATGTCCTTGCCGTTTCTGAGATAGGACAGATCGTCGTCGAAAGTCACGATCGACACGTCACGTCCCATGCGAAGGCCCAGCCCCTCGATCGCGCGACGGATCCCGAGCGCGATGATCATGGACGAGGACAGGATCGCCGTCGGCGCATCGGATCGGGACATCAGGCGGCGCGCCGCCTCGTAGCCGTAGCTTTCGGTCATCTCGTCCGAGGACATCAGACCTTCGTCCGGCACGAGGCCCCGGTCCTTCAAGGCACGCAGATAGCCGTCGCGGCGCCGGGCGGCGAAATCCATCGTCTCGAGGCCGTTCACGAGTCCGATCTTCCTGTGGCCGAGGTCGATCAGGAATTCCGTCGCGCGCTGAAAGGCGCGACGGTTGTTGACGTCGACCCAGGAATAGTCGCCGTCGCCGGCGGAGGCGCGGCCGTGCACGACGAAGGGCAGGCCGATGTCTTTCAGGAGCGCGATGCGCGGGTCGCCGGTGCGGGGCGCGTGGACGATGAGGCCGTCCACCGCGCCTTTCGCGGCGAGAGACCGGTAGACCCGCGCCTCGTCGGCGTCGTTGACGACCGAGAGCACCATTTCATAGCCGCCCTTGAAGTAGGTCTCCCCGGCTCCGGCGATGAAATCGGCGAAGATCGGGTTCATGATCTCGTTCTTGGTCGAGAGCGGGATGACGTGCCCGATCGCCATGGATCGGCCCGTGGCGAGCGAGCGCGCACGGGTGTTGGGGCGGTAGTTCAGCCGCTCCGCGGCTTCGGCGACGCGCCTGCGCGTCGCCTCGGCAACCTCCGGGTAGCCGTTCAAAGCCCGACTGACGGTCGTCTGGGACAGGCCCAGCTCCTTCGCGAGCTGCTTTAGGTTCATTCCGCCCGAGCTTCCAAAGCGCTTTCAAATTCGGGCCGACCTTAGTCACCGCGCCGAGCGCCGTCAAAGCCAACCTCCGCTGCAGCGCGTCAATGCGAATGCAGAAAGTCCGATGAAAAACAGGCGAATCGGAGATCGCGCATTGACAGAAGACAGGAGTTCGGTGAGGGTCCGAATGTCCAAAGCGCTTTGGCTGTTGCAATGGCGTTGGCGCTAACAGGATGCGTTAGTCAACACGCGTAATCGGGAGGATTACAATGAAATACTCACTGTACGCCGGAGCGGCGGCAGTTGCCCTCGTCGCGGGCGGAGCCTCGGCGCAGGATCTGCTGTTCCCGCCCGGAGAGGGCGATTTCAACTGGGACAGCTACAACCAGTTCGCCGAGGATTTCGACCTCGGAGGCGAACAGGTCACCGTGTTCGGCCCATGGCTCGGGCCGGACCAGGAAGCGATCCAGAACGTTCTGAACTATTTCGGCGAAGCGGCGAATGCCGATGTCCGCTACTCGGGCTCCGACGCGTTCGAGCAGCAGATCGTGGTGGACCTCGAGGCCGGATCGGCCCCGAACGTCGCGGTCTTCCCGCAGCCGGGTCTGGCCTGCGACATGGCCGAGCGCGGGTTTCTCGCGGAACTGGGCGAGGATACCGCCAGCTGGCTGGCCGAGAATTACGCGGCGGGCGAATCCTGGGTCGCGCTCAGCTCGTGCGAGGGCGAGGGCGGTGAGACCGGCATGTACATGTTCCCGTTCAAGGCGGACGTGAAGTCGCTCGTCTGGTACGTTCCGGAGAATTTCGAGGACGCCGGCTACGACGTGCCCGAGACGATGGAGGAACTGAAGGCGCTGACCGACCAGATCGTCGCCGACGGCGAGACGCCGTGGTGCATCGGCCTTGGGTCGGGCGCGGCCACGGGCTGGCCGGCGACCGACTGGGTCGAGGACATGATGCTCCGCACTCAGCCGCCCGAGGTCTACGACCAGTGGGTCACCAACGAGATTCCGTTCGACGACCCCGCTGTCGTGGGTGCGATCGAGGAGTTCGGCTACTTCGCGCGCAATGACGACTACGTCGCCGGCGGCGCGGGCGCGGTCGCCTCGACCGACTTCCGCGATGCGCCGAAGGGCCTCTTCGACGCGCCTCCGCAGTGCTACATGCACCGCCAGGCGTCGTTCATCCCGGCGTTCTTCCCCGAAGGCACCGAGGTGGGCACCGACGTCGATTTCTTCTACTTCCCGGCCTACGAGGAGCAGGATCTCGGGTCGCCGGTTCTCGGCGCCGGGACACTCTTCTCCGTCACCAACGAGTCGGAAGGCGCGATGGCGCTCGTCGAGTTCCTCAAGACGCCGATCGCGCACGAGGTCTTCATGGCGCAGGAAGGCGGCGGTTTTCTGACCCCGCATACGGGCGTGAACACGGACCTCTACATCACCGACACCCGCCGGGCGCTGGGCGACGTCCTGCGGAACGCCACGACGTTCCGGTTCGACGCCTCGGACCTGATGCCGGGCGCCGTGGGCGCGGGCACCTTCTGGACTGGAATGATCGACTATACGGGCGGTGCCGAGGCATCGGAGGTCGCGTCGCAGATCCAGCAATCCTGGCCGTAAGAGCCGCGACCGGGCACATCGCCCGGCGGACCGACAGGCGGGGCCGGCACAGCAGCCGGCCCCGCCGAGGACAACTTGCGGGGAGGACGGCATGAATCCGGCCATACAGGGTTTGATCACGATCGTGATCGGCGTCGGCGGCTGCATCGGGTACTTCTACTTTTCGAACCAGTTGCTGGACCGGGTCATCTTCCCGGCGAGGGGCAAGAACGCCGGGCGCAACATCAACCGCGCCAACCAGGTCCGCCCCTGGCTCTTTCTCTTTCCCGCGATGTTCGCGCTGGGCCTCTACCTCGCCTATCCGGTGGTCGAGACGCTGAGGCTATCGCTCACCGACCGCACGCAGGGCGGAGCCTTCGTCGGCTTCGCCAACTATCAGCAGATGATGAGCGAGCCCAAGTTCTGGGAGGCGATGCGCAACAACATGCTGTGGCTCATCGTCGTGCCGGCCGTGTCGACGGCGTTCGGTCTCCTGGTGGCGCAACTCACCGACCGGATCTCATGGGGCAATCTGGCAAAGTCGCTGATCTTCATGCCGATGGCGATCTCGTTCGTCGGCGCCTCGGTGATCTTCAAGCTGATCTACGAGGCCCGCGCCTCCGACCAGCCGCAGATCGGTGTCCTCAACGCGATATGGCTGCAACTCGACGGCGGCTTCGGGGCGCTGCTGCTTCTCAAGATAATTCCGGTGATCGTCCTTCTCGGTTTCGCTGCCATCGTGGCCTACGTCGCGTGGATCTTCGTGAAGCCGCTGTGGACACAAGGGCATGACCGTTCGGTTTGGCTGCTTCCGCTTAGGCTCCTCGTGGCGGCCGGCGGCCTCTGGCTGATCTGGCTTTCGATCGCCTCGATCATCGACACCCTCACCTTCGCGCCGACATACGGCGAGCCGCAGCAGTGGCTGACGATCCCGTTCTGGAACAATTTCTTCCTGATGGCGGTGCTGATCTGGATCCAGACCGGCTTTGCCATGGTGATCCTGTCGGCCGCGCTCCGTGGCATCCCCGAGGAGACGGTCGAGGCGGCGATCGTGGACGGCGCGAACCCGTTCCAGGTCTTCTTCAAGATCAAGGTGCCGCAGATCATGCCGACGATCGTCGTGGTCTGGACGACGATCACGCTCGTCGTGCTCAAGATCTTCGACATCGTCTTCGCGATGACCAATGGCCAGTGGGGCACGCAGGTGCTCGCCAACTACATGTTCAACCAGCTGTTCGTCGCCAACGACTGGGGCGTGGGATCGGCGAGCGCGATCGTCATCATGATCCTCGTCTCTCCGATCCTGATCTGGAACGTCTACAACGCCCGCAAAGAAATGCGCTGAGGGGAGAGCGGAGATGGACAACATCGCAGGAACCAAGGCGCGGCTCACCTGGGCTGTGCACATTTCGGTCGGACTTCTCGTGGCGCTATGGCTTTTCCCGACGGTGGGGCTGTTCGTGTCCTCCTTCCGCACCGCCGATCAGATCGCGACGTCGGGGTGGTGGGCCTCGATGTTCCCGGCCGAGCAGAGCGAAGTCTACCGCACCGCGGACCCCGACGACGCGCGGGCCCCCGACGGCGACATGTACGTCGTCTCGGGCAACATCTTCGAGGTGGCGGGAGAGGAGCCGAGGATCATCCGGGCCTGGGGCGTGTCCTCGCGCGATGTCGCCGCCTTCGACCTCGGCGAAACCGCCGACATGGGCGAGGGCGAGACGCTGACGTTGGAGGCCGGCGGAGACTACGTCTGGCGCGGCACCGACGACCAGATCAGCGGCCGCGGCCAGAGAGTCTTCGCGACGGTCACCGCGCCGCCGGAGTTCACGCTCGGCAACTATGGGCAGGTTCTGTTTTCGGGCGACGCGACCGACAGCATGGCGAAGGCCTTCTTCAACACGATGACGGTCACGATCCCCGCCACGATCATCCCGATCGTGATCGCGGCCTTCGCGGCCTACGCGCTCGCCTGGATGGACTTTCCCGGCCGCGCGCTCCTGATCGCGGCCGTCGTCGGCCTGCTCGTCGTGCCGCTCCAGCTCGCGCTCATTCCGCTGCTGCAGCTTCACAACAACATCGGCATCGGCAAAGGCTACCTGGGGGTGTGGCTCGCGCATACCGGGTTCGGGCTGCCGCTCGCCGTCTATCTTCTGCGAAACTACATGGTCGGCCTGCCCCGGGACATCATCGAGAACGCCAAGGTCGACGGCGCCACGGACTTCCAGATCTTCACCAAGATCATCCTGCCGCTGTCGTTCCCGGCGCTCGCCTCCTTCGCGATTTTCCAGTTTCTCTGGACCTGGAACGACCTTCTCGTGGCGCGGGTGTTCCTGATCGACGCGACGGGGGAGACGACGGTGATGACGAACCAGATTGTCGAGCTCCTAGGCACGCGGGGCGGCAACTGGGAGATCCTCGCGACTGCGGCCTTCGTGTCGATCGCGGTTCCGCTCGTCGTGTTCTTCGCCATGCAGCGCTACCTGGTGCGCGGCCTGCTGGCGGGCTCTGTGAAGTGACGACGGTCCGGGACGGGCGTTCATGAACCTTCTCGACCCGATCATGGCGGCGCGACACCGCGAACCCGGCGACGCGGACTGGTGGCGCGGCGCGGTGATCTACCAGATCTACCCGCGCTCGTTCCAGGATTCGAACGGAGACGGCGTGGGGGATCTGGCGGGGATCATTCATCGCCTGCCGCATGTCTCGGAGCTTGGCGTCGACGCCGTCTGGATCTCGCCGTTCTTCCGATCACCGATGCTCGACTTCGGCTATGACGTGTCCGACTACCGCGACGTCGATCCGCTCTTCGGCACGCTCGGCGACTTCGACGCGCTGATCGAACGGGCGCACGAGTTGGGCCTCAAGGTGCTGATCGACCTCGTGCTCTCGCATACCTCCGAGATGCACCCCTGGTTCACCGAGAGCCGGTCCTCGCGCGAGAACTCGAAGGCGGACTGGTACGTCTGGGCGGACGCCAAGCCCGACGGAACCCCCCCGAACAACTGGCTTTCGGTGTTCGGCGGGCCGGCGTGGGAGTGGGACGGGGAGCGGATGCAGTACTACATGCACAACTTCCTTCCCGAGCAACCGGACCTGAACCTGCACAACGCGGAGGTCCAGGACGAGCTTCTGGACGTCGCGCGATACTGGCTCGACCGGGGCGTGTCGGGCTTTCGGCTCGATACCGTCAACTTCTACTTCCACGACAGGCAGTTGCGGGACAACCCGCCAATCGCCGAGGACCAGTGGAACGACAAGACCGCTCCCGCGGTGAACCCCTACAACTTCCAGGATCACCTCTACGACAAGACCCAGCCCGAGAACCTGGAGTTCCTGAAGCGCCTGCGGGCGCTGATGAACGAATACCCCGGCACGACCACGGTCGGCGAGGTGGGCGAGAGCCAGCGCGGGGCCGAGATTCAGGCCGAGTACACCTCGGCCGGCGACAAGCTCCACATGTGCTACGACTTCGACTTCCTGTCGAACTATCCGCCGACCGGCACCTTCGTGGGCGCGGTGCTCGAAAAGGCGAACAGGACGCTCGGCGATGGCTGGGCGTGCTGGGCCTTCTCGAACCACGACGTGGTGCGCCACGCCTCGCGCTGGAATCTCAACGAGGAGGCGAAGCGGGTCTACGCGGCGCTGCTGCTCTGCATCCGCGGCACCGCCTGTCTCTATCAGGGCGAGGAACTTGGCCTGACCGAGGCATATGTCGCCTACGAGGAGCTTCAGGACCCTTACGGCAAGCGCTTCTGGCCGAAGTTCAAGGGCCGCGACGGGTGCCGGACGCCGATGCCTTGGATCCGGGACCACCAGCATGGCGGGTTCACCGACGGCAAGCCCTGGCTGCCTGTCGCGATGGAGCACCTCCACAGGGCGGCCGGCGTCCAGGATCTCGAGAATGCCTCGACGCTGTCGTTCTATAGGAGCATGCTGGCCTTCCGGAAGGCGCACCCGGTGTTGATGAAGGGGGCGCTGGACCTGGTCGAAGGCCGCGACGACCTTGTGTCGTTCATCCGGACGCACGAGGACGTGCGCATGTTCTGCGCCTTCAATCTGTCGAACGCCTCGCTTACCGTCGACGCTCCGGACGGCGCGTGGCGACATGACAAGGGGACGCCGTTCAAGGCGACCGTGACCGATAACGGAGCAACGCTGCAGCCCTACCAGGCCTTCTTCGGCCTGCAGGAAAGCGGCTAACGAGCGAGAGCCAAGGGAGGACACATGGCGGATCTCAAGTTGACCAAGGTGGGCAAGGCCTACGGCGGGACCGTCGAGGTGCTGAAGGACATCAACCTCGAGATCGAGACGGGCGAACTCATCGTCTTCGTGGGACCGTCCGGCTGCGGCAAGTCGACCTTGCTGAGGATGATCGCGGGTCTGGAGAAGATCACGAGCGGCACGCTCGAGATCGACGGCCGTGTGGTGAACGACGTGCCGCCGTCGGACCGGGGCATCGCGATGGTGTTCCAGTCCTACGCGCTCTACCCGCACATGACGGTCTACGACAACATGGCCTTCGCGCTGAGGCTCGCGAAGCGGCCCGAGGCCGAGATCCGGAAGGCGGTGCAGGCCGCGGCCGACAAGCTCCAGCTCGGCCCCTATCTCGACCGCCTGCCCAAGGCGCTCTCCGGCGGTCAGCGTCAGCGCGTCGCGATCGGCCGGTCCATCGTCCGCGATCCCAAGGTCTATCTCTTCGATGAGCCGCTTTCGAACCTCGACGCGGCGCTCCGCGTCGCCACCAGGATCGAGATCGCGCAGCTGAAAGAGCAGATGCCGAACTCCACGATGGTCTACGTCACCCACGACCAGGTCGAGGCGATGACGCTGGCGACCCGCATCGTCGTGCTGGCGGACAAGGGAATCGCGCAGGTCGGACCGCCGCTCGAACTCTACGAGCGTCCCAACAGCGAATTCGTGGCCCAGTTCATCGGCTCCCCGTCGATGAACCTGCTGCCCGGCACCGTCGTGAAGACCGGCGAGGCGACCGTCGTGAAGCTCGACGGCGGCGGCGTGGCGACATCGAACGCGCCGTCGCAGGCCTCCGACGAAGGCGCCCGCGTGAAGGTGGGCGTGCGGCCCGAGGACCTCAAGGAGACCGAGGGCGAGGACTACGTCTACGAGGGCGTCGTCGACATCTACGAGGCGCTCGGCGAAGTGACGCTGCTCTACTTCCACCCGGAAGCGGAGGGCAAGGATCCGGTCATCGGCAAGCTTCACGGCATCCATGCCAATGTCCGCGGGCAGACGGTGCGGATGACCGCCGATCCGCGGCAGGTCCACATCTTCAAGGACGGCGTGTCGCTTCTCTACCGCTGACGATCGGGGCTGGCGTTCGGCGTTCCTTGCGGTAACGTCCGCGGGACGAACGCTCGGGGAGGGGACGATGCCGGCACCTCGGAACAGGCTGAAGGCGGCGCTCGCGCGCGGAGAGCTGCAGGTGGGCCTCTGGCTCGGCATGACGCATTCCGTCTCGGCGGAGATCGCCGCGGGCGCCGGGTTCGACTGGTGCCTCATCGATGCGGAGCATTCGCCGAACACGCTTCCCGAGATCCGCGCGCAGCTGCAGGCGATGGCGGGCGGCAGCGCCAGCCCTGTGGTCCGCGTGCCGCAGGGCGAGCCATGGATCGTCAAGCAGGTTCTCGACCTCGGTGTGCAGTCCGTTCTCGTCCCGATGACCGATACCGCGTCGCAGGCGCGCCGGATGGTCCAGGCCATGCGCTATCCGCCCGAAGGCGTCCGTGGCGTCGGTGCGGGCCTTGCCCGGGCCTCGGGCTACGGCGGCATCGACGGCTACGTGTCGAGCGCGAACGATCAGATGTGCCTGCTCGTCCAGGCCGAGAGCCGCGAAGCGATCGAGAACATCGACGAGATCGCGGGGACCGACGGCGTGGACGGCGTCTTCGTCGGCCCGGCGGACCTTTCCGCCAGCATGGGCCATCTCGGCCACCTCGATGCGCCCGAGGTCGTCGAGGCGATCGACCATGCCATCGACCGCATCCGCGCCGCGGGAAAAGCCGCCGGCATCATCGATTTCGATCCGGCCGCCGCGCGGCGCTGGGCCGGGAAGGGCGTGACCTTCCTCGGCGTGGGAAGCGACGTCACCACGCTGGCAAGGGGGCTTCGCGCGCTTGCCGCGGAGATGAAGGGCTAGGGGCTGCGGCGGGATGTCCGGCTGCGCGCTCTCGATCGACACATTAGGTAGGGGCGATATGTCCGGGAGCCAGCGATGACCGCGCCAAGGATCACCCCGCCCAAGTTCGAGCCGCGCCCTCGGCTGTTTCGCCGGACGCCGCCCGCGATCTTCCCGCCGATCCTGGGCCTCTTCGGTCTCGGTATCGCCTGGCGCCGCGGGATCGACGCCTTCGGGATCCCGCCAGCGCTGGTGGAAGGCTACCTCGGCGCGGTATCGCTGCTTTTTCTCTTCGCCGTCGTCGCCTACGGCGCGAAGGTGATTGTCCGTCCCGGCGTCCTGTCCGAGGATTTCCGAGTCCTGCCGGGCCGTGCCGGTCTCGCGACGCTGACCATGGGCCTGATGATCTTCGCGGCGGTGCTGGTGCCCTATGCCCCGCGGGCGGCCGAGTGGCTGCTCGCGGGCGGGGTGACACTGCACGTGCTGGTCGCGCTCTCCGCGATCCGGGTCTTCATCGCCGGCCCCGAGGAGGCGCGTCAGGTCACGCCGGTGATGCACCTGACGTTCGTGGGCTTCATCGTCGCGCCGATCGCCGCTATGCCGCTCGGCATGGAGGCCCTGACCACCTCGATCCTCTGGTACTGCCTCGCCGCAGCTCTGGTCGTCTGGGCCGCGGGTCTCAAGCCGCTTCTGACCGGCACCGCGCCCGCGCCGCTGCGCCCGCTCCAGGCGATCCATCTCGCGCCGGCCGCGCTGGTCGGGACGGCGGCGCATCTGGCCGGCATTTCCGCGCTCGGCAATGCCCTCGCGCTCTGGGCGGTGCTCCTCTTCGTCCTGCTCGTCTTCCGGGCCCGCTGGCTCACCGCCGCGGGCTTCTCGGGGTTTTGGTCCGCCTTCACCTTCCCGCTCGCCGCCCTCGCCGGGGTCCTGTTTCTCTCCGCCGAAAGCCTGCCGAGCGAGATCGTCAGGACCGTCGCGGGGCTCGTGCTGATCCTCGCCACGCTCGTCATTCCGCCGATCGCGTTCAAGGTCATGCAGCTGTGGTCGCGCGGCACGCTGGCGCAGAAGACGAACGCGGCGACGGCCTGAGCCGCTTTGCCTCTTTTCATTCCGGACCCTCCATGAAATAGGGAAGCGCCAAACGAAGACTCCCGAGGAGATTCCCATGGAGATTCGCGAGGCGCTCACCTTCGACGACGTCCTTCTGGTTCCGGCCGCGTCCAGCGTCCTGCCGTCCACGGCGGACACACGGACGTTCGTTACGCGGGACATCGCGATGAACATCCCGCTGCTGTCCTCCGCGATGGATACGGTGACCGAAGCCCGCATGGCGATCGCCATGGCGCAGGCGGGCGGCATCGGCGTGGTGCACCGCAATCTCGGCGTGGAGGAGCAGGCGAACGAGGTCCGCCGGGTGAAGCGCTTCGAGAGCGGCATCGTGTACAATCCGATCACGCTCAGCCCCGACCAGACTCTCGCGGACGCCAAGGCGCTGCAGGCGCGCTACAACGTCACCGGATTCCCGGTGGTTGACGAACGCGGCCGCGTGGTGGGCATCGTCACGAACCGCGACATGCGCTTCGCCTCGGACGAGAACACGCCGGTGCGGGTGATGATGACCTCCGACAATCTTGCCATTCTGACCGAGCCTGCCGACCGCGACGAGGCGAAAAGCCTGATGAAGGCGCGACGGATCGAGAAGCTGCTGGTCACGGACGGGGAGGGGAAGCTGACCGGCCTCCTGACGCTCAAGGACACCGAACAGGCCGTGCTGAACCCGCAGGCCTGCAAGGATCGGCTGGGCCGGCTCAGGGTGGCGGCGGCGACGACCGTCGGCGACGCGGGCTTCGAGAGGTCCGAGGCGCTCGTCGACGCCGGCTGCGACATCATTGTGATCGACACCGCGCACGGGCATTCCGAGGGGGTCGCCGCGGCCGTCCGCCGCGCGAAGACGCTGTCGAACGAGGTTCAGATCATCGCCGGCAACGTCGCCACGGCGGAAGCGACGCGGGCCCTGATCGGCGCGGGCGCGGATGCGGTCAAGGTCGGCATCGGCCCGGGTTCCATCTGCACGACGCGCATGGTCGCGGGAGTGGGCATGCCCCAGCTGACCGCGATCATGGACTCCGCCGCCGAGGCCGGGGGCGTCCCGGTCATCGCCGACGGCGGGATCAAGTACTCCGGCGACTTCGCCAAGGCCATCGCGGCGGGCGCCTCCTGCGCGATGGTGGGCTCGATGGTGGCGGGCACGGACGAAAGCCCGGGCGAGGTGATCCTCTACCAGGGCCGCAGCTTCAAGGGCTACCGCGGCATGGGCAGCCTCGGCGGGATGGCGCGCGGGTCGGCCGACCGGTACTTCCAGAAGGACGCGGCATCCGACAAGCTGGTGCCGGAGGGCATCGAGGGGCAGGTGGCCTACAAGGGCTCGGTGACGGCGGTCGTCCATCAGCTCGTCGGAGGTCTCCGGGCCGCCATGGGCTACACCGGCTGCGCCACGATCGAAGAGATGCGCAGGAACTGCCGCTTCGTCCGGATCACCGGTGCCGGACTCAAGGAAAGCCACGTCCACGACGTGCAGATCACGCGGGAGAGCCCGAATTATCGCCTGATGTAGGCGGGAATTCGCGTAGCGCGGGAACCGTTCGGCGACCGCTGTGCGTTTCGGGTTAGGATGCGGACCACGACCGTCCGAAGTTGCCATTCCGCCCTGTGCGCCATGCCCGAGACGAGATCACCCAACTCCCGGCCCGACGATCGTCTTCCGAGCGTTGACGAACTGCTCGCGGCCTCTGACTGGCCGGCCCAGCTGGCCCGGGCGCGCGAGCGGCGGGCCGCAGCGCTTCGGGGAGGAGGCGCCAAGCGGCCGCTTCCCGTCAGCCGGCCATGGGAGAGCGACGACTATCTCACCGCCACCGGGGTCTTGAGGCCGCGCCGGGCCGTGCCAGCGGTAGCCACGACTCCCCGGCCACCGCCTCGCCTTCGTCGAACCCGCAGCGTCCCCGTGCTCGCGGTGCTCGCCGTCGCGGGAATCGGCGCCGCGCTCGCCGCCTTGGCGGTCGTCGGCATGTTTCGAGAAGGATCCGTCGTCGCCCTCACCACAGCGCCGGAGGCTCCCGATTTGCCGCTCGAGGCGATGTCGCTTGTCGCAGCTGTCCCCGATGGTCGGCCGCCAGCGCCGGACCCTGTGGCAGCCGGGTTTGTGCCGGCCCGTCCGGCCGCGCCGGCGCCCGATCCCGTGGGCGGGCCGTCCGGCCTGTCCCCGGCGGGCGCGCATGCAGTCGTCCCCGCAACGCCGTCTCCGGTTCCGGCCGGCGTCACCGCCATCCGGCATCCGTCCGCCTCAGCCGGGCAGGCGCCGGACCGCTCGGCGCTCGCGTCGCTTCCCGCGATCGCCGCGCCGGATCCGTTCCTGCCGACCGGTCCGGAGATCGCGCGTCCCCCGGTCGCCGAAATCCCCGCCTCGTTCCGCGTCGATGCCGTCGCCGCTGCCCCGCACGATCTCCTGTTCCGGGACCACGCGCCCGTCGCACGCATGCCGCTGCCGCCGCTCGGCGGCGCGGGGGCGGTCGAAACCGCCGAGTTGCGCGTGGCCGTGTTCTTCCCGGACGGTGGCGGCGACGCGCGGGCGGGGAGCGTCATCTCGGCGCTGGACGCCGCGGGCTTCGAGGTCGCGAGCGCCGGAGCGGTCGGCGTCCGCATCAGCGCCACCCACGTGCGATATTTCCATGCCGACGATGCGGAGCGGGCGGGGTGGCTCGCCGCAGCGGTCGGCGGCGAGGTCCGCGACTTCACCCGCTTCAGCCCCGAGCCTGCTGCCGGAGCCGTCGAGGTCTGGCTCGCCGGCGATCCGGCGCCTGCGCGGTCGTCCGAAGAGCGGCAGATGCGCTCGATCGGTGGCGTGATCCGGTGGCTCTTCAGCGGGCCGGGCAACGGCCGGTCCTCCGGCTGACGGCCGGGATCGCGCTTGACGGCCGGGGGCCGAGACGGCACCTGTCCGACAACGCCCCTCACCGCGTCTTCGCAGATGCCCGTCAAATCAGCTTCCGGTTCGCCATGACACCCGCCGCGCGCGTCGCAGCCGCCATTGAGATCCTCGACCGCTGGCGCGCGGGCGAACCCGCGGAACGGTGCCTGACGAACTGGGCCCGCGCCCACCGCTTCGCCGGCAGCGGCGACCGCGCCGCGATCCGCGATCAGGTGTTCGATGCGATCCGGTGCCGGCGGTCCTTCGCGGCCCTCGGCGGCGGTGAGGACGGGCGGGCGCTCATGATCGGGCGGCTCCGCGACGCCGGTGAGGATCCGGCCGCGGTCTTCACGGGAGACGGATACGCGCCGCCTCCGCTCTCGGAGACGGAGGCGCGTCCGCCGCCCGCGCGCCAAGACCTGCCGGAGGCGGTGCGCTTCGATTGCCAGGACTGGCTCGTGGAGCCCCTGAAGCACAGCCTCGGCGACGGCTTCGCGCCCATGATGGAGGTCCTGCGCCGTCGTGCGCCGGTTTTCCTGCGGGCGAATCTGCTCAAGGGCAGCCGCGCAGCGGCGATGGCGTCGCTTGCCAGGGACGGGATCGAGGCGGTGCCGCACGTCCTGTCGTCCACGGCGCTCGAGGTCGTGTCGAACGCGCGTCGCGTCCGGACCTCGGCGGCGTTTCTTGACGGTCTGGTCGAGATGCAGGACGCCGCCTCGCAGGCCGTGGTCGACGAACTCGGGCCTGTGGCGCCCGGCCGGTCGGTGCTCGACTATTGCGCGGGCGGGGGCGGCAAGGCGCTGGCCCTCGCGGCGCTGGGGGCCGACGTCCTCGCCCACGACGCCGATCCGCACCGCATGTCGGACCTGCCAGGACGCGCCCGGAGGGCGGGGGCGGAGATCCGCGTCGCCGAAACCGCGGGTCTTTCCGCGCTCGCCCCCTTCGATCTGGTCTTCGCGGACGCACCGTGCTCCGGCAGCGGTGCCTGGCGCCGGCAGCCCGCAGCCAAATGGCTGCTTTCGCCGCAGCGGCTCCAGGATCTGAACCGCCTGCAGGACGACATTCTGGAGAAGGCCTCGGGACTGGTGAGCGCCGGAGGATGCCTCGCCTACGCGACCTGTTCGCTGCTCCGGAGCGAGAACCGCGGCGCGATCGACCGTTTTCTCGCACGGAATCCGGAGTGGCGAGTGAGGGCCGACCGGCGCCTCACGCCGCTTGAAGGCGGCGATGGCTTCTATGTCGCACGCCTTGAGAGAGACTGACTAGTGAGATATACCACCTTGAGGAGATAATTGGGCGGTGTTAAGCCGCGATTAACCGTTGCGCGCCCAAATGAGCGGGTTCGCAATCAGCACTGGGGGCGACAGTGTCAGATCTGGCCGCTGCGCGGCAGTCCGTCCGTCATGCGATCGCGCCGGTCGGTCGCCGGGCGGGAAGCCTCGCGGCGCTCGCCGCGCTGCTGGGGGCAATGGGATGGACGATCCCAACGGGTCCGGTGGTGCCGCTTTTCGCCGCCGCAGGCGCGCTTTTCGCTCTCGCCGCCGCAGCACGGCTCGGGCAGCACATCATGGCGCGCGACCGGCGGATCGCCGATGTGGCGCTCGCCGCCTTCGTCGAGGACGACGCCGCACCGAGCTTCACGACCGGCGCCGACGGCCTGATCACAGGTCAGAACGCTGCCGCACGGACCCGCTACGGCGACGCCTCGGGCAAGTCCGTTGCCTCCACCATCGGTCACGACGTCGCCTCGGCGCCCAAGCTTCTGTGCCGGCTACTCGCGGCGTCCGAAGCCTGCGGGACTGCCAGGGAGGACGTGGTGTCCGGGGACGGCCACGCGCGGATCTCGGTCCGCGGGCTCGGTTCCGGGGGGTGCCTGTGGCGCATCGAGGACGTCGTCGACCGGAGCCTTGCGACGGCGATGGCGGGATCGGTCCAGCCGATGCTCACCGTCTCGGCGGCGGGAACGGTGCTCTGGATGAACGACGCGATGACACGGCTTCTGGGCGGGCGGGAGGCCGCGCTCGACCGGATCGTGGCGGATCTTCCGTTGCGGCCGGGGGACGTCCACACGATCCGCTCCTCCTTCGGGACGATTCCGGCGACCGTTGTCGAACTCGGAGGGTCGGCGGCGCGCCGGCAGCTCTGCATTCTGCCGGAGCGGCGCTGCGCCTCGCCCGACTGGATGCTGTTCGACGCGCTTCCCGTTCCGCTGCTGCGCATGGCGGACTCCGGCGAGATCCTTCTGTGCAACCGCCTCGCGCGGGACCTGCTGGAGATCGAGGATGGCACGCGTCCGAACCTCGCGGAACTGGTGACCGGCCTCGGACGGCCGGTCGCCGACTGGCTCGCGGACGCCGCCGACGGACGCGCCAGCACGCGGCCCGAGGTCGTTCGCGCGGCGCGCCCCGCGATGGAGGTCTTCCTGCAGATCGCGCTCGGCCGGGTAGAGGACGGGAATGGCGTGTCGCTTGTCGCCGTCCTGCACGACGCGACCGAACTCAAGACGCTCGAAGCGCAGTTCGTCCAGAGTCAGAAAATGCAGGCGATCGGGCAGCTCGCCGGCGGCATCGCCCATGATTTCAACAACCTGCTCACCGCGATCAGCGGGCATTGCGACCTTCTTCTGCTGAGGCACGATCCCGGGCATCCCGACTTCGCCGATCTCGAGCAGATCAACCAGAACGCCAACCGCGCGGCGAGCCTCGTCAGCCAGCTCCTCGCCTATTCGCGCAAGCAGACGCTCCAGCCGCAGTTGCTCGACCTGCGCGACACGCTCTCGGACCTCGCGCATCTTCTCAACCGTCTTGTCGGAGAGAAGATCGTGCTCTCGCTGACCCATGATCCCGACCTCAAGATGGTTCGGGCCGACAAGCGGCAACTCGAACAGGTGCTGATGAACCTCGTGGTCAACGCCCGCGACGCGATGCCGACGGGCGGCACGATCACCATCTCCACCGATGTCCGGCGGCTCGCCACGCCGCTCAGGCGCGAACGGGCAACGGTCCCGCCGGGTGAATATGTCGTCGTCACCGTCACGGACGAAGGCGTCGGCATCGCTCCTGACAAGCTGCAGAAGATATTCGAGCCCTTCTTCACGACAAAGCGGACCGGAGAGGGGACGGGGCTGGGCCTGTCGACCGCCTACGGCATCGTGAAGCAGACGGGCGGTTACATCTTCGCCGACAGCATCCCCGGCTCTGGAAGCACCTTCACCGTCTTTCTTGCCGCGCACGAGCGATCCGTGCCGGTCGCCGAACCGGCCCCGCAGCTGGCGCCCCCGTCACCCGTCCCGCCCGGCGAGGGCCTCGTTCTTCTGGTCGAGGACGAGGCGCCGGTTCGCGCCTTCGCGTCGCGCGCCCTGCGCCTTTGCGGCTTCACCGTGGTCGAGGCCGAGAGCGCTGAAGAGGCGCTGGCGACGCTCGAGGACGAAAGCCTCGCCGTCGACGTCTTCGTGACCGATGTCATCATGCCGGGCATGGACGGGCCGAGCTGGGTGTCGAAGGCCCTGAAGACGCGGCCCGACACGCGCGTCGTGTTCGTGTCAGGCTATGCCGAGGACAGTCTCGCGGAAAACCGGCTCCGCATCCCGAACTCGGTCTTCCTGCCGAAGCCGTTCTCGCTCAGTGATCTGACCGCCACCGTTCAGGCGCAGATGCATTGACGATTTCGCGCTAACCCGTCCTTAACCGAGCCGCGGGCAGGCTGCGTCGAGAATTCGGTTGAAATGTTCTTCTTTTGATCTCATAAGGTGAAACAGAACAAGAGGCGAACACCAGCAGTCATTGCCGCGCGTCCGCGGCTATGGAATAAGGGAGCTCCAAAGTGGCCACGGCGAATATCCTCGACATGAGCGACAAGCGAGACAGCGACAAGCAGAAGGCACTCGATTCGGCGCTCGCGCAGATCGAACGCCAGTTCGGCAAGGGCTCGATCATGAGGCTCGGGGGCGACAACCCCTTCAAGGACATCGAGGCGACCTCGACCGGGTCGCTCGGACTCGACATCGCCCTCGGCATCGGCGGCCTGCCCAAGGGCCGGATCATCGAGGTCTACGGTCCGGAAAGCTCGGGGAAGACGACCCTGACGCTCCATGTCGTCGCCGAGGAACAGAAGAAGGGCGGCGTCTGCGCCTTCGTCGACGCCGAGCACGCGCTCGACCCGCAATACGCCAAGAAGCTCGGCGTGAACCTCGACGAGCTTCTGATCTCCCAGCCCGACACCGGCGAGCAGGCGCTCGAGATCACCGACACGCTCGTGCGCTCCGGCGCGGTGAGCCTCGTCGTGGTCGACTCGGTCGCCGCGCTCACCCCCAAGGCCGAACTGGAAGGCGACATGGGTGATGCGCAGGTCGGCGCCCAGGCGCGGCTCATGTCGCAGGCGATGCGCAAGCTCACCGGGTCGATCAGCCGCTCGAACTGCATGGTGATCTTCATCAACCAGATCCGGATGAAGATCGGCGTGATGTTCGGCTCGCCCGAGACCACCACGGGCGGCAACGCGCTCAAGTTCTACTCCTCGGTGCGTCTCGACATCCGCCGCATCGGCGCGATCAAGGATCGCGACGAGGTCGTCGGCAACGCGACCCGCGTGAAGGTCGTCAAGAACAAGGTCGCGCCCCCGTTCAAGCAGGTCGAGTTCGACATCATGTACGGCGAGGGCATCTCGAAGATGGGCGAGCTTCTCGACCTCGGCGTGAAGGCCGGTGTGGTCGAGAAATCCGGCGCGTGGTTCTCCTACGGCGACGAACGCATCGGGCAGGGCCGCGAGAACGCCAAGACGTTTCTGAAGGAGAATGCCCGGATCGCCCTCGAGATCGAGGACGAGATCCGCGCCGCGCACGGTCTCGAGTTCGACATCGGCGCCGCCGAGGAAGACGGCGCCCTGATGGAGAGCTGACCGCAGCGCGACGGAGCGGGACACGCACCGGGCAGGGCACGGCATCGGCCGTGCCCTTTCTCGTTCCGCACCACCCCTGCCTGTGGACAGTCGTCGGCCGAGTGGCTATTTCCGCTCAGACGCTTCCACCCGAAGGCCGCTGCCCAAGATGCCCAGTCTGAACGATATCCGGACGACCTTTCTCGACTATTTCGCGCGGCA
>Ga0102925_1000667_pt1 | contig 18829 bp, 15 predicted proteins | sample SalPonR1_A_D1_MG_FD_78216 | JGI IMG/M metagenome (GOLD analysis project Ga0102925, IMG submission 78216) | Salt pond soil microbial communities from South San Francisco under conditions of wetland restoration - Salt Pond MetaG R1_A_D1_MG | ecosystem: Environmental > Aquatic > Marine > Intertidal...
CACGCCGTTTCTCACGTTCCCCGGCGGGACGACGGCCTGTTACGATCCCATCAGCGTCTACGACACCCTCTTCCTCGCGCCGTTCGCGTCGGCGTTCAACGTGGCGCTGACCGCGAAGGAGACGACGCTCCTGCTGTTCACGGGGCTGGCCGTGGCCGTCGCGTTCAGGGCTGGGCTGTTCAATATCGGCGTCCAGGGCCAACTCGTGCTCGGCGCGCTCGGATCGGCGCTGAGCGTCCTCGCGATCGCACCCTACGTCCCGGGCGGGACGATCGGAACGATCGTGCTCGTCCCAGCGGGACTGGTGTTCGGGACGCTCGTTGGCGGTCTCTTCGCGGCCATCCCCGGCGCGCTCAAGGCCTACGCGGACGCCAACGAGGTGATCACGACGATCATGTTGAACTTCATCGCGGCGAACGGTGCGCGCTATCTCGTCGGCACGCACTTCAACGACCCCGAGAGCATGAGCATCACGACGCGATCGTTGCCCGCAGCGGCGAAGCTCACGCCGACGCTCCCGTTCTTCGAGGGCGCGCCCTTCTCGACGTGGGTGATCATCGGCGCGCTTCTGTTGGCCGTCGGCGTGTATTACGTCCTCCGGCACACCCCGTTCGGGTACGACCTCCGGATGAGCGGGCTCCAGCCCAGGGCGGCCGACTACGGCGGCGTGAAGTCAAAGCGCATGATCGTCTCGAGCATGGTCTTCTCGGGGGCCATCGCGGGCCTCGGCGGGGCCATCTACGTCATGATGGTCATGGGCCGGTACCGCCACGGCCTCCCGGCGATCGGGTTCGACGGCATCACGGTGTCGGTCCTGGCGGGCAACAACCCGCTGGGAGTGATCCCGGCCGCGTTCCTGTTCGGGCTCATGAAGGCCGGCAGCCTGTCGATCGAGTTCCAGCTGGGCGTCCCGAAACAGCTCGTGGGCGTCCTTCGCGGGCTGGTCATCCTGTTCGTCGCCATGCCGGAGTTCTTCCGGATGCTCGGTCGCCAGTTCAACCTGCTCGAGAGCGAGCGGGAACGGCTGAAGGGAGACGGTGGCGAGTCGACGGACGACTCCCCAGGCGAATCGACAGGGGGTGACCGATGACGCAACGAACGACGCAACTGGCTGGCGTGCTCGTGGCCGTCGCCCTCGTCGGCACCGTCGTCGCCTGGGCGGTCTTCCCGGGCGTGACCGCCGGGCGGATCGCCAGCTACCTGGGCTCCGCGCTCCGGCTGACGGTTCCGATCGCCTTCGCCGCGCTGGGCGGCATCTTCGCCGAGAAGAGCGGCGTCATCAACATCGGCCTGGAAGGCCTGCTCATCATCGCCGCGTTCGCGGGCGTGGCGGTCTCACACGCCATGGGCGGTGGATCACAGGTCGCCGCCTGGACCGGGTTCTTCGCCGCGATCGGCGCGAGCACGCTCTTCGCGCTCCTGTTCGCGGTCATCACGATCCGGTACGAGGCGGACCAGATCATCGCCGGGCTGGCCGTCTGGCTGGTCGCGCTCGGCATCGCCCCGTTCGGCAGCAAGATCATCTGGGGCGAACGGTCGAGTCCCAGCGTCGCGACGCTGGACAACTGGACGATCCCGGTGCTCTCGGAGATTCCCGTCGTCGGGTCGGCCATCTTCGACTCGAACCCGACGGTGTACATGCTGCTGATCGCGGCACCGGCGGCGTGGTTCGTCATGAACCGGACCCGATTCGGCCGATGGGTCCGGGCGAGCGGGGAGAACCCGAAGGCACTCGACACAGCCGGCGTGGACGTCAGCCGCGTGCGGTACGCTGGCGTCACCCTCTCGGGCGTGCTCAGTGGCATCGGCGGCGCCGGCCTCTCGCTGGGGCAGGTCGGCCAGTTCGTCGGCAGCGGGACGACGATGGTCAACGGCCGCGGGTGGATCGGCATCACGGCCTACCTCTTCGGCAACTACAACCCGCTCGGGGCGTTCGGCGCGTCGTTCCTGTTCGCCTCGCTGGACGCGCTCCAGTTCCGCCTCCAGCAGATCGGTGCCGGACTCCCGCCGGAACTCGTCCAGATGGTGCCCTACGCGACCGTCATCGTGGTGCTGGCGCTGGTCGGCCACACGCGGATTCCCGACGCCGCCGGCGAGCACTACGAGTCCGGCGAGGAGTGACGGTCGGCGCTCGACGCCGACCCGCGCCGTTTTCGCGTCACCGAATCACCTGGCTACAAGGTCCTGTCGTGAGGACCGTCGACCATGAACGAACTGGTCGAGGCGGCACGCGACGCCGTGGAGAACGCCTACGCGCCGTATTCGAACTACACCGTCGGCGCGGCGATCCGGACGGCCGACGGATCGGTATACACCGGCTGTAATATCGAGAACTCGAACTACTCGAACAGCCTGCACGCCGAGGAGGTCGCGCTGAGCGCGGCGGTCAAGCGCGGTCATCGCGAGTTCGAGGCCATCGCCGTCACGTCGGGCGACCGGGACGGCGTCACGCCCTGTGGGATGTGTCGCCAGACGCTCGCGGAGTTCTGTGCGGCGGATTTCGTCGTGTACACGGACCACGGCGACTCGACGCGCGAGTACGCCCTGGGCGAGTTGCTCCCGGAGCCGATGAGTGGCGACCGCCTCGGCGAGGAGTGAACGGCCACGTTTCCCACCGAAACCGAGATGAACACCTTGATTTAGCTTCATTAACGGAGGTATAGGTATGCAACTGGACGACACCGATCGGGAAATCCTCCGTATCCTCCAGGAAGACGCGCGCACCCCCTTTAGCGAGATTGCCAGGCAGATCGACATGTCGAGCGCAACGGTCCACGATCGCGTCAACCGGATGAAGGACAACGGCGTGATCGCCGGGTACCACGCGGAGGTGGATCCCAAGGCACTCGGGTACGACGTGTCCGCTGTCGTCGGGTTCCAGGTCGAACAGGGCCGCGAGGATGGCGTTCTCGATCGGTTGTCCGACATCGACGGCGTGCAGGAGCTCCACCTGACGACCGGCGACTGGGACGTAATCGCGAAACTGTACGCGGCCGACGCGGACGAACTCAAGGAGTTGCTGTTCGATCGGATCGCGAACATGGACGGGCTGATCCGGTCCAACACGATGGTCGTCCTGGACACGCCCCACGAGAGCGATGCGCTTCCCGTCTGACGGCGAGTGCGGCCGAGACCGGAAGGGTAAAACCGCCCCCGCCCGGCCGTTTCCCGTATGAATGACGTGCTCGAACGGGTCGGGGTCGAACGCGCGTGGGCCGGCCTGGTCGGCGGGATCGTGGCGATCCTCGCCCTGGGGTCGATCCTGTTCCCGCGGGCCGTGTACGCAAAGTTCATCTGGCACTACTTCTGGGGCCCCGTGTACGCGGACGCCAAGGGCGGATCGTGTGCCGCCTGGGACGGGGGGGCCCAACCGGTGTTCTCCAGCGGCGAGTGTCAGGGGTTGACTGACGGATCCAGCATCGGCCCGATCGCGGAACCGGGATACACGATCGTCTCCGAAGTCGGGTACGCGGTCGTCCTGATCGTCATGCTCGTCGGCGTCGGCCTCCTGCTCCGCCGACTGGCCATCGAGCGGTACCGCGCCGGGTTCTTCGCGCTGATTCCCTTCATGTTCCTCGGTGGCGCGCTTCGCGTGATCGAGGACGTCAACAACCGGGCCATCGACCTCGGCGTGGACCAGGCGATCCCCTACCCGTGGAACACGCTGCTCATCAGCCCGCTGATCTACTTCACCGTCTTCTTCCTGGCGCTCGGGGCGGTGCTCGTGGCGATCCGCCTCGATCACTCGGGGCGGGTCGAAGGGTACGAGTACCCGCTGGTCTGGATCGGTACGGCACTCCTGACGGTGAACCTCCTGCTCCTGGCCGGCCTCGCGGTCACGCAGGAGTACGTTTCCTTCCACCCGCTCATTCTCATCGTGGACCTCGTCGGGGCGATTATCGCGACGGCCGCCACGTGGTACGCCATCAACCGGTTCGCGCCGGATCTCCACGCGGGGACCGGCCTGATGGGCGTCCCGATCATCTTCGGGCAGGCCATCGACGGCGTGGCCAACGTGGTCGGTCTCGACTGGGCGAGCGAACTCGGCCTGGGATATGACCTGGTGCCGAAACACCCCGTGAACGCCTTCGTCGTCGACGTCACGAGCAGTCTCCTGCCGGCTTCCGTGATCGAGGTGACCGGGGACGCCTGGCCGTTCCTGCTGATCAAACTGGTCGCCGCCGGGTTCGTCATCTGGCTCTTCGACGAGACGGTCTACGAGGAGAACCCGCGGTTCACCATCATGCTGCTCATCGCCGTCGTCGCGGTCGGTCTCGGTCCGGGAACGCGGGACATGCTCCGGGCGACGTTCGGCGTTTGAAAACCCGGCCCCCGCTCTTCAGGGGTACGGGTGGAAGGTTCGGTCCAGTCGTGACTCGAACCCGAGCGCCGAGGGCACCGACCGTGCGCGCTCCCCGAAGAACGGTTCGTCGGTGAACAGCGGCTGGACACCGGGCACGAGCACCCGGACGGCCTCGAATCCCGCCCGTTCGACGTCATGAGGGGTCAGCCGCGCGGCGTAGGGAGTGAGATCCACGGCGTCGAGGCGGTCGAGGACCACGTCAAGTTCGTCGGCCCCGGACGGGGCGTCGTCCGGACCGACGCTGTCGGCCGGAATCCCCCCGTCGACGTCCACGAACTCTCGGGCCTCGGTCGGGAAGTCGGCGTATCGCCCGATCGCACCGGACTCCTGGGCGGCGGCTTCCTTCCCCATGCCCTGGAGTTCCATCCAGTTCTGGAGCGCCTCCGCGAGCGCGCCCCGGGCAGCGGCGATCGGATCGAGGTCCGCCGCCGACCCGACGGCGAAGCGGGGCCACTCGCCCTCGCGGTGAACGGCGGCAGCGACGACCGGGACGTCCACGTCCTGTGTGACGAGCAGCGGCGTGACGGCGAGGTCCTCGGCACGGGCACGCCGGGCAAGGGTTTCGAACTCCTCGTCCTCGACCGCGAGCGGAAGCGGGTCGAACGTCGAGTACCAGGCGAGCATCGTCGCGTCCCGTTCGACGACCTCGTACAGTCCCGAGAGGAGCGCCCCGACGGGGGACGTTCCGAGCCCCAGCCCGGTCGTGATGGCGGGGACGTATCGCTCCTCCGGCGGCGGGTAGTGGACGAGTTCGGCCGGGAGCAGGGCCTCCTCGCCCGTCGTCAGGTCGGCACCCGGCACCCAGTGGATGGGCTCGCTGTCGTCGACGGCGGGATAGTCGTCCGGTCGAACGAACTCGTCAGGACGGACGACCCCGGGGCCGGGGGTCTCCTCGAGTGCCGAGAGAGGTGCCGTCCGGAACGTCGACGTCCGGTAGACGCCGGCGCTGTAGCGCTCCAGCGCTTCGCCCATCGCCTTCATGAACGCCGCGTTCCAGTCGGCGTGGACGCCCGCGGCCTGTCGCGGGGCGGACGCGTCGCTGAATCCGGCGGTCTCACCCGCGGTCGCGAGGTAATACGGTGCCGGGAACGACTCGGCCTCGCCGATGGACTGGACGATCCCGACGCGGTCGTCCAGGGTCCGTTCGGCGCGGTCGACGGCCGTTTCCAGATCGACCGACTCGTACTCACGCGAGAGTCGGCGATCGGGGTTATCGCCACACGAACAGCCCGGAACCGGAAGGAATCGTCGCTCTGCGTAGGGAACCTCGGTCACCCGGCCCAGTGGGTCGGCCCCGCCGCGCACGAGCCTCGCAACGGCACGGCCGGCGATCGCACCGGCGTACCGGGCGGTGGAGTCGTCGGGGGGTGACGGTTCGTCCACCACGTCGGTCGCGTTGGCCGCCACGCGCTGGCGGAGACAGTCGAAACAGCCCGTTTCCGGACCGAAACCCGAGACCGCGGCCTCCACGTCCGGGATCCGGAACCCGCCGACGCCCCCGAGTTCGACCGCGATCCACGGCGTCTCGCTGCCGAGAGCGGCGTCGTTGGCAGCGTCGAAAACCTCGTCGCCGACCTTCCCGACGACGATCCCGGCGTCGGCACCTTCGACATCGGCGGGTCCGCCCGATTCGGCCGTCGCGTCGACGTCCGAAAGTGCGGCCTCGACGGCCTCGACGGCGGGACCCGTTCCCACGATGCGTACGTCCATGTCCCGACCGTCGGGGAGGGACCGGAAAAGCCCCGCGGTCGGGGTCAATTCGACGGTCGGGGCGGCCCTCGGCTCGTCGGAATCCGAAGGCCTTTGGGGAACGGGTGGCGAAATCCCGGTCTATGCCCGCCGACAGCGAGGATCCGAACGAGGACGAGCAGTACCACGTCGGAGTCGGCCCGGACGACGTCGCGGACGCCGTCCTCCTCCCCGGCAATCCCGAGCGCGTCGACAGGATCGTGGACCGCTGGGACGAGTGGGAGGAACGCGGCCACCACCGCGAATACCGCACCGCAACGGGAACCTACGAGGGCACCCCGATCTCCGTGACCTCCACGGGCATCGGCAGTCCCTCGGCGGCCATCGCGGTCGAGGAACTCGCACGGGTCGGCGTGGACACGTTCATTCGCGTCGGATCGACCGGTGCGCTCCAGCCGGAGATGGAGATCGGTGACCTCGTCATCACGACCGGCGGCGTCCGCCAGGAGGGGACGAGCGACGAGTACGTCCGCGAGGACTATCCGGCCGTCGCCGACCAGGAGGTCGTCGCCGCCCTGATCGCGGCGGCCGAACGCCTCGGCTACGACTACCACACCGGCATCACGATGTCGGCGGACTCGTTTTACGCCGGACAGGGACGCCCCGGCTACGAGGGGTTCATGGCCGAGGGGAGCGAGGAACTGATCGAGCACCTCAAGGACGCCAACGTGGCGAACGTGGAGATGGAGGCCAGCGCCATCCTCACCATCGCGAACGTCTACGGCCTTCGCGCCGGCGCAATCTGTGCCGTCTACGCCAACCGGGAGACCGGGGAGTTCCGCACCGAGGGCGACACGCGCGCCGCGGAGGTGGCCTCGCTGGCGGTCTCGCTCCTGGCCGCGATGGACGAACGGAAAGCCGAGGCCGGCGTCGATCACTGGCACCCGGGACTCTCGATCGAGTAGTGCGAACGAAAACGGCGGACGAGGGAATCCGACCGCCGATCAGCCGTCCAGTACGTCCCCAGTAACGACCTCGCCGCGCGGTTCGCGTTCCTCGAAGCGATCGACGGAGAACCGCTCGATCCGGACGCCGTCGGTCCGCCATCGATCCGTGGGAAGCCCGGCCTTCCGGCAGGTTTCCGCGAGGAAGGTTTCTGCGTCCCATCCCTGTTCGACCGCGACCTGCGGGAGCAGGAGGCCGTTTCGCTCCCCGTCGGCGATGATCAGGCCGTCGGTCCCGACGGTCACGTGTTCGACGAGTGCCGCCGGATCGTCGGCCTCGATCGGCACGGGGCTGGTGAGCGCGCTCACTTCGACCGTGATCGCGTCGAGTTCGTTCTCGCGAACCGGCGGGAACCGCGGGTCCCGGGTCGCCGCGCCGACGGCAGCGGAGACGACGCTCTCGATCAGCGGCTGGGTCGCGTACGGTTCGCCGATGCACCCGCGGAGACTGCCTTCCTTCCGGAGGGTGACGAACGCGCCACGTTGCTCGCCCAGCACCGCCGGCTGGTCCCCCGGTGGCGAGGGGTCCACCTCGTCGGTCACCACCCGGTCCACGCTCCGGCGGGCCGTCCGAACGAGTCGTTCCCCGGCCTCGAAATCGAGCGAACTCCCGTCAACCATCGTCGATCGCGTGTGGATAATCGCCCGCAAGAGTTGTACCGCACCCGCGTTCTCAGCGCGCGAGATTCACGACAGGGTTTAACAACCCACGAGGAAGGAATCCGGGGATCGAACCGCCCTATAGGTAGGGCCAGGCTCGCCGGGCCCGGTTCCACGAGGACACGTCGGCGATCCACCGGGCCGCGACGAACTTCTTGAGGAACTCTGCCGGGACGCCGCCGAAGGTGTCCACGAACGGGAACAGCGAGATACCGTGGGCGACCGCCTCGTCGCCCACGGAGATCAACGTCCCCTTGTCGTCATATGTCCAGGTTTCGAGTGGCTGGCCGTTCATCCGCCGGACGACGTTCTCCGCAGTCACGTCGGCCGCCTGCCAGGCGGCCTGGGCCGTCGGCGGCACCGGGTTCCCGTTCCCGTCACCCTCGAGGACGGCCGAATCGCCGACGGCGAACACGCGCTCGTTCGAGGTCGCGAACGTCGAGTCGGCGACGACGCGTTCGTGTTCGGTCTCGACGTCCGTGTCCGCCATGGCCGCCTGGCCGGTGATGCCGCCGGTCCAGACCAGCACGTCGTAGGCCATCGATTCCCTTTCGTCGAAGTGCAGCACGTCGGGTTCGGCGTTCGTGATCGGGTCGTCCGTTAGAATCTCGACGCCCGCCGCCTCGAGTCGCTCCCGGAGCGCCGACTGGACCGAGTCGTCGTTGCCGGGCAGGATCTCCTCGAGCGCTTCGACGATGGCGACCTCGACAGGGAGGCCGCGCTCGTCGCGGAGCGCCGCCACCTCGCCCGCGACCTGGATGCCGGACAACCCCGCGCCGCCGACGACCACCCGTGCCGGATCGTCGGGCGCGCCTTCCTCGGCGGCCGCCGTGACGGACTCGTGGATCCTCCGGGCATCGTCGAGGCCCTTGAGCGTGAGCGCGTGCTCCTCCAGTCCAGGGATCCCGTAGAAGGCGGTCCGACTGCCGAGGGCGACGACGGCGTAGTCGAAGTCGATCGTTCGGCCGTCCTCGAGTCGCACCTCGCGTTCGTCGCCGCACAGGCCGGCGACCGATCCCTGGACGAACCGGGGCGCTTCCCCGGCCACCTCGTCGACCGGTAGCGTGATCAGGCCCGCGACGTCGGGGTCGCGGACGACGCGGTGAGACTCGTGGAGCACCAGGTGGTAGTCCACGTCGGACACCCAGACCAGTTCGTCGCCCGCGTCGAGTTCGCGCTCGAGCCGTGAGACGACGCCGGTGCCCGCGTACCCGGACCCCAGTACGACGACCTTCGCAGACATACGCTGAAGTGAGGAACGGTCAGATAAAGGGGCTTTGAAATAGGTCGCCGCTTGGTAGTTGTTTTCACCCAGAGTACGGGTGGGCGGAAAACGGCGAATTCGGCCGTGATACGCGGCCCACCATGGCGTTTTGGGCTGGACCGACGTTCCGGACTGCCGCCGTCCCAAAGGGTATGGCTCCGGCTGGCGGAGTGTCGGTATGAACGTCGACGGGGAACGACTCAGAGCGGACGTCGAGGCCAACGCCCAGTACGGCGCGATCGAATCCGAGACCGGCCACGGTCGGACGGCGCTCACGGGAACCGACGCGAACCGGCAGTGTCGGGATCGACTCGTCGAGGAAATGGAGACGATGGGGCTGGACGTTCGGATCGACGCCGTCGGCAACATCGTCGGCCGGTGGGCACCGCCGAGCGTGGATCCCGACCTGGCCCCCGTCGCCACGGGGAGTCACCTCGACTCGGTCCCCGAAGGCGGCATCTTCGACGGACCACTGGGCGTCTACGCGTCCCTGGAGACGGTCAGGGCCATGCAGGACTCCGGGGTCGAACCCGAGCGCCCGATCGAAGTCGTCTCCTTCACCGAGGAGGAGGGCCAGCGCTTTGGCGGCGGCATGCTCGGGTCGGCGGTCGCGACGGGCCAACAGTCGGTCGAATCCGCCCTCGCCCTGGAAGACCACGACGGCGTCACGCTGGCGGAGGCTCTCGAATCCATGGGCTACCGCGGCGAGGGTCGACTGGACGCGAGCGAGTGGGACGCCTGGCTCGAACTCCACGTCGAACAGGACACGACCCTCGAGACCGAGGGCGTGCCAGTCGGCATCGTGACGACGATCACCGGCATCGGCCACTACGAGGCGGTCGTGGCGGGAGAAGCGAACCACGCGGGCGCGACGGCGATGGACGAACGGCGCGACGCCCTCGTCGCTGCCAGCGAGGTGGTTCGCGACGTCGAACGCGCCGCCCGGGAGGTCGTCGCGACGGACAGCGAGACGGCCGTGGCGACGGTCGGTCGCCTCGAGGTGAGCCCCAACGCGACGAACGTCGTCCCCGGCCGCGCCGAGATGGGCATCGACGTGCGCGACGTCCGGCGCGATACGATGGACCACCTCGTGGATCGAGTGCAAAAGAGCCTCCACCGGGTGGCCGACGAGCGGCCCGTCGAGGTGTCCTTCGAGACCGAGATCGACGTCGATCCCGTGCCGATGAGCGATCGCGTCCGCGAGGTCGCCCACCGGGCGGCCGACGACGCCGGCATCGAGGCGATGGACATGCCCTCGGGCGCCGCCCACGACACGATGCACGTGGCCAGGGTCACCGACGCCGCCCTTCTCTTTGCACCCTCGCGGGACGGCATCTCGCACTCGCCCGACGAGTGGACCGACTGGGACGACTGTGCGACGGCCACGTCGGTCCTCGCCGGTGCAGTCCTCGATCTCGCAACCTGAATCGAAAATCGGTCCGCCGATACGACGGCGTCAGTCGCCGCCGAAGGCGTCCTTGACCTTCCGCCAGGACGATTCGAGGGAATCGAACCGGTTCGAGAGGCGGTCCACGTCGGACTCGACTTCGTCGATCGACGCCTCGAGATCCGACCGAAGTTCCGCCCGCCCGTCCTCGACGTCCGTCCGGAGTTCCTGGTGTCCGTCTTCCAGCTCTTCCCTGAGTTCCTGCTGGCCGTCTTCCAGCTCTTCCCGGAGTTTCCGATGCTCTTCCTCCACCTCGTCCCTGAGATCCTGGTGGCTCGCGTCCAGCTCTTCTCTGAGTTCCTGGTGCCCCGCTTCCAGGTCCGTTCTGAGCGCTTGCTGGTCCGCTTCCAGATCCACGATTCGGGAACCGTGGTCGGCCGTCGTCCGTTCCAGCGCGTCGATTTTCTCCTCGAGACCGTCCACGCGTTCCTCGACGGTCGACAGCGCTTCGTCGTGACCGTCGACCGCTTCGCGCAGGTCTGCCTGTTGCTCGCGAATCCCCTCGAGTTCGTCCTCGACCGAGGCGACTGTCTCGCTCAGGTCGTCGATGGTCGCCTCGAGGTCCGCGATGATTTCGTCCGCGGTCCCGTTGTCGTCGATGAACGCCTCGAGCGCCTCGATGTAGGCCTCGAACTCCGTGAGCCGGCTCTCGACGTGTTCGATTCGGGTCTCCGTCGAACGAGGCACTTCGATCCCGAGCGCCTCGCGAAGCGCCTCGACGTCCGCGTCAGAGAGCGCACCCGACCTGAGTTGGTTCACGAAGACCGTCGGTACCTCCTCCGGCGTGACGGCCCGCACCGACGATTTCGACCCGTCGGCGCTGGACGGGGTGGAACCCCGGAGGAGCGTTTCGCCGTCCGACCCATCGCCACCGTCGGTTTCCGCAGCACTTCCGTTCTCGGCAGTCGCGTCAGTCGATGACCTGACCCCCTCGTCGCTACCCTCCGGGTCGGCATCGCCGTCGTTCCCCGTTCTGAATTCGAACTCGAGATCGTCCCGTTCGGATCCCGTCCTGTCGACCGCCCGGCGTCCTCCAGACTCGGTTTCCGACGGAACGCTGAGCGCCTCGCGGACCTTGCTGGCGATGCTGTCGGTTCGTTCTGCCCCCGAGTCGCCTTCCTTCGTTCGGCGTTCGAAGACGTCGCTCGCCGTCGCGCCGGGAGTTCCGGAATCAGCAGGCCCCATCGTCTCGGTCTCGACGACCTTCGGCGGGGCGAAAAACGCCTCGGGATCGTCCACGCCCGTCGCGACGAAGCCGATGCCGGTCGATTCGCCGGGGTCGACGACGATCTCGAACCGAAGGTTCGACGACCCCGTAATCGACCACCGGTCCGGATCCACGTCGCGGTGCGCGTCGACCGTCTCGGTATCGACGTCCGGCGGAAGCCGTTCCACGATCCATGCGCCGACCACCTCTTCGCCAACCGGTTCGGCCCGCAGGTCCACGATGACCCGTCCGGTATCGGTCGTGGCAACCCGTTTCTCGATCCGCAACGCACCGGTCTCCGTTTCGACGGTTTCCGTCGGATCGAATCGATCGAAATCTATACCCCCCTCGACGAGCGTGACGTTCGTTGCCATTCTCGGTTCCCCCTGGCTGGCGGTGACTCGGGACCCACACCCCGATGCCTGTCACTTACAAGTCAGTTCATTTAACAATTTCGGCCAACAACGATACCATGCAACCGGTTTTCACGTCGAGAAACGGGTTTCAGCCCGCGAACGGGGAAACCCTATTGACCGACCGGACCGACGTGTGCGGCCATGAGCCGTATCTTGCAGGACGAGGTCGAACGGTTCGTGCGGACCGTCGCCACCAGCCAGGACGGCGTCCTCGCCGAGATGGACCACTACGCCAGGGAACAGGGGTTTCCACACGTCGGCCACGAGGTGGGGGCGACGCTTCGACTACTCGCCAGGCTAACTGGGACCAGACGCGCCTTCGAGTTCGGGTCGGGATTCGGCTACTCCGCCTACTGGATCGCGGCCGCACTCCCCGCTGACGGCGAGATCGTCCTCACCGAACACGACGAGCACGAACTCGAAATGGCCGAGGAGTTCATGACCCGCGGCGGGTTCGACGGGCTGGCACGGTACGAAGCGGGCGACGCGATCGACGTCGCCGAATCGGCGGACGGCCCGTTCGACTTCGTCCTCATCGACATCCAGAAGGACCGCTACCTGGAAGCGTTCGAGACCATCCGCGACAAGGTCTCGACCGGTGGCGTGATCGTCGCGGACAACGCGATGACGTCCGGAAGCGTGGACTTCGAGCAGTTACTGGCACACGTCGAAGGCGAGGCCACCGATGACATGAACGAGAGTACGGCCGGCATCGCCGAGTACCTCGCCGCCGTCCGCGACGACCTCGCCTTCGAGACGGTCGTCTGGCCGCTGGGCGAGGGGCTGGCCGTGAGCTATCGCCAGTCGGACATCGACGTGTCGCGGGACTGAAATCGGTATCCCCGACGGTCGCTACGCCCTCGCTACTCGCGGGTCGTTCCTCCCCGCTCGTCTCCTTCGAGATCCTCACTTCGGTCGGATCTCGCTAGCCGTCGAACCCGTCCTCGAACCGGAACGTGCCGTCCCGCTGGACGACTTCGCCGTCCACCTCGATGAACGAGTCCTCGCTCATGTCGACGATCATGTCCATGTGAATCGCGCTCTGGTTCCGTTCCATGTCGTCCGGCACCGTCCACTCGTAGGCCCGACCGAGCGCCATGTGGACGGTGTCGCCCATCTTCTCGTCGAAGAGCATGTTGTAGGTGAACCGGTCGATGTCCCGGTTCATGCCGATGCCGAGTTCACCCAGGCGCTTGGCTCCCTCGTCAGTGCTGAGGACGGCCGAAAGGACGTCCTCGTTTTTCTCGGCTGAATGTTCGACGACCTCGCCCTCCTCGAAGCGGAGATAGACGTCCTGCACTTCCCGTCCTTGGGTCATCAGCGGCATGTCGAACAGCACCTCGCCCTCCACGCTGTCCGGGACCGGCGCAATGTAGACCTCGCCGCCGGGCAGGTTCTTCTCGGCGTAGTCGTTCTCGGCCACCATTCCCTCGACGCTCATCGTGACGTCGGTCGTGTCGCCCGAGACGAGGTGGACCTCGCTCCCGTCGTCGAGGACGTCCACCAGGTTGGCCTGGAACTCGCGCTGTTCGTCCCAGTCCTTGTTGATCGCGCCCCACACGAACTCCTCGTACGCTTCCGTCGACATCTCGGCGTCCTGGGCGTTACCCGGCGCGGGGAACTGCGTGCCGACCCAGCGTTTCTCCATCATCTTCGACTGGATCGGCTCCATCAACTGGGCGAACGCGGTGTTCTTCTCCGGGTCGATGTCGCTGGTCTCGTGGGTGTTCTCGCTGGCCCGGATACCGATCGAGACGTCGACGTTGTCGATCATCGCCTCGAGCGTGTCGGGGATTTCATCGTAATCGTCCGGGTCCATCGCCCGCATGAACGCCCGGTTGGCCCTGGCTGGCTGGTCGAACATGATCGGGAACGCCCCCTTCTCCCCGATCAGTTCGTGGAGGGCAATCAGGAGATCTTCGGTATGACGACCACCCCGAATCAGCACTTCGTCACCGGGCTGAACGTCGACCGAGTGTTCGACGATGATACGTGCGTGTTCCCTGACTCTGGGATCCATGGCACGGACGATGCACTCGCACGGATTAATGGTTTGGAGAAGAACACTTCTGTTCGATAGACAATATTTGGGTAGCGGTACCACGCAGAAACCCTCGGTACGCAACCGAGTTCTCGACCCGTTTCCCGCTCGGGCCGGCCGATGACCCTTCGCGTAAAACCGTCGATGAAAAACGGCTTTGGGCGACTCACCCACTCGTCACGGCTCGCTTCGCTCGCCGTTCGAGTTTCCGAGTCCTCACCCCGACCTTTTTCCGCTCGGGTCGGCAAGCGACCACTCGCGCAAAAACGTCGATGAAAAAATCCGCACCAGCTCGCTACTCTTCGAAACCGTCCTCGAACCGGAACGTCCCGTCGCGCTGAACGACCTCGCCGTCCACCTCGATGAACGAGTCTTCGCTCATGTCGACGATCATGTCCATGTGGACCGCGCTCTCGTTGCGCTCGCGGTCCTCCGGGACGTTCATCTCGTAGGCCCGGCCGAGCGCCAGGTGGATCGTGTCGCCCATCTTCTCGTCGAACAGCATGTTGTAGGTGAACCGGTCGATCTGGCGGTTCATGCCGATCCCGAGTTCACCAATCCGCTTGGCGCCCTCGTCCGTGTTGAGAACGGCGGTGAGCACTTTCTCGTTCTTCTCGGCCGAATGTTCGACGACCTCGCCCCCCTCGAAGCGCAGGTAAACGTCCTGGACCTCGCGGCCCTGGGCCATCAGCGGCATGTCGAACAGCACCTCGCCCTCGACGCTATCGGGCACGGGAGCCGTGAACACCTCGCCGCCCGGCAGGTTGTTCTCGGCGTAGTCGTTCACCGGTTCCATCTCCTCGATGCTCATCGTCAGGTCGGTGGTGTCGCCCGAGACGATGTGAACCTCGCTCCCGTCCTCGAGGATGTCGACGAGGTTCGCCTGGAACTCGCGCTGTTCGTCCCAGTCCTTGTTGATGGCGTCCCACACGAAGTTCTCGTAGGCCTCCATGGACATCTCGGCGTCCTGGGCGTTGCCCGGTGCCGGGTACTGTGTCCCGACCCAGCGCTTGTCCATCATCTCGTCCTGGAGGGGCTTCATGACCTTCGAGTAGGCCATGTTCTTCTGGGGGTCGACGTCGCCGGACTCGTGGGTGTTGCGCGAAGCGCGAATGCTGATGGCCACGTCCGCCTTCTCTGCGGCCGCCATCTGGTGCTCTGGCAGTTCGAAGTCCTCCGGGTCGGACGCCTTCATGAAGGCCCGCTGGGCGCGACTGCTCGACAGCGTGAGCGACGGGTTCGCCCCGACCTCGCCCAGTTTCTCCATGACGGCAACCACGAGGTCCTCCGCGGCGTGTGGCGCACGGACCACGACGTTGTCACCGGGTTCGACCTGTACCGAGTGATCGACGATGATCTCTGCGTGCTCTCGAACTCTGGGATCCATATCCGGGACCTCGGCCTACAGCCGTGTAGTTCTTTCCAAACGTCCCGGCCTGTATGGAAGAACCGGCAACGATCGCCTCAATCGGCCGACATGGGCGTTACAGGTACTTCGCGATGACGGGTGCGAGCGTTCGCCGGCTCCAGTCCTGGAGTGAGTCGGGCAGACACCGCGTCGCGGCGATCATGCGGGCGGTCCAGCCGACCGGGTAGCGTGCTCGCGGGCCCTCCGCCGTCGCAGCCCGGGCGATGGTCCGTGCCACCTGGCCGGGCGAGACCGCCAGTCGTCCGCCGTCGAGAACGCTGTCCTCGCCGTAGAGGTCGTAAACCTCGCGATAGGCTGGCGACCGATCGACCTGTTCGAGTTCGGCCCTGGCGGTCTCGTCGAACCCGGTGTCGACCCAGGCCGGTTCGACCGCGACCACGTCGACCGCGTCCCCCACCTCCAGTCGGAGCGCGTCGGTCAAGCCTTCCAGCGCGAACTTCGCGCTGCAGTACGCGCCCAGTCCCGGGTACGCGCTCCGGCCGAGGACGCTGGAGACGTTGACGATGGTTCCGCCAGTATTCCGAAGGTGAGGGAGAGTCGCGCGAATCAGATCGTGGGCCCCGTGTACCACCACGTCGAACACCTCCCGGACGGCCTCGCGCGGGACGTCCTCGACGGTGCCGGGAACCGCAAAGCCCGCGTTGTTGACGAGACAATCGAGGCGTCCGCTTTCGTCCAGGACATGTTCGACGACGGCCTCGATACGGTCCGGATCGGTCACGTCGAGGACGGCCCGATGGCAATCGCTCGGAAGTCGTTCCAGCGCCTCTTCGTCCACGTCGGTCGCCCAGACGGTCCACCCGCGGTCCAGGAATTTACGGACCGTCGCCGCTCCGATACCCGAGCCCGCACCGGTGATCAGCACAGTGCCGGCCGTCCCGTCGGCAGTCATGAGGCGACCTACCGGGAGCACGGCGAAAAAACCCCACAACCGGGCGAAGGGTTTTCCCGGTCCACCGACGATTCGACACCGTGACAAAGGCAGGCAAAACCCCGGTCGAAACGCTCTCGACCGGCCACCGGGTTCGATTGCCGCTGGCGGTAACGTTCGACGCGTTCGGCGGAGCGTTCCTCGCGCGCGCCGGACGACTGCGGGAGCGACTCCCGGCAGAGTGTGTCCCCGTTCAACTCGCCCCCGGCGTCGGAACGATCGTGCTGGCCGGCGTGGACTACCGCGACGTCGGAGGGTTCGAGCCCTACGGCGAGTTCGCCGTGATCGTCCCCTGCGTCCGTGGTGGCCAGGACGTACCCCTGCTCGGTGCGCTGACCGGCGAGATCGGGGGTCACGTGGACTTCCTCCCGGTGACAACCGAGGCCTCTGTCGCCCTGGGTCGGGAGATCTGGGGCTATCCGAAGGTCCTCGCCGACGTCCGGTTCGACCGTCGCGGCGGGGGCTGGACCGTCACCCTGGAACGCGAGGGACGACTGATCTGCCGGCTCAACGGGCCGATCGCGCGCCCGCGTGGCCGGACGACGACGGCGTCTTCGTACACGACGAAGGAGGATCGGCTACTCCGGACCAGAATCGACATCGACGGCCCGTTCGGACTCCGACCGTTCGATCCACGCGTCCGCGTCGAGTGTGGCCCCGACGAGTACGGGCGAGTACTTGCGGACCTCCTGCTCGGACGGCGGTCCGTCGCCAGCCTGGTCGGCCGACGGGTCGGCGCGCGACTGTACGCCGGCGAGAGCGTTTGAATCGTCGTCAGGTGGGACACCTGGGCGGCCGAACGATCACGTCCCGACGACGGTCAACAGAAATCGAACGACGAGAACATCCGGACAACCGTCGATTCCCCTGGCCGCCGATCCACGGATTCGGTCTCGATTGGCAAAGAGAGACGAGCAATGGCCCCGTCCCCCCAGATCGAGGCGTGCTCGTCGCGGGGGTGTCCTGGCCCCCAGTCACGCCATCCGCGCGAAGGGACGTAGTTACGCGGGCATTGCCAACCGACGACGGGGATTTGACCGACGGTAAGAACCTATTACAATCCCGGAACGCGGTCGATACCGTCAGGCCGGTTCCGCCGACGCGTCCGTCTCCTCGGCCGTACGGAGTCCGTTCTCCCCGGGCGTGACTCGCCGTTCGAGTGCTAGCAGACCGACCGCGAGGAGCCCGCACATCGCGATCAGCGTGGGCCAGAGCCACTCCTGGACGCCGACATCGAAAAAGGCCCCACCGATCACCGGTCCGACGCCAAACCCGATCCGTTTGGCCACCTCGACGATGGACAGCTGCGTGCCGCGCGTACCGACGTCGCTCATGTCGCTGACCAGGGCCGTCAGGATGGGCGAGTGGAGGAGTTCGCCGACGGTTCGCAACACCAGGAAGGCACCGACGAGACCGATCCCGACGACCGCCGGCGCGGGATAGGCGGCCAGGATCGCCACGAAACTGGCCGCCCAGAACGCGGTCGAGAGGACGAGCCCCCGCGTCCGGCGATACTGCCTGGCCCAGGCGACCACCGGCAACTGGAAGAGCACGACCACGAGCGGATTGAGGACGTACAGGGTCCCGATCTCGGCGCTCGAAAGCCCCAGATGACCCTCGGCAAACACCGGGACGGTGGACTGCATCTGGGCGTAGGCAATCGCAAACCCGACGTTGAGAATCGCCACGGCGAACATCCGGGGCCGGGTGACGATCCGGCCGAGGTTCCCGACGGTCCGTCGCACGCCCGTCGCCTCGCCACCCTCGTACGCTCGCGGGAGCGTGACTGCCAGGACGATGGCGACAACTCCGGAGGTCACGCCGTCGATCACGAACACCGACTGTGCCAGTAGACCGAACAGCAGCCCACCGGCCACGAACCCGCTCCCGAATCCGACGTTGTTCGCGACCTTCAGCAGGCCGTAGGCCCGGTCGCGCTCCTCGCCGCTGGTCAGGTCGGCAACCATCGCGTGGCTGGCCGGCGTGTACAGCCCCATCGTCGCCCCCGCCGCCGTGGCGACGGCGATGAACCCCGGCGCGGTTTGGACTCCCGCGTACGCCGCCAGCGTGAACGCCGACGTCGCCATGCTCCCCACCATGACCGGTTTCCGCCCGTACCGGTCAGCGAGCGTCCCGCCGAGAATCGTCCCGCCCGCGGTGGCCAGGTTGTTCGCGAGCAGACCGAGACCGACGAGCGAGAAGGCGATCCCCACCTGCCGATAGAAGTACAGCGTCGCGAAGGGGTAGACCACGCCGGTCCCGAACACGTTGATCAACTGCCCGGCGGCCACCACGTAGACCGATCGATCGAACCGGCGCACGTCCTCGAAACTCCGGCGGATCGCCGACATCGTCCCCGGTTTCCCGGTCGATCCCCG